>SDBU01000780.1_pt1 | contig 45558 bp, 54 predicted proteins | sample 2277071 | NCBI WGS metagenome assembly SDBU01 (sample SAMN10397929, study PRJNA504765) | marine sediment metagenome | isolation source: marine sediment core GS08_GC12, 126 cmbsf | place: Arctic Ocean: Gakkel Ridge, Loki's castle | collected 2008
GGCCCGAGAAGTGGCATCTGTGCCTCCTGCGCACCAAGACCAACTTCGACACTGCCATCATCTCCACCAGCAAGGATGCCAAGAAAGCGCTCGCAACGCTCAGGGTCGGCCAGATGAGCTCGAGACTCAGTCATACTTTCAGGGTGGCGGGCAAGAACAGGAAAGCTGCCTTCCACATGAAACTCATGGAGCTTTCCCGCGATGGTAGGAAGGTAAAGCTCTATGTCACGCCTCTTTGCTCCCTGGCAGGCTGGGCCACGCCTAAGTCTGTTTGCAAGGAGGTTGAGAACGCGGCAGGGCTACCGGTGCCTAATGCCTACTACGGCTCCTATCAGCGGGACTGGATTGATATCGACACGCTGCTCGAGATGATTGACCTGCAAAACAAGTGGTTCGGTGAGGTGACCACCACGTTGATGAAACACCATCCCTGGGATATCTACTGTCTGCATGCACATGCGCCCGACCATTGCTATCACGTTTTTGCCAGCCAACTGGACCCGAAAGTCTCCCGGGATAGAAAAGAACTGCGTCTGTATCAGCGCGCCGACCGCGAACTCTACAAGAGCCTGGACCGCATGGTGGGCAAGATGCTTGAATATGCGGATGATGAAACCGTCGTCGTCCTGACTTCGGACCATGGCGTGGTACCTACCGAAGCTAAGTTCGATAGCGACTTCGTAGGACTAAACGTCAATGAGCTGCTGCGTGATGCCGGCCTCCTGGTAGAGAAGAAGGACCCCAAGACCAAGAAACCCGTGGTGGACTGGTCCAGGACCAAAGCCTTTGCCCAGCGGTCGGTCTATGTCTATGTGAACTTGAAGGGCCGGGACCCCCAGGGTATCGTCAAGCCAGGCAAGGAATGCGAGGAAGTAGTCGAGAAGGTTATCAGCACCCTCTCCAACTATACTGACCCGCGCAGTGGCAAGAGGCCTTTCGTCTTTGTCCTGCGCAAGGAGGATGCGCGCATCCTGGGCCTGCACGGCGACAGGATAGGCGACGTGGTCTATGGGGTGCACGGCTGGGTGCAGGGGGAGCATGGCAGGCAGGTGCCCACGACAGAATACGGGATAGGCACCATGAGGGGATTGTTCCTGATGGCAGGCCCGGGTGTGAAGAAGGGTGTGAAGCTAGAGCGCAACGTCTGGCTTACGGATATTGTGCCTACAGTGTGCTATCTTACTGGCTTGCCCGTGCCCCGCGATGCGGAGGGTGCGGTCATCTATCAGGCGCTGGAAAACCCCAATCATCCCCAGGCAGAAATTGCGCTCCTGCGCAAGAACCTGGCACGCCTGGAGCGCGCGGCTGAATCCGAGAAGATGCTCACACATCGCTACGAGCATTAGCGGCAATCCCCACGACGTGCTTGCGCTGGAGGCGCTCAGGACGGGACTGAGAGGCGATACGCTTCTGCTCTTCCATGGGCCATCCTGAATCGGAAAAAGCCATGCGTGTGACACTTCCTTACGGGAAATCCCAGGTGCAACTGGAGCTTCCACGTCAGAAGGTTGTGGGAGTCTTCAAGCCGCGCCGACGGAAACCTGTCATGGATATTTCGAAGGCGGTCGAGCGTGCATTAGCCAAGCCGTTGGACACAGCCCGCCTGCGAAATCTCTGCAGCGAAGGTATGAAAGCCGTAATCGTCATCGACGACCGCACCCGTGATCTCCCCAGTCACCAGATTCTGCCTCCAATCATCAATGAACTGGAAGCAGGCGGGCTTTCCCGTCGGGACATCAAGATACTGATTGCCACAGGCATTCATCGGACCGCGACAGTCGCTGACAAACGCGCCCTGGTCGGTGAACTCTATGGCAGTGTGCGCGTCTTCAGCCACAATGCTTACAAGAACTTGACTGCTATTGGCAGGACCTCCGCCGGTACGGAAATCCGCCTCAATCGGTACTTCTGTACTGCCGACCTGCGCATCGTGGTGAGCGACGTCGAGTTTCACCAGATTCTGGGCTACGGGGGCGGGGCCAAAAGCGTACACCCGGGGTTGGCAGATGCGGATTCTGTGGAGCGCATCCATGCGCGCATGCTCGACCACGATACCGGCGCCGGGCGACTCGACGACAATCCAGCCCGCGCTGAGGTCGAGGAGATTGCACGGAAGGTAGGCATTCACTTTGCCGTCACCACCGTTCTCTCTCCCCAAGGACAGCCGCTCAGGTTCTGGGCGGGGAGTCTGGAAAGGACATTCCGGGAAGGGGTGAAGTTGGCCAACGATGTCTTCCCAGTCGAGCTCGAAAAGCCTGTTGACCTTGCCATCGCCTCTGCTGGCGGTTATCCGCGGGACATCGACCTCTGCCAGGCGCAGAAAGCCATCGAGGTGGCCCTCAAGGCCACCAGGAAGGGGGGCGCGGTGGTGCTTTTTGCGGAGTGCCCCGCGAGCTGGGGTTCTGCCACCTTTCATAAGTGGGCCTATCGCTGGAAGACACGCCAGGAGGTCATGGAAAGCATCGAACATCACTTTTTCCTGGGTGGGCACAAGGTCTATCAGTTGGCTCGGGAATCGGAGCATGCGCAGCTTTATATCTATACTACTATGCGTGATGCTGACGTGCGGTGCGTGTTCCTCGAACCCATACATTCACCCAGGCAAGTTGAGGCGCTGGCTCGCCAAGCTGACTCTATTGCCGTGTTTCCCTATGCCACCGTTGCCGTGATCAAAGGAGGTCGAGCCGAGACTTTTCACAGACGCGGTTAACCAGGAGGGCAGGGCGGGTCCTGCGTAGCCGCTTGGGAGAATTCAGAATCCCACTTTAAGAATTTGGAGGTGACGAATGGAGGATATTGCACTCATCCCTAAGGAGAAGCTGGGGGAGGGCAGTCCCCTCAAGCTCGAAATCGTGGATACCGAGGATGATATCTATTACGACATTGTGCGGGTGATAGTCAACCAGGTCCGAGAGAACGATGCAAGGGGAAAGCCGAGCTGCTTCATCCTGCCCGTGGGACCGGTAGGCCAATACCGTCGTTTGGCGCGACTGTGCAACATCGAGCGCCTGTCGCTTCGCAACGTGATTATCATCAATATGGACGAGTACTGCGATGCCAACGGGCGACTCATCCCGCGTGAACACCCTTTAAGCTTCCGAGGGTTTATGGATGCCGAGTTCTACGACCGACTCGACCCGGAGTTGAACGTCCTACCTGAGAACCGCATCTTTCCTGACCCGGATGACCTGGAAAACGTGCCTCGTAAGATTGACGGGGCAGGGGGGGTGGACCTCTGCATCGGGGGCATAGGCATCAACGGGCATCTCGCCTTCAATGAACCACCGGAGCCCGGGGAAGAGGTGGATATCGAAGAGTTTGCGGCGCGGCCGACAAGGCTCTTGCAGTTGAGTCGTGAGACCATCGCCATCAACTCGCACACGGCCACCAAGGGGAATCTCCGGGCCGTGCCACCCATGGCAGTAACAGTTGGCATGAAAGAGATTCTGGGTTCACGGGAGTGTCGTTTCTACTGTAACCGTGAGTGGCAGCCCGCCGTGGTGCGCTATACGCTGCACGGGCCCGTGACGCCACATTTCCCGGCATCCTACTTGCAGAGGCATCCTCATGCCAGCCTCGTCATCGCCAGCTACGTTGCGGAGCCTGCACTCCCGCGACTGCGATAAGGAGAAGTCCTACTGTGTGAGCCACTGGGCATTATCGGCTGCAGGCGGGCATCTTTACCTGCAACGTGGACCAGGCACTCTGGGCAGCGCGGGAACTTCGGGTAGGTAGGGGGTGTGATGGTCAACGATATCCCTACCTTCCGGGTGGACCACATGCCCTATGGCGGGGTCAAGATGAGTGGCCAGGGTCGGGAGGGCGTGCGCTTCGCCGTCGAGGAGATGACGGAGACCAAGCTGGTCTGCTACCGAACGCCACCAGCCATGCCACCAGAAAGGTCAAGCACACGCTGAGGTGAGAAATTTCCTTGACAAGTGGCTTCAGGAATACAAGAATCTTAATAAGCGGCTGCCTGACGGCAGTGCTTCATAAGATGCATTCAGACCGCTGGTCTGGGGAGAGGCGGTACTCCTTGTGAGTGAGAAAAAGAACACCTTGGCCATAGGCACTGTCATTCTCGGCCTGCTGCTTGCCGCCGGGCTGGTCTATTTCCTGTCCAGGATTGAGAGTCCACCAAGGTTGGACACCCAACAAGCGGAACCGCGCGCCACCATAGATGTCACCCAGGAACCACTCACGGAAGAGGTTGTCACACGCTTCATAGAGCTCTATCAGGATTATCAGGTAGCTACCAAGGAAGCCTACGCCACCTACGAGCGTCGCGCCACCGCGCTCACCTCTACGGTTGAAAAGATTCAACTGCAACGCGAAATCCTCCAGCTCTTTCAGGAGGTCATCAGCCGCAGTGGGTGGAGTGAAGACTCTTTCCATTTTGTCTTCGACCGCATCTCCCTGTCTCTCAAACAGATCGAAGGCAAACCCTTGCCTGAAGACGAAACCCCTCCGTCCCGCGAGACCCTGGCACTGGTCAGAAAGTACTCCTCAGTCCTCAAGGCGCTCCTTATCAAGAAGGACGACACCGAGCAGCAGGACGGCTAACCTCGTCTCAGTTCCCCTGCGCAGCAAAGCCACCAATGTGGAAGCAAAGAGTATTTCATCCATAATGCCAGCGTCCGATAACATATCCCAAGTTAGGTAGCTTTTCGGACGCCACACCCCTACATCTTGTGCCTCCCAAAAGTTCCCTGGTCGGGGTGCGCGAGTGCGCCCAGGGGGAGATGAAAGGAGGTCCTCGTGGTCTATGAGGTTGGAATCGAGGGCGCCAAGTTATTGCATGACCGGATACGCAGGTTTGAGCGGCACATTTCGGACATGGAAAACCTGATCAGCCAGGGCGTGATGTTTGGCTCAGTTAAGCGGGAGCAAGAGCGCACCCTGGGCTACGCTCTCCGGGAGTTTTACAAACTTCAGAAGTCCTTCGAGAAGTTCACCAGAAACGTCCAGGTACTTCTCCAGGACTAAAGGAGATCAAATGCAAAAGTTCCTCGTCATTTGTGCGCTCGCGCTGAGTCTGTGCGGGTGTGAGTTGCTGGAAACGGCTGAGCGCGTCGAGGACCTGGAAGATCGGGCTGCGGCGCTACGCTCAGAAATCGTCACATTGAAAGAGGGCGAAGCCAGGGAGACAGCGCTGGCGAAGCTGGCCGACCTCGAACTCGAACTTGCCGATGTTGAAAAGACACTGTGGCCGGCAAATGCGGCTATCAAGCTGGCCGGCTTCGTGCTCGCCCTGGTGGTGGGTGGCGCCGGCGCTTACAAAGTCCGGAGTTATGCCCAGGTGGCCGAGCTGCTGGTGCGCAAGTTCACTGAGGCGATCCCCAGGAAGATAGACCGCAAAGCGCTGATCCAGCCGGCGGCGCTCGATGCCGGTGTTGAGGGGACGCTTAACAAGATCGTCAAGAAGGTCGGCTGAGAGGACCGCTTCCAGAGTCCAAAAGGCCGCTTAGAAGAGGAGGGGAACGGCATGCCTGAGGTGGTAGTTGCCGGCGCATTTCATCTGGAGTTTATCAAGGAGTTAACCAGCATCACCGGAGCGCTGATAGAGAAGCCCGGTGGGCAGTGGCGGACCAGAGAAGGCTACGTGATGGGCTTCATCCTGGCGATATGCAAGGAGGCTGCTACGCGTGGCGAAGAAGAACAAGGGGAGATAGCCGGGAAGGACTGATTCGCCTGGGCGAACCGATCCGCCGTGGCGGACGAAATCCGGAGTGAAAGGGAGGTTGAAAGTGGCAGCTTTACATGAACTGCAAGCGCGGTTGGAAGACCAAGAGATCCGGGAGGTACTCCTGGACAAGATGGCGAGCCTGAAGGGCTGCGAGATGTGTTCAAGCCTGGCTGCATTTCTGCGCGGGGACGCGACCAGAGAAAAGGCCAGGGTCAGGGCGCAGATTGCGCTGCTGGGCGAGCCGGCGCCGACACCGGCGCCAGGACCGGAGGCAGGGTCAGAACCGTCCCCAGGGGACGGCCCAGGAATCGTGCCGGGCTAGCAGGATGCGGTGAGCGGCTTCTATGGAGGCCGTTTTTGGACCAAAAGCGGGATTCGGTATTTTCGGCCGGCCAGGGGCATTCGCTGAGAGTGAAGCGCGCGCTGAAAGACCCCTGTGGTGCCCCTGGCGGCCTCGAAAGGAGGAGGAAGATGGCGTTGAGTCCGGAGGTCAAGAAGTGGATGGACGACATGACCGGCGCAATCAAGCGGGTGCGAGATGAGTTGGTCGCGCTGAAGGCTGCCCAGGCGCCGGCAGTGCTGATCAAAAGGCTGGAGGATGAGATCGCGGAACTCAAGGCCGCGCTGCAGAGCAAGGAAGAGGTCCCGGAAAAGGAGGAAGGCGATGGCATCTTCGACGAGTGAATCGACGGACCCGGTAACGGTGGACCAGGAGGAATTGCGGCGGGTGAAAGATGAAGCTGCTAAGGTTGCAGAAAAAGCACCGGGCGAAGCACCGGAGAAGGCGCCGGCAGAACCAGAAACGGAAGAACCGGCCGGGCCTGAGGAGGCACCCGAAAAGGCCAAGCCAAAACGCCGCAAGCGAGGCGGAAGAAGGAGAGCCGCAGCTGCGCCGAAACGTGTGCCGCCTCGCATCCGCCTGACGGCCGATGCCTGCGGCGCTCTCTGGGACGCGCTGTTTCGAGTGCTGGGCGCGCGCCTGGGCGAACACTGGCGCTTAAGCCCCGAGGAGGTGGAGGCCCTGGGCGAACCCAGCAACGCCTGCCTGGACCGCTACCTCCCGGATGTGTTTTCCGAGCATGCCGAGATCCTGGCGCTGGCGCTTGCACTGCTGAGCGTGACCATGCCCAGGGTGATCTATCACCGGCAGCTGAAAGAGGCGCAGAAGGAAGCGCCGGCAGAAGGAGAATCGGGGAAGGAAGAATGAAGTGGCGTGTTGCGGGTTGGGGTATCGTCGAAGGCGAGGCGCTTTGGGAAACAAGCACCTTCATCGCGGTCGAGCTCACCAAGCCCGTCAAAAGCCCTTTTGTTTATTACCCAGAGGGCCGCGTCATGTTCTTGCGCAAGGGTTTTCTTGAAGCGATTCCTGCACAAGAAAAAGGCGAGCCGTAATGCTCTGTGTCGTGCTCGGGAAGAGAGGGCAGGGCAAGAGCACGTGGATCAAAAACACGCTGCCGGCGCTGCCCTCTTTTTTGCTCTACGATACCCTGGGCGAGCACCAGGGAGCAAACTACTTCAACCGTCCCGAAGAGGTCCTCAAGTACTTCGGCAATTTCCCCGACTACGGGGCGCCCGGTTACAAGGCCATTTTCAGGCCCAGGGGGATCGCCTGGAGGGATGCAGAGCCGATGGAGTGGTGTTGCCGGTTTTCCTATGCGCTGGGGAACCTGGCGCTCATCATCGAGGAGGTCGATGCTTTCACCGGCGCCAACATGTACCCTCGCGCCCTGGGTGACATGATCAATTTCGGCCGCCATCGCAACGTGGATCTGATCGTCAGCGCGCGCCGCGCCGCATTGGTGCCGCGCCTCTTGACTTCGCAGGCCAGTGACTTCGTGCTTTTCAACATGACCGAGGTGCGCGACATCAAGTGGGTAGGCGAGACCCTGGGCGAGTCGATGGATCGACTTCGGGACCTCCAGCGCGGACAGTTTTTGCGCTGGACTTCCGGCGAGATTACCCAGGGCGAAACCTCACCTCAGTAAAGCCTCTGAAAAAATCTGATTTTCTCACTTGACAGCCACCACAAGATGTTGTATGAGAGATATGGTGAGGCCGCCAGATGTTGTAGCTCTGGTAGAGGAGACCCGAGATGAAGTGGAAGCCCATTTTGAAGATTGCCCTGGTCGCGCTGGTCACTGTGATCATCGCCAAGAAAGTACCGTTTCTCAACCAGTACTTGCAGTAGTCAACCCCAGACCTTAACAGGCCGCCGGAGAGGAGGGGCGAAATGCCTTTTCGCAATCGGCGCCTGTTGACGGAAACAATCGCATATGCAGCCAGCCAGGTAAAGAGTATCGACCTGCCCCGGGAGTACTACCTGCATGGCTGTCACTTGCACATGACGGGGGTGGTCACGCACACTGACGTCACGCAAACCCCGGTCCCGTTTTCGCTCTCGCCGGCGACGCTCATCGACAAGATCGAAGTCATCGCCGACGGCAAGACGGTCCTCAAGAGTTTCAGCGGTCAGCAGTTGTACCTGCTCAATCAAATCTGGGGCAAGGTAGCGGGCCTGCGCACCGCGCCGGGCGTGACCGCAGCTGCGTCCACTTTCGCGCTTTACCTCTACGTGCCTTTCTCGATCCCGCGCTCGCTCAATTCCATCGACACGCTGCTGGACCCGCGCGTCTATACCAGCCTCCAGCTGCGCATCACCTGGGCCAATGCCATGTTGGGGTTGTTTTCGACACTGCCGACGACGGGCACCATCACCACCGACCCCACCATCACCGTGAACCCGGATCAGAGCTTCGGGAAAGAGCTCTCCATGCGCAACCTGTTCATGCAGTGGGCCGAGCAGCACCTCATCGCCGCTACCAGCTCGCGCATGGCCATCGACGTGGCCGGCGGGCACATGTTCCGGGGGCTTACGCTCATCACCGAGCGCGTCGCAGCTGGGGCCATCGGCGATCCGGCCAATAACATCCTGAACAGCTTCGAGATCCGCTACGGCCAGAATCTGATCTGGGAGACGAACAGGGCGCTGCTCCAGGCGGCTGAAGCCTATGGCTCCGAACTGGCGACCGCACCCACGGGCGTGTTCAAGGTGGACTTCACCGAGGCGGGCATGAAAGAGGGGCTGCTCACGGAGATGCTCGATGCGCGGCAGTGGAGCAAGTTCCGCATCTGGTGTGACGTCACCAAGACCTCGGGTACCGAGTACATTTACGTGATTCCGGATCAGGTAGTAATTCGGCGTGGCGTCGGTGAAGCGGCTATCTGAAAAGAGGGTTGAGAATGGCGGCGCCTTCCGAAATCGAAAGCCCCGGTGCTTATCTCAAAAACGTAGTGGTCCCCGATGACCCCATGCTCATGGGCGGCCAGGTGGATGCGGCGCTCAATACCGGCGCCCATGCCGCACGAAATACGCGCGAGCAAAAACAATTCGAAATGAACCTGGGCGCAGTGGCGGTAAGCCTGGGTCTTCTGTGCATTCTCCTTTGGACTTTCAAGTGAGGTTACGGCTATGGGCTTCTGGGGCGGCGTGCAACAACTTCTGGGTACCGGCATGCAGACCTACGGGCAGATAGAGACGGCCAAAGCGCAGGCGGCCGGCGGCGCCTGGTCGAATGTCGATCGCACCTTGCGTCCGGACCTGGCGAGCGTGCTGCCGGCGCAGATCTCGCCGGTGGTGATCTGGGGCGGCGCCATTGCGCTGCTCCTGGGGGTGGGCATTTACTTGGTGGCGAGAAAATGATCGGCGCTCTCATAACCGCCGCAGCTACAGTTGGGGCGCCGATCGTGAGCCAGGCGATTGCAGGCAAACCGGAGGCACCTTACCTCTCCGGAGGTGACGTTATGAAGCAGTGGACCCTGGCAGCCAAGTTGGCTTATCAAGCCGAGGCGGCTGCTGGCCGCGTGCGTGCCTACCAGGCGGCTATGGGCGTGGGCGGTTTTGACATTGCCGGTCCCATGGCGCCGGCCGGCGCAGCCACAATCGCCGAGGTTGCGACGCAGCAGCAAGCGGAGTTTCCCCAGCACCTCATCGGCCTGGGCATTTTCGCGGCGGTGGGTGCGGGCCTCTTTTTGTTTCTGAGGTGAGCGATGCAGGCAGTGGCGCCAGCACTTGGGCAACTGAAGCCCTGGGAGCTCCCCGGTGGGCCCCTGGCGCCGGGTGAGTACGAGCGCCTTTACGGCCAGCAGGGCGGCGCCGGGATGCGTGACTTCTGGGCGCTACTCGGCGAGCGCCGCGAGGTGCGTGAGGAACGCGTGCGCCGGGAACGGCGCGAGCGGCCGGTCGAAGTGAAGCCGGCAGAGGCCGAGAAGATTCCCCGGCAGCGGCGAGAGCGCGCAGCTGCTCCGGTCGAGGTGGAGGCCGAGGCCGGCTACGAGCAGATGCAATCGGAACCCGGGCCTATCGACAGTTTTTTCACACCGGTTAGCGGCGGCCTATCGGTGGAAGGGATAGACCCGGTGTTTCCGATCGGCGTCACTGCCGAAGATACCCCGGCACCGGCCGCAAAGGGGGCCAAGAAAAACGGCGAGCAGCTATTCCTGGGCGGCCTGGTGGCGCTGCTCTATTTGCTTTAACTTAGGGCGATCCGATATGAGACTTACGGCAATCTGCGACCGCACGCTGCGAGCTCGGGGATCCGGCACGTGGCCTGGTGGGGCCCAGCGCCCAGGGCGTCGCCGGCCGCAGGGGTGGAACGTTGAAAAATAAGGGGTTCAGAGTGACCGACTTGGATCCGATTTGCGGTCGCCAAAAAGTTGCCCTGAATTTTGGCTTCCGGCCGGAAGCAGGTTTCTTGACGTAAGTGTTCGAGCGGTTTGACGTAAGTGGCGGGTGAATGATGGATGCTGAAAGTATCAAGGGCGATATGATCGAGGTCGGCCGCCTGGCCCTGGGCGAGCTTTCGGACCGCCTGCTCGGACAGGCTGCCGACACGGACCTGGGCCGCGAGATGATCGAGGACTACAAGAAGAAAACCATTGCGCAGATCCGCACCGAAGCGGAGCGCATTTCGCTCTACGTACTGGGGGTCGGCACGGTGGGCCTCATCGCCTTCTTATTCTTGAGGAAATGACATGCCAGTCGGAGTTCAGATTGAGAACGGATCGAGCATAATGCCGATGGGGTTTCGGGGTACCTGGGTCTTCGGGACAACAGGCTGGAGATGGACTGGTGAACCGCCTGTGGATTATGCTACCAAACCCACGGCGCCACCGGCAGGATATGCGCCTGGTGGTGGCTATATTGGACCCCCAAAACCTATCTCCCTCTGGGAGCAGCTTTCGGATGCGCTGAGCGATGCCATCAACGCAGTTGCGGGGGTGCCTGCCGGCTTCGATGAGCGCGGCCAGGAGGAGATCGCCGCCGGCGTCAAGGGCGAGATGAGGCACTGGGCCCTGGCAGCCCTGACGGCCGGCGCCGGGGTACTCCTGATGCTGGCAATGAGGAAGCGGAAATGATCACGCCTGAATATACAATCCTGGAACTCCCTTTGGACGTTGCACGTAGCTCTGCCAAGTTCGAGATCACCGGGCGGGTTTTGCAGGTACTTGAGAGCACGCATCCAGGGGATTATCTGGAAGTCGCTTTCGGGGCCGCCAACCGCGATCGGTATCGCTTGCGCGAGGGCATCGGCATCCACATCGACTTCGAGCAGTTTTACGTGAGCTCCGCAGCTGTGGCGGGCGGCCATATCCGGGTCCACGTGGGCAGCGATCCCAGCATACAAATCTTCGGCCTGACGGACGTGCGCTTGACCACCCAGGCGGCGCAGATGAACTCCGGCAAGGTGGCGGTAGGATCAGATGCGCCGGCGCAAGTTCTCGCGGCGCGTGAGGGGCGACGCCACCTGATGCTGGCCAATGCTGCGGCTGGCACCATCACCCGCATCGGAACCCCGGCTGCCCTAACCGCCGATTTCGAGAGCGGCATTGCGTTGCCCTGGTGCGACAGCAGTGACACGCCACCTTACCCACTGCACGACTACGAGGGCGCTGTCTATGCGCGTAGCGACAGCCCCGACGGTGCCGTGCAATTTCTGGAGGCCTGGTGATGGCCTGGATCAAGCTCCCCATCGATGCGCAGTGGATTGTAGGTCACGACTATCGCCTGACCTTCAGGACCTCGGCGCCGTTCGTGGGCGGCGATAGGTACGCGAGCCTAATGGCCCAGGTCAGAAAGAATCTGTTGACTGACCCCCGCTACTTTCTGACGGGCCTGGAAACCATCGTCACCAGGAACGAGTTCGACTTCCCGGAAGTGGGCATCAAGATCGAAGTGCACGCGCTGAAAGAGGGATCTGCCATCGGCGTCATCGTCGCCGGCATTATCTTCCTCATCGTAGCCGCCACTGCCTGGGGCATCAGCCTGGATAAGCTGGAGAAAGCGGAAGGTGGCAAAGCCCTGGTCGGCATCGCCAAAGCGCTGCCCTGGTACATGCTGCTGGCCGGCGGCGCAGCGCTGCTGGTAGCGGTCGGCGGATTGAAGGGCAAGTGATGTTCGATTTCATCCTCAAGGGACTGGCCAGTTCGACGGTGCCCACGCTGCTTTTTTTGTTGCTCTGGGCGAAGGTGCATGCGCTGGAGAAACAGGTCAGAAATAACCATGACTTCTTGGTGACGCTGATAGGGAGAAATCCTCATGGCAAAGAAACGGGTCCGTCGTAGAAGCCGAGTCTGGAATCACCATCGAACATCCGTCAAGGTCAAGGGATATAGTTACAAGCGCAAAGGCAAGCGAGTTCGAGTCCGAGCGTACACTCGCAAGAAGGCAAGGCGGAGGCGGAGGCGATGAAGTTCATAACCGACGTTTACACTTTCGACTATGCCCACCTGGGGAAGCTTCCCCTGAACGCGCCGGCGCCGCCGGTGCCGGGATTGCTCGTGGCCGCCTACATCGGCTGGAACACAATCGAGGATCAGCGGGTCGTCAAGGTGCAAGGGTCTTTGGGTAGTCCTGCCGGCCCCTGGGGCTGCCTTTACGCCTTCACGTCCAACTCCTCTGGTCTCGGTATCGGCACCGACAACATCGTCAAGACGGGCACCTTGCCGGGGTATGCCTCTATCACGCCCATCGTGGCCGGCTGGCCCGGATGGCTCCGGATTCAGTGTTTCAATGCCCATGTGGGCCTCGCGTCGATGGACCTCATCCGCATCTACATTCCCTTCGAGGACCTCGACAAGACAGTGGTGGGCCTCTCCTCGGCCGGTGCACGCATCGGCAAGGTGTAGCAACCCTGCGCATTCCCACATCTGGTATGTTCAACTGCCAACCGCAATATCTTGTGACCACACTTTCAGGCGAAAAATGAACGCTGAGGGGTCAAGGCGTCAAAACCTCGAACCCAAGAGACAACTTCCCCCAACTTTGCCGCAAAATGCGTTCTAGGCCCCTCTACGGCTCTTGTGGGCGATTTCGCCGTTCTGGGCTTGGGCCGGCAGGGCTCAGGTGGCCCTAAACCCTCTGATAACCTTGACTACGAAGGCAGCGCAGCCGCGACCGCAGCCCTCGTGCAGCTGTAGCCAGGTATGTGCACGGGTGAGCAGGCTTGAGCAAGTTCCGATCGCCATAGTTCACGCCTGGCAATTATTCACATCTGGGCATAAGTTATCCCCCGGTTATGCCCTCGCGCGAAGAACTTCAAGTAAGCTATACCCCTTCAAAGCGCCAGAGCGAGCGCCTTACGGCGCGAGCTCGCTCTGGCGCGAGCTTTCAGCGCGTCGCGCGCGCCTGTTGGCATAATAAGCGCACCGCGTGCGCGAGGCGGATGGACGGTGCCGCCTTCGTCGTCACCGGCTGCTTTCGAACATCCCTCGGCGCAAAAAAGTTTTGCATTTTTTTCTTGACATCTGCGCCAGTCCAATGTTAGAGAAGCTGTATTGAATGGCAGAGCTCGGGAAGCGCTGCTGCGATCTCAAGTCCAGCACCTTCCCGGGCCCGCTTTGGCCGGCACAAAATCAAGGGCTTTGCCATGCCACAAACAGGGCGCCATCTTCAGGGCTTGAGGTTTCCCCTTGATTTCCTTTTGTGCTGTCGATGTGCGCCCATTTCTTGGAGGTCGCCATGTACTTCCAATTGCGTGATCTTCTGGACCTCTTAGAATGGCTTGGAGAAGATCAGGATAACATGACTTTTACGCAAGCTGACTGGGAAGCTCAAAGCCAGGCCATCATTGAAAATGCCAATGCAACCATAGCGCGGGTAAGGATCGCTTCAATGATTTTCGGCGCTGCTGTAGGTAGTACGTTCGGCGCTCTTTTCCAATGGCTTTACAGTCGCCATGAAACACGCCGAAAAGAGAAGCATATAAAAGAGCAAGCGAAACTGGTCAAGACCGAGGTTCAGGAGGTCCTCAAGGAAAGGGGAAAAACACATGAGTGCTGAAGAAGAGCTCTGTCGGAGCATCCAGGAGTTAACCAAGCAGTTAGCGCGAGTGCGCTTGGAACTCCAAAAAATGAGAGTGGAGGGGGTTCCGATCATTCCCATCGATGCCAAGCATCAACAGATGCGGGCCTGGGCAGGCAGAATGATCAAACCCAAGACATCAAAGAAGTCCGGAAAGGAGAAAGTATGAGAGTACGCGCGTGTGGGATAGCTCGCCTGAAACCCAGCACACTATATCTTGTGTGCGCAGAAAAAAGCCACAGCATCCAGGGAAAGTAGCATGTCAGAAATCCGCACAAAATGTAGTGCATGCCAACGTCCGATAACATATCTTATGTTGCCTTCGGACCATCCTGCCTAACAGCAGAGAGTCGCGGCACATCCATTCATGGGCTTTATTATGTCGTGGGCAGCGGTGAAGTGTCAAGTATGGCCTGCGGGTTATCCAGCACCAGTCGGCGGGCGTGGTCGGCGCCGAGGATTTTGCTTGCCAGCCTATGAGCAATGGAAAGCATCGGTGGGCGCATTATGGCATTGTGCGCATCGGTAGCGATAAAGTGGACTCTCCCTTCTTTTAGAAGCCTGGTGGCTGACTTTTGGGCTGCCTGACCGAACTCGCCTGTCAGGCTGAAGGCCGTAATCTGAGCCAGCGCCCCCTTGTGAGCCAGTTCAACCAACTTCTGGGGATGCCTCTGGATTTCCAGATTCCGTTCCGGATGGGAAATAATGGGAATAACCCCCTGCTCAAGCAGCCCGTCCACCAGGGTGTGGATGGGTGGGACGTTCTGGTAAGGCAGCTCTAGGAGCACGTATTTTCCAGCATCGTTTAGGGTCATGACCTGCCGCTGAACGATGCGTCTCTCCAGGTCGGGTTGCCCGACGTCAATATCCGCGCCCGGGATAATCTGAAGGCGAATGCCTTCAGTCTTGACCCGCCTTCTAAACAGCTCGAGGGCCTCAGCAATCTCCTCTTTGGAGAGGTTAAACCCATGGTTAATGTGAGGCGTGGCAAAGATGACCTCAATCCCGTCTGCCTCCGCCAGGCGGGCCATGATAAGTGCTTCTTCGATATCTTCGGCGCCGTCATCCAGACCAGGCAAAATGTGACAATGAATATCGATCATGAACATCCGTGCCGATAATAAGATGCAGCGAGTCTTGCGCAGTAGCGAGGTTGCATATTAGCCCTTAATGGGGATGAGGTCAAGAACCAGATTGGCGGGAAGAGAACTTGACGGTGAGTGAGGTGTTGGATAGACTTAACAGGACTCGTGTCTCGGCGTTGGCGGCTGGGTTCTACTGAACCTCGAGCAGTCAGAGTCGAGTGTCCCGAATAGTAGAGTGGAGGTAATGAAGGGGAAAGAATTATGAATGTGTACAAGGTAGTCTTGTGGGCGGCCGTCCTCTGTCTCTGGCTTGGTTGGGGTTGTGTTTCCGAGCAGCCGCAGCCGGATGAAACGTCGGTCGCGACCGGTGCCCTCAGTGACTTCGTAGCCATGGCGGCAAAAGACGTGCCTCAGCCTGTGAGCGCCGGGGCCGAATCTGGAGGACCTCCGGCGCCGGTAGCCAGGGCGCTGACACCTGAGGAGAAGAGGGAGACAGAAGCCTGGGAGCCGCCAGCCGGCCTCACCAGTTCCTCATCCAGTGAGATAGCGGAAGGCCGGGAGCCGACCGGGACGCCTCTTCCCCCCACGGATGCCTCCCTTCTCCTCCCACCTGAAGCACCTGTTGAGGGAACCACTGAAGAGCCGCGGATGGTCTATTACCACCGGCTTGGTGAGGTGGTACCAACCACTGATAAGGATGGTGTGGAGAGGTTCATCTGGCTTTACAGGCTGCGCTATCGTGGTGGAGTGGATGTTACCGTTACCATAAACGACAAGACGGGGACCATCAAGAAGATTGACCGCCCGGAGGTCCCGGTAGATGACATTATCGCGCAGTTGAAGAAATACCTGAAAGATGGAGAGTCGGTTGAATCGTACAAGGCACTCAACGCCTTCGTCATAACCGTTGCCAACTATTCGAGGATAGACGAGCTGGGTCAAATACTGGGGATTCTGGATGTGCCCCGCCGACAGGTCTCGATTGAGGCCAAAGTGGTGGAAATCTCCGGTGACACGGAGCTCCAGTGGGGTATCAGTCACCTGTTCAGGCGGCTGGGCAGGTCCACGATTGAGGTTGAGACGTCCCTGCACTCCGAGGACTATGTCAGCGCTGTAGGAACAATACCGCCTTATGCCGGCACCATCACTGGTTGGCCCACTGTTATAACCGCTGATGGGAAGCTTTCTATTGACGCCACCATCGACCTTCTCGCCCGCGAAGGGTCACTCAAGGTCGTCTCCAGTCCCCACATGGTAGTGGAAGAGGGCAAGACCGCCTCGCTGCTGGCAGGAGAAAAAGTGCCCTTGGTGTCCTTCTACGAGGTGGGAGGGCGGCAGTACACTTCAACCGAGTTAACGGATGTGGGTGCCAAGCTCTGGGTGACACCTATGAGCATAAGTGAAGAGTCAGTGCGTATGCACGTCATAACCGAAGTCTCGCAGTGGAAGATTACCACCTTAACCACACCCCCCAACCCGGTGGTGACCATCAAGAAGGCGCAAACCTATGTGGAAGTAAGGGATGGGGGCACCCTGGTCATAGGCGGCCTGACTTCGGAACGAGAGCTGGAGAGCCGCACCAAGGTCCCCTTTCTCGGTGATATCCCGTTGCTGAAGTATCTTTTCAGCTCTGTCCGCAAGAGGAAAGAAGCGGTGGAGCTGGTCATCTTTGTGACCCCCAGGATTACGCAGGGGCCGTTGCTGATCGAGGCGGGACTCTGAGCGCTTCAGCAGTCTTGTGCCTGCCTGTCAAACTGACAGCAAAGCATGAGATACCTGCGGGAAGGTGCCAATGTGACAGTGTCGAGTGTCCAGTGTGGACGTCACAATTTCATATATCACAGCAAGTTATGTTGGCGCCCCCCCTGCCCTCGATTGGCACATTCTTTGCGTTTAATTCCAAACGTGAGGACAAGGGGCTGACGCAAAAGGCGTTTGCCCCGAGATTGTCGTTCTTTTCTCACCGGATGTAGTCTTGAAGAGAGAGGGCGGCCATGCGCCAGGGACGGTATGCGCTTACCAGACCCTATGCAATTCTGATCAGCGACCATGAGGAGGAAGTGGGTCGTCGCCTGGCCCGTGCTTTCGCCTCCAGTCCCTATGATACCATGGTTGCTTACCGGGGATGGGATGTAATTGAGATTCTGGAGCGTCGGCCGGTGGATGTTCTCGTGCTCGACATCCAGATGCCTGACCTGGGAGGCATCTCGCTGGTAAGGATACTGAAGGAGATGGAGCTGGCACCTCCTTGCGTCTTCACCTCCTACTCATTTTCCAAGGAACTGCTCATCGAGGCCATGATTGCCGATGTCTATAGCGTGCTGGAGAAGCCCATCGACTTACGGCTCTTAAGAGCTGTAGTAGAAGACGTGCTCAGAAAGTCCTACCCCTCGTCGCGCTGAAGCCCGAGCTCTATTGGCGCCACAATGTCCCCCCTGCCGAAAAGCTCAGGTTTCGATGTGCTTACCCCAGGGCAGGCGCTACCCGTTCTTCGCCAGCGTTTGCCGAATGTAGGCGGCGCGGGCAACGTCGCGCTCTTCCGGGGAGAGTTTCCGTCCCTTTAGGTTCTGGAGGTGCGCAGGCCGGGTACTGATGAACAGTTGATTAACCGTGGCGATGGGGAGGTCTTCAAGCAGGCCCAGATTCGCTCCCAGGCGGACCGCGGAGAGCAGATGCATGGTCTCCTCTGAGGTGATGGCGCGGGCTGCCCGGAGCACCGCATAGGCCCGCCAAATGCGGTCCTCCAGACGGATGCGGTTGTCCTGGAGCAGCGCCTCGCGCGCGCGGCGTTCGTAGAGAGCGATCTGCGGGACCACGCTCTCAATGCTGGAGAGAATCTCTCCTTCGCTCTTGCCCAAAGTGACCTGGTTAGAAATCTGATAGAAGTCGCCCGAGGCCTGGGTGCCTTCACCATATAGTCCCCGCACCGCCAGGTTGATCTTGGAAACGGCGCGGAAGACCTTCTCAATTTCCCGGGTGAGCACCAGCGCCGGCAGATGCAACATCACGGATACCCGCAAGCCCGTCCCCACGTTGGTGGGACAGGCCGTAAGATAACCCAACTGTGGGGAAAAGGCAAAGTCCAAACGCCTTGCCAACTTGCTGTCGATCTCGTCGAGGTCGTTCCAGGCATGGATGGGCTCAAGTCCACAGCGCAGCACCTGCATGCGCAGGTGGTCTTCCTCGTTAACCATGAGACTGATGTTCTCCGAGCGCGATATCGCCACCGCCCGGCTACCCTTTGCCTCTGCCAGCTCGCGGCTGATAAGGTGGCGTTCAACCAGGAAGCGGCAGTCCATAGCACTGGCACGGTAGAGGTTGAAGAACAGCATGTCCGGCGCGATGTCAGAGTCCTCAATGGCCTGGCGTATGAGGGTAGTCAGTTGCTGTCGCTGCTCGCCCGAGGCGCGAGTGAGAAAAGGAAACTGCGCCAGGTTGCGGGCCAGCCTCACCCGTGACGACAAGACGATGTCGGACTCCGGTCCTGCACCTTTGAGCCACTCGCCTACCTGTCCCCTGAGCTCACTGATTTTCACCCAGCTTCTCCTCCAGGGCGCGGATGTGGTCTCTCAAGGTAGCCGCCTCTTCGTACTTCTCGCTCTTCACCGCCGCGTGCAGTTGGCGTCTCAACTGGTAGAGTTTATTCCGCTGGGCCACCTCGCCGGCGGCCGACGCCGGTGCTTTACCCACGTGATGCACGGTGCCTTGAATCTTCTCCAACAGAGGTATCAACCCGTCCGCGAAAACGACGTAATCGTGCGCACATCCCAGCCTGCCTGTAGTCCTGAAATCGGCATAGGAGAGCCCGCATCTGGTGCACTTGACTTTAGCCAGCTTCGATTGTTCCTTCTTGGCAGTCTGAGTCAGCAGACTACCGATGATGTCAGCCAGCGAGAACGGCGGCGGAAAGCTGACCAGGCCCTTAGCCCGGGCACATTCATCGCATAAGTGCACATCTTTATGCGCGCCTGGATAGGTTACGGTCCAGGTGGCAACATTCTTCTTACACGATTGACAGATCTCTTTGCCCATCATTTCTTATTCCGCCATCATTCCTCTCTGCGACTACCTATTTCTCTATTACAACACATCTTCTAGCCCTTGTCAAATGCGGGCTCGGCTCACTCCAGCTTCCCTTGCCTCGCTGCCTGAATAAAGGAGAGAGAATATTCATCCTCACCCAGTATGGCCGAGCTGGCGCGCAAGACCGCCCTCATCCCGGGCTGCAAGGGGTCGATGAGGACGGCATCGATGCCTGCGTGCATCATGAGCGCCAGAAAGGTGCGGTTGACCAAGGCCCGCGCCGGCAACCCAAAGGAGATGTTACTCAGCCCGCAAATCACCTTTGCCCCGGGTATCTCCTGCTTTATGCGCCTGACCGCCCCCAGCACCTCTAGCGCCTGATGCTGCTCAGTGGACAAGGGCCTGACCAACGGGTCAAAATAGACCCGTTCCATCTCGATGCCTTCCGAGGTGAGGGCCTCTGCCAGGGTCCTGGCAAGCTTCAGCCTCTCGTCAGCATTGGTGGGCATACCACCCTCCCCCATAGTCAGCGCCACCACCGAGGCGCCGTGCTCCTTGATAAGAGGAAGGACCGATTCCAACCGCTTTTTCTCTGCCGAGATGGAGTTAATGAGAGGCACGCCATTATAGACTTTGAGGGCACCTGCCAGAGCTTCTGGGTCACTGCTGTCCAGAGAGAGAGGAAGACCGACCGCCTCCTGCACCACCCGGGTCAACCAGCAAAGGTGCTCCCCTTCCCGGCCATCGCCCAGGCCTGCATTGACATCCAGCATTCCGGCGCCCGCTTCCACCTGCCTGGTGGCCTCTCGCCGGATGAAGTCGCTATCTCGCGAGGTGATGGCAGCAGCAACGGCGCGCCTGGAAGCATTGATCCGTTCGCCAACGATAAGCATGGGAGGGCTTTCCTATTACGTCGCTTTCTTCTCCCAGCGCAGAAGCTCCATTACCTGCGCCAGAGTGGTCTTACCTTCCTCAATTTCCTGGCGGATGCGATTCTCCTTCTCCAGCCATTCCATAGCGCGGTTGGTCATCTCCGCCAGCCTGGCTTTGGGAATCACTACGACCCCGTCATCGTCACCTACGACCCAGTCTTGGGGTGCAATCCGGATGCCTCCCATCGAAATGGCGACCCCAATCTCACCAAACCCCTTCGGCTCACCTGCCTGGGGCATAATCAGCTTGGCAAATGCGGGGAACTTGAGCTTGCGAATTTCGGGGACATCACGGATGGCACCGTCAATCACCACGCCGACAATACCGCGCTGCTTGCAACTGTAGGTAGCAAGTTCCCCCCATACCGCCGGCCCCACGCTGCCGGCATCGATGGCAATGACCGAGCCAGGTGGCGCCACGTCAATAGCTTCGACGGGCTTGGCCCAGTCCCCGGGATAGGTTCTCACCGTCACCGCCGGCCCTGCCATCTTGAGTCCCTGGGAAATCGGGTAGATGCCGCCTAGAGACGGAAGGCGGTGATTGCCATCGGAAATATTGGGGGTGGAAACGGTCAGGAGGACCTCTCGAATCTCCTCAGCGGAGACGCGCTTATAGAGCTTGGTTTCGACCGCTACGCCAGTCTCGATAGCGTGCTTGATTTCCTCGGTTGCTCTACGGGGGTCCCTGGATTTGCTAATAGCGCCACCGACGATAACGATGTCCGCGCCAGCCTTGACCGCAGCGACCGCAGTCTCGGAGTTGATACCACCAGCCACCGCCAAAGTGACCCCGACGGTTTTGCGGAGCTGCTTGAGGGTAGGGAAGGACTCGCGCCCCAGCATCTGCTCATCAATGGGGGTATGCACATCGATCTGGGCGGCGCCCCAATCTGCTACCTTGCGTCCCAGGGACACAGGGTCAGGCACGCCCAGAAAGTCCACCACCACCCCAATCCCATAGTTGCGACCGGCTTCGATACACTCTTTGATGGTCGATTCGGCAGCGACGCCCATCACGGAAGCCAGGTTAGCTCCGGCCTTGGCTGCCGCCTCCATCTCAATTCTCCCGGTATCCATGGTCTTCATATCAGCGACAATAGTTGCAGTGGGGAAGAGTTCTCGTAGCTTGCGCAGCGCGTCCAGCCCCTCGCTCTTTATCAACGGGGTGCCCACTTCCAGGATGTCGGCGCCGGCATCCCAGGCGGCTTCTGCCACTTTGAGCGCTCGGGACAGGTTGAGAAAATCTAACGCAACCTGAAGTTTTACTGCCATTGCTCCACTGCCTGCTTATTCACGGTAGGAAGCTCCACAGTGGTCCGATTCCCAGACCGTCACTTTCCCGACCCGCACGCCTCCAGGAAGCCGGTGGGCAAGCTCCTGATAAACGGCGCGGGCGATGTTCTCGGTGGTAGGGTTCTCCTGCTGAAAGCGTTCCAGTTGGTTCAAATCATGATGGTCAAACTCTTCGAGAACCTTTTCCAGCAGGCTCTTGACCACCCGGAAGTCCACGACCATTCCCAGGTGGCCGACCTCGTCTGCTTCGAGGTGCACATCCACCCGCCAATTGTGCCCATGCAGGCGCTCGCAATCACCGTCATACATGCGCAGCCGATGGGCGGCAGAAAAATCTGACTGAATCACCAATTCGTACATCTGAATCTCCTCCAATTGAACTTCAGAATTCTATGCCAACATCCGCCAAAAGTCAAACTTTTCACCGCTAAGACACGAGGAACTTGACCTGAAGTGCCACCTCTCGTTACAATGCCAACTGTAATGAGCTCGTATTCTCTTGTATAAGGAGCTTTGCTTGACGGTTTATTATCCGGACCTGGAAGAATTCAGAGCGTTAACCAAGAGGGGTAATACCATACCCGTTTATCGGCAACTGCTTTCGGACACGCTCTCACCCGTGTCCGCATTTGCTCAAGTTGCCAGGGGCAATTATGCGTTCCTGCTGGAAAGCGTGGAAGGGGTGGAGAAGGTAGCCCGCTATTCGTTCCTGGGCAGCGACCCCTTCATCATCTTTCAGGCCCGCCAGGAGCAGGTGCGCATTGTCACCCATGGGGAAGAGCGCGCCTTAACTCACCCTGACCCACTTAAGAAGTTGGAGGAGTTGCTCAGCCGCTACCGCTCCGTGCGCCTGAAGGACATGCCTCGTTTCACAGGCGGCGCTGTGGGCTACCTCGCCTACGATACAGTGCGTTACTTTGAGCACCTGCCTGACGTGCCGACCGACCGCCTGGGGCTTCCAGACCTGTTCTTCATGTTCTTCGATTCCATGATTATTTTCGACCACATCTATAAGACGGTGAAGGTGGTCTGCAATGCATATACGGACGACAGGAACCCGGACGATGCATATCAGGAAGCTCTGCACAAGGTCGATGCGCTCGTGGAAAGGCTCCAGCAGCCGTCGCAACTGTCCAGCCGCGACATTCAGTCGGCAGGGCAACTGGAGGTTAGCTACCAGTCTAATTTCAGCCAAGCTCGTTTTGAAGAGGTCGTTGAGAGCGCCAAGCAGTACATCCGCGCCGGTGACATCATCCAGACGGTGTTATCGCAGAGGCTTTCGCTGGAAACCCGCGCCGACCCTTTCGATATCTATCGCATTCTCAGAGTAATCAACCCTTCGCCTTACAATTTCTTCCTCAAGATGGGTGACCTGAACTTGATCGGCTCCTCGCCCGAAATCATGGTGCGCGTGGAGGAAGGCAAAGTCACCGTAAGGCCCATTGCGGGCACGCGGCGGCGGGGACGCACTGAGGAAGAGGATGAAAAGCTGGAAAGGGAACTGCTTGCTGACCCCAAGGAGCGGGCCGAGCACATTATGCTGCTCGACCTGGGTCGCAATGACGTGGGGCGCATCTCCAGGTTCGGGACCGTCGAGGTGGATGAGCGCATGATTATCGAGCGCTACAGCCACGTCATGCACATCACCAGTACTGTCAGCGGAGAGCTGAAGGAGGGTTGTAGCGCTTTCGATGCCCTCAGAGCCTGTCTGCCTGCAGGCACCGTGAGCGGCGCGCCCAAGGTGCGCGCCATGGAGATCATCGACGAATTGGAACCTGACAGGCGCGGCCCCTATGCCGGTGCCGTCGGTTACGTCGATTTCTCAGGGAATCTGGACACCTGTATTACCATCCGTACCATCGTACTTAAAGGGGGCATGGCGCACGTGCAGGCCGGTGCCGGTATCGTGGCTGACTCCATCCCCGAGCGCGAATACGTGGAGACACTCAACAAGGCGCAGGGCCTCTTGCAGGCGATTGAGTTGGCGGGGTGTGAGCCGAACGTTTAAGTTGCCGGGTTGGCGAGCTTAGGGAGGGTGAGCTTCCAGCCTTTCTTGAGGACATTGGGGTCACGGATGAGGCCCTGGTTGGCCTGCCAAATCTTCTTCCAGTGACGTTCGGTCCCATAGAACTGCCTGGATATGCTCGTGAGTGTGTCGCCCCTTTTCACCACGTAGGTGTCTGCACCTGCGGGAGTGATGTGTTGCCTTTCTACGAAACTGCTGTCCTCAGCTACTTGGCTGGAAAGGGAGGGGATGGTGAGCACCGCGCCCGGCTTCAGGCTGTTTGCGTCCTTGAGATTATCCCGGTTCGCCTCCAGGATGCGCTTCCAGTGCTGTCCCCTGCCATAGACCACCTCGGCAATCTTCCACAGGCTGTCACCCTTGGCTACCACGTAGGGCCGATAAATGGGACGTGGTGGCTTCTCTTCTTCGTGAGAAAATTCTGGCTCTTCTTCATCACCCGAGGTCCCAGTTTCGTCACCTGTCGGAGGATAAACATCTCCTGTTTGCCACTCCTCGTCACCACCTTGTGCGACTCCGTTGACCACATTATCCGGATCGAATTGAAAGTCCTGGAATTCACTGAACCAGTCGCTGGTTGCCGTCTCGCCCTCTGAAGCCTCTTCCTTCTCAGGTTGGCGACCGACACCATAGATGAGGAAGAGCAGCACTCCGATAACAAGACAAAGCCCCAAACCTACTTTTACGTCCTTGCCCATGGCTTTTCCTTTCCAGCCTCCTGAAGAGCCAATATGAACAACCCCTCACTATCTTATTTCGGCATTTATGCGGATTTTCATTAACAAAGCAGGGAGAAGTTTTGAGTGTGTATCAAAATGTGGGTGGACGGTCTGTGTGAGTTATTGCCTATGCGCCAGCAATGCTCCTACGGTCGGGTAGGCTGATATGCCGGAGCGCCACTAATCCCCTGAGAGATAATTTGGACCCGGCGTTTGCGCTATTCGGTTCTGGGAAGGAGTTCAGATGGCAGTGGCTTTTGCGCTCTTGGGCTCTGAGAACTCCTGATCCTTGCCCTGCCACAACTGCGTCCATATCAGGATAGGGCTGGCAATGAAGATGGAGGAATAGGTGCCCACCAGCACCCCAATGAGCAGGGTGAAGGCAAACCCGTGAATGCGAGCTCCACCGGCAATATACAACGTCAACACCACTGCCAGCGTGGTTACCGAGGTCAACAGGGTGCGGCTGAGCGTCTGGTTGATACTTCTGTCAATCAGGTCCGGGTGAAGCTCACGGCGTTTGCCCATGTTCTCCCTGATGCGGTCGAAAACCACGATGGTGTCATTAAGAGAATAGCCGATGATGGTCATAAGCGCTGCTACCACGGGCAGGTTGATCTTGATACTGCCCAGTCTGAGCGCGGTTCCCACCACGGTGGCACCGGCAGCGTCAGCCAGGGCAATGGCGCCCAGCACAAATAACACGTCGTGCGTCAGCGCCACCACTGCCGCCAGCCCGAACTTGGGCTTGCCAAAACGAATCCAGATATAGACCACGATAGCTCCCATGGAAAGCAGTATCGCCCAGAAGGCCAGCCGAACCATGCGCTGGGCCTCCGAAGGACTGATGAAACGAGTGCTGACAAAAGGAACCGGGGTCTGAAAAGCATTGAGCAGCACCGAGTGCGTCATGTCCTTGTCATCGGTCACGAGATTAAGTGTAAAGCGAGTCAGCTCGGTGGCGTCGAGGTCGCCGGAAGGGACCTCCACTTCGAAGGTCGCCAGGCCGGCCTCTTTCAACCCCTTCTCGATGGTCTCTCTCGGTATGAGAGTGTCGAGCTCGACCTCCGCAGTCCAGTTGAAAGGCGGCGCATCTTCTCTGACTCTGGGCGCCAGCCGCACACGCCAGTGGATATTCTTGACCTTGACCTGCCTGGTCTCCACCAGGTCTTCAAAGGCCTGGGTAATCTCTTTCTCAATAGCCCTGGTGCGCCTCGGGTCGGTCAAGGCGATGCGAATGCCGTATTCCCTAGCCTCACGTCGGCCCACCACGTTAGCATCCTTAGCGCGCGCCTGAATCTCGGCATTGGGGTATCCCACTTCACGCACACGCTTCCGCACCAGCTCAATGTCGGTCGTCTCTTTCAAGCTCAGGTGCAGAAAGATGCCCGAGGTGAGGTCGATGTCGAGGTTCTTCTTCCCCCGGGTCAGGAACAGCGCCATTCCTGCCACGATGATGATGGTGGAGACGACCATTGCCTTTCGACTTAAATTCACGAAGCGAATGCTAGGCTTCTTGATGAGCTGCAGCATGGGAACACTGCGGATGAGATGGGTATCCAGCAGGATGTTGAATATCATGCGGGTGATGACCATAGCCGTGAACATGCTGAACAGTATCCCCACGATGAGGACCATGGCGAAGCTTTGCACCTCGCCGGTGCCCACATAGTAGAGCGCCAGGGCGGTTATGATGGTGGTGATGTTGGCATCTACGATGGTGACGAAGGCGCGCTCGTAGCCGTTCTTGAGCGCATGGCGCAGCACTTTGCCCTTGGCCCGCTCCTCGCGGATGCGCTCGAAGATGAGCACGTTGGCATCCACCGACATCCCTGCGGTAAGCAAGAGTCCCGCTAACCCGGGGAGGGTGATGGTCGCCTTGAAGAGTACCAGGACGGCTACCACCAGGAGCAGATTCAGGAAGAGCGCAAAGCTGGCAATCAGGCCGGCAAAGAAGTAGTACACTGTCATGAAAAGCACTATCAGGGCGAAGGCCACAACCAGGGAGAAGATACCTCGATCAATGGAGTCCTTTCCCATGCTGGGGCCGACAAAGTCTTCACTCTGCAGGATGAGGGAGGTGGGGAGGCTGCCCGAGAGCAGGGTGGTGATGAGAAACTCCTGCTCTTTAGCGCTGAAGCCTCCAGCATGCGTGACTCGTATACTATCTGAAAGGACATCGTTGATGCGCGGGGCGGAATCCAGACGACTATTGAGGATGATAGCCATACGCCAACCGATGCGATTTTGGGTCAGTTGACGCATGCGCTTGGCACCTTTATGGTCGAGCTCAAAGGCCACTGCCGGCAGCCCGGCTTCGTCAACCGCCCTGTAAACGTTGCGCAGGTACTTGCCGGTGACGTTATAGTCGTCCCGAATTTGGACCAAAACGTCTTCGTCGGTGCGCGCCATCTTGAACCACTGGAACTGCTCACTCAGTCTGGGGGGAAGAGGTTTTCCAGCTTCCAGGGCCTCTCTGGCTAACTGGTAATTCTTACGGTCGTGATTTTCATCCGCTACCAGATGGAATTCCAACCGTCCCTGGGCTTCGATGGTGTGCTTGACAGTCTCGCGCCGCTCAGGGTCGAGCCCGGGAATCCGCACCAGGATGCCACCTCCGGGAAGCGTCCGGAATTCAGCCTGGAGTGTGCCATCCGGGTCCACACGCCTTTGAATCACCGCCAGTGTTTGCTTTGCCGCCTGGTCCGGGCTAATCCCCTTCGGGAGTGCAGAGGCATCCACTTCGTAGCGCAGTTCAGCTCCCCCTTGCAGGTCAATCCCCAAGTATTTCTTGGGTTTGATGGCGCAGTAAAGACCTACGGCTAAAAGCCCCACAATGATGAGTATCCGCGAAAGAGTCCTTGTGAACACCTAGGTCACCTTCCTTTTGTCAATCAGTATATGCTACGGAGTCCGGTTAAGGACACTATCCTCAGCTTCTCCGGTCGGACAGCTCGCCCCCTTCTTTGGTTATGACCCGGGAGATGGAGCGCTTGTCGAGCTTCAGCCGGGTGTTATTTGCTTCGTCAATCACCAGCAGCACATCGTCAGCTCGCACAGCTCTCACCACCCCGTGAATGCCTCCCTTAGTCACCACCTTGTCGTTTTTCTTGAGTGCTTCCAGCATTTCCTCGAAGCGGCGCTGTTGCTGCTTCTGCTTCTTGCGCTCAGGGCGGATAATCAGAAGATAGAAAATCCCGAATATCAGTATGAGCGGTAGCAACATCGAGAAAAGATTACCACCACTCCCTCCCACCTGCGCCAAAATAACGTTCATCTCCTACTCCTCTCCTTATCGAGTCAGTTTACTCTTTTCCACGGACACTTGCCTGAAGGCTCCGAACCTACCCTCTCTGAGGGCAGTGCGAGCCTGTGCCATTAGTTTACAAAAGAATGCTACATTATGCAAAGATAGGAGCGTCAGTCCAAGAATTTCTCTGGACTGGAAGAGGTGTCTGAGGTAGGCACGGGAGAAATTGCGGCAGCAGTAGCAGTCACAGGCCTCATCCAGTGGTCGGTCATCGTCCTGGTGCGCCTGGTTGCGAATCCGCACTACCCCGGTGGAAGTGAACCCATAGCCGCTTCTGCCATTGCGCGTGGGCAGCACACAGTCGAACATATCGATGCCCCTTGCAATGCAGGCCAGCATATCTTCGGGTCTGCCCACCCCCATCAGGTGCCTGGGCTTGTCTTCGGGCAACACAGGCAGTGTCGCATCAATTACCTCTTGCATCGCTGCTGTGCCTTCCCCCACGCTCAGGCCCCCCAGCGCATATCCTGCAAAATCCATATCGACCAGCCGACGGGCGCACGCCTCTCTGAGGTCAGGGTAAGTACTCCCCTGGACGACTGCAAACAGAGCTTGTCTTTCATTGGGCAGGGCTTTCCGGGAACGCTCGGCCCAGTGGAGGGTGCGCTGGACGGCGTCCCGCGCATGGTCCCGGGTGCAGGGAAAGCCTGCGCACTCGTCCAACGTTACCCAGACGTCCGCTCCCAGCGCTTCCTGGATGTGGACTACGTCTTCGGGTGTGAGAAAGAGACTACAGCCATCAACGTGCGATTTGAAAGCAATGCCTTCATCAGTTATCTTAATGAGTTCGGCCAACGAAAATAGTTGATAGCCACCACTGTCCGTGAGAATAGGTGCCTGCCACTGCATGAATCTATGCAGCCCGCCGAGCCGGGCTATCCTCTGTTCCCCCGGTCTCAAATGCAGGTGGTAGGCATTGCACAATACGATGCTGGCACCCGCCTCCCGTAGTTGCCTGGGGGTAAGGGCCTTGAGCGCTGCCTGCGTGGCCACCGGCATAAACATCGGGGTCTCCACCTCCCCATGGGGAGTGCTGATTCTGCCCAGCCTTGCCCGGCTTTCCCCATCCTTTGCCAAAATCTTGAACCGAAACGACATCCTGCACCTGAACCCGGCCTTCAGTAGGCTAACTTGACCAGCCTGGAACCCGGGTAGTAAAACACAAGGACTCGGGAGGCATCGGCGCCGGCCTCCGCCAAGCCCTGAGCACCCCATTGACACAACCCCACGCCATGGCCGAACCCTCGTCCCCGAAATATGAACTCGTCACCGCGTTTCTTGACCGAAAAAGCGGTGCTCGGCAGCTTTTGCCAACCCAGTGCCTGCCGGAGTCGGGTAGCTTCCACGCCCACTGTCTCCCCGCCGCCCACAATCCGGACAGTTCTGGCGTAGCCGGCATCGTCTTTGTCGGGATGGATGGCGACGACCTCATCGAGGGTAATCCCCTCTGCTGCCAGCGCTGTGAGAACCTCTTGCCCGGATAACCTGACCTCCCAGTGGGCATATGGGGAATCAGTGCAATAGCCGCAGCGCCCTCCGGAGAGCGGGAGCACCGTTTCCCCACCCCACACGGTGGCCGGTGAGGTGGTGTGGCCGGCACAGGTGGAGTGATAGTAGGTGGGAAACAGGTGCCAATCGTAGGTGAGCACCATCCCCCGTGTCGCCTGCACCAGCTCGCGGACACGAGCGCCCTCACTGTCACTACCCCGATATACCTGAGAGGAGACGTCGGACTTCACATCATAGCGGGTGTCCTGCCCGGTCACTACCCGGTAGAGCGCATAAGTGCGGGCGGCAATGACCTGGGCCTTCAGGGCTTCTTCGGGGAAGGACAAAGGCATCTCTGCTGCCAGCACCCCGACAAGATAGGTTTCGAGGTCCAACTCGTTGACCACCACCATTCCCTGTGAGCCCTGACGATAGAAATAGAGCCTACCCCGATAGGGGCAGGAGTTGAGCACACAGGTGCCATCTTTGAGCGGGAGCAGGCAAAAGCTGGGCTGAGACAAGGCTTCGCTACCCAGCCGGAAACCATTCTCGTCCAGGTAAAGCGATTCGTTCTGCAGGAAGCTGCCTCGCTGCAGTGTCTTCTCCAGGGAGATGGTCCTGACCTCATAGGGAGAGTCCACGCACACTGTGAGAGGCGCTGCCGGGTTCTCCTCGTAAATGGCAACGCGCACAATAGGCACACCTGGTAAGGGCGGACCCACGACAGCCAGGGGGCCTCTGCGGCGCATGGGAAAGCAGCACATCAAGCCGGTCAGCAGGATGACTACCGACAATGCGAACGCAATCTTCAGGAGTCGGTGACCAGATAATACCTTCAAACCTAATCCTCGCCGCCTACTGTACGTGAACCGGGCCTCGGCTTGTAAAGGTGGTGAGTGGAGTCCTTGAAGCGGTCATATTCACTATAAATGCAGCCACAGTAGTTTTGCAGGTAGAGGCCCCTCCGTCTGGCCTCCTCGTGGGAAAACTGATGCAGGCTCCGCCAATCCTGGTAGAAAAAGGGCACGCCTACTGCTTCTGCTACCGAGCGGCCAATCTCCACCACTGACTGATGGTCCTGGTGGGGACTTCCCAAGAGTGTCGTTGAAAACGCCTCGAACTTCCTCTGCCTCGCCCTTTTCGCGGTCTCCTCCAATCTCATGCGCAAACAGCGCTGACAACGCTGATGCGCGACTGGCACGATGGTGTGCAGGAAGTGATGCAACCCATATTGCTCATCAATCGTGAGTGGCAAATCCCGCTCATACTTCAACATCTTCACCGCCTTCAGCCTACGCCTGAACTCAATGAGAGGATGAATGTTGGGGTTATAGAAGTAGCCCGTATAAGTGTATCCCTTTTCTTTCAGCCAGTGGTCAATTCCTATCAGGCAGGGACCGCAGCATACATGCAGGAGGATGGACATCTTATCGGCGGAGGAAAGAATAAGGGGATACCGAACAGCAGTCACTACGGACTCTGGAGTTTCAGGCTGTACTCGGCCAGCTTGTCCTTGACCTCCTGCAGGGAGGTCTCACCGAAGTTGCGGCAGGCCAGCAGTTCCTGCGCTGTTCTCTGAGCCAGCTCACCGAGGTTCACAATACCTAAGCTTTCCACACAGTGGCGGACGCGGATCGAGATTTCCAACTCGGCCACCGGCCTGCTCAATATTTCGTATTGGGCTTCACCGAAGAACAACTCCTCTTCAGCTCCCTCTTCATCCAGTGCCTGACCGAGTCGCAAGCCCTTGCTGGCCAACATCCGCTTGACCTCATTCAAGGAAGTCTCACCGAAGTTCTTGAATCCCAGCAACTGCGCTTCGCTGACCCGGGTGAGGTCCCCAAGGGCCTTCACCCCCAGCTTCTCCAGGCAGGTTCGCGAACGAACCGAGAGCTCGAAATCGGTCACCGGGATGTTCAATAAGCGGCTGCGACGGTCAGCGCGGCGTTCTTGTTCCTCATCAATCACCATGGTGGTGCTGGCCACCGCATCACGCAAGAAGAGCTTGGCGCGGGGATGGTTGGGTACGCTCTTAAGGACGCGCCGAAAGCAGGCGGCTGCCGCCTCGTATTTGCCCTGGTCTTCATAAAGCACGCCCAGGTTGACAAGGGCATTGGTAAACGTGGGACGATGAGTGACGCACTGCTCGTAATACTTGATTGCCTTCTCGTCCTCTCCGCGCAGGTCCAGGTTATAGGCCAGGCGGAAAATGGTCATGAGGTGGTCCGGGTCGCTGGCGAGCGCCGCCTGGTAATGCGCCAGGGCCTCTTCCACTTCGCCAGTCAACTCCAGCAGCACCCCTTTCAGGTAGGCGAGCTGGGCCTGGCTTACTTGCTTCTCGTCAACCCTGGCAAACGTCTTCTGCGCGTCCTTTGACTGGCCCGCAAACGCCTGCGCCTCAGCCAGGGCCACTTGCAGTTGGGCAGATCTAGGATGCTTTTTCAAGAACTGTTTCCGCGCTACCACCGCCCCCGGCCAATCGCCCAATTCCGCGCAGCACCGGCCCAGATAGTAGAGGCTCTCCTTGTATTCTCCCAAGTCACTGAACATCTGCCTGGCCTGGCTCGTCTGGCCCAGTAGCCAGCAGGCGGTAGCCTGCGCATAGTCTCTGGCCTGTTGGGCCTTCACGCCCCGCGGCTTCCGCTGACCGAGTTCGTCCAGCATCTTCAGGAAGTCTCTGCGCTCCTCAGCATCAGACAGCACCTGCCACCGGAAAACGTCCGCCTCCTCCCAGGATAGTTCATGTCTTTCGAAGCTTTCCGCCACGCTCACTTTCTTCTCTTCTGCCATTGCTACCTCACAAACAAGATACGCTATTGCTTTACAGCACAAATATCCTTACCATTGTTAGACAGATTATAAACCCCGAGAGTATTTTCTACAAGTCTAAATGTGAGATCGAACCTGGATGGGCACTGCTTTCTTCAGGTTGTTAAGCTTGCGTAGCACGAACACTTCGAGAAACTGGGCTCCCTATTGGTGGAGGTGAGAGGTGACGGAGAAATCTCCCCTGAGCACTGTGGGACTCATCGTCAACCCTATATCGGGCAGTTGGCCCTTGACCATGCCTGCGGTGCAGTATCTGGTCGCCATGTTGCGTGAAAAGGGCTTCGACCCGGAGGTGAACCTTACCAGGTATGCGGGACATGCCCGGCAGTTAGCCTATTCCCTTAAAGACCAAAAGGACCTCATTGTGGTGGCCGGAGGTGATGGCACCGTCAACGAGGTGGTTGGAGCTCTCATGGGCAGCAGCACACCCATGGCTGTAATTCCCATGGGGACGGCAAACGTGCTGGCCAAGGAGCTGGGCATGCCCTGGGACATGTTCTTGGCGGCGGACGTTATCAGCAAGGGACGTGTCAGGCTATTTGACGTAGGTCTGGCCGGAGATAGGCACTTCATGCTGTTTGCCGGTATCGGTTTCGATGCCCGGGTATCCGCCGAACTCAAGCGGCTGCGGGGGGGACACATCACCTATCTGGATTATATAGTGCCTTTGGTGCGGGCCTTCAAGAACTATATCCCCCACCGTTTCGCGGTCATCATTGACGGCACACTGGTCACTGCCCAGGCCTGCCACCTGGTGATAGGAAACGTCAGAAGCTATGGTGGGCCCATAGAGTTCACTTCGTGGGCAAAGTTCGACGACGGCTTACTGGATGTCTGTGTGTTTCTGGGCGCCTGGAAACGGGATGTGGTGAGGTACCTGATTAGCGCCGTCCTCCGTCGGCACCTGGACCAGACCGACGTGCGCTACTATACCGGGCAGGTCATTGAACTGGAGGGCGCCCGCAACGCGCCCTGCCAGTTGGATGGTGACTTCAGAACACCCACACCGACCAAGTTCAAGATAGTCCCACAGGCACTCAGGGTTATTGCCCCCTGAGACCTGTGCCTTCGTGTGAGTCCAACGGTGTAAGCCGTCTCCAACCAGCTCCGCTATTCCGGTCTGCCCTTGATGAGTGACATGGCTTCGGCGCGGGTAGCCGGGCGCTCCCGGAAGAGCCCGCGCACCACACTGGTGACCGTTCGGGCCCCGGAGGCCCTAACCCCTCGCATGGTCATACAGAGGTGCTCGGCTTCGACAACCACCAGTACGCCCTTGGGCTCCGCCGCCTTCATAATGTCGTCCGCGATGACGTTGGTCAGCCGCTCCTGCACCTGTAGCTTCCTGGCCTCCAGCTCGACCACCCGCGCCAGCTTGCTCAAGCCTATGATGCGCGAACCACTGGGAATGTAGGCCACGTGCGCCAGCCCGTGAAAGGGCAGCAAGTGATGCTCACAGATAGAATAGAAAGGGATGTCCTTGACCAGCACCACCTCGTCGTACTCCTCACTGTGCAGAACTCTGATGGTCTTGCTCACATCCACACCCATCCCCGCCAGTATCTCCCTACACATTCTTGCCACCCGGTCAGGCGTTTCCTGCAAACCCTCCCGCTCCGGGTCCTCACCGATAGCCTCCAGGAACAGCCTCACCGCCTGCTTGATTTTCTCACCATCCATCTTTTGCGACATATATTACTCCGCCAAGTTGGTGCAAAATGTGCCCGTCACCTGCGCCCGGAACCCTGGCGCAAGCCGTACTCTTCTAATGCCTTCTTCAAGCGCTCCTCATGCGACAGTTGCATGGGGCAGAGAGGCAGGCGCAGTTCGCCATTAAGCCTGCCCAATAGCCGCATAGCAGTCTTGATGGGAATCGGGTTGGTTTCGTAAAACAGGGCCTTGCACAAAGGGAAAAGCTTCTTGTGTCTCTCTGCCGCCAACTTCACATCCCCGGACTCGTAAGCACTGATGAGCGCCTTGACATCCCTGGGAACAATGTTGGCCATAACCGAAATCACCCCCTTGCCACCCACGGACAAGAGCGGCAGCGTCAAAGAGTCGTCCCCACTGACCAGGGTAATATCGCAGAGGCTCAAGACGGTAGTCGCATGGTCCAGGCTGCCAGTGGCTTCTTTCAAACCCACGATGTTGGCACAGTCCCGGCGCAAGCGGGCAATGGTCTCAGGCAGCATGGTGATACCGGTGCGACTGGGAATGTCGTAGAGAATGATGGGTATATCGACCTCATCAGCCACACGCTTGAAGTGCAGATATTGACCCTCCGGGGTAGGCTTGTTGTAATAAGGTGCAACCATGAGCGCGCCATCCGCGCCTGATTCCTTTGCCGACCGCGTCAGAGCGACCGCCTCCACAGTACTATTAGAACCGGTGCCTGCAATCACCGGGCACCGCCCACCAGCATATTTCACCACCCGTGCCACCACCTCCTTGTGCTCGTCGTGACTCAAGGTAGGTGATTCACCTGTAGTGCCACAGGGCACAATAGCATCAGTGCCCTGGGCAATGTGGAACTCCACTAACTCCTGGAGTTTATCCCAATCGACCGCACCATCCTTGAAAGGCGTGACCAGCGCCACCATACATCCTGTGAACATGTCGAACCCCCCTGCCCTTCTACCGAGAAAATATCAGTTTCTCAGGCTGGTTACCGGAGCGGGTAATCTCCCCCCTCTTCTGATGAAATCTCTTGCTGAATACTTATTTACTTTCATCACCGGCGCGGTTCCCAAAAGCCCTCCGAACTCGACCAGCTCTCCCACCTTCTTGTCAGGCACCGGAATTACTCTCACTGCCGTTGTCTTATTGTTGACTATTCCTATGGCCAACGCGTCCGCGATGATGGCATTTATGGTATCTTCCGGCGTGTCACCGGGTATGGCGAACATGTCCAGACCCACGGAACAGACGGAGGTCAATGATTCCAGTTTGTCCAGAGTAAGTGCTCCCTTTACAGCGGCTTCAATCATGCCTGCGTCTTCGCTTACAGGTATGAACGTTCCGCTCAATCCTCCCACGTTGGCACTTGCCATCGCACCGCCCTTCTTGACTGCATCCATCAGTAAAGCAAGGGCTAAAGTGGAGCCATGTGTGCCCATGCGTTCGATACCAAAAGCCTCGATTACCCTGGCAACGGAATCCCCTTCTCTGGTAGTTGGGGCTAACGATATATCGACAATTCCGAAGGGAATGTTGAGATTTCTTGCCAGTTCTCTTCCAATAAGCTCGCCTGCTCTGGTTATCTTAAAGACGGTGCGCTTAATCACCTCCGACAATCCGGTCAAGTCACATTCCCTGTTTTTCTCCACCACGCTGCGAACCGCGCCGGGGCCGCTTACCCCCACATTCAACGTTAAATCCGGCTCCCCCACGCCGTGAAATGCGCCCGCCATGAACGGGTTATCTTCAGGGGCGTTGACGAGCACGACAAACTTTGCACACCCTATCCCATCCTTGCTTTTGCTTGCCGTCTCTTTGAGCATCTTGCCCAACAGATTGATGGCATCCAATTGCATGCCCGTGACGGTTGAGCCGACGTTCAGGAACGCGCATACCCTTTCGGTCTTGGAGAGAACCTCTGGCAGTGACGCAATCAACATCTTTTCGGCCTTGGTAAATCCCTTCTGAACCAGCGCCCCGAAACCGCCTATGAAGTCTATGCCCGCCTCCCTTGCTGCCCGGTCGAGAGTCATTGCCATCTCGTAGTATTTTTTCCTGGTGCAGTGAGTTTCCATTATCAAACTGATGGGCGTGACCGAAACCCTCTTGTTGACGATAGGGATGCCATACTTTTCTTCCAGTCTCTTTGCTTGCTGGACCAACTTGCTGGCGTTCGCATGCACTTTATCGTGGACGCGTTTTCTGAACTTGCCGAAATCAGAATGCACACAATCTTTGAGGTTGATTCCCAGAGTGGTTGTCCTCAGGTCCAGGTTCTCGAACAAGATCATACGCGCGGTTTCGTAAACTTCCTCAACGGAGATTTCCATTACTCACACCCTGTGCATGGCTTTGAATATGTCCGTGTGCTGCATCTGAATTTGCAGCTTCATCTTCTTGCCAATTTTTTCTAAATCAGACCGTATTGTCCCCGGCTCGCACTTGCAATCACTGATATCAACCAGCATGGTCATAACGAAGTAGCCATCCATAATCTTTTGGCTGATGTCCTCGATATTTATGTCCCGTCTGTACAAAGCATTGGAGAGCCCTGCCACGATGCCCTTCTTATCCTTGCCCATAACCGTAATAAGCAGCAATTCTTTTTCCATCAGCTTGAAGCTCCTCCAACGAGCTCGGCAAGAAATCTTTACACCAACGCCCAGATGGCAGTGTGCAAAATCCGGGACTACTTCGCCTCTTTCACCAGCCTCTTCATCTCGCTGACTGCCTCAGACAGCCCATTCAACACCGCCCGCGAAATGATACTGTGTCCGATGTGAAGCTCATAAATCCCCGGAATGGCTGCCACCGGCCCCACATTGCGACAGGTAAGACCATGGCCGGCATTGACAATCAGTCCCAGCGCCTGTGCCGACCTCGCCGCCTGCTTCAGCTTTTCCAGTTCTTCCTGCGCCTCGGATTCCGTCTTGGCATTGGCATAAGCGCCGGTGTGCAGTTCGATGGCATCAGCGCCGACCTCCTGGGCAGCGCGAATCTGCGCCTCCTCCGGGTCGATGAAGAGACTGACAACGATGCCTGCCTCTTTGAATCGCTTGATGGCGCCGGCCAGCCGTTCTTTGCCTTTCACCACGTCCAACCCACCTTCGGTGGTAACCTCCTCCCGCCGCTCAGGCACCAACGTAACCTGGTCCGGCTGCAACTTCAAAGCTATCTCTACAATCTCTTCAGCAACAGCCATCTCCAGGTTGAGCTTGGTCGTAATCGCCTGCTGGATGGCGAAAACGTCTGCATCCTGGATGTGTCGGCGGTCCTCGCGCAGATGAACGGTGATGCAGTCAGCACCCGCCAACTCAGCCAGGACAGCGGCAGCAACTGGATTCGGCTCGATGGTGCGCCGCGCCTGTCTCACCGTGGCCACGTGGTCCACATTCACCCCCAGCATAGGCATGGCTTTTCTTCCTCCCTTGAGCACCTCATCCCTCCAATGTCGATGCAGAGAGTATAGTCAACTATCCCAGCCCTTGCAAGTTCTTTAGGGCGAGGTGGCTGGCATATCATAGACCTTCTGCTCACTCTCGCAGACCGCGCATGTCACCTCGGGTGTTCGGGCTTTGCCATCTCACCAGGATGGTGTTCCCGTAGCTTCCTTCAGGGCAGCCCTGGCCAATATTCTTGTAGAATCCAGTGTTGGTAGGGGAGAATCTTCTTGTGATACCCAAAGCGGTATCTCGGTGCAGCCGAGAACGACAGTATCACAGCCTCGGTCTTGCAGTTCGGCAATTGCGTCGCAAAAATAGGCACGCGACTTCGAGGAAAATCGGGCATAAACCAGTTCATTGAAGATGATCTCATTGATGCGCTCCCGCCGTTTTGTCCCAGGAATCTTATACTCAACACCGACGGTAGCGAGCCTGGATGGATAAACCGGCCCCTCCATCAAAAAGCGTGTGCCCAGAACCCCGACACATTTATACTTACGACGCTTTGCCTCGGCGGCAACTTCCTCAGCAATGTGAAGCCACGGAATTGGTGATTGCGAGGCGACGAGGTCAAATGCCTGGTGGATTGTGTTATCGGGGCAAACGGCGAAATCCGCCCCTGCTTTTGCTACTTTAGCGACTGATGAAAGCATTAAACTGGCTACCCCTTCCCAGTCGCCGCCCTCGATGTAGCGCATGTATTCGCTAAGGGGAAAGGTGTGCATAGTGACCTCCGGATGCGCGTGTCTGCCCATCAAGTCTGCCCCCTCTATGCAGATGGTGCGATAGCAAAGGGCTGCCCCTTCCGCGCTGCATGCGACTATTCCGATGTGTTTAGGCACCCTTTTTTCTCCCTTGCAACCGTGTTGCGCCTGACCTCCCTGGGCTTTGCAAAGTGGGAAGCACTTGGGCGAACGGAGCGAACTACAAACAGCACGTCATACGCTCGTTTTGGCAATTCTAACCAGGAATCCAGATTTTCTTGGCTTTGACCAGTTCAATGCGACTTGTAAGTTCCAACGGAGCGTCCGCGTTTGTGTAGAATACAAGGTCCTTATACCCTGTCAAATACTGAAAGTTGGTTTTGAGGAATCCACCTTCGGCTGCTACGACAAGTGGACGGTCACTCTTGGAGAGTATTGACATGAAATCGGCTGCCTCTAATCTGACAATTGCTCCGGAAGCTTTGATTGCCTGGGCGATTGCAGCGGCTGCCCCTGCAGCACCTCCGGCTGCTCCCACGGCTCCAATAGTCATAATACCGTACCTCCTTCGTTACGTGCGGGCATCTGGGATCCTCATACCTCAGCATCGAAGACCTTTTGGATTAACTCCTTTGCTGTGTCGGCGCGGATTTCATCGCGTGTGGTCCAGGTATCTGGAAGGTCCGCCGGGTTACTGGCGCGGACGTCGCCTTCCTCCCCATAGACATCCACCTCGTAAGTGAAGGGTGGTTCGAGCACAAAGGGCTTAACCTCCTTGATGCGCTTCATAGCCTGAAGGGCACCTTCGCAAATCATCTCCCGCGCCCTTGCTGGTGGGTAGGAGATTGCCGCATACCTCGAAAGCCCCTCCTTGACTGCCACCGTAACGACATTGGGTACCAGAGCTTCTGCTTCCTTACATGCAGCAACATCGCCGGTGGCCAAAACCAGAGGCACATCGTAGGCGCCGCCGCAGAATGCTTCGAGCCCCAGCTCCCCGATGGGCTTGCCGTTGAGCCTAATCTGCCTGATGCGCGCACTCATGCTATGATAGAGCACTCCACCTAGCGTACCAGCCATGGCATGAACACCGATAGAAAACATCGCATCGAAGGGCTCGCCCTCCGCAACCCGCACCATCCAGGTAGGCCTCTGCCGGCCGTGTATGACCCAGGCGCGGGGGTCGAGCATCTCGAAATCAATGGTGTAGGCGCCGCCGTGACAGTCATTGACGAGGACCTCGGTAGCGCCGCCTGCAAAAGCGCCGTCAATGGCGGCATTGACCTCGCCTGCCAAGAGGCGGGAGTACTTCTGTCGCAAAGCAAGGTTCCTGGGGCTCTCGTCCTTACGGTCCTCGAACTCCACCACCCCACTGACACCTTCCAAATCGGTCACGATATAGATTTTCACAAAGCACCTCCTGGTCTATAGGCAAGTTTGCCAGCTTGCAGAACTGACGCATGAACCAATTCTCTTAGCCATTTGAGCAAGCAACATATTCTCACCCGCCATTGTTTGTTGATGCGCAGCTCTTAGCGGCCCTCGCTCACATGCGCATTTCCAGCCAGCGGCGGCTCTGCGGGTCCAGGGCAGCCAGGTCGGGAACGTCGTAGCGGTTGCCCTCCACGTCAGTAAAGGTCAGCCGCCTGGGAAGCGGCTCGTTAACCTGTTGTCTGAAGTTCCGTGTCAGAAAGGTAGCCTTCCCACGGTCGGTCTGGACCGTCCACTCCACCAGGTCGAATCGCTGACGACAGGAAAGTATGCGCCGGATTTCGGGCACCAGGTAGCGCCTGGCCAGTTCCTCCCTTACCGAGGCGCGGTCCTCCAGCGAAAGTCCCCGCAGCTCCCGCAGAATCCCTATCTCCTTGCCCTTTTCGTCAAGCACGGAAATCCAACCTTCCGACTCACTGAAAGGGAACAGGCGCACCACGCTCACCCCCTGCCAATCTTCCTCACCCTGCTTCCGCATCTGCAGGCGGCTGCCTTCGTGTCTGAAGTGCAGGGTTTCCGCAGGCAAGAACTGAAGCTCAGGCGAGGACTCGCCTGCCTCCGGAAGTGAGGAATCCGACTCCTTTTGGGAATCGCCCCTACCAAAATAGTGCATATGGAAGCGCATGGGTTTCTACTCCGCATTAACGTTGGACGGCGCGGACCTTGGAAATCTCCTGATAGGTTTGCACCAGGCGATGAAACTCACCATCCTTCTTTTGTAACAGTTCGTCGTGAGTGCCCATCTCAGCAATCTCGCCATCTTTCAGCACGATGAGGCGGTCCGCATTCTTGAGCGTGGAAAGGCGGTGTGCGATGGCGAAGGTGGTGCGCCCTGTTACCAGCCGCGCAATGGCTTCCTGAATCTGCTTTTCGGTCTCCACATCGACCTGGGAGGTGGCCTCGTCGAGGATGAGGATGCGCGGGTTGTGCAGCACCGCCCGCGCAATTGCCAATCGCTGCTTCTCCCCGGCTGAGAGCCCCTGCCCTCCTTCACCCAGATAGGTTTCGTATCCGTCGGGCTTGCGCAGGATGAAATCGTGGGCATTAGCAATCTTTGCCGCCTGCACCATCTCCTCTCTGGAGGCGTCGGGCTTGGCATAGCTAATGTTATCGGCAATGGTGCCACTGAAGAGAAACGTGTCCTGGGGCACCACCCCGATTTGCTGCCTGAGGTCTGCCAATCGAAGTTTGCGTATAGGCACACCGTCAATCAGAATCTCACCTTCGTCCACATCGTAGAAGCGGCAAAGGAGGTTGATGGCGGTGGTCTTGCCGGCACCACTGTGTCCAACGAGACCAATCATCTCACCGGGAGGCACCTCGAAGGAAATGTTTTTGAGCACCGGCCGGTGTCGCTCGTAGCCGAAGGTGACCTCGTGAAAGGTCACGCGGCCCTCGATGCCGGGCAGCGCCACCGCATCTTCCACCTCCTGAACCTCCGGGCGACTGTCCAGCACCTCGAAGACCAGCTCGGCGGCGGTGAGGGACCACGAGCACCAGTTTATCAGCATGGACATGCTCTGGATGGGACGGTAGAACATCGCCACGTAGGCGATAAAGGCCATGAGCGTGCCCACGGTCATTCCTCGGCGCTCGAAGATGACGTCGCGCCCACCCACGTACCATACCAAAAGTGTGCCCATCATGATGAGGAGCGTCAGTCCGGCGAAAAGCACGGACGTGACACGCTCGGCCCGCACACCGGTGACCGCCAACCCACCGCTGCGCTGGCGAAAGCGGGCAATCTCACGGGGCTCCTGGGCGAAGACCTTTACTATCCTCAAGCCCCTCAAGGTCTCTGTGAGTAGTGCATTCAAGCGTCCCCAGCGATGAAAGAAACGATGCATGTAGTACCGAATGCGCTTCCAGAAACTTGCTGACACCAGTATCACCAGCGGTGCCGGCAGAAAGACGCAAAGGGCCAGCTTCCAGTTCAGTACGAACAGCATGAACCCGATGCCTACCAACATAAGCAGGTCGATGACTATGTCTTGAGACCCCCACACCAGGAAGCTCTGTAATTGACCGGTATCCTGATTGACGCGGGAGATGACAGTTCCCAGTTGGCGCTTGTCGAAAAAGCGGAGTGAAAGGTATTGGAGATGGCTGTAAAGCTGAGAGCGTATATTGTGGGTGATGCGATTGCCCAGCCAGGCGGACAGCCACCCCTGCCCTGCGCCAATCATCGAGATGAGCACCCGGGAGACCAACAGTGCCAGCACCAGCCAGCCCAACATGGCCAGCCTCACGTTTACCAGACGGGGCAGGCCCTTCGGCGCTAACACCTCATCCATGAGCGGCTTCATAAGGTAAGGAGGCACTAAACTCAGTGCCGTGCTGATCACTGCCAACACAGATAACCACACGGCGTGTTCCCAGCAAGGCTTTAGATACGCGGCCAGCCGCCGCAAGGTGCGGCTCCTGGGCAGGCAGGCGGGACAGACCTTGGTGCCTTTCTCCAGAGGCAATCCACAGCGTGGGCAGCGACGCTCCTCCTCTTCCGGGACCTCTGCCTCTTCCCCCTTTAGCCATTTTTCGAGCAGGTGCGCGACGGTGCTGAAGCGCGGCGCGCGCGCACTGGTGTAGCGGACTAATTCCAGCCGCGTTCCGTTATAGGAGACTTCCAGCGCCCCATCTCCGACGAAGTTCTCCGCCTTGGGGTCCTTCAGCTCACCCAGCGGCAGCTCCCAGCGCTGGTTGACCACTTCCCCATCCTGAGTGAAAACGTACACACGGGCGTCGGTGACCACCAGCCACTCTTTTCCGAAGGAACCGTCCCGGTGCAGGTCGGCTTGCACACACAGCCGCGCCGGTTCCTCAAGTTGGATGTCACCAGGCAAGGGTTCTTGCCACATAGGAAACCCCCAGTACGCTATCAAAGACACCCGCCTTCGTCAGCCGCGAAAGCGCATGCTTCTTCTGCCCGCTTTACCGCAGGCATTATATTGCCAAACACGAGGACTTTCCATTTTTGATTTTGAGTGCGCAACCATTACAATAGGCTTTGTGTTTTGCGCGCAGAAATGGACGAAGTCATGATTCGCAGGCTGCTCAGTTTGGCATTGGTAGCTTTTGGCTTTTGGAAGGGGACAGCCATGGCCCAGGAAAGGGAGCGTTCTTTGACACCCGAAGCCGTCCTATCCACTCTGGACAGTTCCCATCCCCGATTGGTACTCAAGGACAGGGGCCTGGCTCGCCTTGAAGGACTGATAGAAACGGATAGCATTGTCAAACGGACCTACCAGGCCTTACTGAAAAGGGCCGACAACATCTGCCGAAAGCCCGCACTCATCTATGATAAGATAGGCCCGCGTCTCTTGAGCGTCAGCCGCGAATGTGTGAACCGCATGTACACCCTGGGTCTAGCCTGGCGGCTGACGGCGAAAGAAAAGTACGCGCAGAAGGCGCAGGAGGAGCTCCTGGCCGTCTGTGCTTTCCGGGATTGGAACCCGTCTCACTTCCTGGACACCGCCGAGATGTCCCATGCGGTGGGTATCGGCTATGACTGGTTCTTCGATTATCTCGACGAGCCGACCCGAGAACGCATCAAGGCCGGCCTCATTGAGAAGGGCATGAAGCCAGGCATCAGCGCCTATGCCAAGAGGGCCTGGTGGGTTCGGTCTGAGTTCAACTGGAACCAGGTTTGTAACAGCGGTTTAATCATCGGCACCTTGGCCATTGCCAAGTCCGATCCGGAGTATGCTAAGGTCATCATTCCCCAGGCCGTTCAGTCTTTAGCCAAAGCCATTGCCACCTATGCACCGGACGGCGCCTGGGGCGAGGGCCCAGGCTACTGGAACTACGCGACCAGTTACACTGTCTATGGGTTGGCGGCTCTGGACAGCGCCCTGGGCACCGACTTCGGCCTCTCCGAAATAGAGGGCTTGTCCGAAGCCGGCTGGTTCCCCATCTACACCACCGGCCCCACGGGCCTATACTTCAACTTCGCTGATGTCCGCGAGAACAGTCGCCGCGGAAACATCCCCGGTCTTTTCTGGTTGGCCAAGAGATTCAATATCCCTGCGCTTGCTGAGGCGGAGCGCGAGCAGCTTCACAAGCGAGCTGGCAACCCTTTGGACCTAATATGGTATCTTCCTCCCCGCAAAGAGGAGCCCGCCCCCCTGCCTCTCGACAAATACTTTGGAGGCATGGTTGAGGTAGCCGTCTTTCGCAGTGCCTGGGACGACCCCCAAGCGCTCTTCCTGGCGGTGAAGGCAGGCTACAACCAGGTCAACCACGGGCAGCTCGACCTGGGCAGCTTCGAGCTGGATGCGCTGGGTGTGCGCTGGGCGCGGGACCTGGGCTCGGATGATTACAACCTGCCTGGTTATTGGCAACGAAGTAAGAAAAACGTGGACCGGTGGAGCTACTATCGGCTGAAATCGCTCAGCCACAACATCCCCGTCTTGAATAACCAGGACCAGGACATCTTTGCGGTAGCAAAGCTTACGAAGTTCGAGAGCATCCCCGCCTTTGCCTGTGCCCTCGTGGACCTCACCTCCGCTTATAAAGACTTCGCCCGCAAGGTGGTCAGAGGGGTGGCGATGCTGGATAGGCGAAACGTGCTGGTGCAGGATGAGTTCGAGCTTGAAGGTACGTGTGAGGTGGCCTGGGGCATGACCACCGACGCTTACATTCAACTGGACGGTAACAAAGCCATTCTCAAGCAAGCAGGGAAGGAACTCCAGGCTCAGATTCTTTCCCCTGCGGGAGCGGCTTTCGTAGTGGAATCAGCTGAGCAGCCGCCGCCTCAAAAATCCAACAAGGGCGTCAAGCGCCTGATGATTCGCCTCGAGGAGCAGAAGGACAACGTTTGCCTTGCCGTCCTCCTCTCACCCGTCTGGCCGGAGGGCAAGACTACCAAGCCGCCGGAACTCAAGGCCCTTGCCAAGTGGTGATGCCTTGAGCTTCTATTCCTTCGCCCGGTGTTGCTTGAGTAGTTCCACTATTCCCTCACGGCCCCGTTCCAAGGCGACCGTTACAGGCGTCTCACCGTCCATGTTCTGCGCGTTGGGGTCAGCACCCTCATCCAGCAACAGCTTCACGACATCAGTACGACCGTAAAGTGCCGCCCGATGCAGAGGCATATCGCCGTCCGTCTCTCTAGCGTTCACATCGGCACCTGCCTGGATGAGGAGCCTGGGCACAACATCTTCTTGGCCCCGGAGCGAGACTACCCGCTGCAAAGGTGTCAGGCCTTCGTGTATTTCACGTTGACGTCCGCACCTCTGCGGTACCCGCACCACCTCCACCACCTCCTCGAAACCGCTCGATTCGTGGGCCTGTCCCGCCGTCACGTGCACCGCTAAGGGAGTGCCTCCACCGTCAGTAACCCGCCGCGGCGGGTGGATTTTAGTCCCAAACCCGCCTCGCGAGCGGCCCAGTGCATGGTCTTCGGGCTCTTCGGTGCCCCCTTTTTGCCGCCACCGGCTGCCGCAGCGTGTGCCCGTACGCTGCTGGCATCCACACACCACAAATCCCAATCAATGCGTCCCTGCTCGTCCAAGCGTATCTGCAACTCGCCGGCTGGCAAGCAAGACCCGATCGAACAGCCCTTCCCCCGCTCCGGAGGAAACAAGTCCGCCACCAGCTCCCATTGCTCATCGGTCAGTTCGTAACGCCGCATCCTCCCCCTTCGCTCCGAGTAGCCCAAAGCCCATAGCAAAGAGACAAAGAAAAGCCATCAAAACCGTTTTAGCTGTCGTCTTCATAGTCCATCCCTCCCCTGCACGATATTTCGGTTGCTTCCCCAGGGCAGCATCCGTTTGAGCAGGCACCGGTGGTACGCCTTTTGACCTACCCTGGTGCTTACATTACTGTCAGATGGGAAGCAAGGAAAATTTCTTCAAAGCTTGGCTGCTACACGTCACCACTGCCAGTGGTGAAGACGACAAGCCAGTAAGAAGTGAGAAGCGAACACTCAATTTTTCCGCGTCTCGAGCGGGGAAGTTGGTCTATGACCACAGCGTCTTACTCGGGGTTTGGCGCCCACCAGTCGGGGTGGCCTATGCGGCTCTTAAGCCAGGTCAGGCGCACACAGCGCTCCCCTTTGGGGTCGGCCAGGTAGAGGTCCATCCAATCGACAAGATAGTACTGATGGACGAAGTGGAAATGCTTTGCCTCCTCATGATCGGGTCCCCGCACGAAGAGGATGTAACGGCTGTCAGGTGACCAGACCGAACATTCGTTGTACATGCGCCGCTCTGGTCGGCGGCGGCGGCGGTTGTAGGCATCCGTAATTGGAAATCCCAGCGCCGTCTCCCCGTAGAGGCCTGCCGGGTTCATGGAGTCATAAAGATAAGACTGCCTATTCCGGTAGAACAGGTCTGTGGTGCTAAAAGCTATGTATTTGCCATTCGGTGAGAGGGCGATCGAGCGGGTGACGTAGGGTCCGCCGCGGCCGCCATAGCGACTCTCATCAGGCTGAAGGGTCTCTTCCATATAGCTCCATTGCTTACCCGCCAGCGCATACGTCTCCGGCTCCAGGTAGGCTATGCGC
>SDBU01000781.1_pt1 | contig 45528 bp, 38 predicted proteins | sample 2277071 | NCBI WGS metagenome assembly SDBU01 (sample SAMN10397929, study PRJNA504765) | marine sediment metagenome | isolation source: marine sediment core GS08_GC12, 126 cmbsf | place: Arctic Ocean: Gakkel Ridge, Loki's castle | collected 2008
TTAAGAAATTTAAGTCTTAGAATTTCATGCGGAAAAGCTTTTATTCCACAATTGAAAATGCTTAAACCCGTAATTTCTTCCCCCTCTTTTTTATAGTATGGAGGCAGCAGGGATAAACGTTATTCAAACACTCATCAATAATGGAATAGAAATTGAAGTAAAACCTATAAAAATTATACATATTGTAACTCTATTGTGTTCAGATAAAGAGCTCAAATTAATAAAATTTAAAATGGTAGTAAAAGATGAGCGATAGAATTGTCAAAATGGTTCTCTTCCACTGTGCAAGGCCTAAGGATGCCTGTTATTTCTATTTCTATCTTTTTATTTTCTCTTTAATCCGAGACCAGTAAAGGTGTGAAATGGAGAAGATTCTCCGTTATTTTTAACATTTGATGACTCATCAGTAATCTGATTTTTAGACTCTTCCACAGCGAAATCATAACTGATAAGATCGGCTTTAAATAAATACTCACTCTTAGAATCAGCATCTTCGAGACACGCATCGTAAATCTTTTCCTTTCCGTATATTCCAGGAATTTCAGGAATTAAACCTAATTTTAAATAATCCCGTAAATCGTTATTCGTTCTTGGACTTAAAAAATCTTTGTAATAGGCACCTTCGCCGGAGAAACACATGTCATTATCAAGCATTATTCTGGTGTTGCTCTCCTCGACGATAACGCAATTTCCACCTATAGTCGATATTCCACCATGAAAAGTTAACGAAGTCATAAAATAACCCTAACATTAACAAATATTTAACTATATACAAATTGGGCTTTTATTTAACTTTTAAGAATAAATTTATAAATTCTTTTCTTGTTATTTAAAAAAAGCTATAATAAGCTCGTAAAATTCTTTAAATCCTTTTATTGATTCTTCATATTCTTCAGCTTGAAAATAAGCAAATCCTACATTTCTCAAAAGAGATTGATTTTCAAGCTCAAATTTCAAAACTTCAGTAATAATCTCTATAGCTTTAGCAAAATTGTCCAGTATAATATAATGTTACTATATGGTTCCAATAGAAGAAAACATTTTCGAATTTATTTTTAGAAGTGTAACGTCTTCTCCTTCCACATTTTCATTTTCTACAATTATTTATTTTGTTTTATGCATTTTACCTGACTTTAACATTTGATAAAGATATGGAATGTCATCTTTAGGAGTAGCTGTCATTTTACTTGATTCTCCTTTGATTCTGCTCCAATTTTTTTCCTTGGATGGAAATGATGTAGGCGAGAATTAACATCCCATTTATCATCATAGTTATCAAATCTACATCTGTCTAAATCAAGGTTGGAAAATAGAATGTTATAACCATATTGACCATAATCATTATAAATGATGTAAATTTGAATATCATCTGTTAAAATAACATGAAGTTTCCTAGAGTCATAATTTAAGTCTAAAGAATTTATCTCTTTATCAAAAAGTTGTTCTAAAATTACTTTTGCTTTCAATAATTTAGAAATTGCTGACATTACACTTTACTAAAACTCGTTTTTCTCCTAATAACCGTTCACGTTCGTCATTGAGATTAATTAATTCAATAGCATCCATTTCAGCTTCTGAAAGTGTTCCATCTTTTGCGTGATTTAGAAATTCAGTAGAGGATGTATAGTTCCACTTACTTAATATTCGATCAATCTCTTCTTTAAGATGACTTAATTTAAAATCAAGTAAATTCATTAATAGTTCTTCATCAACTGATACACGAGCCATGTTTATCTCCACACTTAATATATTATCTTTCCTATAAATATCTATTGCTTTATCAATACTTTAAATGATATTACTCTTTTTTAATTTTTTAATTTTAAAACTCTAATTTAATTGATGAAAATTTTTAGGTTTATTAAGAGCCTACTAGAATTAAATTTACTTTTAAAAACCTTATTATTATTATTATGGAAACAATTTATGTGTTCAAGGTTGCTTTAAAGTATCGGAAAGGTTTATGGCGTAGAATTGAGATTATAAAAGATCAAACACTTGGAGAATTTGATGAAATTATTCGAGAATCATTCAATTATGATTCATGGGACCATTTAAGCATGTTTTTTTCTGGCCGTGCATGGAAATCAGAAGATTTTGGTCAAATTGAGCCGGGTAGCCATGGTCCGGGTGTTAAAATGCAAATTGATGTTGCAAAACGTTAGCTAGATATTCAAATAGATTTACTTGAAATGTACTACTCGCATTTTCCATTATTAAGGTTTCATTTGGGTATTGATTTGCTTCAGGTAGTAATGTTTCTCCAGCATTCTGTAAAGCTAAACTTGCGGGAGGAGCAGCGAGCCATGAAATTTCTACATCTGGAATGATTTTATATAATTCCTTAGTGATCGCGAGATCTCGAGATGCATGTCCTAATCCTACAGAAGCACAAATAAATAAGATTTTTTTATTTACCATTCAAAACACTATCAAATTCAAAGTAATAAGCTGATAATCAAAATAAAAAAAAAAATACTATTTTGGTTTTTGAAGAGAATTTATAATACGACAAATAGCAGTATTATAAATGTAAACTAAATTTCTTCTCATAAATGTTTCTATGTTAGTATCCATTATAATTCCTGCCATAGAACAGTAAAGAAAGGTATCCCCTTCCTTTTCTTTGATTTGAAGAAGATCTAATTTACCCGAGCTGATTATATCTACAATTATATCATCAATATTAAATTGGAATGTCCTATTATAATCAAAGAAATATAATTTTCTTTTTTCATAATTATAAGTCAAAATACCTGAAAAATATTTTCCCGATTGACTTCCAACTTCGTTCCACCAACCTTTTCCCCACTTATCCCCCTTTACTAGTTTTCCATTATCATAAATCATTTTTTTTCGCTATTTGATTTTTATTTTTGGTTCCAAAATTCTTAAGTTTAAGAATTAGTAAATTTAATGAATAAATCTCTTATATAAAATTATCTTTTATGTAAAAATTTTTATATTACTTTAAAGTATTAAGTTTAATCAAGAAGATAAATCTTAAATCATCTAAACAGATTCAATTTTTGTTTTATTTAAAATATTTATATAGGGATGCTAATGAAAGGACAAAAAAACAAAACTTGGTTTAATAGAATAATCCAGAAAATTTTTCCAGATAAAGAATATCTGACTTACGTTAATGTTCAAGAAAGGAAATTGACTGATCAGTTAATAAAAAAGAAGTTACAAGATTTATTGTTGAGAGGAAAAGACGATTTATTTAAAGCTGTTCAATATTATTTTAAAAACGGATATAAAGAAAAAGCCGAATTTGGGGATTCTATTTGTAACGAATTAGATTTATTTAGAAATAGTATAAAAAATTCAGAGTATGGTTTTCATCCAAAAAGTCAGACTTTAACTGAGGATTTAAAAGAGGATTATTTAGAAATTGTTAAAGCAGATGCTTTAATGATTTATTACGCTGATGAGATCTCAAAAACAACAAGAGATCTACAATTAAGGGCAATATCTGGGGATTTAATTCAACCTGAGGAGATGAGGATCCTTGAGTATCTCAACTCTTTAAAAGATATATTCCAAAAAAGAAAAGATTATGTTAGTGGGATATCACAAATATTAGAAATTAAAGAACCAAAAAAATAGAAGGGAAGGTAAAAATTATGGTTGATGAAAATAAGAAAAAATCAATTATAAAAAATCAAACGATTACACAAGAAATGATTGACGACTCATTTGGGAAAGCTTTTGGATTAGGTGAAGAAGATTCTGATACTTTAGAATGGATTCCTGCTTATTTTTGCGAAACATCGGTTCTAAAAAGTGAACGTTCTCAAGCTTTTGTAAGTCAAGTCTCTGAAGCAATTTTTAAAAAAAGGTTAATTAGAAAGGATAAATTTCTTGAGTATAAATTTACTCTTGTAAGGTATTCTCTTTCAGATATTCGTTCAGGAACTTTAATGGGTATGATGCAAAATGAAATTAATGGTAGTGGATTTGAATGTAAATTACCAAATGAACACGTTCGTTTTGGTGGGAAAAAGCTTACAGATCCTGAAACAGGAGAGACAATATATACTCAAGGTTGCATGGGTAGAATTATTGCTGAAAAGATTCCACGAATTATGTACCACTTTAACAAAAAACCAACTATTAAAAATATCTTAATCCGTGAGCATGAACGTGTTCTTTTTACGAGAGAGGGAAGAATTGAAACTGTGTTAGACGCAGGAAAACATGATATAGTGGGAGGAGCAATGAAATTTGACAATATTGAACTCTACTATGTAGATGTTGGAAACATCCAAACAAGGTGGGGTACAACAACAATGCTAACGGAAGGTAAAGGTACAATGACTGCTACTCAAGTTAGATTAAAACTTAACGGTAGTTTAATTATTCGAATTGTCAATCTGAATAATTTTATAGCTAATATAGTAAAAAATCAAACTGAATATTATGAGGGTAATATCCAAAAATATATTAAAGACAAGTTAATTCAGATCATTAATTCTGAAATGTCTCAAGCTGAACCAATTTCGCTTTACCAGGATGCAGAAAAAGTAATGTTAACAGTTAAAGTAAAAGCAAAAGATTTTCTACAGGATGCAGGCGTTGAAATTGTCGATTTATCTGTTAGTTCTTGCAAATTTGATGATGATGTCGAAGAAACGTTCAAAAGGAGATTAGAAAAGATAAAAGTTGAAGGGGCAACAGCAGATGCAGATGTGGAACGAAAATTGCAAGAAATAAAGAGACTAAAAGAAATGGGTATTGATATTGGGAGTTATGTTTCAAAAGAACAAGATATTAAGATTGCTGGTGCTGGAGGTATTTCTGAAAAAGAGAAGATTAAAAAAGAAATAAAACAATTACAAGAAAAGTTAGAAGAACTAGACTCAAAGTTAGATAATGGAGAAATGTCTGAAACCATTTGGGAAAAACGAGTAGATCGCATTGAGAGAAACATAAAAGAACTTCAAAATAATCTTTGAATGTATATAAAACTAAAATTGATTTATTAAATTTAAAATAATAATGAAATACCTAAAGGGTGTATAAAAAGATGGGAACTTGGGTAATATGTCCTAATTGTATCAAAAATTTGCCTAAAAAATATCAAAATAAAAAGGAAAGAAAAGAAATCCATCAAGCAACATGCGATGAGTGCAAAAATAAGGTAGCAAGGAAACATTATGAAACTGGTGTTAAAAGAGGAATTTGGTTAAAGAAATGGAAAAAAGCAAGTGAATCCTTTAATAAAGCAGGGAAAGAATTTCAAAATATTAACGAAGAAGAAAGTCAGTTACAATGCGAAATAATGGGATTGCTCTCTAAACTGAATAATGAAAAAACTAAAGTGGTAGATAAAGATATCTTCCAAAAAATAATTTCTGGTCGGTTTGATAGGTTTATTGGTCAAAATTTTAAAATTCAGGGATTTACAGAATTTGATCCACTATATTTTGAAGCGAAAGCTTGGAATGAATATTTTAAAATAGATCCCATAAAAAATATTTATAATAGGACAACTCAAATGAAAGCTGCTTCTCATGAATTTTTTAATATAGGATATGGTCTTTTGTTTTTTTCGAATTACATCTTAAAGAAGAAAAAAACAAATGTTGAACTTGCTCTAGATATTGAAGCTGAAGCTGAAGAAGATCTAGGGGAGTTTTATGCATCCCGAGGGGATATTGATTTCGCATCAGTTCATTTAAATAATGCTATAAGTGTTTATCTAAGCCTCGAACAAAAAGAAAAAGCTAATAAATTAAAGATGATACGTCAATCTTTAAGAATGGAAACAGCATGTTGGGTTTGTGGGTCAAGAAGTAAAGGGCATAAAAAAACTTTTAATTATAAATTTACAGGTCTTCATGAAGATAATTATAATATGGTATTATCCTTACTAAAACAAAGACAAGAAAGAAATCCCTCATTTTTTAACAATACAATTTATACGACAAAAGAACCAATAAAAGTTATACAGAATGAAATTTTTGGGGAGAAGAAAAGTACCTCAAAAGTAGCTAACACCCATGAGCAAGGAGTTCCTCAAAATATAAATACAGCAGCAAAACAAGAAAATCCTTACCAGATTAGCTTAACAAAACCGGGTAATGGTTTAATCTATGAGGAAGATGAGGAAATTGCTATTTCACATCAAGGTCTAAAAAGTACAGAAGGAATACGAGGAATATATCTTTCAATTTGTATTACATGTCAGGGGTTAGTCGATGAATTAGCTCAGAATATTGTAGACAAAGCACTAATTCCTGTTTGGAAAGAGATTTTTACTCTCAAGAGTGAAATGAATAATGTTTATAGTATGATAAGTGATCTCAAATCTCAAATTGCTAGTATTAAAAGGAAAATGATTGGATTCAAAAGAGGTTAAGAAATTGGAAGTAAAATCGTATGATTGTAGAACATGTGGGGAATTCATAAATTTTAGTGGAGAAAAACTTGCCATTTGTCAAATATGTGGCACTGAAAATGAGCTTGTAAATCAACAAGGACTAAATGAAGAAGCAGTAAAAGAGTTGGAACACACTTTCGGTTCAAAATTGAACGATCTTGAAAATAGGTTCCAATCATCTGGAGATGTTGAAGCCCGAAATTATCTTTTTAAGAAGGATCAACAACCACGACTAGATATACATTTTGAAAGTCTAACCGAAAAATATGACGAATTTTTCCGTCGTCCTTTATTTCAAATTAACATTTTAAAAAAATATAACCCCTTATTTAATACTAAAAAAGTTTTTAAAATGGAAACTAAGAAAGGATATTCTGAAGATTTTACCCATGAATTGATTCAATTTGGCAAAAGACAGCTTAATCATCCAATCATGGAACTTTTAGCTACGAAAGTGGAAACAAAGAATCATATTAAAATTTTGAAGCATCATTCAATTTTTCTTTCAAATCTGTTCAACATCAGGGGGATGGGGTTAGAAATCAACCAAGGCTCTCTTGGTCACGTTGAAAATTTAATAAAATGTGCAATAACCAATTGTCAAGAATTAACAAATTTATATGCAGAAGTTAGTAAACCAGATAGCATTAAATTTCAAGCATGGGAAGAAAGATTAAAGTTTAACTTAAATATTATTAATATTTTGAGAGCATGTATTAATAAACAATACTCTCAAATTGAAGGAGATTTTGATAAGTATATCAACTTAGTTAATAATTTAAAACAAAATTATAGAGATAAAAATAGTCAAGATGAAACTCTTTATCCACTGTTTTTTGTTATGATTGTAAATGAAGGATTTAACATGGATAAAAAAATATTACAATTTTTGCAAAAAATTGTTGAATTGTTGAATAAATATAATATTCAAATAGATTTTCTCCCTTTCTTGGCTCAGCTTGAATCATTGCTTGATATAGCAGACTCTCCATTTAACGAAGCTAAATTACCTTCAACAGAATGGGATCCTAATTGGATCAATACTGTTGAAGAACCTTTTGAAAGATTATTTCGAATATTAGATAATTTAGCCAATTATTTTCAAATTTCTCAAAGAAAAGAGCCCGTTTTTGTTTTAGATGTTGAAAATGAATTTTTTGACGCCTGGAAGACCGATCAAATAATTGATGGGAATAATTTACCAAGTGCATATTTCAGCATGAAAGATAGTTTCCAAATAAAAAATAAAGTACCTATATATATTCCAATAGCTATAATGAGTACATATGCAATTCTTAAAACCGGTTTCATTAGAAAAGGTGGAGATGAATTTGAATCATTTCTATTAGTTAATCCATTTTTCAGATTTGACGAAACAGTAAATAAATATAGCTATGCAAAAGCTTTTGGATATATCGATATTGCCGAGACATTGAAAGAAAAAAATCCGTTGAAAAATCAGCTAGCTGATTTAGAAAATTTAATTGAATCTGGATCAAAGACTCTGTTGGCACCTTCGAGAATTGCTTTGCCTATACTGGTTACCCAAAAAGAAATTGAAGAATTTGTTCAAAAAACTTATGATCTCTTTGAAATTGTTCGAGAAGGAGAGAATCCAATTCCTAAATTCACTTCAATTTATAAAAATGTTGGTATGGCAAAAAAAGTAGAAAAACTAAGTGGTGAACTTATAGATTTTCTTTATGTGCCAGCGCTTTTTCTTAATATATCTTCAGGAACTTTAAAAAAAGGAAATTTTGTTGCTAAAGAAGATTATAAGTGGAAAATTTTACTTCCATTAAATAATAATCCTAAGGATCCATGGAATTCTTTTATTCGTATGGTTTTTAACCCAGATAGCCTGATCAATATTGGTTTAGAGATCCAAAAATTCGGAACCAAACAATTAATTCCACAACCCTTAATAACACAAAGTAATGAAAAAAAGTGATAAAAAATGACTGATAGAGATAAGGAAGTTATAGTTAAACGTAAGGGAAAGAAAGTCATTTCTGTAAAGGGTAAAAATCTTAAGGAAAAATTTTGCCCGAATTGTGGTAGTTCTATAAATGGTAAAATCTGTGAGTCCTGTGGATCGAAAATAAGCTAATATTTTCAATATCAAAGTGAACTTTCCCTCCCCCATCATCAATCGCAAATTTAGGTTCACTTGAGTTCCAACTTTCTACTCTAACTTTCACTTTGGAATCAGCAATACTTATTTGATACTTTTGCACGCCCATCAATTTCAAAGTAATTATATGTGAATTTAAATCGTTTTGCAATACTTAAAAACTTTTAATGCAAATTTCACTGTCTCGGAATTACTTACCAGATGCAGAATCAAACCTTAAGATTAAATCCTTATTATTTAAAATTAGGGTTTATAAGATACGGATAATCCAAACCAAATTTTTTTAAGTTTTGATTGGAATTGCTATTAAATTTATATTAACACCTCCACCTCCGGGAGGTTTAAGAATAAAAGGATAAGGAAAAAAACCATCCTCATCGTCATCAGATTCCAATCTGATCCTAAATTCGCTTTCATATAGCTTTCAATCTCCTCAATCTTCCCAACATGCTTGAGAGGAATTGTGTGATGAGCTTGATCAAAGCATTCAAAATGATTATCTATTAGTTAATGTGGTTAATTAAATGACTATATCCCTAATTTTACTTTTAAATCATCTAGATCCTTCTTGTAATTGAGAATTTTAGATAATCCAAATAGTTCTTGTGATTTTTGCTCAATTGCTCTTAAAAAATCATTCGCCAAATTCGCATAGTTTTTAGCTTTATTTCTCTCTCTATATTTCCAAAAAATTTTGGCTCTGATTGTATTAAAGCAAAAATCAAAAATTTCATTCAATGAGTCTTGTTTTAGTGTATAAGGGTTTATATTTGTTCTCGGATTCTTTAACCTTTCATAATACCATAAAAGATATTTATTAAATGTTTCTAGATAGCTCAATACGCTCTCTATGTCAAATTTATCCAAGATTAACATCAAAATCCTCTCTAGTTCTTCGAATGAAAGAAAGTATCTAGTGTGAAATATATATAAATCTAATAACTCAATCAACTGGTTTTCATCATTCTCTAACTCAGTAAATAAATCATCCCAAAAAGTTTTAGCTTTAGGTTCTGGTATTTTATATTTTCTACTAAAAGCAAGTTTAAACGGATAATTCGTTTTGATTTCAGAGGAAAAAATCCTATCCATAGTATCAAATTCAAGGTTTTCTTGATAAAAATTAGAATTTTTTTGTAAATCACTAAAATTAAAAATCCGGTTAGCAAATTCTTTGCTTTTAAGATCTGGTTTACCCTTAGAAAATGTAAAATAATTTTGAAAACTATCTTTTGCGAATTCTGGAACCGTGTTAATCTCTTTTTCGATATTATGCCTTGTTAATAAGTTATCTTGTGAAAGATCCATCTGAGGAATCCCCATTTTATCTGAAATTATATCCATTTTTTCTAAAAATAGACCAATTTTAAGTGTTGTAGAAATAAAATCAAAACTCTTAGTGTTTTCATTGAAATTTTTAAAATTAACTCCAATTTTATTCAAAATTTCTTGATCTTTTTTTGAAATATCATGACTAGTTTTCAGTTCTCTTATTTTAGTTTTGTTATTGTTGAATTCCAATCCGTTTTCAATTGATTGCATAACTTCATTAAAATCAGCAACAAACTGAAAAAATTCAGCTAGAAGGAAGAAATTTTTTATTAATTCTGGGAAAAATTTTATATACCGTTCCATTAATCCTGTATTTTCAATTCTATAAATGTTCTGAGATATTATAATCGTTATATGTTCTTTAAGGGCGATAGATGTAAACAATTCTTCTGAGTATGATTGATACATCCGTAATACATTTAGATATGCAGGAGCATGAACTTTGAAATGAGCTATACTGATATCATAAAATGAAAAATATTTGTCAATAATTCCTCTTTTTGAAGGATCGAACACATAATTTTGCTCCAGAATACAAGATAAATAATATATAAAGAAAGCATCAAAAATAGAACCTTTGGATTCTAATAAATAAGCAATTGGTTTTAATAAATTATTGATTAATTTTGAGTCCTTTTCTGGTTTAGATTTTAATAAACTTTTAAAATCTTCATCGTTTAAATTAAAAAATTCAATTATATTAAATTCGGGGTTAATATCCAGAACAAATTTTTCAAATAGTAATATTTTATCCTTGAGAATCCATTTATTATTCTTAATAACCTTATTTACTTTAGTTGCATTATTAGTTTTTTTTAAATACTGGAATAAAAACAACAAGATTTCTCGATTGGTTGGGTAATCAATAATCAATTTTTTTATCATAGAGAATATTTCTGAATCTTTAGCTACATCAATATCCCTGAAAAAAAGTTCACATTTCTTTTTAAAAAACGGATATTGAGATTTTTCGGTAAAGTGTCTAGACACTATTTTATAAATCTTTAGAATTTCGTTGATAAAAAATTGCTTATTCTTTGGGTGTTTATTAATTTGATTAGTAAAATGGTCAATTCTCTCAAGTAAATGCCTTATAATGAATTTTTTCTTGAAATCTTCTCTTTTAAGATCTATATCTGGCAAAATTTCATAAATATCATTCATTATCTCCTCAGAAATCTTGGAGTAACTTATTTTGATCACTTTATTATTTGCATTATATTCTTTCCTAAACGATTTATACAAAGTTTTATTTTGATGATAAAAAATCCTTATAAGCATCAATAATCTTGATTTTAAATATAATTTCCTTATTCTGTTTGATTCTATATTTACAATTCTGTTAACAACTGTTTCTATTATATTTAAGAATTCATTATTTTTCTCTAAGGACGAACATAAGGATAACATTTGATATTCGAGATACCTTTTCTCGATTCCTGTCAAAATTTCAGGAGATAATAATAATCCAAAAGCATATTCTTCCTTCTGATATTTTGGTAATAGTTCTAATGGATAATCAATATCGAGATCAGTATTTTCTATTTTTATTTTATCCAGAAATTCCAAAATGTATTTTCTGATATAAGTCAACAAGCATATTCTATTATTATTAAGAAATTTGGTTATTTTTTGATTCTCTTGACATTTAAACTTAATTATCAAATCTTCTAAAATTTGATGGGAAAAATTGAAGAGAAAATCAAAGTGATCTTCAAGATGAACTTCTGGAAATTGCCAACATAATAAAAATTTGTTAAAGTATATAGTTTCGGCTTGTTGCTTTAGGGAATATAGAATGGGATCATCAGCAATTAAGTAATAAACACGTTTTTTATTTTTTTTCTTAAAATTAAACTCTAACAATTTATTCTCTTCTTTGAAGGTATCGACAATTTTTTGAAACTTGGATGGGGAAAAATCAAATTCTTTCCGCATCGATTCATATTTTTCATCTGGATGTCGTAGAATTAGGTACAGCATTAAATGAAAATACATTTCTGAATTCCCACTTAAAGTGTCTGAATCAATATTAAAAAAAACTAGATATGAATAAACATCTGAGTGTATATCTCTTGCTTCATCTAAATTGGTGTTCTCGTAAAATGTAGGATATTCAAATTCTAAAAAACTACCCATTTTAGCATGAACGTTTTGCCAATTTAATCTATTTTTAATCATTTTTGATATTTTTTGATCTTTATTGAGCGCTTCCTTTTCAATATGATACTGTTCAGTTAATCGATATCGCTTCTTAATGCGAGTATTTGGATCACTCACTGGAAAACTTTCAATATAATTAATGCGTTGAAGAGATTTCAAAGTACGATCGAGTGTTGATTCACTTCTAAGTAAATTATCTCCACTTTCATGTAGTTCTTTGAATGACTTTGGGATTTGTTGAATAATTTCGATAATTTTTTTTTCTTTTTCATTTAGGTCTCTCATTATATAAATTAAGGTATACCAAATATATAATAGTTACTATGATAGTCAACAATTAACTCCCATTCATGAAAGTATATATGATTAACCTTCTTTTGTATACTTAAACATAATTAACAACCAAGGTAAAAAAATGGAAAAAAAAAAAAATGAAATTTTAGTCGATGGCTCAAATATAGCATTTTTTCTCCGGAATAAAAGTAAAAATGCAAAATTAAGCACTCTTGAGATTCTCATTTCTTATCTTGAATTCATAAAGAAAACTAATTGTGTTAAATATCAAATAATTACAGATGCATCATTAAAATATAGAATAGACGATGATGGAAAATTAAAGGAATATTATAAAAGGGGGAAAATCACTGAATGTCCTAAAGGAGTACAAGCAGACGATTTCATTATAGAATATGCAAATAGGCATCCGGTTTCTACCATTATTATTTCAAATGATTGTTTTAGAGAATATAATACCTCAAATCTTACTATAATTAAGTTTGGATTAATTTTTAACGAAATAATTTTAAAACCAGATCTGCTTGAAATCCTAAAAACTTTAAATACAAAATATTTTATAAGGGAGGAGATTGTTGAATCAGTTTAAATGGTTGGATTTTAAGATAACTAATCGTTGTAATAATAATTGTGTTTATTGTGGAGTTAAAAATGACGCCCCTTCTACTCCAGAAAAAATTCCATTTAAAAATATTGAAAAAACATTAATTGAAGCTATAAATTCTAAATTTAATTATATCTGTTTTCTTGGTGGGGAACCTTCAATAAGAAAAGATATCGCAGACATAATAAATGTCACCGGAAATAAACCCGATCTCCACTTAAGATTAATAACCAATCTTAAGGTTTTTAATAATTCAATGTACCGTGCTCTTTTTTCTACTCTTAGTAATGATGCAGAAATAGTTGCTTCATTTGAAAACCTTTCCTACCCAAACTATAAACGTGTCAATCCTCAGAAGTCATTAACATACATTGATATGATTAATAATCTTGCGAGGAAGTATCAGAAAAAATTCAATAATAAGAGAATAAGAAAGATTTCACTCCATTCGGTAATTTCAAGGGAAAATTATTTTAAAATCGGGAAGTTCGTAGACCATTTTTTCAAAAAGGAGATAGGCATTTCATTTGGACTCGTTTGTCCTTCAAATATTACAGAAAATCCTGAGAATTTTAATGAATTCACACAAGAAGAGCTCCAAGTAATTATAAATCAATTAGATGAATTAGAGATTCAAAATAAATTAAACTTTGCGAATTCTGTGTTGCGAGACTTTCTCATGATGTACAAAGTAGGGGAATTTTCTCATAAATATAATTGTTGGGCGGGGAAAAAGCAGGTTATAATCAATTCTGATGGGGAAGTATTTCCATGCATTTCAGAAAGCTATCTTTCTACCAAACGTTATGGAAACATTAATAATGAGAGATTCAAAGATATTTTAAAAAAGTTTGATAATTTTAAGTGCTCTATGGCGCCTAATTCTGCTTGCTGGGATCATTATATGTGGGATCGTTTAGGGAAAAAAATTGAGAGAGGAGAAAACTATTGAACCACAAAAATATATCTGTTGTAGTTCCGACTAGTAATAGGATGGAAAATTTAAACCAACTCTTGATATCATTTAAAAATTTGAAAGAATTCCCTTTAGAAATTATTATAGTTAACGATGGATCAATAGATCAGACACAAGAACTTTTGAATGATTGGGAACCAACAGTAAAACATTTTTTTCCAATAGTATTTAATAATCCCAAATCAGAAGGGCCTGCTGCAGCTAGAAATATTGGAATACAGTTAGCTTCAGGAGATTTAATAGCATTTACTGATGATGATTGTATAGTGCATCCTCATTGGGTTGAAAAGATTCAGAAATCGAATATATGGAATAATAAGGGTCAAATAGTTGGAATTGGTGGTAGAGTCTTACCTTTTAGAAAAGGAATCGTGAATGATTATTTTACCTTTCATCGCATTTTGGAGCCACCTCGTTATATTCAATATTTAGTTACCGCTAATGCATGCTATCTTAGAAGTAAATTGCTTGAAGTTAATGGATTTGACGAATGTCATAAGTATCCTGGCGGAGAAGACAATGGGTTAAGCCTGAAATTATTTAAATTAGGATATAGATTTGGATATGAAAAAAATATGATTGTATGGCATGACTATAGGACTTCATTACTCTCCTTCATGAAGACTTTTTACCGTTATGGTAAAGGTTGTGCAGAAATTACTCAAAAACATCTCTTTAAAAAAATTATAATAAATGGTATTGGTGATTTTTAATAACTTTATTCGATTTTAGTAGAAATAGTGAAATTGGAGATCCTGGATGGGAAGTTAATACACTTCAACCTCCTCTTAAGTTTAAGGATGTCTTAAATGATTTTAAAATCCAATGGATTTGCTATATGAAATCATACCCATCATTTTCTAAATCATTGGTTTTTTTGGTTTTACGAGTATTTCAAAGATTTTCCTATAATTTAGGATGGGTAAAATCAAAACGAGATTATTGGAGGAATCAGAATCTAAGGTGAATCGAATGTGAAGTCTAGGTTTGTATTAAAAAGCGCTGAAACTATTTTTTTAGATACTATCCAAAATAGTTATTTCAAAAGATATGATACAGCTAGTTTACAACACGAATTTATTACGTTTAAAAATTCTTTTAAGATCAAAAATGGTAGAAGCCCATTCATATATGAATTATTTCATTATATCTTTCGAAGTTTAGACCCAAATCTAAAGCAAAAAGTCCTTGAATTATTCTATGAAAAGGATTATAATTGGTTTATAACAACTGGACAATATCTACTATTTAATTTACATAGTTGGATTAAAGACTTAAAGAAGGTTGACAAGTTTCATAATAATTCAGATAAAATTTCTCAGCTTTTGAATGTTTGGTGGAAGAATTTTCACGATATTGAATTAAATGGAATTAGAGAAACTTCTTCTTCAGAATATCCCGATAAAATTTTACTAGAGCTGACTAATAACTGTAATTTAGACTGTATAATGTGTGGAGTGGGTAAAAATCCTTATGATCCTAAGAAAAACATTTCATTAGACTTGGTTAAATCTCTTTGTAATGATGTTCTAAAAAATGTTTCAAACTTAAGGTTAAACGGGTTAGGAGAATCCACAATACTACCGAACTTTTTAGAATATTTAGAATTAATTTCTGAGCTTCCCCTACAACTTGAGATTGTTACTAATTTAAATGTCAAACACCAGTTAGTCTGGAAAAAATTAGTTGATGCAAACACAAATTTTCTAATTTCGTGCGATAGTTCAAAACCAAGAATTTATGAAACTATAAGAAGGAGATCATCTTTTTCTGTTTTCAAGCATAATTTAAAGTTATTAACTGATTCAATTTCACATCCATTGCAAGCTCAAATAATCTTTACGTTAATGAAAATTAATATAAATGAAATTCAGGGTGTTATGGAATTGGCTTTAGAACTTGGTATTGGGGGAGTTATTATTAACGTAGTAAAGTCGGAAGTAAATAACCAAAAGTGGATTGATAATAATTTTGACCTAATTCTTCAGTTATTTTATAAAGCTAGTAATTTTGCTAAAACACATGGAATTAAATTGAAATTACCCGACCATCTTGGCAATTTCTTCATCGACACCGAAATTTCAAACCCATCAAGTAAAAACCAATGTTTTAATCCATGGGAAGAAGTTTATATTCGATATAATGGTGATCTAACTGTTTGCAATATGTTAAATCCTTATATATATGGAAATCTCAATTTAATGTCCTTTGAAGACCTTTGGAGTGGAATTAATGCCAGCATGTTTAAAAAGTTTGTAAACTCTCGAATAAGGCATCCTTACTGCCAAGATTGTTATTACCTTCAGTAAAACAAAATTAGAATATTAAAATGGAAATTAAAATTAGGGGTTTAGAACTTTGGGAAGCTCTAGAGGAGATTTCTTATTGCTTAGAAGAATGTCAGATTAGGGGAATTCAAGAAATTTCAATTATTCATGGCTATCGCAAAGGACAAGTACTAAAGAATTATATTCAATCGGAGGGTTTTTTAAAAGAAATGAAACGCGAAGGTTTCAGATTAAAAAGGATTGAAAGCTCGAATCCTGGAGTCTCAAACTTTATTTTTAATTAAAAGATTACTATACTGAAGATTTGGAAGAAAAATGTTTTATAATGTCTAATCACATGAAAAGCTGCAGACTATAGGTGCTAAAATTCAAATGATTTGATTCCTTCGATTTCTTTATCAAATTTTGAATTTGAATCATAAAACAGGTTCACAGATTCCCCAACAGAATAATCAATTTCAGATTCCTCAAATTCCTCTAAACCCCAATCAAAATTTAATTGATCATAAAGAGATTTCCATTCTAAATAGATCCATTCTGTTTTTTCTTTACTTGCTTTAGATAAGTCAGTTAAATTTTTAAATGATTTTAACCCTTTCACATTAAATTTTAGAGCAATAATTTCACATAAAAGAGCAGTCGAATGTTCAAGTATCATTTTTGCTGAAAGAATATATTGTTCATTTAACTTTTGTTTTTCAGAATCAACTAGAATACTTTCAATTCTTCGAATTACATAATTAAATCCATCTCCTATCGGAGTCAATTGATTTGTAATACCCCTCATTTCTTTAAGTTTTTTTCTACTTAAAAAGTATTGCGAAGTGGTTTTGTACATCAGCAAATATGTATTTACAAATATTTTTAAATTCTCATTAACTTTACGTTTCCCAGATAAGACCTTTTGAGCTGTCAATAAAAATTTAATACCTTTCATTGATGCATCATAGTTTACTTCAATATGTTCCGTATCTAAAAAGAAATCATAAATCCAAGTTAAAACGATATCAGCAACATATATACATATTAAAGCTATCTCCTCATGATCAGATGTAATTTCTATCTCACCACCAAATGAAATTTCTTTAACTGTTCCTTCCAATTGTAGTAAGCTATTCAAATGTTCATATGGCAATCTTTCGGAAATAATCTTTAACAATTTGATATAATTCTTAGCGGGATCAATAAGGTATTTTAGATTTTTATCAACTTTCTTAGCAGATTTATTTAATTCTTCTGTTGTCTTTATCATTTGAAAAATATTATCTCTTATAATAACTACGTCAGTATTTTTTATGTATTTATCCTTTGCTGCGGCATGAAGGTACTCATCAATCATCTTTTTGATTTTATTTTTAGATGAGGCCCACCTATTAATAAATAATTTTATTCCTAAAGAAGCCAGTTCAAAAGCCATTTTATTGAAACCTTGGAATTTTTTTAATTTAATTAGATATATATTAATTGTTTTTAAATAATTTGAAAACTCAATTACTAATCAATGTTCATAATCATTTCAAGATAAACTTATTGATGAATGCCTAGAGTAGAAGTCAATCTCCCAAATTTCATTTGTAAAATGAAACTAAAAAGCATGAATTTTTCGCATTATTTCTGCTCCACTTCAAATTAAAAGAGCATTTATCCAATAATCAATATTATTGACTCCATCTCTACATTAATCAAGCTGAAGAACAAGGTGATACTTTATTAAGTACCTCAGAAATTTTGATTTATTACTAATAATTACGACTAAAACCTAAAAAAAAAAATCCTCAGCGCACTCTTCCAACCTACTGGCATATCCAAAATATCATATTAAACAAGAATGAAAGGATAAGAATTAAAAAAAAAGTTTTAAAGTTTGAATTTCTCTCACATAATACAACTATTCAGGCATTTTGATTCCAATCATTTCCAAGGCTTCTGTTGCTTTAAATCGGACATCTGTTTGGTACCTAAATCCTTCAATCTCATGATAATTTGTCATAGCCTGTGCCTCTATTAATAAGAATTCTTCTAATTTTCCTTCTTTTATATCCCAAACACCTATAACTTCTATGCCTTCAGTAGTAGCCTTTACAGCGTTCGGTATTATCTCCTTACCTGAGCTCTTAATTTAGACCTAAGATCCTTCAAAAGACCAACGTAAATTTTCGAAAGCTGCTCTGTTGTGTGAGGTGGAAATATAGATGTAATAAATACATATGGCATACTTTTCACCCTTTTTTGATTCTACTTAAAATTGGATTCTAAGTGATCTTTATGTTGATTTGGTATTATATAAATTTTTACGTTTTTGTCATTGATAGAATAATTTTTAAGATAGATTTACGGACTTTAAATAATTATATATCTGGAATGAGAACTTTCTATTGATGACCGAGACTAATAAAACTAAATCCTATATCATTAATTTGTACACCCAATTAAGGTAGTTATGGGGAACTTGTAGGTGCATTCGTTAACCGTGACGTTTTTAGTGAAGATCTCATATTTGAAATATGGGGTGATATGACCTGGAATAAAGCCAAACCTATTGGTTATGGATTGCGAAAAGACCTTGCAATGCCCCGATTCTTATAAAATTACGAAGCTTGCGCCGTGAAATATCCAGAATGGGCTAAAAATAATCCCCTAAAAGTCTAATAAACCTAAATCTTTTTTTTTTCTTTTGTCAATATAAATGATATGATCTAAAAAGGCTTTAAACACCTTTTTGAATTAGGATCATGAACAACTACTAAATTGTCTTTTCCTTGGATTTGAAAATGGCACTCTCCTGGAATGTCCTAGTTGTAATAACATTTCTGAATTTAATTAGGAATCAATTTGTATCTTTGAGAATATAAATAAAAAATCCTGATATTATATAGAAAAAAATTATTCGTGAATATATTTTTCTTCAAATTTTCTTTTAATAATTGGAATTCGTTCCTTTATTAAATTAAATTTATCAGCGAAAATATCCTTAAAAAGAATATGGGATTCATTAGGTTCAAATTCCTCTAATAAATCATATTTTGATAAGTTAGATACAATTTTATGAATTTCATTCTTTAAAATGGACAGTGCAAAATCGAGTATTTTTATTTCTAATCTCTGGAATAACCTCATTATTCCTGGAAATTCTATTTCTAGAATTTTTTTTTTCAATAACCTTGTTGTTTTAAATGAAATTGAATTTGTATTTTCATTATAAACCATAAATAATAATTCAATTATTTTAAACAGATCACATTCTCTAAATAGTGCTTCACATTCAAGAACAGATTGATTTTTTATCCATAATCCTTTCGCTTTAAAAGAGTCTAATAGTTGAAAACATTGGAAAAACTCGTAAATTTTATTGAAAAAACCTATACCTAACAAATCTGAAAAATTATTTGAAAAGAAAAAATCATAAAATTGGGCTGTCGGATTAAAAATCTTATTTCTAAATACTCTTTTCAATGAGATAATACTCTGAAGATAGAAGAATATCTCAGTTAGTGTGGAACCCTCCAACTTATTTAAAATATTCATTGAAAAGGGATTAATTTTTTCTAAAATAACATTTATTTCAGTTAAGCCATACCCTGAGACCATAAATCTTTTTAACTTCTCCTTGGGTCTATACTTCTGGATCATTAGATAATCTACATAACGAGTTAATCTATCATAATCTTCATCATTTACAATTTTAAAGTTATAATCATTTACATAACGGGGGGGGCCGATTTTAGCTTCTTCGCTTACAACATTCATTAAAAAAGCAAATGAGCCTAAAGAATATTCCAATAATGAAGAATTTTGAATTATACCTATTAAATCTAAGTGATCAATGAAATTTGAAATTTTATCATACATATTGTGATCAATATAGAAATTAATAATATATCTAAGAGAAAAAAGATCTAATTCCTGGAATGACTTTTGGACTTTAGAAAATAGAATTGGCTCATTAAATAATTTTAAATCTAATTTTTTGAAATATTCCGAGTTTATATTGAAAATTATAAATAACTCTAATAAATCTCCGATTTCTAAGATATTAGATTTAAATATTGGTTTAAATAGATAATGAAATTTATTTTTGATTTCAAAGAATAAATCAGAATGATATAAATCTATTATTATAAGAAAATTCAAAAGTGTGGATGCTGTAATTTTAAATAATTTTTCTTTAAAATTTTCTCCTACAAAGAGTTTATTGCTTTCTGTAATTAAAGTGTTAAGTTTCAAATACAGATTATCTTCAGGATTATCAAGAGTCGAGTTGAATATTAAAACAATTTTTTCTAAATCCAGATTTTGAATATATAATGGTAATTCAGTAAAAAATTGACGACCCACTTTGTTATAATTTAATAGATCTACGAAATTTGGCCCAAATCGAAGTAAAAGCAAATGTTGGTTAATTTCATAGAAAATTTTATCACCATCCTTAAATATTTTCACTGAATTAAATAAATCTACAATTTCTTCATTACTTGCTTTTTCAATAAGGGTTATTAATCTCTTATATGTGAGCAGTTTCCTCAGATTCAAATTTTCTAAAATAAATTTCTTTGAGATAATCTTTTGATTATATCCTTCGAAAATTTTAAAAATTTGTATAATATAATCCAGCTTACGCTCCTTTATTCTATTGAATAAAGAATCAATAAATAGATTTAATATAAAGTCATTAATTTCAAAATAAAAGCTGCGTTCATCTACTAATTGAATTATCTCCTCCTTATTAGGAAGACTATCATATTCTGATTTAATTTTCTCCTTCAGGATCTCAGATTGGGTTTCTTTATATATCTCGTAATATTGTGTGAAGTAGTTTTTAAAGAATGGTTCTAATTTAATCGTGCAAAATTTAAAATTTTCATAAGGAAATTTATTTAAAACATTTTTAAACCAATCCCAATCTTTTAGTAATATTTCTTCAAGCAGATCTTTATCATAATCAAGGAATTGGAGTTCGGATAAGAAGTTTGTAAAAATCCACCAATTTGCATAAAGGATTTTTTCTCGAAGTTTTTCATGATAAATAAGAAAAATATTTTTTGATAGATTTGGCTCAATATCATGCAAAATTGTAATTAAGTTATTGTAATCTCTGAGATTTACTTCTCCTACTTTATTTTGGATAAATGTTTTATTTGAAGGTGTATTTAAAAATTCTAAATAGATTTCAATAAATAATTTATGCTTATCCTCTTTATAAAAAAATCTTAAGTCTTCTTTTATAAATGATACACGAAAAGAATCTACTATTAAGCTTTTTATCACATCATATTTTGGATGATTATTATCAATATTGAGTAGTCTTTGTCTAGCTCTTAGATCTAAACTTATGAAATTTTCAAAAGTTAATCCTTTTCCACTCCAAGAATTTCTTACTGATTTATAATATTTGTTAAAAACTTCTTCAGGAGATTCTAATAATAGAAATATTAAATTCAATAGTAGAATTTCATCACTTTGCTCGAATTTTTCAATAATTTGATTGCTAAATTGAGCTAAGAATCTTTTAAACATGTTATTCCCCAAAAAATCCAAAATTTCACACATAAAGTAATATATCCCCTTAAAGTTACTTCTAATTAGCTTCTTATTCCATTTCTGATTAAATAAAGTTTCTTCATTAAAAATTAACTTGAATATTTTTTCATATAATACATTCTCTTGATCATGCGGTAGATTATAGGGCAAAGCATCTAAAAAAAGCTGAACCTCTTCTAATGGGTTATCTAAAATTTGATTTCTAATCAGGTTTAAACCCTCAGGATAATATAAAGAAGAGTTTTGATCTTTTAACATTATATAGAATTCGTTGAATTTACCAACTATCGCATGTTCAGCTTCTCTATAATCCTCCAAAAACTTAGAATAGATAAGCCTACTTTGTCTATACAAAAAACTTCCGAAATACTTTCCTTTGAAAACATAACGATTTATAATTTTCTTAGTAAACCCATTATAATTCTCCTCAAATATTGATAAAAATGAATTTTTATAGATTTTTGCCAATTGAGAATGTGGTATCTTATACTCCTTCTGTAAATGTCCTTTTTTACTCTTTGAATCACTTACTTGAATTTCAAGAATTTCAATTAAAAAGGATATAATCTTTTTCAATACATCTTCATCATAACTTAGATTAATTTTAAGCTCATCTAGTAAAGAATCATCGATATAATTTAGAAGATCATATATAAAAGAATCTTCAACCCAAATCTCCAAATCTGAAAAGATCGAAACTATAGATAAAAAATATTTTAAATGGTTTAAGAATACAAGCTCATCTGCGGTTTTATATTTCAGGTGCTTGCTTTTCATAAGCTTTTGAAAGTAGGTTGTGAATTCATCTTCAAGTTTTTCAAAATCGGTTAAACTATCAAAAAAAGAGCTCTTATCATCTTTTTTTAAAGTCAATTTTAAAAATATACCCAACATCCATAAATTTTCAAAAATAACAGAAGATAGAAGATGTTTAATATTATTATCAGAAACATTATTTAAACGGAGAATTCCCTTTATAGTTTCAAGATAGTCATTGGAATCTTTATTTAGCCTAAAAATTTCATCATTTCTAAAAATAATTGAAATATCTTCATCATCATCTTTTTCGGTTTTAAAAATTCTTCTTGTAATAAGGCATAATAAGTTATATTTTATAGTTTTAAATTTGTTTATTGATCCTTTTTTCAAAATATGGATATTCTCAAATATAAATAGAGTTTTGTCGTAAGGCTTAAATTTAAAGTAGTTTATTGTCAAATAATCTAATATTCTATCAATTTTTTTAGGTTTATGGTCTAAACAGTTAATATAAAAGATTTTAAATCCATTTTTTAATAATTCATAACCAATATATCTTGAAATTACAGTCTTCCCTGTCCCACTCTCTCCCTCTAAAAGAATACTTTGATTTTTAAGACGTAAGCACTTAATTAATTCTGGAGTTAAAAATGGGATATGTACCCAGTTTCCTTTTTCAAAATCTATTAAATGAGGGCCATCTGGACGGAAATATTCGATCTTTTCGGAGTTCAATGTATTTTGGATCTTTAAATAATCTAAAACAATAAAAGGGTAATATTTTTGCAAGATTTTTGAGTTTTCAATATTTTCTGGAGTAATTAATTTCTTTTCTAAGATTTTATTCTTTATTATTTCAGAGAAAACTTGTTCTAAAAAGATATCCAAAATTATCTTTTTATCCTTAATTTGAAAAACGATGGGATATTCCTTTTCGATATCTTTTTCACAATTTTTGTTAATTCTTACCTTTTTAGGTAATCGAATTATTAAATTAACTAAAAGGAATAGTTTAACACATCCTATAATAGTATGTGGAATAAATATTTGTTCTATTGGCTTTACTTTATTGGCATGGTAATCATGCAAATATAAACTACCATCCTTGAAGGTTTCTCTTGTTAAACCTAATAAAACAGTATTTTTAATATTTAATTCAGGAAAAATTCTAGTTTTAAGTTTTAAAACATAACTTGCATCATTTCTTTCATCGTAATCTAAATGTAATGGTCTTTGAAGCAGAAGGTTTAATTTGTTAAATAAAACTTTGTGGCAGTGGTCAACAAATTCTCTAAATTTGACTAAGGCATCTTCCTTTCTGTTTTCTAAGAATCTTATTATCCCCCATAAAAGATCATTAAATAAATGTACAACTAAATCATTCCCAATAGCAAACTTGATTGATTGGAAGAGTTTTTTTTTCTCATTTTCTATAGCTACTGATTTTTTTTTGTCACTCATATTTGAAAACCAATTTTATTAATTTTCCTCTTTAGTAAATTTTATACCCGTTACCATTCGCCCTAAATCTGTTAATTCCCTTTTTCTCCCATTTATAAATATAAAGCCATGGCTTTCAAGACGTTTAAGTCTCATGGAAATTGTAGGTTGCTTTATTCCCAAAGAATTTTGCATACTAGTAAGTGTTATTTCCTGTGTTAACGTCGATAATAGTTTTATATCTATTTTATCTGGTAAATAACTTGGTAACAGTTTAAATGGGGTATAGGTTTTATCTTCGGGTATAACCACACAATTAATATTGATATCTTTAAAATTACTAATAAATGTACCTGCATAAATTAGGGAAATTGGTATGGATCTACGACCACCACTAAGATTCAATAAAATTTCATCATCGAGAGTAAAATTATTTATTGTATTCACCAGTATTAAGGTCATTTCCATAAAATTTTTGTAATTTACATATATTTTTTCAATAATTACATTAAGTTTTTCATAAAACTCTGTAATTTCCTTGAGTTCCAACTCTACATCCTTGTTTTGATTCTCATTACTTAAAATTACTATTAATTTTTCTGCATGGAAATTTCTTTCAGCTATATAAATGTGCTCAGGAACGAGTGCAAATGATGCAATTTGAATTCTCATTAGATCATTTATTGACATTATGATATTTTAATATTATTGATCATTCTTAATAAATATTATTTCATAACAATAATATCAGAGAAAAACGATAATATTTATAAACAATAATTTTTTTATACAAATTATGACAAAAAAAAGTCGAAAACAGATTTTAAAACTATGTTAATTCATAACCAGGAGGTTGGAAATTAATGACTCAGATGGGAGTGGCTAAGGAAGGAAATTTAACACTCGAAATGAGTTCAATTATAAAAAATGAACCGATTTCTGAAAAAAAACTAAGAAGAGGAATATCAACGGGAAATATCGTAATATTAGCCAACAAACGTAATTCTAATCATGTTGGTTTAGGAGATGGACTTAAGTCGAAAATATTATGCAATACTGGAACATCAACAGATTCATCAAGTTTCACAGAAGTACTTGAAATTGCCAGTGAAGCTGAAAAATATGGTGCTTCGATACTATGTGATCAATCTTCAGGTCCAAAATTCATAGAATATAGAAAGCAACTACTAAATGTTACATCTCTCCCCATAGCTTCAATTCCTTTATATCAAAATGTAGAAGAAGGAATGAGAATTTACGATGATCCGATACATTTTAATTCAAATGATGTCATTAGAATTTTTGAAGAACAAATTCATCAAGGAATTTCAGCCCCAGGTATTCATCCTATAACAAAAAGTCTTATCAAAAAAATCGAATTTTCCCGACGATTAATGCCATACGTCTCACGTGGAGGAACGATTATGTCTGCCTGGATTAAGAGAACTAATGAAGAAAATCCCTATATTCAAAAATTTGATAAAATCTTAGATATTTGTGAAAAAAATGATGTACCTTTAACCTTTGTGTGTACTACGAGAGCTGGTTGTTTAGCTGATGGATTTGATGATGTACAGATTTCAGAGTGGAAACTGATTGGGAGTCTAGTTAAAAAAGCACATAAAAAAAACGTAGGTGTAATCGTTAACGGAATTGGCCATTTAGGAATTGAGAAAATACCAAAAGCAGTAAAAAAACTCAAAAAACTAACCCATAATATACCTATAGGAGTAATGGGACCAGCAATTACAGATAGAGGGTTAGGATTTGAACATATACCTCACGTTATAGGTGCTACTATCGCGATTCAAAACGGAGCAAATTATTGCCAAGCGTGTTGTCGAACAGAGCATATTGGTCTACCAGAACATATAGATGTTATTGAAGCGTTAAGAACTTATAAAATTGCATTACACGCTGCTGATTTAGCTAAAATACCAACTCTTCATCAACTTGATAATCAAATTTCAAAAGCTAGGTGTAAAAATGAATGGGGAAAACAATTAAATCTTGCAATTGAGCCTATTATAGCCAAAGAAACATTCAAACGCGTTGGACCAACAAATATGGAAAAGAAAGGGTGCTCGATTTGTGGAGAATTATGTCCATTCAAGATTATTGACACTCTGAAGGAGGTATATTGAAATTGCAAGCAGAGGAAATAATATGCAACAATTATGCTGAATTTCAAGTCTTGATGGGCATTCTTAATACAAGGACTAATTTAGATATAAAAGAATCATATTTTTATCGGCATTTAATTCATAAAAAAATTATTTCAAGAATATTCCATTGGTTTAGTTCTAAAAAAATTAGAGTTGTAATTTTTAATCTACTTAAAAAAATGGGATTTGTTTCAGAAAGATTGTATAAAATCATCGATGTTTCTTGTGGTAATGATGATCTTATAATTGACCTTGCCCAAAAGTTTAGAAATTCAGAAATTATTGGAAATGATCTATGTGATAAACAATTACTCTCTATTCCAAGAAAGGAAGAGATAAACAACATCACTCTTACAAAACGAAATATACTTTCCGATGAGTTTTGTGAAACTGAAATCTATGATTTGATAATATGTAAAAATACATTACACCATCTTTCTCGAATGGATCAACTATCTCTGCTTAGTAAGTTAATCAACGCTGGAAAGTATGTCATAATAGTAGAAATTGAAAATCCATTAAAATCTTCTCTTTCTGCTTATGTATGGAATTTTTATTATAGAAAATTTTTAAGAGATGATGGGTCAAATTTCTTATCTCGCTTTGATTTCTTCAATCTGATTTCAAGATCAAATAATGAAAATCCTATGACTAAAATTTTCCACTCAGACTTAAAGACCATAAAAGGAAATTATATGTTCGCTCTTGTAAGAAATAAAAATCGAATCCCAAATCAACCTAACCTTGGAGAAAATGATTAAAATGGTTGATTTTTGCCCTGAATGTTCTAATCTCCTTCGGAAAAAAATGAAGGATAGTAGATATTATTTGACATGTAAATGTGGTTATGAAAGAAGACTGGATAATCTCACTGAAACAGAAATTTCAAAAATAATCAAGAAAAAAAGTGAAGCATTGAAGAACAATCTCATAATAGTCTCTAATAATGAAAAGATTCTGATCCATCCCGAAACGTCAAAGATCTGCCCTAGATGTGACCATAAAAGAGCGGTCTATTGGCAAGAGCAACTATTTAGCGCCGATGAGCCTATGGTTAGCTTCTTCAGGTGCTTAAATTGTAATATTGTATGGCGAGAATATTAATGGAACATGGTATATGGAGAGAATATTAAGAATTTCAGAACTAGTTTGAAAGATTAACTCTTAATAAATTCATTACTTGAACGCATAACTCTCGAATTTTGAAGTATTGCTCTTGTGTAATATATTCTGCAGGTTTATGAGCATAAATATTTCTAATTAACTTAACTTCTAGTAATTTTTCAACAAGAGAAGGTTTAATTGGTAATTTTTTCTTTAAAAATTGACTTAGCTCTTGTTTAATTTTCCAATCATCAGGATAAGAACATGTTTCTTGAAAAAATTTTAAAAAAAAACCAAGAGTAAATTCATTTACCCCTCTTTTGATCAAAATTTCGATAGGTAACTCTCCTTTCAGCCGTGAATCACCCACGAGATGCGAGAGTGAAAAATCTAAATCATTTATTGACGAAATAAAGTCTAGTATCAATAATTTAAACAAATTTTCTAGTGATTTCGTTAATTCCAAGACACTAATTCCATAAGAATCTTCGTTATATAATTTAAAAATCTTAAAATATCTTTCTGCTCGTTCTAAACATGTTATGATTTTATCTGGAAGTTTTTCATATGTTACAAGTCCAATTAAATTAAGATCTGCATTTTTGATTATTATATTTCGAGAAATAACAATATCGAATTGTTTACGTTTTTTTTCAAGGATAGAACATGGTTTATCTTTAAGACAATTAGGGATAACATCATAGAAAATTTCTTCTTTATGTTTTGAAATTAATTGAAAAATGGTGTCAATGTTATTCTTAAATTTTATATTAAACCTCTTTAAATTAAATTCAATAGATTTTGAGATATCTAATTGCTCAGTTATATCTTCAACTTTTTGATTATTGAAGCTTGCAATTGTCAAAACAAATTTGTTTAATATTCCCATATCTTTATAAATTGTTAAAGGTTTAATTAATCTCAATCGCTTCCAAACTCTTGGAGAAAAAACACTATCTTCACTATTTTGATTAGATAAGAAAAATGCTAACAATAAGACTAAATAAACAAATATATCTATTATTGGGTCTTCAGGTATTATTGTTAATAAAAAGATTACACCCCAAATTAAATACCAGAAGGATATTGCATAAAAATATATAAATTTTTTATAACTGAAATGTTTATCAAGAAGTTTTGTCTTAAACTTAAAGATAGTAAAGGAAATAATCGCTATAATCCAGCAAATTGAAGTGATAATATAAAAATATGTGTTTTCAAAAATTATTAAGAAAATATAAATAAAAAAAATTAAATCAATAATAAAAATAAAAATCTTTATCCAGAAATTAGGGATATCTCTTAAAATATAATAGGAACTAAGAAATATAATTACAAAAAAGAATAAGGAATAACTAATCATAATTAATCCCATAACTATTGATATAACTGGATTTTCAAAAAACCCCAAAAATAGATATAGAAAGAACATAATTAACCAACCAAGTAGATAGTAGGAATTGATTTTTAGAAACTTGTTTAATTTATTTTCTCTCCAATGTTCTAATTCATCATATCCAGGGAAATAATTCCTAACTTTATTCACAATTTCGTAGAATTTTATGTATTCTGAGTCTTTCGGTAATTTTCCAGATGAAGAATATAAAAATGTTTTATTAAAATACTTATACAATAAAATTGAGACTGCTAATTGCCCTGCAAAATCCTTACCAAATTCTTCTATTAGTATTGCTTTTTTTTCGAACCATTTGTTCAGTATCGGTTTTTCCCACCAATCTCCATAGAGATTTATTAACTTCTCGATTAAAATGGTGGTTTTTTCTGTATATTCCTCTTCGGTCCATTTGAAAAATAAGCGCTTGAATAAAATTACTAAAACATTATAAGAAATCATCCCATTTTTGGTAATATCTTGTAAGGATTTGCGAATAAACTTAAGATTAGTTGGCCCTACAACTTTTTCTAAGGTTCGAGGTGTGAAAAACCAAGGTTCTATCTCCTTACTTTCGATTGGATCTAATTTTTCCAGCAATACTTCTATATTTTCAATTTCAATATTGAGCCAGCGCTCTTTGGGTTCATAAACGCTCATAAATTCTTTCTTTAACTAAAATTAAGTAATATAGAAAATATTTGGTTTAATTTTAAAATTTTTAACAAAAAATTAATTGGAAATTTTCAGACTTAGATTATGGAGATGCTATTCAAGAAATAGCAAAATATGAAAAATCCCTAGGATATTATCAATAATTACTAATTGTTATTTCCCAAAAAAATTCATGATTCCAAGAAATTTAATATACGTAATGTTATATTTCTCATAATTTTAGAGTCATTCTATTTGGGTGATGAGAAGATGAAAGAATTAAATTAGAATTTAAAATGGAAGTCAGAATTAGAGGTTTGGAACTTTGGAAGCCCTGGAGGAGATTTCATATCGTTTAGAAGAATGTCAGATTAATGGAATTCAAGAAATTTCAATTATTCACGGATATCGCAAGGGACAAGTGCTAAAGAATTATATTCAATCAGAAGGTTTTTTAAAAGAAATGAAACGTGAAGGTTTTCGATTAAGAAGGATTGAAAGCTCGAATCCTGGCGTCTCAAGCTTTATTTTTAGTTAAAAGATTGCTAGAGAATTTAATATTATTCTTTCTTAATTATTAAATGATGAAGGAGTTAACTGAGAATGAAATCCAGTGGTTAGAAATAGGATAAAAGCAGTAAGCTAAATTCAATCTCATGCAGATATATTTTATTTCGAAATATATTTCACTCCTAAAAGTGATAAAAATAAAATATCATCATCATTAACTAACAGTCTTTAGGTTTTTATAGGATATTTAAAAAATTCTTTTAATAGAATCGGATTATTTTTTATTATAAAATTAAGATCACTTCTATCCTTAACTTTAATTCTATATTTGAATTTTCTTTCTAATTCTTCCCCACATTTATATATATCATCAGTAGCTTTTCTTGCTAGAAAAATTTGGTATCCCTCACATTCGTAATTTTCAAGTTCAATTAAGGTTTTATTGAACTCCTGTAAAAAATTACTTCTACTAAAGTTTTTTTCTCTCTTTGCTTGAATTATCCAATTTTTATTGTTTAATTTTTTCACCGCAAATATATCTTTTCCTTTTTCGCTTCCACTAGCACCTCTCCATTGGACATTTTTCCATCCCTTCTTTTTTTTAAATATCCAGAAAAGGAGTCTCTCAAAATTTCTTGGAGATAAATTGAAAAAGTCGATTTCATCAACCTTGTATACGGCATAAGATGATAATACTAAATTTAATTGAATTTGAAGCAACCTTAAACATAACCAGTCTCTAATAAAAGAATTTACTTCTTCAGAATTTTTTAATTTGATAATTTTGTCCCAAAATTTATATATTTGTGATTCAATGAATTTTTTAAGAATATTCATTTCATTTTTTTTACCAAATCTAAGAAATAATAAAATAATTGAAGAAGAAATTTCAAAGTCATCTTCCATTAATCTTAATATACCAACATTAAAGATTCCGGAAGAGATATAACTAAATAATTGATTAATTGAATTTCCTTCTTTTGTATTTCTCATTTTAATCTTCATATCTTCAAGGTAATCTAAAATCTCAACTTTTTCCTTAAAAATTAAAAAACTAATGTTTAGTACAAATTCTAATTTAAAATTGGTTTTCCACTTACGAACTTGATTCTTTATCCCAATCGAAATTTCATCCAATTTATGTTTTATTTTAATTAAATAATTTGGATCGAAGTATTGAATAATATTCCAAAAGCTATAAAAAAATATAGAACTTGTCAACCAAAAATTGTAATCTTTCCAGAGATCTTCTACATTTTTTATTGAATCTAAAAACTCAAAAATATTTTTTGTAATATTTTCAATTTTTAATAGCTTCTCAAAATCCTCATTTTCTTCGGTAAATAATACGTCAGAATTAAAAAATTCAGCTATAAAATTTAAAATCTTCTTTAAACCTTTATTTAGGTGTTTTTTTGAATCAAAGCATTGTTCTATCTCAATCTTAAACTGTGAAATCTCATCTAACATTATTCATAAAAACCAAGGTAATTTAATAAGATCACCTGATGGTATAATATTGTTTTTTATATTCTGTGCAATAATTAATGAATATTCTAAGCTTATAGGGTAATTTGAGGGCATATATGTCGTATGTCTCCAATTCATTCTAGATAATGCAATAATATCATCACCCGCTTCATACACTTTATCATAAACTCCAGTATCTCTGAGTATTCTTATTTTATATGATTTAGGAATTGAAGCTGGAAAGTAGTTTTTAATATTATAACCTGTAGAATATTTAATACTTCCTTGAGGAAAAAGGAGACCTGAAGTTTCATCTAAATTAATCCAAGTACCTCTATCAACAGTTTTATTATTGAAATTCCATTTTAATGGATATTCTGACATTGAGACTAGTGCTCCGGCTGAAAATTTTGATAATTGGAAGCATTTTAAAAAAGAGTTTGCTTCTTCATTTGAAATAGATCCTAATCTGTGGACCACAATACCCCCGGGATTTTCTTGAAATAATTTAATATCTTCAATATATCTCATTGCATCATTAAATAAATTCTTAACATCTTTAGCAGGTATTTTTAATCCTTCATATCTTCTTGTATATCCATGACTCCTAAAGAAAAAATGATATTTATCAGATAACTGATCTATTTCTATATTCCCCACTTTAAATCCTAAATATTTCCCATTCCCGGTAAAAATTGTCGCTATTCCTAAGATATATTCATTTTCGTCTTTTGAATATGATCGTGCAAATCGATAACCAATGATCGCATTAATAACTTCTTTTTTTCTCGTTAATCCCTTATCAACATGCCACGGGACACCTCCTATCTTTGCAAATAAACTAGTTGATAAATTCCATAGAGGATAAGAAATCCACTTTCCAACCAAAAATTTATTAAATTTAGTAATAATTTGACTTGGAAAACCTAATCTAGTTAAATTTTCTTTAAAATATTGATATAATGGTGTATATTTACCCCATTCTTTAACAGCACTTTCATTAAACCCAATCATAAAAATTGGAACTATTTCTGAATTAATTGAAAAATTGAGTGGAAAATTTGGAAATACATCCCTTAGATCCGATAATACAGTACTAATTTCTCGTTTAAAGTTTTCATGGTCTAAATTGATTGGAAATGATTTAGAATTAGCCATAAAAACACTTATTCCAAACCTTCTTTTTAATCCTGGAAAATCAAAAAGCCCCGTTCCACTCCCATTTATTATTAAATTACATACTTTTTCTAATTTAGCTTTAATATTTTTTTGAATATTGGGATAAAGAGGAATAAAGACAATTTTATAATGAGGTGATTTTAATGGGCCAAATTGATTTAACAAATACATTGGGGTAGTATTTGATTTTTTTTCGTTTCTTCCAATCCATAAAGGGGGATCCTTGATTATAGAGTATTCTATATTTCTTGGAATTATAGGAAAGACATATTTTAATACTTCTTCTTCAAGGAATTCTTGGATGCCAATTTCATCTTCCTCTTTATATTCCTCTTCCTCTTCAATCTCTTCTAAATATAAATCATCTTCTTCATAAATTTCGTCTTCTCCACTAGAGAATCCAATTTCATCATCTGTAATTTCAAAAAATTTTGTAGAAAATTCTTCTGTATTTCCTTTAATTTTAAAAACATGATTACCAAGAACACATTCAATTTCATTACCAATAAATTCTTTAAGTAAGAAGTTTAATCTCTTGAAATAATCCACTGTGCTTATTTTTGCCAAATCCTGTAATTTTCTTGGACTTCCTTTAATTATACCTTTAACCCTTAACACTCTTTTAACAATAAATAAAGGAAATAATTTATCCTCATCTTCTTTTAATGATGGAATAAATTGAAGACCTTCATAGACCAAATAATTGTTTGTATTTAATATTGGTATTTTAATTAGGAAATCTTTCTTAAAGTGAAGATCAAGTTCTTTTGCTATTACAAATCTCTCTTGGTCAAGATTTTTAGAAGTATTATATTGCAATGTACTAAATAAAGAATGAGAAAGTTGATTTTTATTTTCTAATGAATCGAAAGGCAGGAATTTTTCTTTTCTAGTAAAACTCTCCTCCTTCCAGCAATCTTCTAAAAGAGGTGGTTCTGTCTCCTTATTTTCTATATCAATTGCCATGAAGCCTAATTTATTTTTTATTATTAAGATATTCCATCCTAATTCAAAATAAGACTTTCTTAAATCTCTAAGTCTTATTATCAAGTTTTTCCTTGCTATCGTATGGATTTCAATTGAATTGGGTAAAGATGCATTGGAAGAAATTACATTAAACATAATTTTGTCTTTTATTTCTTTAACTATAAATTTTATATAAATTTCCTCATATTTAATGATTACAATATTATTTTTGAATTTCCTATTTTATTTATGACTATTAACATTAGAATAAATTTAAAGAAAAACTAATTTCTTCTCCAACAAGACAATAATATTCATTTCTGATCTTGCTAAAAATTAATAATAATTAAAAAAATCTCACTAATAGAATTTAATATCATTCTTTCTTAATTATTAAAGGATGAAAGAGCTAACAAATAGAGAAATCCAGTGGTTAGAGGCGTTTGCTAAAAAACACGAATACTTTGCATCCTTCCTGCTCCAATACAAATTAAAAGCTCTTTTATCTAATAATCAATATTACTGGTTCCATCTCTATATTAAACAAGCCGAAGAACAAGGTGATACTTTATTAAATACCTCAGAAATTGACTTTTTAGAGGAAAAATCTAAGGGGAGTGAAAATTTACAGGCTTTATTCCGTATTTATGAAAATGAAGGATATTTGGGACATAGTAAATATGAAGAACTTTTAGGCTTGAAAGCAGAAATAATGGACGCCCCTAAGGAAGTGAAGGCTCCAGAGAACTCTTTTAAGCATAAAATCGTAAAAGTCCCTTGCCCCCATTGTACTTTTCTATGTTCATCCCGTATTCAGTTTTGTTCTAAATGTGGTGACCCCCTGCCTAAATTGAAAATAAAATATGAATCTTCTGGAAGATTAAGGAAATACACAAAGATTAGGTTTAGATTTTATCAAAAAGTTTCATCATACCAAGAAAGGTAATGGCAGGTATATTGTATTCCTCATAAATTTCAGGTGTGTTGATCCCAATAATCCGAGATTTAATCTTTTTATAAATCGCGATTCGCAGTACTGGTAAATAATCCTTGTCGCTGCTTATAATAACAAAACCTCGAATTTCACACCTTTCAAGGATTTCTACGCCATTAGCAATTAGATAGTTATCGATATCGCTATATCCACCACCCTTTGGAACTTTTAAAAGGTGGAAAATTTCCCTGTTTGAATTTTTAGAGCAGAAGTTTATGATAATATTATTTGGAATCTCGAGATCCTTGGCGGGTTTGGAGAAATATCTTATAATATAATCCTTTGACGTAAGGAAGGAATTTTCAATATATTGTAATATATGGTTATGTGCTTTTCTTAACACATCCTCGAAATTATGGGGGTATAATTCACGCATAGTTCTAATAAAATTTGGAAGATCGATTAGAACAACTACTTTTTGTTGATGACGGTCTAAAAAACTGCTATATTCACTACTGGTCATAGCCAATAATGGCATATCTTCGATTTTATAAGTTGGCTCATGAGTTTCTTGCTCTTGAAATTCTTTTGGTAAAGAATTGATTAGATTTTGTTCATTCTCTTCGACACTGTGGTTTTTTTTTATTTTTATGTGCTTTCTACCACTTTCAAATATTTGACTTTTTGGGGTTGAAGAATCATCATATACTACAATTTTCGGAGATCTTCCCTCCCACTCACCAGCTCTTAAATTATAACTATAAGGATCTATATTTGATTCACACATCTTCCCGCTGCATTTAAATTGTAATAGTGGATTCTCACCCCCATCAATGAATTTACGATGTAATGGTTCTTGGCAAGAATCACAGCTATCGTCAAAATTTTCCTCATTTTTGATATACGAGTTTAATACAGCAAAGGGGGTGCCATTCGCTTTACAATCTTTATTCCAGCATTGATATTTATTATAAAAAGTGCTTGAATCCAATTTTTTAAGCTGAGTTTTAAAACAATCCGGGCAGTACAACTTTTTTTTATAATAATTCTTCTTAATATTGACTGTTTCCACTTCGGATTTAAACAAAAAATGCATTATCTATACCCTCCTAATCAAATTTAAATAGTTTGAAATAAAAATATTCTAAATTTTACTATTTCTTGTCATTTTGAATATTTCAAGATTAACAAAATAAACCATCAATAAAAATTTAATTAATCAGAAGATTTGGTGGTATATAAAAAGCCTTGAAATATTAACCAATCATAAAATTTAGAGTCATTCTCTTTTGGTGATGAGAAGATAAAAGAATTAAATTAGAATTTAATATGGAAATCAGAATTAGAGGTTTGGACCTTTTCGAAGCCTTGGAGGAGATTTCATATCGCTTAGAAGAATGTCAGATTAAGGGAATTCCAGAAATTTCAATCATTAACGGCTATCGCAAGGGACAAGTACTAAAGAATTATATTCAATCAGGGGTTTTTTTAAAAGAAATGAAACGTGAAGGTTTTCGATTAAAAAGGATTGAAAGCTCGAATCCTGGCGTCTCAAGCTTTACTTTTAATTAAAAGATTGCTAGAGAATTTAATATTATTATTTCTTAATTATTAAATGATGAAGGAGTTAACTGAGAATGAAATCCAGTGGATAGAGACGTTTGCTAAAAAACATGAATTTTTCGCATCATTTTTGCTCCACTATAAATTAAAACAGCATTTATCAAATAATCAATATTATTGGCTCCATCTTTATATTAATCAAGCAGAAGAGCAAGGAGATACATTATTAAATACCTCAGAAATTGAATTTTTAGAAGAACATTCTAAGGGGAGTGAAAATTTACAGGCATTATTCAGTATTTATGAAGATGAAGGATATTTGGAACATGGGAAATATGAAGAGTTTTTAAGCCTGAAAGCAGAGATGATGGGAGTCCCTACGGAAGTGAAGGTTCTAGAAAACTCTTTTAAGCATAAAATCGTGAAAGTACTTTGCCCACATTGTAGTTTTTTGTGTTCACCCCGTATTCAGTTTTGCTCTAAATGTGGTGACCCATTACCTAAATTGGAAAAATTAAATGAATATTCGGGAACCTCAGATATCATTAATGAGGATTATACAGAAAAAAATATAATTCATTCGCTTGAAAAACTGATTGATAAACCTATCCCTTTGGTAGAAACGTTTAGCATATCTTCTACATGCTACAAAAAAGAGGGGGAAGAAATTACGGGATTAAGCATTTTCAATTGTGGAATAAAAGCTTTTCCCCATGAAATTCTAAGACTTAAATTTCTTAAATATTTGGCACTTAGGAGAAACAGCATTGAGAACTTACCAAAAGGGATCGGATTTCTCTCTAACCTTGAATCCCTGGATTTGCGATTAAATGACCTTGAAACATTACCACATGCGATCGGCCTGCTTTTTAAAGTGAAAAATCTAAATCTTAGCTCGAACAATTTAATGACAATTCCAGATTCAATTGGAGATATGCTGATGCTAAAAAACTTAAATTTAAGCAATAACAAGTTAAAAAATATACCAAAAACTATTGAAAACCTATACTCACTAAAATCTCTAAATATTAAAGCGAATCACTGGATAACTATACCAGAAAATGTTAAAAAGCTAGAATCTGAAGGACTTGAGTTAATTTTATAATACGTTTACGTCATTGAAATAATCGAGAATCAATAAAAGAGTGGGAATAAATCGGAAGTTTTATCCCGAATTTGTGAACACTTACAAAATGAAAGTTAGCATCCAATTTAGACGCTTTAAGAAAATAAAACATTGGATTTATCCGATCTGAGCTGGAGCTTTCTTTTCTAGTAGGATTGCCTCTATAGTTTTAATACAATGTGTAAAAAGTTTCTTTAAGTCTCCCCGCGATTTTTTAAAAAACTTCTCTATTGAATCATTATTAAGTGAAGAGAAACATCGATATAGAACGCCATACAAGACAATATTATCGTTTAACAGTTTGAACTTTTTCCAAGTTAAAAGATTTAAAAACTATGAGGCTTCCAATAGCCTATAATACTATAATGTATTTCTATGAGCGTTAGAAAATAAACAAGGCGTATGTAATCAAAACAACGTTAAGGAAGATCTTAAATTAAGTTCATTGATGAGGTATTTAAAGAAGTTGGAGAAAAGGAAATTTTTTATTATCTCATAATTCTTCTTTGATTAATTTATAATCGATTAATCCGGAAAATAATATAATCTTGTTTGAAATTTCACAATGATTTTATTTGAGAGATTTTTCCCACCTTGTATGTAAAAAACCTATCACTTCATTAAATAATGGAATATTTTGCCTTAAAATATGTTCTACTTCATTTTTGGAGTAGATTCGTTTATGTGTCCCTAAATTTCTATCTTTTACAAAGAGTTCCTCAATTTTTACAATTAATCTTAGCTTGGTTTCTTCAAAGTAAGGTGATTTTCTTAGAAAATCATATATATCTTTCATAAGAGGATTTTGTGGATCTTTACCATTAATTATACCTTTTAAGATGTATGACCAATTTCCTAATGTTGGATTATAATTATCTGGATCATTAAAAAAATTCCTAAATGAAATATGGAGATCTTTTTTATACTTCTTTGGTAATGGAAAATATTTTTCTTTAACATATTCGTAAATAAAGTTCCCTAAAGTATGAGCTAATAATGTTTCTAATCCTTTTGATAATCCCGTAAGCATCGTACCAAACTCAATATCTTTGTTTGGATCAAGTATCTTTAAATTATATTCGACTGTGTTAAATATTGTTTTTACATCTTTAAAAGGAATGTTTTCGAATCTTAATTTTGAATTCCTTACCAGAATTATATAGTTTTTTAGGTCAGTGAAAACATCATTTGTTTTTCCCTTGCTGATCTTCAATATATTATTAAGATATTTCAAACTTTTTTCGAAATTGTTTAGCATAAATTCTACTCTCGTGAGACGTTCTAATAAATTAATATTTTTAGGGGAAATAGCAAGCGCTCTTTTGTAAAAATGTTCAGCATTTTTAAAATCATTAAAATGGAAACACCATCCCGCATATAACGTGCATCCTTCCTCAGAATTTTGTAGCTTTAAAAACTTTTTATATATGTAACCAGAAAGTACCTTCTCTCGATTATTAACAAAGATTTCACCTATTATTAGAGTTAATTTTATGGACTTAGATCCAGACTGTTCTTTATGCTCGAACATAAAATCAATTAATTTTTTTATCTCCTCATTTGAAAAAGAACGAATTATAAAATGAAATGCTCTATATATTGAAGCAAATGCCAATGGATTAGATTTTTGGATGACTTTAATCTCTGATTGGAGCTTTAAGAGTATGTTCAAAATGTTAGGGAAATCTTTCACATGAATAAAATGAAGACATTGATATAAATTTCCTAAAAGGTCATTTGAATCAAAATTAATAACTTTTTCACTGGTTCGCTTAAGATTCTCCCATTCTTCTCTTTGAATGTTGATAACTGAACGAGTTTTCCAATATTCATTATCTTTTTGAATGTTTTTATACGCCCTATCTAGGTAATATCTACACAATGACAACTGGTTATTATTCAAAAAAGTATAAGCATAGCTCATGTTTTTTTTCCTAACTAAATCACTTTCAAGTATTTTTAGAGCATTATTATTTAGTTTTCCTTTATATAGATGGAAATATCTTCCTAATTCTATCGATCTGTTTTGAATTTCAAAATATAGGGGATGATTAAACTCAGTAATTTCTAAAGCTAAGTTAAGGTATTTTTCCTCATTTTCAAATTGGTGAGTAGCCCTATATCGCACAGCTAGGTTGTAGTAAACTCCTACTTTCTCATATTTACTATATATAGAAACATCAGCTTCTAACTTGCTTAGAATTTCTTCCATTTTTTGTTTATTGCCTAGTTGATAATAACAATACCCAATGTTTTTTTTAATTAAAAACAAGCGGTATAACATATTGTTTTTTTTATAATATTTTTTTAATGTTTCGTAGATTTTAATCGCTTCTTCATATTTACCTAATTCTCTTAACCCGGTTGCGATATTATCGCTCATTAGGGTCTTAGTGATCTCATCTGCTATATTTTCCTTTAAGTATTTATATATCAATATAGAAAATGGATGCAAATTTAAATGAAAAAGAATTCCTGCTTGATTTAACAAATAAGCATTAGAGCGATTCAAGTTTAAATTTTTCACAATATGAATTTCTTTTTCTTCTTTCAATGAGGAACTACCCGGAGATATAGTTATAAAGTCATCTATTTGATCAGCAATTAATTCGATATCTTCTGGGTTTAGAGTAAATTCATAATTTGTTTGGAGTAATTCCAATTTATCCTTGTAAGGAAGGTTTTCAAATAAAATCTCGCATAAAACGGATATAAAATGTATAGCTAAAACTGATGCTTTTGCTTTAGAAAGGGGAATTTTAAACTCAAATAATTCATTAAGCGTCTCAAATAATAAATTTGTTATTATTATCTCATTATAGTAATATTCAGGGATTAAGTTTAGAAGTGTTAACGAAAGCTTAAATCCTTTTTCCAAATTTCCTAATCTGTGTTCCAATAATAAAATACTGTAATAATTAAAATTATATGAAATATAATTACTAATTTCTCCCTTCTTGAAATAACGGGGAAAAAACACCCCCGTTTCATATTCTTCAACCAAGTCTTCGACTGCTCGATAGAGAGTAGTACCTTTTTCAGTATTTTCCCTCAATTTCTTTAAGAAAATTAGACTACTTCTCTTACTTACGAATTCACTTCTAAGCTTCTCTGTAGGGATACCAGATAAAATCTGGTTTAAGTATTCATCAATTGGTTTCGATGGGATTTGAATTTTTTTAAAATTACCACTATCAAAAATATTAAAATATCGTTCAGAAGGGCGTTCCAACTCGCTAATTATCGAATCTAACAAATTCTTAAAATTTTTTTTTGTAAAAATTCCTTTAAGTTTTTTAGCTAAACGTTTAAGCATTTCACGCTTAAACGCAACATCAACATTCATTCGCATTGAGTAAACATTAGATAAAATTAGATCTTTTTTTACTTCATTCACTCTATCTGGGTGTTGTTCTATGATAGTATAGAGCTTCTCTCGATATTTTAAAACAAATAGATCATAACAAAAAACAAGTTTTTCAGCAATTAATTGTGGAGTTATAATTTTGCACCTGTATTTCTTTAATGATTAAAATCATCAGTTTCATTTTTTAATTTTGATCTGTTTATATCTACTACTAGTTGACCTAAATCTGATAATCTTCGGTTTCTCCTATTAATTATAACGTATCCATGCAATTCAAGTTTTTTTAATCTCATTGAAATAGTAGGTTGTTTTATTCCCAGATAATCCTCTAAATTAGTTAATGATGTTTTATTCGAGATTCTTGACATTAGTTTTAAATCAACCTTATCAGGTAAGTAATTTGGAAACAAATTAAAAGGTGAAAAGGTCTTATCTTCTGGAATTACAACACATTTTATATTTATTGCTTTAAAATTGCTTATAAATGTCCCTGCATATATTAAAGAAATAGGAATAGATCTACGACCGCCACTAAGATTCAATAATATTTCATCCACAGAAGAAAATCTCATTAGTAATTGGGCTAATAATGATGTCATTTCCATGAAGTCTTTATAGTTTAGATAAAATTCTTCTACTAAAATGCTCATTTTTCCATAAAACTCCTTAACTTCCTGAATTTTAGCCACTACCTCATCGCCACTACTACCTTGTGCATTTTTATTCTCCTCACTAAGAATTAAAATTAGCTTTTCAGCATGAAAATTTCTTTCTGCTATATAAATGTGCTCTGGAACAAGTGCAAAAGATGCAATTTGAATTCTCATTAGATGATTAATTGCTATTATAATATTTTAATATTATTGATCATTGTTTATGAACATTACTGAAAACAAATATTATTGAAAATAAACAATAATATTTATAAACATTAATAATATTCTTCTAATTATGTCGTCAAAACTAAATTTTAAAAAAATGCAAAAAAAAAGTCGAGAGGTTGGAATTAGCATGACTCAGATGACAATGGCTAAAAAAGGAAATATTACCCCTGAGATGGGTTCAATTTTAGAGTATGAACTGATTTCTGAAAAAGCACTTTTAAGGGGAATTTCAACCGGAAAGATCGTTATCTTACCTAACAAACGTAATCATCATCATATTGGTCTAGGAGATGGGTTAAAGTCAAAAATATTATGCAATACTGGAACATCCACAGCTTCATCAAGCTTCACAGAAGTACTTGAAATTACAAGTGAAGCCGAAAAATATGGTGCTTCAATACTAGGTGATCAATCTTCAGGTCCAAAATTCGTAGAATATAGAAAGCAGTTATTAAACATTACTACACTTCCTATAGCATCAATTCCTTTATATCAAAATGTAGAAGAAGCTATGAGAATTTACAATGATCCGATACGGTTCAAATCTAATGATGTGATAAAAATTTTTGAAGAACAAATTCTTCAAGGAATTTCAGCTCCAGGTATACATCCAATAACACAAAAGCTTATCAAAAAAATCGAATCTTCCAACCGATTAATGCCATACATCTCTCGTGGGGGAACGATTATGTCCGCCTGGATTAAGAAAAATAATAAAGAAAATCCCTACATTCAAAAATTTGACAAAATCTTGGATATTTGTGCAAAAAATGACATCCCCTTAACTTTTGTGTGTGCTACGAGAGCTGGTTGTTTAGCTGATGGATTTGATGATGTTCAGATTTCAGAGTGGAAATTCATTGGGAGTTTAGTTAAAAAAGCACACAAAAAAAACGTAGGTGTAATTATTAACGGAATTGGCCATTTAGGAATTGAGAAAATAGCAAAAGCAGTAAAAAAGGTCAAAAAACTAACTCATAATATACCTTTAGGAGTAATGGGTCCAGCGATTACAGATAGAGGACTAGGGTTTGAGCATATACCTCACGTTATAGGGGCAACTATCGCAATTCAAAGCGGAGCAAATTATTGCCAAGCGTGTTGTCGAACAGAGCATATTGGGCTTCCAGAACATAAAGATGTTATTGAAGCATTAAGAACTTATAAAATTGCATTACACGCTGCTGATTTAGCTAAAATACCAACTCTTCATCAACTTGATAATCAAATTTCAAAAGCAAGGTGTAAAAATGAATGGGGAAAACAATTAAATCTTGCAATTGAGCCTATTATAGCCAGAGAAACATTCAAACGCGTTGGACCAACAAATATGGAAAAGAAAGGATGCTCAATTTGTGGGGAATTATGTCCATTCAAGATTATTGACACTCTGAAAGAGGTATATTGAACTTGCAAGCAGAGGAAATAATATGCACCAATTATACTGAATTTCAAGTCTTAATGGGTATTTTTAATACAAATACAGATAAAAAAAATAAAGATAAAAGACAACCATATTTTTATCGGCATTTAATTCATAAAAAAATAATTTCAAGAATCTTCCATTGGTTTAGTTCCAAAAGAATTAGAGCTGAAATTTTCAATCTCCTCAGAAAAGAGGGATTTAATCCAGAAGCATCATATAAAATCATCGATGTTTCATGCGGTTATGATGATCTTTTAATTGAGCTTGCACATGAATATAAAAATTCCGAAATTACTGGAAATGATATATGTGATAAAGAGTTACTCTCTTTTCCAAGAAAGTCAGAAATAAATAATCTCACCCTTACAAAACAAAATATCCTATCTGATAAGTTTTGTGAAAACGAAACCTATGATCTAATAATTTGTAAAAATACCCTACATCATCTCTCTCGATGGGATCAACTATCTCTTCTTAGAAGGCTAATTAGAGCAGGAAAAAATGCAATAATCGTGGAAATTGAAAATCCATTAAAATATTCTTTTCGTTCCTATATATGGAACTTTTATTATCGAAAATTTTTGAAAGATAACGGATCAAATTTCTTATCTCGGGAGGATTTCATTAATCTGACAATTAAAGCAGAAGACAATATTCCTTTGATTAGAATTTTTCACACATCGTTAAAGACCGTAAAAGGAAATTATCTCTTCGTACTTATTCGAAACTATAAAATTCAAAACATTAAACAACTTTGTTTAGGAAAAAGTGATTGAGATGGTTGATTTTTGCCCTGAGTGTTCGAATTTACTTCGGAAAAAAATGAAGGAAGGTAGACATTATTTGACATGTAAATGCGGTTATGAAAGAGGGCAAAATAGTCGTAATGAAAAAGATCTTTCAAAAATAATCAAGAAAAAAAGTGAAGCATTAAAGAACAATCTTATAATAATCTCCAATAAAGAAAAAATTTTGATCCATCCTGAAACGTCTAAGATCTGTCCGAGATGCGGTTATAAAAGAGCTGTCTATTGGCAAGAACAACTATTTAGCGCCGATGAGCCAATGGTTAGCTTTTTCCGGTGCTTAAATTGTAATATTGTGTGGAGGGAATACTAATTGGTGTTTTAAATACAAATGATCATTTGGTGAAAAATGCGGTGGTCATATTAATAAAACCTATTTCCTAAATTATATATAAAAGGAAGACGAAATGAAATTTAATGAAAAAATAAAATTCGAGTTGGATAGCCTTGAGAGAGAAATAAAAGAAAGTCTTAAAGATATAAAGCTATCTCAGATTCTAAAGTATCTGATTAAAGGTATAGTTAAATATAAAGATGGTGATTTAGAAGAATCTATTCATCTTTTAGGAAAATGCGTTGTCCTTTGTCAAGGTCATTTATTTCATGTTTTAAATTCCTTTAGTATTAAAAAAGAAAATCCCCCAAAAAGAGGATCTCGTCCCGCTTTCTACTTTGACACATTATATTATAAATTTTTTAAGAAATTAGAAATTAAAAATTTAGATATTGTTAGTCAAGCTAGGAAAGTGTACACTAAAAGAAGTAATGAGGAGCATAAAGAATCTCCAAATCAAAAGCATCACCCTCATAGAAAATTATTTCCTAAAATTATTACAACATGCATTAAGCAATATCTATTAGTGATATTTATAAGTAATTTTTTGAGTGGATTACTTCAAAGTTTCAACAAAGAGAATTTAAAACAAAGCGATAAACCTGATTTCTTTAGGAGACAATTTCGAGTTAATAAAATAAATATTGAGGAAAAATATTATTTGCTTTTTCAAAAACAATCCAAAGAAATTTTAACCTTATTTAATGATTTGTTATTCAACACAGACATCAAGTTTTCTTTAAGAGATAATAAAATAATCAAGGAAAAGTTAATCAAAAACTCGATATTTCTAAAAAAATATTTTCCCCTCGTGCTTTTTAGTAATTATAGATTTGAAAGAATTCTGGATTCGATAGATGTTATCCCCTTCAGACCAGATGGTCCCCATATCAAAGATTTTAACTCTAAAGTATGGATTTATATTCCTCAAGCCGCTAAAAACATATTAAAAGTCTTAAATATCAAAAAATTTAGCATTCTAATCTCCGCACCCTCAGGATACGGGAAAACAGTCATAGCAAGATATTTAGGGTACGAATTGTCAAGAAAAGACTATATAGTTTTTTATATTGATATTTTAAATCATGAGAAATCAGAATTGAAGAGTTTAATAGACCAAATTTACTATAGTAAGGAAAATCTTAACGATACGGAGTCTATTCTATTTATATTTGAAAATATTCATGTATTAAATAGTAATATTGATAAAGACTTATTAAAAAAAATGAATATTATCAAGAATAACATCATGTGTATTTTTACTCGAAGAATATTCCTAGATCAGGAAAATGATTTGGAATTGACTTTTAATAGAAATCAACTAATCAATTTTAAAAAATCCTCTTCTAATTTTAAACAAACTGTTAAAGGGATGATCAATAAGAACGCAGCTAATTCGAGGATGGCAAAACAGCTTCAAAATTATAATTTCGGGAATTTATGGGTGCATGCCATTCTCCTAAAGACTTATAATATTCATCAAAAAAGAAATCTTTCTCTTATTGATATTTTTAAGGACACAGAATTGTTTGGTAATAGTATTGCAGAATTATTTAAACAATTACTTATCTCTGAATATGTGGAAATAGATCTTGATGATTATACAAATGGGATAAACTTTTTGCTTTCTTTAATTTCTATCTTTTCTGAATTAGAATATTGGGTGGAAAAAGATTTTATAAAAAAAATACTAAAAATTAGAGAAAGAGCCTTAGGTCGGTTGAATAAGGA
>SDBU01000782.1_pt1 | contig 45526 bp, 81 predicted proteins | sample 2277071 | NCBI WGS metagenome assembly SDBU01 (sample SAMN10397929, study PRJNA504765) | marine sediment metagenome | isolation source: marine sediment core GS08_GC12, 126 cmbsf | place: Arctic Ocean: Gakkel Ridge, Loki's castle | collected 2008
AAGCTGTGTATTTCCATTATAAGAACTATGCCCTGTAATCACTGAATTGGAATATAAAGTATCCCCTTCGCCAGTTACGTGTAAATGACCACTGTAAAACCCGCCAACAACTCCTGGAAGGAGGCCTTTAACTTCTAATGGAGCGTTTGGAGCAGCCGTTCCAGCCCCAACAAAACCATCACTACCCTGAACAAATAACCCAACTCCAGTATCCCAATTAACTGTAAAGTCCGCATCTACTGAACCAGAATTAAAGGTTGAAGCACCGCTTGACGTTATTGCTCCTGAGCCAATCGTACCAGTGGTAGTAAGGTCGAAAGTACCATTAGTTACATTAGTAGCTTCGCTGTCAAGGTTCAGATACCGCAGGTCATGGTCAGCATTTGTGGCCGATGGCATATCTGGGAGTGTGGAATGATTTGGGATTGGTATTATATTCATAATATTATGTTGATGAGGCCAAGCGGGGCTTAACCCCACCAACGGAGAAAAGAGGACGTTCTATAGTCTTGGGAAGGTTCTGGGTTGAACGCCAGGAACCCTCTTGAACCCTTCTCTATCTTGCATTTTCTTTTTTTGCAGAACATTTTCTAAATCTAATCCAGCCGCTATTCTTGCAACCCTGGCAAGTGAACCTGCAAATCTCACCGGGTCATTCATTCCTTCTATTAGCAATTTTGACCATACTTTATTTGTAGAAATACGAGCCAAGGCATACGGTGTTAATAATATTTTTGCAGCCAATCCAGGCTTCTTGGTGAATGCTGAGCCAGTAATGGCACCTGCTTGTGTCATTGCCACAACTATTCGCCCAGTACTCCCAAATCCAGACGCGGGCCTTTGTAATAGTTCGGCGGCATTGCCGAGTTCTTTTATAGACGCAATTTCTGCTGAATCAAAAGTAGCCTTCAAAACTTCGTCATCTAAAGACTTCAAAAATTTACCACCGATAAAATCGCCTGTTTCAGATTGACTTTTTTGAAGTAACGATTCAATGTACGCACTTTTAAGTACGTCCCATGTTGGTTCGTCTACGGTATTCTTCAACAGCTTTATTTGCTTAGTAGCATTTTTCTGGAATATTCTGGGCACTGCTTTTTCTGGATTATCTACCAGTGTTTTGCTTAAAGATTTAATTATTTTACTATTAAAAACTTCCTTGCCTTCTCTGTGGAATTTGTTCGCAAATCTCCACATATCAAGAGCGTCGCCTGATAGTTGCTTGCCACCTTTCTCGATAGCTCCATCAGTGAGTTTGGCAAGTTGTTTGGTTGCACCAAGAGCCACATCCTTTGTAGCCGACATAGTTCTTGCCTGAGTAAGCAAAGCTGAACGTAAAGAAGTTGCTTGCTTAAAAGTAATTCTGTCCGGCAACGCCAATATACTCTCAAGCAAAGTATCACCAGTTGTACTTCGTAAAACATTCACCTTAGACTTCAACTTACCTTCGGCAAACTTCTTTAATGCCCCAACATCTACTATGTCTCCTGTCTGGCCTGAACGCTTAACTAATTTATCAACCTGCTTATAAATAGACCTTGAAGCCCTTTTGAACGCAGTATTTTTTTCCGTTAAAGCATCCAAAAGAACATCCCCTGCCTCCTCTGGTGTTAGTTTTCCCATCGCTCTTGCAAAATCATCAGAAAGAGAACCGACAGCTTTCTTAAGTGCTTTTGGTATGAGAATTGTTTTTAACTTTTGGAGTCCTCCACCACCAACCAAAGAACCTTCCGCGACAGACTCCATTAAATCTATTAGCCGGTTATCAGTAGCCTGTGCTAAGGTTATCCCTAAGTCCGACTTTTGTAATAGTTTTGCAGCAGCCTTTGCACCTGGGGCAACAATCCTTCTACCAAAAGCCCTGCCCGCAATACCAAGTCCTTTAGCAAGTCCTCTACCAGCCAATTCTGACGCACCCTCTTCTAGTCCCGCTATAAGCTGTTCTGTGTATAAATCAGATATTGTTTCCGGCTTTGCTCCTGGCCTTGTCATTCTATATAGTTGCTTAAAGCCGGTCCCACCTGCCCCACCAAGAACCGCACCGCCAACGGCAGCACCACCACGTGCAAGAAGCTGCAGTAGTGGGTTCGGTATTTTGCTGGTTAGTGGTCGGGCCGCTCTTTCAAATGCAGCAGCGCCAACAAGACCACCGGCGGCTTGTGGCAAATCAGCCCTGAATCTTTCAATGAAACCGGGCTCCACCGGTTCTATATTGCCAGACTCCATTCCTTCTTTGAGAAATAAATCTTCATTTCTCTGCCTAAGTTCTTCTCTTGGTACAGGCTCACCTTTTATGATGTCAAGACCGAACATTTCCTGCGTAGAAACAACGTCTGGCTGTTCCGGCCCTGTGAACATTTCTTGGGTCGTGATTATTTTGCTATCAGTTGCCATTGTCCATTTCCTATATATTTACGTTTATTGCCTTCCCTGTCTGTACGGATTTCGTCCAACTTAAATGCACCTGTTTTTTCAACATTCGGCACTCTTATGCCGGATTCTCTAAGAACCTGAACCCTTCTCTTTTTCATAAACGCTATATTCTTAAGACTCTGATTCCTTTTGGCCCTCCACACAGTGGGTGGGTCTTCGGGCAAAGGTATCTGTTTCTTAATACGTTTTGCCTCAGGCTCAGACATCTGAGCGCCTGTTATCTGTTTGATAACAGCATTTGTCATAGCTGAACTGGCCGCAAGAAACTCAGATTGTTTTTGTGGATTTTCGCCAAAAACATCCTTAACCTTTCCAATTCTTCCAGTAACAGGGCCAACAAATGCTTCATCAAATAGTGTGCTCAAATTATTAAGAGCGTCTTCGCTGGCAAGGGCGTCTGCAATATCAATTCTTTCGCCTGCCGATGGCGGGGCTTTTGGTTCTGTTTCTATGAACCTTGTGCCCTTTGCTGTTGTTTTAACTGTTGCGGTGAAGGGAGCGTCAGGGTTTGCGGCATTTATCTCGTCGGCCCTTGCTTGATATGCTTCTGCTATTTTAGCATCCTCTTCTACACTTTTTTGAATTTCTCCCCCAACGTTTACCGTCTGACTTGCTCCGCCAAACACACCGGAATCTATGATTGCCTTTTTCTGTTCAGGTGTAGTATTGGGGTCAAACATCTTTTGTAACAGTTGGGCTTTGAGGTTGGCTAAAATACTTGAGCCAGACTCGACTTTTGGCGCAAGTGCCTTTTTTTCCTGCGCCCTAACCAAAGCTTCTCTCGCTTGGTCAAGAGATGATAATTGTTTAGGTTGACCAGCCTGTGCTATTTCTTGCTGTAGCAGTTGCAATTGCAACTGCGCTAATTGCTGTTGCTGCTGTTGTTGGGCCTGCTTCCGAAAGAAGCCCGGGTCCATTGTTACGTTACCCCTTGTTGGGTCATTTAATAATGGCATTATTTACTCCTAATTAAATCCTTGCCCACCAACACCGCCTTGGCCGCCAAATAATTGCTGTAATAGTTGTACTAACTGTTGATTGCCAGAATTTGACAGCCCACCAGCACCACCAAGGAATCCTCCTAATCCGCCACCGCCAGCCTGACCCGTTAATCCGCCAAGGCCTGCCTGTGCCAACTGAACACTCCTGCTTACCCCGCCATCAGGCTGGAAGCCAACACCAGAAGGCCCGCCCAACAGTCCTGGTGTACTTGAGAACACGTCAAATGCCAGAGGCGGACTAAACATGGATGTTTGCAGGGCTGGACCTATGGTAGACGCAAGCTCACCCCTCTGCCGCCCTAACTCGCCTAACTCAGAAATTCTTGTAGCCTCATCGAAGCTTCGTGGTATATCGGCAAATCCCAACTGTTGCTGGAAAAAGTCAAGTGGTACGTTTTGTTGTAAAGAGGCAAGGTTCGGCAGTTGACTTGCCGCAGCTATAGCCTGTTGTCTGGATTGGGCCTCTAAGTTGGCGACCAGGGAGCCTATATCTCTTAGTCCCTGCTCCTCAACTCCTCGCTCCTCATCCCTCCTGCCGCCGCCAAAAAACTCATCTTTGGCAGATGTTCTTGCTGCTATTCTATCTTTGGCACGTTTGATTTCGGCTTCCAAGTTAGTCCTGAACGCTTTCAGTCTCGTATCTTTGAATGGGTCAAAACCTTCCGCCGTTCTTGACAAGACATCAACCGATTGTTTGAACAAGGGACTTTCTGTAAAAGGCCCACCCTCAAATAATCCTGGTATCTGGCCAAATAAATCCTGCTGGAAATCTGTTAGCGGTGTAGGCTGAACCAAATTAGACGGGAAAGGGTCACCTGCTGTTTCAAAAAATTGACCAGCCTTCTCACCTGCGCCTATGGTCAGTCTTTCAAATGACTCTTGTGCTGCCGGAGACCTAATATCTTTAGGACTTAATTTGTCTGTGGTGCCGAAAAGTGAACCACCAATGTCTGAGAGAAAATTGCCCATCTTACAGTTCCTTAACTAATACGGTCTGCCATACAGACCAGCCATGCTTTTTTATAAATGTTGTAGGGCTTTTGTTTGTGTACTTAATCAACTTTTTCAGGCCCAAATTCTTTGCCCATAATTCCAATTTTTCCAATAACCCTTCTTTGCCTGTTCCACCCTTAGCCCAGTCCATTGCTACAAAAGCAGAATCGTTTTCAATAGCTTCTGCCAATAACAAGCCAGTGGCCTTGTTGTTATCAAAAACTATCCATGCACAAAACAAATCTGTTCCTAAGTTCAATGTCAGCCATTCATTGGTTTCTTGTTTTGTTCTTGTTGAACCCAACTTTTCAATTAAAACCATTAGTTCGTTTTTGGCTGTCAACGTATTGGCATTTACCAATTTCTTTCCCATTGTCTTTTCTCCTATAAATTACTATTAATAATCCACCATTCTGTTCCATCGCTTACGGTTGTTATAAATTCATATTGAGCATCAAGAGACTGTGATGTTTCACCGTCTATCGTTTCGTCTTCACGGGCATCAATGGTTATTGTTCCACTTCCAGTATTTTTTATATAATATACCTTACCTTCTGAACTACCGGCCGGGGGCAAGGTTACTGTAAATGTGCCATCACACAACACCAATTCATTATTAGCTGTCAATGTGGCCGTTGCCGTTAAAGACGACACAACAACTTTGGAAATATATTTATTTAAGTCCCTGTTGAAACGCTCAATTTCCAAGTTAAGCAATCTCGCATAAGCTAACGTAGACTCGTCCCTGATTGATGTTGTGTTGGGAAGATTAGATATTTTAATCTTACGCATCAACTACCATCCCAAAAACCGTCATAGTAGCTGTTACATCACCAGTTGCGCCGGTAACGGGTATGATACCAAAAGTAGCATCAGCAACTTCTGCCGTAAATATTCCCGTTGTAAACAAGAACCTGTAATCAGTAGTTGCAGTCATTCCAGACAGGTCTACATTTAACAGCCATGAATTTGCGCTTGCACCAGAACCTATATCAAAATCAGTTCCACCAGCCAATGAACCTGATGGGCCACTTATAAGAACAGCAAGTATATATGCTACCTTACCAGTCGGAACAGTATAAACAGTAGTTTTGCTGTCGCCGTTCTGAAGGTCTACGGTTTGATGACCGAGATAAGACAGGCCACCTTCGATAAATTCGTTTAATTCTGTACCCCAAGTACCAGAATCGCCACCCTGTGTCGGAATTGTTCGTGCGGTTAAAACCATTTTTTTTACTCCTTACGTGCCAATCCTCCCCGCGTTTTGCCAGAAGATATTTAATCTGTTAAATTGAAAATTGCCGCCAACGGCGTTTATCCTGAACCGGAACCGTATCCAGTCGCAGGTTGTTCTAAAAGAAAGTTTCTGTCTTGACAGAGAAGATGAACTGCCAAAAGACTTTATAAGGTTAAAATTAGAACCTTTGTCAGTTGAGTAATACACGTCAAGCCCTGACCCAGTAAAACTTACATCTGCTCTGTTTATTCTCATCGCCGTACCAAGACGGGTAAAATTAAAATCTTTGGTCTCAAAGAAATGTTCTACTATTTCTCCGTCTTCTTCTGTTACTGTGTTGCTGTATTCGTAGGCACTTCCATTGCTACTACCAAGCAAAAGATTCGGTGAAGACACACCAAGGAACCTATCGCCAAAACGCCATGTTTGGGCATCATAGGCACCAACAAGCGCATCATAGGTTACAGATGAATCCAAACTAAACGCTCCGTGTCCTGTTATGTTGTTGTTAAAGGTGTATTTAGACCAACTGTTTAGTTCATAATTATAAATATAAGCGGTGTCTGGATATGTTCCCGATGTGGGAACAAATACCCAATACTCCTTTTCCTGCTCCCTGACAAGAGCAAATGCCCTTGAAACCTGTTCAAAATTTATCTGTTCAACTAATTCGCGCCTAACCTTACTACTCCGTGGATTCCCCGGTTCTACACCTAATGGATTAACTGAAGCCCCGTCAAAAATATAGACATCATCGTTTCCTAAAAATACTACGTTTCCATTTATAACCTTTATCGTTCTTGGTGAAGGTGAACCCTGCCCGGATATTTTCCTTTCAAAATCAAATATATCGCTATCCCCTGTTGCCCAACATATCCACAGGCTGTCCTCTTTAACAATACACAGAAGGTCGCCCCTGAATTTAACTGCACCAGAAATCCAATCAGTGCCAGGCAAGTCGTTGGATGACGCATTTCCTGAATCTATATTGTCTGGATTAGCTGTATCTGTCCACCTGACTCTTTGTGGTAACCTGTTACCGCCTTCAGTTGTGTCCAGGAAAAGAAGATGAGACTTAAACTCTACTAAAAACTTTGCCCTGAAAGATACACCGCCTACAGTTTGAAAAAGTTCTTCCCACGATGAATTTGAACCCCCCTTAAAGACCATCACTGGGTCAGTGTTATTTGTAGCAACCCACCACGGGTTATCTTCTGCAACATCTCTTATAAAATCAAATGACCAGAAATCAGAATCTGCGCCATTAAATTGTTGAGACTGACCATAAAGATTCGCGCCGTAAAGCCCCTCTCCGTACAAACCCCCTCCAGGGCCACCATAAAGAGCCTCTCCGTAAGCCAATGCGCCATAAGCCGTATCCGAATCATTTGGTCCAGGCCATATATCCCATTCTGAATTTGTGGAGTCCCATCGATAGATGTTTTTATCAGTCAACGCAAACAACCACGTAGTCTCTTGGAAATCTTTGAACTGGTCGAACTGCATTAAAGACCCACTAAGGGGGAGATTATTGCCAAAGTCTTTGTAGCCCTGCCGGGTCTTTATGAACCCGTCTTGGAAAAAGACATTCTGTGCCGCTGACAACTCTATGTCCGATATAAGGTCAGAAGGGAGGGTTAAGTTCAGCCCGCCCCTTGGTGCAACTATTGTATGAACCTGCGTTCTCATAAACTTATAATTTCTTTTAGTTTATCCATAAGTATTTCCACTGTCTACTTGTTTTGTTTGCGTCAGTCCTTTAATGTCCTATCACAATCCAACTTATTGTTTGAGTAGCATTCATTCCGTTTGTTACTTGCAGTACCGTGTCTTCAGAACCCGACTTCGGTGTGCATACCGCAGCTTCTGTTAAACCAGCATTTGTCGATTTATAAGAACAAATAGCAGCTATGGCGGCAGTTGGAAAGGCATCTCCATAAGTTATTTCATCAGTTGCGTTTCCGGCTACCGACTCTTCTCCCATTTTTATTATTAACCCACCATCAAAAACATGACTCTGTCCGCCGCTATAGGCAGGGTCGGCTATAGCGTCTACATAAGCCTTATCAGCAACAGACCTGTCAGCCGAACCTGCAGCAGAAGAGAGCAAAACGTCTCCCGTCGCATTGCCTATCGTTGTATCGCCACTCGACTGATTAATAAAAAGAGCGTTTGCAACTCTCGTCAAGATAGGTACACTACCGCCACTGGTAGAATCGTCCGCAAGAGCAATAGTGGCCTGAGTATCGCTACTGGTAAATGTCGCTACTGTGTTTGTCGTGCCGGAGTTGGCACTGATAGCACTCATGTTCGCACCGCTCAACTTGCCACCAGTTGTAATCTGTAAAGTTGTGTTCGCGTCATCCTGATAGAATAATTCAGGTATACCACCAACCAACTTAACGTAAAAATGACCAAAATCAGTAATTTTAGTGGGGTCAGAAGTCTGTTTATACATTTTCAGGTTCTTAATACCTGTATCGTTCTCAGGAGAAGTGTTGGAATCTGAGTTGAACCCATAAAACATACCTTCTAATCTTTCGCCTAAATCCTTCCGCCATTGCCGAAGATAGTTGTCTGTTGTACTGGCGTTCTCAGAACCCAAAGGTAAAGATTCTGACCAAGCGTTTGTGTATGCCATTAGTAGTACTCCAATAAATAATCACTTATCGCTCTTGCGCGAGGATACGCTCCTGAACCCGCTTCAGGTTCCATGCCCTCTTCTATGTTTCCGTACTTGTTATTGTTGTCTTCTTTCACCATTTCCTGTACCAAAGCATTTGCTTTACTTTCCCAATAATCGGCCCTTTCCTCTTCTAAGGCATATCTCAAACCGAACGAAGTTGCCAAGGTTTCTATCACATCAGGATAGTCGTCTACCAAGTCATTAGTGTCAGTATCATCAGAAAGGTCTGCCAAAAAACCATAATATTCTATATTCATTGTTAGTGCCTTATCCGGCATTGGGTAGAGATATATCTGTCCTTTTTGAATTGCATATTTTCTTGGCCTGCCGACGCCTGTAGTATCAATGAATTCAGGTTTTTTCTCTGCATCTTGTTTGAATATTCTCTTTAGACGTATTCTGTCATCACCATCAGATATGATTTCAAGACTAATTTCGTTCCTAAACCTCAAGTCAGTGCCTGAACCAGTAGGGAGAGCATAGTTTCTCCGGCTTACCACTAAAGTCGTATCGGCCTCAGACTCCATGAACGAAAACGGATGTGCCCTGCATATTCGTCTTTGGGCATCATTTATCCATCTATCCACTAAACCACCCGCAGTGTCAGGAATGTCGTCTCTGTTGATATTAGAAGCAACTCTTGTTCTTATGTCTGAAAGTGCCATAATTAGCTCCAACTTGTAGATGGCTTCGTTTCAGGAATCCAACTACTGTCATTTTCTGTTTCTATTGTCCATGTCGCCGAATTACTCGTCTCAGGTGTCCATGAGGCCGCCCCAGTGGTCTCAGGTGTCCATGAGGCCGCCCCAGTGGTCTCAGGTGTCCACGTAGCAAGAATCAAGGTTTTCTATTGCCCATTCTGCGGCAAGGGCCATCTCGGGAGTCCAGTCCGGTGATGCAGGTGTTTCTGGTGTCCATGTGGATTCTGCTTCGGTCTCAGGTGTCCACGACGAGGACGCTTCTTCTTCCGGCGTCCATTCCACAGGCAGTCCTGTACGAACCAACAGGCCTATTCCCGTAAACGGGGGCCACAACAGCACGTTATCCTCTCTCCCCCTTGCGTTATCCACTTTAGGGGATAATCTGAATATCATGATGCCTTTCCTTGTGTAGCCAGTATATCTGTTTCTGATGTTGTTTGTGTTGTGGCCACAGTAGATTCATCAGTGCGGTAGGTTTTAATCTGGGTGCTGGAGAATGTAACCTTGCCAAAAAACCTCCAGAAAAACTGGACAACCATCTCCCTGAAATTAGTTGCCAAACCAGATGGTTCATCTGTGGAAATACTATCTAATCCGTCAGAAGAAAGTATTACTGGCGGATTGTTTTCGCCACCACCAACAATTACACTACTGGCATTTTTAACAATAACTTCATCTCCAGTTACCAAATTAGAATCCACGACCGTGTAATAACCCTTAGAGCCTATTTCCGGCAAAGACGTACCGGCGGCAGTTCTCACCACCCCAGCTTCCGTCAAAGCCTCATAGGTCAATGTTTGGCCAGTTTTATGTGCGAATCTTATTCTTGCGATTTTTCATCCTCAGCGGGTCTAAGCATATGCAATTTCATAACCCTTATCTTATCTAATATCATCATTCCAACACCAGCGTCTTTGTTCGCAACTGCTATCTGGTACAAATTCTCTAACCTCATGTCATACATATTATCCAGTTCTTCTTTTGTCATTTCTTTTCTCCTTTGGCCATGCCTGAAATTTACCATATTTATTTTCCCCGCCTGCCACTCTTGTCCAACTCCAGAACAAGTGAGGAAACTTACGTCTCGTGTCTTCCCAAAACTGCATTGTATCTAATGGCGACGATTCAAGAATTTTCTTGCCATCGCCCCATAAATGATATTCACCTACCATAGTTCTGAATTTAATAGCCGTCGCTTTGGTGCATTTCCTAAAAGCGTCTATTTCGCCGCCCTCACAGTCAAACTTAGCCAAATCAATCATTTCGTAGTCTTTTGTAAGCTCTTCTAATGTGATAGTTTCGACCGACTCAACAGTGTCCCCTGAATACATCCGATACATTGAATCAACATAATCTTTAAGTTCTTTATCGCTCAACACTACACCGCCACCTGTTGTTCTTGATGCTGGCACTAGTGTTGTCCTGTCTGCGTTATAGCCTATAGCCTTATTGAAAACTGTTGCCTCAAAACCATTATCTGCCATGTTCAGTTTATACAGTTCGTACGATACCTTGCACGGCTCAACAGCAATTAGTTCACAGTTTGGCCATAATCTCTTAACGCTCAACCCAAACGCCCCTATATGACCTCCAATATCAAAAACCACCTTCGGCGTCAGTTCTTTAGACAACTCTTCAAGGGCGTAGCAATCACCGCCCAAGCATTCAGATATTACATTAACGTCCTGATAGCCTGTTTCTGTACGGATGTTTATTTCAAATCCGTGCATAAATACTTTAGTTGTATCCATACTTTTCTCCTTTTTCTCTTATTTTGTCACATAGCTCTTTATCGGCTTCCTCTAAATCACTCCATGAGCATTTCATGTGTGGCCTGCCATACCAATTCCTTCTAACATCTGGCACTTTGTCTGGCGGTTTAACACCAAATCTTTCACATATCTCAGGAAATACATTGTCTATGTCTTCAATTTTATACCGCCAATCCGCCACCTTCTCTATTTCGTCATTTAGATAGAACCATGTCCACATGGGTAATGCCAGCTTTGATTTATTAAATCCATCCATGTCGTGTTTTGGTATTACGTAGTTACACCAATCTATCGTCCTGAAGATAAGATTAAATGAACCGCTTGGCTCTGTCAAAGACGATACTATCGAATCCAGCGGGTGCCGAACCTGATGAAGAACCATACTAAAAGGGCTAACGTCTTTTAGAAATTGGAACGTTATAACGCCATCTCTTACGGGGTTTTCGGTGTTGTATCTTTCAATGTCAAGTATTTTCTTTTCTTTGCCACCAAGATAGCCAACGGCCATATTTAATCCAACTTCTTGTAGAATATGAGACATATAATTCTGCCCGCTTCTTGGATGCGCCATTATCGACCTTTTACCGGCAACCCACTCGCCAACCTTTATTTCACTAATCATTTTCTCTCCCAGTAAGCAAAAGGTCTTCCTATCGTCAATTCATCGTCAGGTAACTCGTCAACAACTGTGCATATTCCCTGTCGTTCCGCTGCTCCAACGTCAAATTTGGTTCCAGGTTCGTAGTAGTCGTGAAACAAGACTCTACCGCATTTTTTAACACACTCAAGGTCTGCTCTAACGCCTTCTTCGGAATGGTTTCCGTCGATGTAGGCGAAGTCAAACTCCATATCAGCGAGTAACCTTGCTTTGTCTTCGTCGTCTCTAACGATATAAGAATCAATTTTCTCGTACACTCCATAATCTGCCCAAAAAGGAAACTTGTCTACATAGTTCTTAGTGTCAATCGTAATAACTTTTTCTGCATAATGAGCCAATAATGCAGTTGTAGTACCATTGTAGGTTCCAATTTCTACTGCCGTTTTTATCTTCCTTCCACGAAAGAAAGACCGAATCGCAGCCTCTTGTTCCTCTGACGATATTGCGCTTCTATGAATATGGTTGAATCCGTAATAATGTTTAATGCTACCAAAGAATCCGCCGTCACCAACACTTAAACTCATGGGCCAAATATTAACTCTTTCATGTAGTCCTTGTATTTTGGTCAACTCGGCCATTTCTCTTCTCCCAATATGCAAAAGGCGACTTCTTAAATACTTCTTCTTCTGGCAACCTGTCAATGAAATCGGTTACGCCTTGGAACCTTTCCTGACCATAATCATGAAATAGCACTCTGCCACATTTCTTAACACACTCAAAGTCTCCTTTAACGCCGTCATAGGTGTGCATGGCATCAATAAAAGCAAAGTCAAATTCCTGCGTCGCTAAAACTTCAGCCTTTTCTTCATCGTTCTTTACGATTAAGTTGATAATCTTCTTCTCAACACCAAAATAGTGCTTAATATAAGTTGCCAACTGCTGATGGTTAAGGTCGATAGTAAGAACCTTATGAGAGTAGTGAGCTAACAATGTAGTCGTTACTCCAAACAAAGTTCCTATCTCGACGGCCAGTCTTGGTTTCGCTTTGTCAAACACCGACCTTAGAAATAGTTCACAGTCAGCCTGTTCTATCAAGCCATCGACTTCCTTGGTCGATACAAGAGCAGACCCCCTAAGACATCTGGTGCCGAAGGCGTTCATGACCTGGGTGAGGTATCCGCTGTCTCCAACGGCGTCCTCAGCCCCTATTTCGTCAGGATATAAATGAAATACATCCTTTAGCCCCACGCCGACACCTCTTCGCCCTTAATGCCAGTAAAGTCCATAGTGCGCGTAATCTTGTCAAGATACTCGCGTACTTCTTGGCTGAAGTCAGCAGAAGATAACTTGTCTTCCATTCTACTGATGCCACCAGCCCAGTGAAGAACCTTAACGATTCTACCGTTAGTTCTTAGTTTGCCGTCGGAACAATGCTCAAGTTTCTTCCAATGCTGCCTTGAACGCTCGTTGTAATAGACTTTTTCTTTGTCAACTATTTTTAATCTATATCTTTGGGCGTTGGCAAGTTGGTTAAAGAAAACTTGATTAGACTTACCAGCACCATCTTGGTACATCAAATGTGTCCAGTCGTCACAGAATTCCTTACTTTTGCAAGCACTAACGCCAGCGTTAAGGTATTCTTCGTCGCCAATATTCAACGAACCAGCAACATCAAAATCACCCTTGATAAACTCATCAAGTCTATCACATACTACTGTATCAGCATCGAGATAAATAACACCGTCATAGTCGTCAAGAAGTTTCGACATGAACCTTGGTCTAATCTCAAACGCCTTGCACGCACTCGACGATTCTCTTACTTCACCAAGGATAGATTCTTCGTCTCTTGCGTCTAAGATAAAGAATGGAGTAGCAGGGTGGTAAACCTTAAACGAATTCCGAACACGCTTGGCAAGCCTATGTGTCAACTCGTCGTCAGCAATGGTAAACGCACACCATTTTTCCTTGTTGCGATTTTCAAGCTGTTTGTCTTTCCACTTCTTATATTCAACCATGATATTTTCAAGAACATCTGCTGGCTTAATTCCTTCCATGCACTTAGGGGCAACATTAAACTTACCCTTTGGACAAGTATTGCTATATATTAACTTATGACACGGATGGCATTCGCAATCTTTATTAGTCATAGCTATTGTATTCTTCCAATACTTCGTTAGGTTTTCTTCGGTGTTAGTAGAAAGAAATACTATCTTCGGCGTGTCGAAACATGAAGCTGCATTTAACAATCCTGTATCAGCACCTATTACTAAGTCTGCGTACTTAGTAAGCAAGAACGACTGACGGACAGTGTAAACCCCACATTTATTTATCGTCTGTGGATTAGTCCATTCAAGCAACTTGCACGAATCGTCGCCAACGGTAACAATCTCGATGTCACTGAACTGCTGCATTATTTCACCAGCAATGTATTCAGACCAAGGGTACGTCTTATGGAAACCAGACCCAGATAGCGACCAGACAATAGTAAATTTGTCTCTGTGTGCATTAACGAAGGTGTCGGCCAGTGCCTCTTCAATTTCAGAAAAGTGAAGTTCTGGAATACAGCCCTTCATATCAGGGTATCCGGCAAGCTCCATCACTCTGTCTTGAAAGTTGTAGTTACATTCAGCGTGACGCCGTTCCTTTGACCAATTCGCTTCACGGGAACCTTCTACTTTAATAAGGTGTCCTTCGCATGACTTTGTAAGATTTACAACCTTTTCAAAGTATCTGCCCATCATATTCCAATAGTATTCAAGTTCATCATAAGGTATATCTTCGTGTCGAGTGTGTATGATAAACTCGTCAATATTAGGATTGTGCTTTAGAACCTCTGCACCTTTTAACGTAGTGTTCATTACGACATAATAGCCGTCTTTCTTAAGTTGTGAAAGAACCGGCGTTATCCATATGGTATCACCTAATGCTCCATACCGAATAACCAATGCTTCTTTTTCTGTTTTCTTTTCTCTTGGAAAAACCGCTACGCCGTCAAGAATTGGGCTTCTTAGCTCTTCCTGTGGGTTAGTTGTTGTAGAAAACTTCTTCCTTACAACCAACTGCCACGAATACTCGTTTGAATCGTTATGTCTTGACTGTGAGAAAAGTTCGGCATTGCCAATAGGGTCTAATATCCCCCATGCGTCTTGCCAGAACAAATCCTTTTTTCTTAACGTATCTGCGCCAGGAGTACCAACTAACGGATAGTAGTCTTTGTCCTGTTCGTACAGAATCAAAAATCCGCCTGGCTTAACAACCCGCCACCATTCTTTCAAGATGGCATCGGTGCAAGTGAAATCGCCTAATTGATGAGAGTCAAAAACATAATCAAACTGGTTGTCAGTAAAAACTCCAAGGCCGTCATTGGCACTTATATCAAGTGCTATATCAGCCCTTGGGTTTTTAACTTTACAGATACCTATTGCTGAATCAACTATCTTTTCATCCCTTACGTTTAGGTCGAGGCCGATGCCTTTACATAAACTCGCAATACGGTACCTACATTTTCTGGATTCATATCCATCTGGTAAATCTTTGTTCCACATACCTCTTTTCTCCTAAAAATAAAGTTATGGGAGGGGTTTTAACGCCCCTCCCGTTTAGTTACGCAAATCTGTGTTCATATAATAGATACGCTTCTATTGAACCTGCTGTCAGGGTTTCTACTGTGGCATCACCAGTAAATTTCATTCTGAGGGCAACTTCAGAGTTTGAAGCAAGCTCAGCGAAAGTACCACTTCTAATACCACCGTCAATCATAGCGCCATAGGATGTTGCGGTTGCGACATACACAGCAGTAGCTATTACGTTTGTTCCATTTATTAGCTGGAATCTAACATCCGTAAGGTGTGCCGTAGCCGCATGGCCAGACACAAGTCCGCCCTTGGGTAATACCTTAAAGTCGAGAAGTTTTACATTTCTGAAAAACTCAACCCTGTCAGTAAGATTTTCCGAAGTGCTTACCTTTGCAGCAGCAGTGTGAACAACCGCAGCAAATGAACCAAAAATAGGCCCATGTTGCATTTGAACACGAAAATCAGCATCATCATAACTCATAGCAAACTCCTATCTTAAGCAAATCTATGCTCATATAAAACATAGGCTTCAACGCTTCCAGCCGTGTACGTTTCAGTGGTTCCGTCCCCAGTTATCGCAAGTCTGAGCGCAAGTTCAGAATTAGAACCTATGTTGGCAAACGTACCACTTCTAATACCACCGTTTTGCATTGTACCGGCGTCAGAGGCACTACCTAAAAAGGCCGCAGTAGCAACAACATTAGTTCCGTTCACCAGTTGATACCGATATGTCGGACCAGCCGCTAACGCAGCACCAGAAGTAGTCGCAACCTTTGGTAGAACCTTGAACCCAAGAAGTTTTACGTTTCTGAAGAACTCTACTCTATCAGTAAGGTTTGCTGAAGTCTTAGTCTCGGCACTTGCACCTGTAACAATTAACGCCGCAAATGACCCGAAAATCGGACCGTGCATCATCTGAACACGAAAATCAGGACTATCATAACTCATAGTTTAGCTCCTTAAGATTTTCCGGTTAAATGAATTATATGGACATCTTGACCAGAATCGGTGTGTTTCCACATCTTCTCCCATCCCATGATACCGTACCATGCCAGTCCTTTAGAACGACCAAAATCAGTAGGAACTTTCGCCCTTACCTCTTCTGGTAAAACAACACCTTCCATAACAGCTTCTTTGCCAAAAATGACAGCTTCGCCAAAGTCGCCATTAGTACCGATAGTGTCAATGAGATAATTAGTCTCTTCAATGAACCTAACGCCGTGCATACGACCAACTTCACCGGCAAACAGTCTTGCAGGGTCGCCATATCTTACATTGTCACGCCATTCGGAATCCTTCATTAATTCGTGCAGGAAGTAAACAGACGCGATACAAACGTAATTCTCGCCATCATACTTAGGTATATCGCGAGCCTTTAACTCTTTAACTACCTCGCGGATATGGAACAATCTCCATCCACCTTTAACATTCTTAGCAGAGCCAAGAGTGTCACCGTCAGCAACAGACTCTAAGTTGCCAACTGTGGTGCTGCTGGCAGTATATTTACGACCAGTCTTTTTGAACTCAAGACCACACGCCTTGTCCAAGACAGATGCCATGTCGTCCCTTAGAACCCTAACTATCGGGTTATTGACATCGAAGTTACTCAACGCTTCTAATTTGCCCGTATAAGGTATTGAATTACCCCATTCGGATATTGCAATCGTGCCACGAGTAATCGTGAACTGATGCTCTGGCATTGCATTGGTTTCAACCAACGTACCGCCAGCGGTACTTATTCTACTGATTTTATCAAAGTACAATGTATCACCAACACCCTTACCGAAACCTTCCTTCATGTCAGCGAACTGACGAAATTTGGAAAGCGGCACGAGTGCATGACGTAATTCTTGACTCAGGCGAGGGTTGTGAAACCAACCGCCCTGTCCAGTTGAAGCATTGTACTGTAAGTCAGTCCAAGCCATAATAAACTCCTATACCTACAGATTCATAGCGGTTTGTTGCCGTTTCTGTCGGCCTTTAATATAATCATCAAAAGATTCGCCTTCAGGTTCTTCTTCCGAACCCTTCTGGCCTTTGGCCGCAGCGAGACCCGATGCCTCAGCTTCTTTGGCGACCTTTCCTTTTTTCTCTTTTTCAAAACTTTCACGGCCCTTGTTTCGCTCAGACTCAATCAGCTTCCGTGTGTTCTCAACAGCCTTTTCAATTCGAGACTCCATAGAATCTCTTTGATTAGTCTTATTAAGATACACACCAACCAAGTCTTCATACTCAATCATATCAGGATACTTAGTTCTAAAGTTCTGGGTAGCATTCATCCTGGTTATCATGGCATGAAGTTCATCTTTTGTCTGCTTCAAAGTCTTTTTGTTAACATACGCATCGTCGTCTTCGGCTGGTTTAGTTTTACCGTTTACGGCATCCCAGTCAATAAATGGAGACACCGCATCAATAAGTTCCTTGTCTTTAGAAGACGACTCCCTCATGGTTGCATTTTCTTCTTCAATTCTTGCAATATGTTCCTGCGAATCATTGTACCGCTGCTCGTAGTCAGTCTTGTCACCGTCTACTTTTTCAACAACTTTGTCAGTCATAATAAATCCTTCCGAGACTTGTCGTCTCTAATTCAGGCTTGTCGCCTAATTCCTCAATTCTTTAAGGGCACTTTTGCCCTCGATTAGTTTTACCTCAATGAAATTTGTCAATCCATCGATAGCATTTATCATCTGCTGGATACGAACAAATTCTTCGTATGTAGCAGCAACAGCAAACTCACTGATTAAAGCCTTATTACGCATATCAAGGGCCGGTTTTATAATCTCCAGCCATCCTCTACTGTTTATAGTAGCATGGATAGCTGAAGCGTCCCTTGCGTTCAATTCAAGCGAATCTCTTTCCTCACTCATCTTTCACCTTAAATTTCTCACAATCACTACCTGCTGTTTCTTTTCTTCTGCCACCCCTGACTTTACAGCAAAGGAAACCTTTGTCTTTATTGAAAACATAAGCCCCACATCTACCACAATTCTGAGAAGGCTCACCATCTCCTGCCGGTGATGGTTTCACTTCAACCTGTTCCGGCTGCTTGTAAGTGGTCTGCGTAGACATTATTTCCGGTTTGTACTGTTTTTCTTTTGACATTGCGTTCTCCTTATGCTGGGCCGTCCATATCCTGAGCATTTGCTCCTTCGGCCTGAGATGGATTATTTTCGTTGGCCTCGGAACGATACGGGTTGGGACCAGCGCCTTGAGTTGTTTTCGTCGGCCAACCCTTATCGCTGACAACATAACCCTTCTGGGCGTTCTTGTCTGGAGTGGGCCAATTTATTTTCGTACTTGCCACTGGAGTCGCACCAGGGTCTTTAGGGTTAGCTGCTTTTGGGTCAGTTCTACCCTTTGGTCTTTGGGTCGCTTTGCTGCCACCAACGCTCATTCTCTCGGCATTCTGTGGTCGAGATGGTTCCGCCTTACCAATAGGGACAACCATAACACCCGGGCCAGTTTTTTTGACCTTAAGGTTAGGGTTAGAGCCTGTGCCTATTTTGAATCTTTTAATTTTCTGTTGACCTTCTAATACTGCCATAATTATACTCCCATTTTTTCGGCAGCAGCGAGCACTTCCTCGTCCGACATGCCTGATACCTGTTTTTGGGCCTGTTCCTGGGCCTGTTGATTTATTAAACCCTGCTGGTCTTGGTTCGGACCTTGACCTTCGTCGGCCAGAACGTCCTCCAGATTAAGAAGATTTAAGTACTTCGAGTAAAGCTCTCGAATATTAGTCATAGAAGCTATCGTCTCGCTCTGAAGAGCCAACCCCATAACCTGTTGGATTCGCTCAGTTTGTTCTCTTCTAACAAGAAGTAACGACAATCCGCCAACGTCGAACTTATACCGACCAGTCAGTTCGGACGGTATATCGTCAAATTGCACCAAAAGGTCAAATGCCATCTCTATCAGCGGGGCAAGAGAATTAGCTTCTATGTCGCGAGCAATAGTATCGAATAACCCCTGCGCCTGGGCCGTCTTCAATTCGGCCTCAGTCGCAGTTTTACTCTTTCCAGCCGTCCCCATTAAAAATTCGGTAATAGCCGTACCTTTTTGTATCTCATTTTGGAGCAAATCCATTACCATAAAAGAATCTGTGCCAAGACCGGAAGTCTTGATTTCTTTAACGGCATCGGTGGATGTATGTTTTGCTACCATCTTGCCAGGGAACATGTGAGTAAGACTCTTTGGATTTATCAGATTCGAGGGCTGGTATTCAAACATCTTGTTTATAGAAAAATTCAAATTGTCTATACCAAGATTTATGATATTATTATAAGCATATTGAATCTTCACTATCGGTTCAACTAACGAAACACCCCAGGCCCCTCTATGGGGATACGAAATAACCACTACTGGTAAATAAGGGGATTTTTTGTGGTCAAAAGGATTTTCCTGACTTCTTATAATATACTTATCGTTAGCAACTACCCTCAACTGGTTCTTCTTGATAGTATTCGTTTCTTTGTCAATTATAGAACCCCAAAACTCTAAAATCTTAACCCTTTTATCGGTTTTGTTATGGTCGCTTAAGCCCTTGCGTATTCTTTCTTCTGTCTCCTTTTCAATATCCCGCCGGTCTTCTTTTATACTGTTAATCTCTTTCATATTAAACAAGGGTCTTCCGGCTTCCTTATTTATTGTTTTGGCCATATCCTTCAGTTCGGCCAAGTCCATCTCTTTCTCTTCTATTGTATATTTAGGCGGTTCAACCGACCCCGCTTGCCAGTCAGGGTCTATGAAGGTTTTAGACGTAGCGGCGTTTACAAACCTCAAACCACCCTCCCATACTAACTTGGGAACACCAAGGCCAACCAAAAATGCCTCCTTTATGGATTCGGCATAAGATTGAGAAAAATTGCTCTCATTCAGGCGGTCTTTTAGTAAATTCTCTATTTCTGGCATCACCTTTTTTGCCTCTTCGTCTTTGAGGTCCTTAAGTGATAACTTAAATAACCTCCTCGGACTCATAACAGCCCTCTTGACGATGGCAGTGGCCTGTTCAACCGACATGAACACCTTTGGTACGAATATCTTGCTCTGCCAGTCTTTTTTCTTAGAATAATCCTGTTTGTTCTGATAAAGAGTCCATAGCTCATCAGCAGCCATTCTACGGTCGCGAGTAGCATCTTCGGCCTCTTTTTTAAGATTTAGGATATATTGAACTTCTTTTTCTGTTTTTACACTCATATATTCAAACCTAAAAAGACATCTGATTCTTTAATTCTTCTGTTAAATCGAAAGCCTGTTTTCTTATTGTTTCATCATTCCTAATCTGTTCAAGGCCAGTTTTTTGAGCCGATAACCCAGAAAGGTCTGTTTCACCGAATACTTGGTTTGTAACATCAGTAGCCCTTAAACGATTAAGTGGGTCGGTTTGCCTGCGTACCAAGTCCTTTTGTTTTTCTTCAAATGCCCTAATAAAATCACTTCTTGTTACCTTGCCAGGATGAAAAATACCCTGAACCTTGAATCTTCCAGTCAACCCACCAATAACCGAGGTAATCGGCTCTATCGCTAACCCTAACTTTTTAGCCCAGATTGGCCATTGGTCTGTAGGTACTACGAAATCAGCAGGAGCTTCCTTCTTTTTCGCTTCTTGTGGTTGTACCGCTTTGTCTGTAGCGAGATTACTCTGTTGGGACATTGATGGTTGTCTCGAAGAAAGTAATAATTTGAGCAGTTCCATAGCAGGATTCTGTGTCTGGCTCTGCTGCTGGAAACCCTGGTCAAATGGTAGAAATGTTCCTGGATTTACATTGCCACCGAAACTTTCGTCAAAGGGCAACCGAGTGCCTGGATTCACATTACCACTGAACCCTGAATCGAAAGGCAGCCGTGTGCCAGGGTTTACGTTACCACTGAAACCCGAATCGAAAGGCAACCTTACACCTGGTTGATTAGCCATTGATATTCCTTCTAATTTAATCTTTTACTTAAAATACCGTTTTAACTGAATAACTATTAGCCAATTCAGAATCTTCTTCGTCATGGTCAGTTACAGGAACATACGTCAATCCCTTCAATCCCCAGAGACCTAAAACAAAACAATCCCCCATGTCGGGACTCCGGCCAAGCCTCTTTTTAGTCTCATCCTTTTTCTCTATCATAACCTTGCCCTTAGAAGTAGTCGAATACCTCATGGCAGCCAAATCTTCTATTAACTCGTTATTGTCGGGAATTGAGACTAAATTCTCCCTGAACATTTCCTGGGCATACATCCATATCTCCGCTTTAAGATTTCCGTAGTTTTCAGGCGTATCAGACTTCACTCCCACATTAACGCCCATAACATTCTCGCCCAATTCACCTAATCGAGACCTTATACCAGCCCCTATACCGATAGAGTCGATAACTACCAACTGACCGTCGTATCTCCTTCTCATTACCCGAATACGACCAGCGGTCTCCATAGGCTCTTTCTTGCGTAAAGCCTCAATATTGATGACCTTACCCTCCTCAAAAGCCATTATAACCGTCTTATCATTGCCAAACTCGGCAGGGTCGCAACATATCACTCGACGTTTTGCATGTAAACAGAACAAATCAGCATTCACGGCCCTTAATATGTGGTCATAAGGAATACAAGCATCGTCGCAGTCAGTGTCCTCGTGAGAATTGAGGACAAATCTCCGGTAAACAGATGGTTGAGTCTCTTTCTTGACATCAAGGGCAACAGTAAAATCGGCAGGAAGATTGTCAGCGTTGTCGTAAGTTGTAGCCTCAACCAAAGAGGAAAGATTGCCGTAACTATAAACCTTGCCAGTGTTCTTGCTCTTAACATTAAATTCCTTGCCCAACAAACACTCAGTACCGCCACGATTGATGAATTTTCGCCAGTTCCAATTATGACCATTAGCGTTGGCTATACAAAAACCCTGCCTCAACGGTAACTTAAGGTCAGTGATAATAGAACTTTCCGCCCGCAACCTTGACTCATAGTCCAAATCCCTGAAATCACCAACTACATGGTCCAAAGTACCCAAATCTACCAACTGTTGCTGTATGTCCTTCTTGGGAGTCAAAACGCGACGAAGACGACCACCTAACTTCTCAAACACCTCGTCAGTGTCCAACTCCTCTGCCTGCTCAATGAAAAACCAACCCAAATTGATATTCTGAACAACACCAGCCAATTCGTCTACATGATGAAAAATTATCTCACTCGCAGGACAATCCTTGCCATTGTTAATCTTACACGATTTGCTCTGAGTCTTAACACGCAAACCAGTGTAATCACTAAAGTCAGACATAGTAGAGTCCCGAAGGTCAGTCATGTTCTTGCGAAGTATCAAACCCTTATTGCCAGGATATAAACCAGAAAGTATCACACCCTTAGCAATAGCGGTCATAGTCTTGCCCGTGCCCCAAGCACTCGTCATGTTCGGGTAACGGGCAGTTGAATACAAAAACTTGGCCTGGAAATCAGTCCACTCCACGTCCCAGTTCATCTAAACCATACACCTATAACTATTAAAATCAATAATATGTTAGTCAACGTCATTTTCCTTACCCATCTTAACATGCACAGCTATTATTTCTTCCGCCTCGACCTTCGCATCGTAGAACCACTAACTTTCCTCTTCTTGTGGCCACCCTTACCACTGCGATACGTTGTCCCACTCTTATGTGCCATTTTTACACTCCCAAAAACCCACTCTAATACACGTTCCATAACGATTATACCACTTCAACCCCACATAACAGCCCAAAAATAAAGGTGCGGGGCATCGCCTAAGGACAGAACCTTTCGGGTATCCCCGCTTTTGGTACCATTAGTTTATTAAAAACCTCGTTTCCAGCCATCTGTTCAGGAAAATACAAAATCCAGAATAAATAGGGACGACCACCTTTTCTGGGACCCCTAATTCATGAAAAAAAGCCATGACCACCTTTTTACACAGACATATATACACATCCTCACACCATGCACAGGCCCCCCTTGGCGCGTGTACGGGGGTCGGTTTTAAGCTGTTTTGGCACTTGGCCCCGACCCTGACCCCGTTCGGGCCTTAGAATCAACGTCAGGCCCCTTCAAGGCAATCTTGGGCCTTGTGCTGAAGTTCAAGTGCAAGCCAGTGGCACTGTTATTACCAGCCTCACTGAACATGCTCAGATACTTGCCGCGCAACTCACTGAACCGGGCAAGGGCTTGCAAGTCAGGCGGGGACTTCCGCCGGGCCTGAGCAATGCCCCAGTCAAGGTCTGCCAGGACTGTGGCAATCGTCAATTCAGCCTTCTTGGTGCTTTTAGCGTCTATTTTGGCTATTGCAGCTTTTACCCGAATATTGCCGAACACGGAGTTTTGTCCCCTGCCTGTATCTGAATACCCTTTTCCATAACCCACTACCAGCATTGCCTGGGTTTTATTTCTATTGTTAGACGTAAATTCTCTTGCAATAGCATCAACCGTGCTTTGGTCTTTTACGTTTGGCATTTGATTAGTATTACCTCTGTTTATGTATCCAGTATATTCATCTATTAAAGAAGAGTTAAATAAATTGTTTGTGTGTTAAGTTCTTTGTTTTACTGTACTTATGCTCTGTTTGTGGTTGCCTGTAAAGATTTATTTTGGATTTATTTTGGATTTATTCATGTTGTGTGGTATTATTGACGATGTAGTATTGATTTGTTATTTAGGGATTTGCTTGTGAACACTAAAGAATTAAACATGTTAGCTTATCTAATGGATGTTGGTGCTATAACTCCATTAAATGATATTTTATACTTCGAAAGCGGCGAAAAGCTAACCGATAAAAGACTCATGCAAATTATCACTAAGAGCATAAACAGCTTTGAGTTAGATAATGAAGCTATACCACTTGTTTAGTCAGTATTTGATGTTAATCATGTTTTGTTTGGAGTTTATCATGGAAACAATTAAAATCATCGAACAGGGCGATAGGTGGATGGCGTATTTTTCAGACGACCAATTATTACTACCTACACCCTTTTCACCTCGAAGCCGTACTGCTGAAGAAGTCCGAGAAGTCCTGCAAAAGAGAAACCCTGATTGTTTAGTCAGTATTAACTAAAATTGTTTATGGGAGTTAGAATTATGAGTATTTTCAGAGAAGTCCGAGAGGCTGTTCGTAATTTAGGCCCCGATGATTGTTATGGTATCACAAAATGCGTTATGTTATCAAAACAAGGCGCTATGTTTATGAACCGAGAAGTCTTTTTCGCCAAAAAAAGAGGTGTCTATAAAGGCGAAGAGTATCAACGCACTAAATACCCTGTCAATAACTGGCGGAAGCGACTTGCAATACTTGAAAGCCTCCGCGTTTAGCCATTAGTCAGTATTTGATTTTAATTAAGTTTAGTTTATGGGAGTTAGATTATGACTGAGTCAGAATACATTACATTCAAACGAGTTATTGCAGAAACTAAAGAGCTATATTCGGCAGCCTACAGAAAGTGTCTACATAAATCCACAATCCAGCTAATACGTGAACGCTTTCGCACAGGTTGTATCTCAGAAAAGTCTTATATTAAGGCTTTAACTGACCTATCTATTAGTTAGTGTCCAGGCCATGTTCCCGGTATCAGGAAATAGGTCTTAATCGTGTTTAGAATAGGAGTTTAGAATTATGGAAAAAAGATATATCACACTAACAGCAATCAACAAGCGGGTATCGCTTAAGAATTACATTGCTGGCATTAAAAAAGCAAAATCAATGCCTGAAGTGTTATTTCCACATGGTTTAACTTGTTGGTATAGCTGCACCGGCAGAGATATTATGCAACAATTTTTGGCTGGCATAAATGACCGAATAACCCAGGCAATACCCTATAAAGACCGAGGGTAAAAATGAACGAATATAACAAATGTCCGAAATGTGGTTCTGACAACCTTGGTTTTATCAGTATAAGACTCACTCAGACGACGAGTCCATCTCCTTCGGCTCTTACATAGAGAATTAATGGCCGATGAGTGAAAAATTGTTGTTTGATTTTAATGTTAATGTTTAATTGATTGGAGAGATTATGGAACACACACAAGGTAAATGGGAAGCAAAAGAAAATAATGATGGTAGTTGGGTAGTAATGAGCGGTAGTATCGTTATTGCTGTATTTAAGCGGAAGGATTTTCCTGAATCCAACGAACCCAACGCCCACCTCATAGCTGCGAGTCCTATGTTGCTGGAGGCGTGTAGAATAGCTGCTACAGCATTAGAAGACCATTTACAATACGATGATGGAGAAAGCTTGGAACGGGACGGCTTTAATGCTGTCAAGCAAGCTATCGCCAAAGCGGAGGCCAAACAATGAAACTCACACTCGCAGTTACCAGGACTGTCCACAACGCAATTATTGACAAATTGCTCGTTGCTGCCGACCTCGGTGTTGATAGTGCTGCTGACATAGTTGCCTATAAATATACAATCACCTACAAAAAAGGTGAAGTAATGACTCCAGAACGTAAACAATTAGCTATAGATACTATCGAGAAAGCAATTAATCATGTTGGCGATAAACTATTAAGCTGTAAGGAGATATAATAGAAACCTGTCCAAACTGCCACGCAATGCGCATCCCGGATGCAGAATTTTGTGTCTGTGGCCATAAGTGGGAATCTGTAATAGACTTTATTAAAGATATTATTCAAGGAGAACAAAATGAAACGTAGATGTAAAGACTGTGTGTGGCATCGCAGAGCCACCTATTGGCCTATCTCTTATTGTCATCACTATAATAATGACGGAGCTTATGGCGGTGGTTTTACTTGCCATAAAACAAAAATATGTTATGAACGTAAATGGTGGAAATTCTGGAGAATCAAATGAGTAAGAACAGCGTAACATACTGGCTCAAGGCTAAAGCCCAAATGGAAGCTGGACTCAAGACCTGCCAACGACAGAACCGGCAGATATACACCAATGCCGTCAAGTACGCAACCAAAAAGATAAAGACTATCCGGGCAAGAGCCGGGATATATATTTAGAAAGGATTAGATTATGGAAACTGTAGACTTAGTCAGAATGGTTATACATGTATGGAAATGCCCTAACTGTAAAGCCACACAATGCAACACACCACAAAACAAAACAGCAGTTTGTGGCCATTGCGGGAAAAGGTTCAAACTTCATCAGGTATCGCATTACAAGTAAATAACTATAACGGAAAGGATTAGATTATGAAAGTAGAATTAACGTTCACCGAACCCTTGTTGGGTACATTAGCAGGCGACCCGAAGGTTGCCACAGAGTTTATTTTAAGCAAACACCCTGACGGAATACCACAACCTGACGAAACTGAAAGCCTCGAAGAGACAACCGAAAAGGCCAGCACCTTGTTTAGCCGTAATTCTGACGGCCAACCCCTGTTATGGGACTATCAAATAAAGGGCTTCTTAAAGTCTGCTTGTCTGGCCATGCTTGAGTCTGGTACAATGACCGAAAAGGAACTCAAACCAGTCAAATTAGGCAGATGGTCGTACAAACGCACTATTGACCTGGTCGTATTTCCATCACCTCGGCGACTTATTTTAGAGCTGCCAGATGGAGTATCACCTGACAATCTTGATTTCCTCGAACGTCCGTTACGAAAAGACGGCTTCAAAGGCGGCAACGTCTGCCTGGCACGGTCTGAAACGTGCCCCGTTGGTACAAAATTGCAATGTGAAATTACAACCCTGAACCCTAAGCTGACCGATTACATCAAACGCTGGCTTGATTACGGTGCTTTGTCCGGCCTCGGTCAATGGCGTAATTCAGGCATGGGCCGCTTTGACTGGACTGAGATTGAGTAGCAAAGGTGCCGCTCTGTGGAGCACAGTTGGGCAAAGGCAACGAGTTGTTACGAACCACACAGCAAAGGCCGAGAAAGGCGACGTTTCGTGAAGCAATGTGAGGCAAGGGCAACGGCAAGGCCTGGTCAAGCGACGTATCGCAAAGGCGAGGATACGTAGTGTTTAGTACGGCAAAGGCAAAGTGAGGCAAAGTAGAATAACGATAACTATCTCTCTCCCAAACCCCTGGGTCAGACACACGTTTGGCCTGGGGGTTACTTTAAGCCGCGCCCTGCCAGACCGTAGCCTTAAAACAACTGGACAGGATTTATGCGGCTAACCCCTAAAGGCTCAATATGAGATATTCTTGAGTAAATACTTGCCATATTAAGAAGCGACCCGACTTAGAAAGCCGATCGCTTAGCACCTTCTACTCTTGGTAGATGTACAAAAATGTACCACAGATTCGACCAGGCCGGCTCCACGGAGGCCTCGACAGCTCCCCTGCCACTGGCAAAAGAGTCAGACAAACAATGCTATATCTTGACATCACAATCTGTGATACCTAATTCTGGATTATATAATCTGTTAATATTCAAGACTTGTTATGTACTTACTTAACTTTTCATTAAAACAACCACTACGGGTAGTAGTCAGAATACCCCATAATCCTTAGGTAGCCTTTAAGTGAACCTATACAGCCCGTGGGTACATGCTTCTAATCAAACAAGCATACACCCGTAGGCTGTAAGAGATGGTTAGCTCTTGTCAGAACACCGGTACGATGATTTTGGCTTTCGCCTGGGGCACGTTTGGTTACACTACCCCGCCTACTGATTTACTTATTCAATTCTTTTTCTTCTTACGGTATCCGCTTCGTTGTAGCTTTTTTTTTAATTTTAAGTACTTTCTTTTTGATATATTTCTACCATACATTACAATATATTTCTACCATACATTACAAATTACCACACATCCAAACATTTGTCAAGAAGAAATATAAAAAAGGGCAGAAAAATTTGGGCGTTCTCCTGCCCCTGTATATTTGGGCTGCTCTTGTCAACCGAAGGCCCGCGCATTCACCCCTTGAAGTGCTTAGAATTTATGGACAATTTCGCTCTCAATATCTTCAGTAATTTGTTGACGAGCATCAAAACTTACAATGTCCATATTAAGTCGCTTACGTTCTTTAGGTGGAATCTGTGCCCCAAGATTAAATCTCTCTGTTGGAACAGGGAATAAACCTGGTTCTATTTTTCTCATCTCTGCCAAAAGCTCTTTTGCACGTTCTATAGAAATTTCCATTATTTCAGAAGTAAAACGAAATCCTTTTCGCTCTTGGTTGACAAGCTGGAATACTTTCCAATGTTGTTTTGTTATCATAAAAAAAGTAGCCTCTCTATATCTATGTACCGCATTCTCAATTGTAAGAATCCTAATCCCCATTTTTGACCCAAAATCAAGGTTTGGTCCAGAATAAAAATGAGAAATATTTTAATCTTTTTTGTCTACATATATATAGACAAGACCGGCTCATTTGTCTACATATATATAGACAAAAACAAGTCAAACATCCACAGTATACCACAAGCCATACATTTGTCAAGATAAACCTTTGAAAGTAGCAATCTTTATCCAGATTCAGTCCATGCAATTTTCTTGAAAGTTTTTTGGTGTCATAAGTCTTTGCGGGGACAGGGTTTAGTGTGATTGAGAAAATAGTTTAGATTTTTTTGTTGACTTTGGTGGGTTTGTAGGGTATTATTTAGTAAGACTGAAAGGGATAGAATGATTAAAAAATGCACATGTTCCAATGAGTACCAAGACAAACGCTACGGAAAAGGCAAACGGGTACACAACCAAGCTGTTGACATCAACAAGACCATAAAATGGCGATGTACTGTATGTACTAAAGAGAAAGGAATTAATTATGATATGTCCAAATTGTAAAGAAGAAATAAGACAAGGCCATTGTGACGACACGCCGGGTGCTGTTTATGTGTCGCTGGATTCAGGTAATCATAACCCCTATGCTTGGCCTGCAATGCGAGGAATTAAGAAATACAAAGGATGTGTACAGTTTGGTCGGGGCTGTGATGATGTGTGTATGGATATGGCAGATGATAGCGATTGCATGTGTATGTATCCAAAAGGCTGTGATGAGGTCTACTACGACCACCCCAAAGCAGGCGAAGCATGGTTAGTCAAGCCCAAGGGCCAGGACTGGGAACGTGTTGACGACCAGATTGAGTTTAGTGAATAATCCCGTCGGCGGCGTAGAAATACGGATGCAAGCGAGTCGAATCGAAGATGTTGCTAATGGTGCTGAATAAGGCTACAGCATAACCATTTAGGCTTTAATTAGGCATCTCGCCAAGCTATGAAATGCCGGTTATATCGTCATAGCAGAACAGATTCCTGCCCGACGGGATTTTTTAAGGAAAGCAACCGTGAATAATTGGAAATTCATATTCAGGTTAGCGGTGGCATTGTACAGCGCATTGTGTTAGGAGATTAAAATGAACAAGATACAAGAAGCATATCAAGTAATGCAGGCCGAATGGGTTAAGTTGAACGATGTACAGGTTGGGGACAAGGTGAGGTGCATAAGGTTCTTTGGGAATAACGAATTGGGCTGTTTTGCGGAGAGTGCTACGGAAACAGGAAAGCAAGGCAAGGACCGGTGTGTTCAAGATGAGGCCGTTGGCGTAGTGTATTGTGTTTTTAAAAATCGGATTGCAATTGAGTACGGCCCGCCGTATTCAGAATATGGTCTCTGGTCGTTCCCCTTCTTCGTCCTTGACATTGTAGACCAGCCCAGAGAAAAACCGGAAACAATGGTTCGGATTGACGGCAAAGATTATTCAGAATCCACAATCAAAAACGCATTAAAAGAATATGTTAAATGAAAGGAATGCCGTGTTTAATGAATGGTATTTAGCAAGAGACTGGGGAAGTGTATTTCCTAATGGCTGGATTAAGTGCTGGCCAACACAGTTGACGGGAGTAAAAAAGACTAATTCCTGTGTTGATTATAGGCCAACCGATGCCGATTTTACAGCAGGCGATGATGAAGAGTATTCTGCTGGTATGGCTCTCACCGTTAAGGTTTGCAAAAAAATCTTTGGCCACTGCCCCGAAAAGGGTGAGCTTCTTTGTGTAACAAAGACCCGTGGGGCATGGAAGTCAGAAGAAATCGAATTAGAGTTTAGTTAATGAAAGGGAACATTATGAAGACAGTGCTATTGGTTCTGGTGGTAGTGGTGATGATTAGTACGGCTGGATGTGCCAACGCCTTACACGGTGCAGCCCTTGACGCTCATGGCTACACTGGATGGGCCGTAGAGTCCACTGCTGGCCCTATGAGGCGTTCAACTGTTCGGGACATACGACGGGAACAGAAGCTGCTCAACGAGCGCATAGAGAACGCAGGCTGGCTCAGGCGGTTACAGGGAACAAAGATTGAATAGGAGCGGGAACGGCCAAGGACGGCCACTTATTTTTAAGGAATAATAATGGAACATACAAAAGGTGAATTGGAAATAAAACACGACCCCAACTGGAGGGCTTTTGAGTGTGATAGGTTTATTATTAAAATTAATCACCCAAAAGGATTACGATACGATGAGATATTGGCACTCGGCAAAGCCAATGCCCACCACCTCGGCAAATGCTGGAACGAACATGACGGACTGCAAGACAAAGCCGACCTGTGCGATGAGTTGGTGGAAGCATGTCAGAAAAGCTGGGACCTCTTACAAGAAGTGGCCCAAATGAATATTCAGCCATTCCCGTTTATGGCAGTTGCTCTTAATAACCAGTTACGTGAACTTCTCGCCAAAGCCGAGGAACTATAATAATGAAACATACTGTCAGAATAGCACAATATAAAGCGGAATTAGACTGGATTGATACTCATCTATTCCAAAATATTGACATACAAGCAACACGAAACTTCATCAAAGAAGATTCAAAAGAAGCCAAAAGGTTGCTGCGAATATGTGATTTATTGGACAAAGCCGACCTGTTCGATGAGTTGGCGGAAGCACTAGGAAAGTTTGTTTCTGGCATAAACAACCCCGACGAAGATGCAGGAGATGAAATACATATTGCCTTAATAAATGCTAATGCTGTTCTCGTTAGAGCCAAGGAACTGGATAATGTATGACGGCAAAATCCCCAGATACGACGCTTGGAAAACCATGTCCGGGGACGAACCGCCTCCCACCGATGATGAACTCAAAGAGGAATGTGGTATTTGTGTACGCAGATTGTATCGGGATGAGATTTTTGAATGTAGTGGATGTGGCCAGACCCCTCATGGATGTGCTAATTGTATGATTTTCAGTCAGGAATGGATGGAATACTTTCACGATTATGAATGCTTAAGGAAACGAAATGAAATGCTTTAGAAAAGCAAAGAACTGTAGCACATGCCTCTACTGCCAACGATATGATGAAACAGAAACGGTTATGGTTAGCGAACGGCTATATCAAGAGTATTATAAGTATTTTTGTTCAAAGGCGGTAGTGGTTGATGTTGAAACTCCTGCAATAACTATTTGTGATGATTGGGAGGGGAAAGAATGAAGCCTATAACAAAGCAACAAAGACAAATCCGTAAATATGATAAGATATTGATGGACAATAGTGAGAAGCAGATAGCGTTGGAGCCAAAAGTGGCACAGGCAGCATGGTGTTATTCTGGCAGACCTGGGAACCTTAGCTATGCTATGCTACGAAGCCGTGTTTTGGAGATGAACACCTTAATTGACGAACAGATTATCTTTGAGGGCTTATTAGATGATGAAAAAAATGCCTGAATCGGACTGGGAAATAATTATCTCTGAGGCCGAAGATGGTCAAAGGGATGCTAAGATATTTTTGGAGAGTACAAATGAAAACAATTAAACGTATTATTGAGAATCTGAAGTGGCTGTTTAATTACCCGCCAACAAGCATTGACAGCAACCCAGACGACATCCGTAAACTTGCCTGTGATTATTGTGGGACTACCGCTAATTTCTTTTCATATTTAAGCAAAGTTACTATCTGTGCCGATTGTAGAAAAAAGGTCTATGACCATGTTTTAAGGAAACAAGATGAATCTTCGGGAAGTTAAAATCAACAAGAAATGGTACACTGGCCAACTATGGGTGGTTGCAATATCTGAGCCAACCGAGACACAGTTTGACGGTTTTGTCCAGAATATTACAGTTATAACCGAAGACGGCAGGGATGAATTTGGTTGTTATTACACCGACCCCATGTTTGCCGTAGACCGAACCAAAACAGGCCCACAATGGTACAAGGTGCGATATAAGAATGGCTACCTTGAGGGCAATCCTGTAGATGTACCCGAAAATGAAACTGAAGCTGACTGTTATTTAATATCAAGGAGCAAGAAATGAATAAGTACAAAGTAGGTGATTGGGTGGAAATATTACACCCGCCAGTTGAGCCAGAAGAAAAAACTATTTGTCGTATCCTGGAGGTGCTACAACAGACTTGTGAGGGAGGGGTACAACATTCCTATCTCGTAAAAATGTGGGTTTATTTTCCGAAAGAGAAACGATGGGGTCAAAATATTACGGAAACCAAAATCCGGCAATCAGAATTAGGGGCAGTAATTAAATTATCAGAAATAGGAGATTAAAATGAATTGGATTACAAAAGAACAAGCCACAGAGGCAGCAAAACAGGGCCTAATCCCAAGCCTTGAATGTTCACTCAAACACCACCAGCAGGGCAGGGATGCGGACTATGTTGAATTGGATTTGGCGATAGGTAAAGAGTTTGATGTTACCCAACAACATTGCGCCTGCTGTCAACTGGCCAACATAAAGGAAAACGACATACCTTGGAAACCGCAGAATTGCAAACGGTGTGTTTTAGGGGATGGAAAACACGGCTCCTCTGGTTGCTGTCAAGGCAAATGGAATAGGGCTGACAGCTGCCTTGGCCGATTAAGTTATCGAACCAACGCCAGCTTCGCAGCCTTCCAGAAAGCCGAAGCTGAGGTCTGTGATTACATTGAGAAGATTCTGGAGCAGGAAAGGGCCAAGGTAATTAAACACAATTTTGAGGACGACCTGAAACGGAACAAGGAGGATTTGGATGACTTTAAAGTAAAAGGCGTTACTGGTTCGTCCTACGTTCGTGTTCAGGCATCTTACACTGATAGAGGTGAAATTGATATTTACATAAACCGTAACAACAAAGTCGCAATGGGAAGTTTTACCCTTGACCAAGCCACTGAAATCCACCAAAAATTAGGGCAGATAATTGCCACAGTTAAACGAAAGGAAGTGAAAAATGCCAAATGTAAATGATTTAGGCGAAAGTAAGTACCTCAAAAAAGAGGACGTAGACCCCCCAGTAGTCGTAACAATTGAATCGTGGGAAAAAGTGAACGTAGCAAGGGACAATGACAAGGCTGAGATGAAATACACCTTGACGTTCGCAGAACTGGACAAGCCCCTTGTCCTTAACAAGACCAACGGCAACCGCATTGCCAGGATTACGGGCGAGGGTGAGTTTGATGCGTGGATAGGCAAAAAGGTCGAACTGTTTAATGACGAGGATGTTGAGTTTGGCGGCAAGCTGGTAGGTGGAATCCGTGTCAGGAAGATTTCAGGCCAACTCACTCCAGCCCAGCAGCAAGCTCATGACAATGTTCCTGAAGATACCAGGGACTATGGCAATATTGACCCATCCCATGACGAAATTGACGATATACCTTTCTAAGGAGAAATCATGAAACCGGATTTAATTAAAATATCCAAAGCAATGCAGAGCATTATAGCTGCTATTGGTGGGCAAGTGAATCGGATTGAAGACCTCGGTGTCCAGAAAGCTAAAGCCCTGACTGCTTATGATAAGGCAATGGCTATCCAGACACTCGAGTTGAGGCCCGACCACCCCGTTACTATCCTGGAACGCATTGTCAAGGGCGAGTGTGAGAACGAGATGCTGGAAAAGAGCATAGCCGAATCTGCCTACAAAAGCTGCATCACTATCATAGAGGCACGTAAGGCCCAGCTTAACGCACTCCAGAGCCTATTCAAACAGCAGGAGGATATGTAATGCACGAACATCCATTAGACAGTTTTGTTGCATTTTTAGAGAAAACAACACCGCCCGACCTTTGTATACTATGCAAAGGTGAAGGAAAAACGTTGTACGCCGGAAGATATGTGCGTTGTTTTGAGGACACTTGTCATTTGTGTGGTGGAACAGGCAAGAGAAAGGAGAGAAAGGAATGTGATGCGTGAGATAAAGTTTAGGATTTGGGACCTTGTTGAGAAAAGATATGATTCTAATTGCCATATTTATATGGACTTGAATGGCAACACAACAAACTACCAAACTGGTGCCGGTGGGGCGGAATATCTCCTTGAGCAATACACTGGCCTCAAAGACGAGAATGGCGTGAAGATATATGAGGGCGATATTTGTAATATTCATATATTTACTCAAGAGTTAGGCGAAAACATGGGCGTTATGGAGGGTGAACGTGAGTTTGTTGCTGAAATTTGCTTTGATTGTATTTGTGGGCTTTCAGTAAAAAATAACACAGGGGACAGCGGGCCATTGTATATGTATTGCGGGTTCGAGGACTCAGAAGAACAAATTGAAGTCATTGGCAACATTCACCAGCACCCCAATTTACTGGAGGTGGAATAATGGGCCAATTTACAGCCTTCTTTGAAGAATTTGTAGGCGATTTGACACCCGAATATCTTTTAACTTGGGCCAGAGTGTTCAAAATCACCCCAGAACAAATCCACATCGGAGAACTGAAGAATCAAGTTGCTATCCGAATGGAGAGCATGGTTGACCGCAGAGGCAAGCCACCGCCAGGCGACACTGTAATCCTGCACCATGACTCAGGTATAGTCTATGAACTGTTCAGGGACGAAGAAGAGACGTCCACAACAGGTGTTACGTTCATGGACTTGGTGCGGTGTGGGTACAAGAAGGTGTGCTACCGTAGCCCCACGGACACAGGCTGGACAGACGATAAGATTAAACATGACGATAGTATGAAAATAGATACGCCAATGGGATTTTAAGAACTTGGTGGGCGCGATATTGCTTCGGCAATCCACCAATAACGACTAAGGGTCAGTTGGCTGGTAGCCAGTCAGCTAAGAAATGAGAGCAGAGCGGTCGTCGCTCACCTGCTGACCCTGGCCGTTCAATAGGAGAATGAAATGAAACGATGTAAGGATTGTAAATGGTTAAAAAAAGGGCTGGTATTGAAAAGATGCACCTTAAATCCAGCACGATTTCTCATAGGACTTTCTTGTTGGGATGGGCGAGAATATGTCCATTACAAACGTAAATGGTGGAAATTCTGGAGAATGAAATGGAACAACATAAAGGAAGATGCAAAGACTGTAAATGGATAGACAGGCATTTGATTTCTTATTGGTGTATGGCTAAAAGTCAAGATGTTAATCCTATGACACACGCCCGTGCCTGTGCGAGCTTTCTCTGGAAATGGTGGAAACTTAGGAGAATCAAATGAAACAATTGCTTATACTGGTTTTGCTTTGCACTGTTTGTTGGCTGTGTGGTATGTTCTTTGGGGCACATTTAGCAAACTATTCAGACCACCTCATCACCCAAACAGAGCTTCAACATGAACTGGTCAGCCGTGGATATGACATAGAGGTTGATGGTGTGGTTGGTGATGAGACGAGGATAGCTTGGGATTTGGCCGTATGCCAGGAATACTATGAACGAATTGGAGATAAAATTAAAGCCCAGCCATAGGTGGCTTATAACGATGGCGCATGATTGACTCCTTTTACCTGTGCCGGTGCAGGAAATCGCTGGTATTTTACAAGTGAATAATCCCGTCGGCGGCGTGTGAGAAACGACTCGTAACGGCTTCGGGCTACTCCTTGGACGAGAAGCAAGCAGGTTTGAATCCTGTCCGACGGGAATTTTTAAGAAAGAAAAGTTAATGGCACAAATGCAACCCAGATTCAAGATAGGTACATTAGTAGACGTTTTTGAAAAGGAGGGACTGCTCAGAGGTTTGCGGGCGGGCTTAGGTCTGCACCGTAGGCCGTTCAGGGTTACAGAGGAACATGGCGACCGTATCGTGGCCCTGAACAGGGCTGGAATGGAACAGGTATTTTATAGAACTTTGTGGAAGATAAGGGAGGTAGAATGATTGACCAAATCCTACAAGGCGATACCATCGAACAAATGTGTCTCATTCCAGATAAGTCTATCAACTGCTGTGTTACCAGCCCGCCCTATTGGGGCCTTCGTGATTATGGCGTTGACGGCCAGTTAGGTCTTGAGAAAACACCGGAGGAATTTGTCGCCAAGATGGTCGAGGTTTTTTCCGAGGTCAAGCGGATAATCAGGGATGATGGTACGCTGTGGCTGAATCTGGGTGATAGTTACATGGGATGCTGTCCTGGAAGCAGGGACCCCGAACGGTGGCCTAAGCAATCCAGGGGGGACCAAAAACCGAACTTTACAAAACAAGGGGCTTTGCCTGCCAAAAATCTTGTTGGCATACCCTGGATGGTAGCCTTTGCCTTGCGTCAGGACGGCTGGTATCTCCGTCAGGACATTATCTGGCACAAACCCAACCCCATGCCGGAATCGGTCCGGGACAGATGTACAAAGGCCCATGAGTATATATTCCTGCTGACTAAGAATCCAAAATATTATTGTGATATGGAGGCGGTCAAGGAACCTGCTGCTTATGCTGGGCAATCAAGGGGCGGGTCAACTAAACGTTATGAACAAAATAACGCTGGCATGGACAATAAAGTGTTTAATACCCGAAATAAACGCTCGGTCTGGACAGTAGTAACTCAGCCATACAAAGGGGCCCACTTTGCTACATTCCCTGAAAAGCTGATAGAGCCGTGTATCAGGGCGGGCTGTCCTGAGTGGGTGTGTAAGAATTGCGGGGAACCGAGGCGAAGGGTGGTGGAAAAGAAAACAAATTATACACAGATAGAACCTACCACGCTTAAAGGACAGGCAAGGGCGGAAGGGCAAGGTTGTTATCGTCCCAATAGCAAAGAAACTGGTGGTATGCCTTTGGCTAACAACAAAACAACCGGCTGGACAGATTGTAAATGTGGTGCTGGATTCACTGGCGGTATTGTTTTCGACCCCTTCATGGGTTCAGGTACTGTTGGCATGGTAGCCTACAAAAACAACCGGCATTATCTGGGTACAGAACTGAACCCTGAATATGTAAGGCTGGCCGAGAAACGAATACAGGACGAAAAAGACAAGGCCGAGAAACAGATACAGGACGAAAAAGACAAGTATGCTTTATTCCCGGAGTAATAATGTCAAAACTGTCCAAGAAAAAAGCTAATCCAAAGTCCGGATATTGGAAGAAGAAAGCCGATAATGAATGGTCAAAAGAAATCAGGAAAGTGGGCTATTGTGAAATCTGCGGCAGAGGTGGCAGGCTCAATGCTCATCATATTATTAGCCGTACTCGTTTGCGCCACAGGTACGATTTGTCTAATGGCGTCTGCATGTGTGCGCGTTGTCATCAATTTGATTCAGATATTAGTCCTCATGCTGACAGCTTTGGTGGGGAAAAGTTTCTGGCTTGGCTCAAAGCCGAACGACCGGGCCAGTTCCAGTGGTATCAAGAGGCGAAAAACGACAAACGGCTTCCAGACAAAACCTACCAAGAAATGTATGAAGAATTAAAAGGTGAATGATGAAACGCAAAAAAGTTTGGCGGTATTATTGCGATTACTGTAAAAAGGCGGGTTGTTCGGGTGGTCATTTGAAGCACCACGAAGAGCGATGCACTATGAATCCAAATCGACAATGTGGCATGTGTAGATTCTTAGACCAAACTCAATCTAATCTTGACGAGGCCATGAACATACTTCCGGACCCTGAAAAGTATTATAAAGAAGACGCTTTTGGAACTGGTGGTTATGAGAATCTGGACAAAGCCGTCGAAGAAATAATGCAGACGTTGCGGGATTTTGTTGGTAATTGTCCTGCTTGCATATTGGCTGCGTTAAGACAGAAAAAAATACCTGTGCCATTAGTTTTAAGTTTTGATTTTAGCAAAGAATGTAAAGAGGCTTGGGCTGAATTTAACGAGAGACAGAGAGAAGCAGACTATTACGAAGAAGATGTATGCCAATAATCAAAGACTGTCAATCTGTTCTGGACAAGTGGAACTCTCAGGCCCGCCCCAAGAGTGGCTGGAAGACCCACAGGGAGTTGAAGTATGACCTGATTGTGGCTATTACTGGCCATCTGAAGTACTGGGACGTAGAAGATATGTGTGATGCAATCGACAATTACGCAATGGTATTTCATGGCAGGGACTATACATGGACGTATCGGAAGTGGGGACTGAACGAGTTCCTGACCCGTCGAATCCCAGATGATAAGACCAGGTACAGATGGTGGCGGTTCCTGCCAAATAATTTTGTGGAAGGTGAATGGCTGAGTGAGGGCGCAAAAAAGAGACGAATACGGCTGGCACGGGAACCCTTGACTGCTCTAAACCCTGCTCCACCAGAACCACCACCCACTAAGTCCCTTGATGAGATATATGCAGATTATTCCGAAGAGGAACTAAGGGAGTTGTGGAATAGAAGTCGATTCGACGTGGAATTAATCAAGAAAAAACGACCGGAAATGGCAGAAAAGTTTAGAAAGAACAGGAGAGCAAAATGAATACATTAGCACTATTGGCAATTGAACGTATTGTAATACCAGCCGTGTTGGAGTATCTGGAGAAAAAGAATACTGACCAAAGTGTTGCCGCTTACAACGACATGGTACAAAAAGACCCTAAAGAACAACTGGAGTCATTGGTTCGCAATCCTGTCTTGAACCGCTCTGCCATTGACGCCGTTGTGGGCTTGTTTGAGAAGATTTTTGGAGGTGGGGAATAGAATGGCATGTAATTGTACCTTTGACAATACAGGTGAAACACATGAATGGGATTGTCCATTACACCCCAATAGGGCTGAGGTGAAAATGGTCAAGGTTGATGTGTACAATAATATGCTACACCGGATTAAGCAATTGCAAGCAAAGAACGATACCTTTGTAAAATACTTACATGGCGATTGTAAAGCCTGTGAATATGATAAACTTGGAAAAATGTCTAAGCACTGTCAAATGTGCAAAATGCAGATGAGTTATAAATGGAAACTTAAAAGAGGCGGAAATGAAACAGTGTAAGGATTGTAAGTTTTATCTCAATAGGCCTTATTCAAGATACTGCCAATGGGCGTCTTGGATAGAAGCTGGTTGGGATGCTGTAGTTTGCAAAAGGTATGTTCGTAAATTCTGGAAATTCTGGAGGCCGAAATAATGAGTGACTGGTATGATACAGGTGCAGGAAGTGAACACGTAAAACGTCAATGGGGAGAGTCTGCAAAGAATAATCCCGTGCCGCATCCACTGTATGGCCCAAAGATTGCTAAGCTTCAAGCTAAAGTCAAACGGCTTCAAGCTCAGCTTGACCAGTATCAGAAAGTATTGGAACACTGCAAAGACACAATTCTTTATGTTAAACAATATGTTTCTGGTGGCGGGCTGTCTGCTGAAGATGATTGCGATGACAGTTTGGAACTTATCGAAACACTTTTACCAAAGGAGAGCAAGCAATGAGTGAATGGACAGAAAAACAAAAGCAAATAATAAGTGATATTAAGTACGAATTGTTTACCGGCCTACATACGAGGCATCAGTGTGATTGTGGCCGACAAAGCTGCCGGTCCACGTGCATGTTATGTTTATGTGAAGACTTTGCGGGGCAAAACGAGCCGCTCAGTATTCAATTAGAAAGGAAAGAACATGAAGCCGATTAGAAGTCTTTATTACAAAGCACAGGGCAAGCCCATCGACGTTGGTATCTCTGTATGGACAGGATTGTTGGCGGTTGTATCGCTGGATTTTAAGCGGCTTAGATATAATTACAGCCATGTTGAGCTATGGTTTCCAGATGAAGGTGGGAATTTTATTGACGACGAATTTGTAGTGCCAAAGAGCCGGTATTATCTTGGTACATGCTTCTCATCAACAATGCGGGGCAATGCCAAGGGTGTTCGATTCGCTCCTGCCAGTGAAGTGCTCAGGCATCCTGAGAATTGGGACTATACTCAAGACTGGGTACCAGATGAACGGTATGATATTATGTATCAGGCTGCTCTGGGCGAAGTTGGCAAAGAGTATGACTTTGCTGGAGTATTTACTGGATTCTTTATGCTTGCTCCATACTTGCAGAATGATAAGAAAAGATACTGCTCCGACATTTGCTACTGGCTCAAGTTCAAAGCAGGACTGATTAAGAAGCGGCTCTGGATTATATCCCCACGCAGAGCAGCGGAGTTAGATGTGAAGCGGGGCCTGAAAATAAAACCTTTAGTGAAAGGATAAATGATATGACAACAATAACAAAATGGATTTACAGACTTTGGCGATGCCCTGCGTGTGGGTATTACGAGTTTAATGGCATTGAATGTTATGCTTGTGGATACAGGTCACATTAAAACGAAACCTTTAGTGGGGAAATGAAGATGATTACAAAATATAAATTTATTCACTTTAGAAAAATAGAAAGCACAGATGATATAGAATGGGCTTGCATAAACAATAAGGCGAGCGATTTCGTTAACGATGTTTTTTTATTAGGGGGAATTTTGTTTTATAAGCCGTGGAAACAATATATAATGACCTTTCGAGAGGAACGGGTTTTTAATAATCAATGCTTAAAAGATATAGCACATTTTTTAGAACAACTGAACCAGACGAAAAGCAAAGCGAGATTGCAGGATATGCCTTAAAATGACTCAAGGGGCGCAATCTCAAAGTAAGGCGTACCATCTATGACAACTCCACAGGAAATCACAGACCGTTTCTTGACATGTTTGTTATATGCAAAGGCATAGTCTTTATCAGAGATTCCACAACCTGTATCCATACCAAACCATCTTTTGTGGGGATTAACTAACCACTTAATCCCACCCACAGAATGAACATGTCCCATTACAACTGACATTGACATTTGGCGGGCTGCGTTATAGGCAGGATGCAATCCACCATATCCCGTACCATGAAAATAATATACATCGTCAATAGTGTGGTCATAGTCCCAGTCCCAGTTTGGAGTCTGCCATATATCGGAGTAGTTCCTGATAAACTTTGCAGGGATATTAACCGACTCGGCCAGTCTTATGACCCGTTCGTCATGGTTGCCTATACACATTTTGGCCTTGGGGAATGCCTTGTACCACCTTTGTATGTTCTCAAATGCAAGTTCAAACTCATCAGTAGGCCCAGGCGATTCAGGGTGTTTGGCATGAAACGAGATACTATGCCAGTCAATTAAGTCCCCAATAAAGACTACGGTATCGCACTTCCACGACCTTTTAATGTCTTGACAGAATTCGAGGTAGCCTTTTCTTTCACATGGGGAATGGACATCTCCGACACACAGCACATTCTTCATTCTTTTCTCCTATATCCTAATCGCCAAAGAAAACTACCTATTTCGGCAGATACTCGTTCTACAACCTCTTCAGATGCAGCCCAGTTCTCGGCATGAAGACATTCGTGAATGGCCGTGATAAGTCCCACTCTCTTATTAAGGTCAGCCTGTATGAACAATTCATTTTCTCTTTTGTATGTAGTGCACGAACCGCACAGGGGTTCTGTAGTAATGTAGTACCGTCTACCGTGAAATGTGTGGGTCTTTACTGGTTTCATTTTTAGCCTTTTTTTTCTCCAAATAACATTCCCAACATTTCATGCCGTCATCACATGTAACCATGGCGTTCTTACCACAAATGTAACATTTATATTTGCTCATTTTCCACCCTTGCCATAGCCAATACAATTTCCTCTCTGGCCTCCTCATTCCATGTGTCGAAGATAACCACTTCTATACCAGCCTCAGTTAGTGCTGCCCATTCCCGCTCCATGCCCCCGCTAACACCGTTACCGTCGTAAAGTATCCCTATCTGTTTGGTAACAGCAACGGCACAGCAGGCGTCTAAGATTGCGATTGAACTGGTTCCCTGCCGCCAGAGCATGTCTATGATTTCTTCATGTTCGTGGGGAATGAACAGGTCAAGCGATGCTATACTGCCACGAATAGACCGGCCTATCTCAATTGCTTTTTGTACGTTTTGTAACTTCATGGCAGCATCAACTGTATCGCCGTCCTTACCACGAACAGGAGCCATGAAATAGCCGGTTATCTTATCCACTTTCTTTCTCCTGTTCTGGATAATATAGTTTTTCTGCTTGACAGACCATGTCAATTATATCTCCCTTAAATTTTTCCGTAGGATAAGAATAGCCACCAGCCATAAGCGACTTTCTGATTGTTTTCCATTCAGCTAACGTAAATGTCTGTGTTAAAGTAAAATCAATATCGCCTGGATTTTCTACTACAAAATCAGCTGCCATTTTCTTTCTCCTTTCCCCTACAGGGGACGTCTTATTTATATTTGTAGCCCTTCTGCTACTTCTTTTTTAATATCCGCTACACACTTTGCATAATTCGAGTTCATCGCGTAGGATAATTTAATAATCTGCTCTATTCTACGTAAAGCGACTTTAAGTTGTTTGAATTTAACCCGAACCTCACTCAGCGCCGTTTCTGACTCTCGTGCCTTATTAGCATCAACGGTGATATTGTTTTCCTGAGCATTGATAAGCCGCATTAAAACAAAGGCTTCTAATGTCTTAAATTGTTCTTCCATTTTCTTTCTCCTTAAGCAACTTGAATAAGTATGCCTGCAAGTTGAACATGGCAGCACATATACTATCTTCCATATCCACGTCCTCACAGCCCCTGTGTCCGGCCCACACGTCCATTACGTGCCTGAGCAGGGACTTCATGCAAACACTGTAGTGGTCATCACCAAAGAGGCCCTGCCAGTTGTCTGAGTTCCTCAGCGTCCCGTCAGACTGGAGCCTGTGTTTGTGCATGTACTGTGCATATCTCTCCAGTACCATTGGACTCAGGAACCCTTCATAATCCAGCCTGTCTTTGTCATTGTTTCGGGTAGCACCTGAATCAAAGGTGCGGATGGGGGCTGCTGCTTTTCCTGCCTGAATAGCCATACCCATTCTTTCAACAGGGTCTTTCCATGGTTCTATTTTTCCTTTAGTCATTTTCTTTCTCCTTCTTAAATCCAAATTTACCCGCACAAATCAAACTTATTTCCCCCTCTTCCACATTGCAGCATGTTGGCTTGTCGTCGGCCAGATAGCTCATCTCATAAGACCTGTGGCCTTTGCGTAGAAATATAGCTGTAACACGACCACGAATACCCGTGAAATGTTCCACGTCTGTGTTGATGGGATACTTAACACTTACCGTTGCCATTTTCTTTCCTTTCAAATAATTACAAATATACCATATATACCATGTTTGTCAAGAAGAATATAAAAAAAGCCGGAGAGCATTGCGCCCCCCGACTCGGAGAAAGGGAAAGAAAGATTATGATTGGAAATATTCTTCTAATTCAGTTATGGCATACTGGACAGCACCTGCCCATTTAATACCCTGAACTCTATCTTCCATGTCTGTTATATGTTCCTGTATTTCTTCCAGTTCCCTGCGCATATTCTCAATATGTTCATGGGGTTCCATGAGGTAGCCTCAAAATCATACCAGCAAAGGTTAAAGCTGAACCAGTAATAGCACTCATGGTCATTAAGACCACGGTTGTCCAGATAGGCACAAGTTTTCTTAGGGCTGTTTCAAGGCCGGTGATGTGGTCCCATTGGTCTTCGTCGCTTTTTTCGAGGTGTTTGATTTGTTCTTCGTGGACTGCGCAGTCTTCTGGCATGATTGCTCCTTTATCTGTGCTACGATTTCTCTCATTCGGTTAGTGATTTGGGTGAAGGTTCGTTCTGCTTGCTCCCGTTCAAATTGTAACTTTCCGTATTCTGCCCATAATTCATTCATTTCTTTCTCCTATTTCTTAAAGCTAAAAGCTTCTTCTTCCAGTCCAACTGCACGTTGGTTGTGTCTGAAAACTCTGTGCCGTATCATTTGTTCAAGGTCAAGCATAAGCCTGTAATCTAAGTCCTTACCAGTTAGTCCATAAGCGGCTTCCATTTTAGCTCTATTTTCTACATCTGTGTCTGGTATTGTAAATTCTGCCATTATGCACCTCTTATTTGTTTAATTTAACACCTGAACAAATCCTACTTCACTTGTAATTGTATTGGCAGCATTTGCAGTTCCCCACGTAAAAGTAACATCTAAAGTTGCAGCAGCAGTTGTATCTACGGTTGTTAATGTTCCTGAAATATCCAGTCTTTCAATAGGCGAACTTCCTACTGTAGTTTCATACTCCCAATCAATAACACATTCTACTGAGCCGGTTGCACCAACGGAACGACAGGTAATGATAACTTCGGTTTCCCATTCTTCTGTCCCTGCTAATCCAGATAAAGTTATTGGGCTGCTGTCGCTTATTTTTGTTGCTCCGTTGAAAACATGCACGTCTGCTGTTGGATTTCCTGTATCTGCAAAATCTCCATGTATCTCTATTCTTATTGTCTTTCCGACAACCCAGAAATTAGCAGGAAGTGTAAGAGTTCCAACACCTGTTCCAAACAATGTTGTCTCTGTAACAGTATCAGCTATTGTCTGGTCTGCTGTCTGAGTAAAGATAACTCCTTGTAATGTCTGTTCAATCCCACTTGTGAAAGTCTGCACGGCATTTTGTGTGCTATCGTGCCAAATATCTCCGTCAACTGCTGTCCCTGCTTTTTGTGCCAATCTTAGAAATCCATCGCTTATAATATTGGAAACATCTGTAATATTTCCTGATGCGTCAATATCAAAATCACCACCTGCAAAGCTGGCCGAACCATCATCACAATCTACCCAAGCATTACCATTATCGCTACCACTTGATTGTGCTGCGGAGTCCCAGGTAAATCTATGGGCAGTATTCATATAAGTATACCCACCAACAGTCGTTCTGGTATCAAACCATTTTATTGTCCCACCCGTAATAAGTGGGCCATTCGTAGACCCTTCTAAGGTGATACCATTCCCTGCAAAGTTATTGTCCCCGACAATTAAAGCATCGCCAATGGTTGCACTGCCATCAACATTTAAGGCCCCGTCAATGTCTGCGTCCACAGTAACATGCAAATCAGTTCCAACATTTACATCCGCGATAAAAGTCGCATCGCCTGTGCCGCGGTCCAGTAATAAGACGGTATCACGCAAATTGCCACTATCATCAAAACTCTTAATAGTAAAATCATGGTCACTGGCTAAATTCTCTCTTGCAATTGTCCATCGCCTAACTTGTGCCCCTGCATTATCAACGCTAAATCTTAGTTGAACACTCGTATCTGGGTCGCCGGAAAGAGTAACAAATGTCGCACCTGAAGTTTTGTTCAGAAGAAAATTGCCATCTGTTGTTATCTCACCACAGCCAAGAGTACCATCAACTAACAAATTATTATCACCAGCATCACTATCTCCGCCAACGTGTAATCCGCCGTTTATTGAAAGTTTAGATAATGGTGTAGTTGTGTTGATGCCGACGTTGCCATTCAAAAAGTTATATTCAGAAGCATAAAATCTCATTGGAATATTAGCAGATAGGGCATCATTAAACGCCGCAATCGCCAACTCAGAACTTTGAAGACCAATACCAAGATTTATGTTAGCTGCTCGCCTGATAATAAGTTTATAATTGGCGTCTACTGTAGTAAGTCCGATGCCGACGTTACCTGAAGCATCAATAATCATCCTGTCCGCATTATTTGTACT
>SDBU01000783.1_pt1 | contig 45519 bp, 73 predicted proteins | sample 2277071 | NCBI WGS metagenome assembly SDBU01 (sample SAMN10397929, study PRJNA504765) | marine sediment metagenome | isolation source: marine sediment core GS08_GC12, 126 cmbsf | place: Arctic Ocean: Gakkel Ridge, Loki's castle | collected 2008
AGAGAGTTAAGTGACCAAGCAAAGTATGTGTGGGAAGTATACACTGATATAGATTGAGGGATTAATGCCAACATATGATTTCAAATGTTCAAAATGTGGTAAAGTATTTGAGAGGTTTTTACCTGTTAATTTCACAAGTAAACCTAATTGTAAATTTTGTGGTAATATCTATACTGAGCAGTTAATAACAGGTGGTACAGGTTTTATATTAAATGGTTCCGGGTTTTATGTTAATGATTACAAAAAGAAAGGTAAGTAAGTGGCTAGGAACAAAGTAACGCTGTGCGGCATTATAAAGAACGAAGCTAAGACAACAAAGCGAACATTAGACAGCATAGATAAGTTCGCAGATGAGTATATAATAGGTATTGATGATAGTGTATCTGATGGTACTGATAAACTAGTTAAACGTTGGTTCAAAAAACGTAAGAAAAAAGGTGAGATATATTACTTTAGATGGCGAGGTGATTTCAGCCATGCGAGGAATATAGGATTAAAAAAAGCTACTGGGGATTGGATATTAATACTAGATTTTCACGAGTATTTTCCGGACGAGCAAAAACCTAATTTAAATAATATATTTAATAATGTTCTTTCTCATATTCAATTTTGCTATATAAAACTTCTGAATAAGGAAACTTCGACAATTATTAATCAGTTGAGGTTATTCCGTCGAAGCTCAGGTGTTTTCTACGGAGGCAAGGTTCATAACACTATTAATCTACCATTAGATTCTTCATATTCATTAGTTAAAAATGGTACATTATTAGAAGGTTTATTACTAATACATGATAGAGATAAAGCTCAGATAAAAGGCAGAGCCGATCAGCGAGCTGATATGATATTAGGAGAACTGGAAGAAACATTAAAAAAGAACCCTGATGACAACAAGTCATTATTTTATCTATCTCGACAGTATTTACTACTTAATGAATTTGAGAAGTCAATCGAGAAAGGTAAAAAATATGTGCAAGTATGTACAGATCCTTATAGTCAGAGTGTAGCATACGCGAACTTAGCAGTAGCCCATTTCGCACAGAAAAAAAATCAAGAAGCTTTACCATTTATAGAAGCTTCGATGAAAGCTGATGAAGCATATCCGTACCCGTATATACTATTAGCTTTTATGCATATTGATGAGCGACGATTTGATGAAGCAGAGAAGTTATTATTAAAAGCACGAGAACGGAATACGGTTCCTATGACGTTTTTACCAGTACCGATTGGGTTCTATACTTGGTTCCCGGTATTACTATTAGCTGAAGTTAAATTTCAGCAAGGTGATTATGACCGTGCAATAAATTATTTAGAACAGGTAGCTACATTTAAGAACTATTTTTGCGGGGGAGAAGAAGAGCGAGTAAATGCTTTATACAGTAAAATAAAACAAAAAAGTACCATAATTAAATTTTCAAATAATTATCTTTTTAGTTCATATCATGGTGGATATTTACAAGGAGTGATAGCAATATGAATGTAACAATACAGAAAACAGGGCGATTACGTCCACGAGATTCAATATTTTATTTTAGAGGTAAGAAACAATTATGGCGTAAACTTAGTAATGGTGAACAGATTAGCGTACCTAAAGAAGTAGCTGAGCAATGTAAAGGTGTTACAATTAAGGATACGGTAGTAATAAGTAAAGCCGGTAAAAAGAAAGCAAAGGAAGTGATGAAAAATGCCGACTAGAGTAATGTGGCAGGATAATTTTCTTATCCAACAAACAACGGATAGATTGGAAGAGCAACCTGTATATGATAAAGATGCTAATATAGGTATTACTGGTGACGGGAGTGCTGATAGTGGTAAGTTTATGATGCCGTTAACTAATCATCCTAATCTACCTAGTCCAACTACGATAACTAATTTAGAGTTAGCTACGGGTAGATCAGATGCACATACGGTTGAACACGTACAAACTGCTTCTGAGGCTCCTACATTTACATTAGAAATGCCGGCTAACGCTCATAATTTATCTTTATTTTTATGGTCAGTTTTCCAATCAGGTGCATCAGAATCAGAGACTAGTGGTACAATAGTTATGACTTGTGTCCCATATACAAGTCCTGTTTTTGAGATGTGGACAGCTGTAACTAGGATAATGGGTGCTACTAGTACTGTTATTGCAGAAGATACTATATCCCACATGGTTTACGGTTGTATATGTCGTTCATTAACTTTAACTGCGGAAGAAGGTGGATTACTGAATTTATCTGCTGAGATGGTTGTAGGTGGGCATCGTATATATAATAGAGTTACTCAGTCGGCTACTAATATGCCTCGCGTAAATTATTATCCTAATTTAACTGCTGGTGATACTGTGTACTATGTCAATACCGGGAACACGTTTACATTTTCAGCTAAGACTAGTACATTCACTAATCCTTATACATTAGGTGCTACTACAGTTGAGGTTGCTACAACTGCTTTTACGGACGGCAGTACAGATGAGTTGATAAAAGCTGGTGACTTTAATTTCCCAAATGATAGAATAGGGGACGAGATAATTGTACGTAATAACACTACTGGTAATAACGAAGCTTGGAGCACACATGATGCATTTGATACAACTGCGTATCTTAAGTGGCAGAATGCACAGATATCGTTAGGCACAGATACTACAAGTGGTAATTTAACTCCTGTGAATATACCCGGGTTCAGTTTGACTATTACTAATAATGCAGAACCTCATTTTTACAATAGTCTTATACCTTATAAATATACACTAGGTAAGTTAGAGGTTACAGGTTCATTTTTTCTACCGTGGGGTACCGCAACTGAAGGGGCTAATGTGGCGTTAAAAGATTATAAAAATGGTAATGATACCAGTATGCAAATTTATTTTGGATCGGCAGTTACGGCTTCAAATACGATAACCCCACTAGATTTTGCTATTGACATTAATATGATAAAAGACGATGTATCTATAGAGGGTGACACAGAGTTGGGTAGTCAGACTAATTTTAAATTGGTGAGTGATGGTACTTACGGGTTATCTATTAGAACAGCGTATGCTAATGATACATTAGATAGAGGACTTTAAAATTTAAAGGAGATGATTTAATTGGCAGATACAAGAACTTTATGGCAGTCTAGGTTTTATATTCAACAGAATACAGATGATTTAGATAGTCTTACAGAAAAACCAGGTTTAATAACAGCTACAGATATTGGTGTAGAAGGTGATGGGAGTGGTTCAACCGGCAAGTTTCTTTTGTTGTTAGAGAATAACCCAAATCTTGTTAGTTTTCCTAATATAATTAACGAAACTGAGTTAGCTACAGGAAGGTCTGATCGACATACAGTTGAGTACGAGGCTACTGTCCACGAGGCTAGTCCTGTGACATTGGAAGGGAACGCAAATAGTTATATAATGAGCTTATTACTATGGTCGTTGTTTCAGAAGGGTACGACAGAGGGTTCTAACGGAGGCGTTCAAACTCAGACGTATATACCTTATACTGATCCTACTCCGGAAATGTATTTTTCATTAGCTAAGTTAATGAGCTCAGTAAGTTCAAATGTAAGTGCGGATACTCAGTCTCATTATAAAACAGGTTGCATTGTACAGAGTTTGACACTTACTGCTGAAGAGCGTGGGTTGGTTAAATATTCTGCTGAAGTATTAGGAGCTGTGGATGGTATAGCGAATACTGATCTTGGTGCTACTGTTACAGCTTGGAGTGCATTAGCTGTCCCCGCTCAAACTACTAGTTGGAAGTGGCAGGATTTCACTGTACAATTTGATACTACTTCTGTTCCGGTCAAGGGTATGAATTTAACATTTAGTAACAATCTTATACCTGTTTATTTTGATACCGGGGCTGTAGCAGGGTATAGGTTACAAAGATGTACTGTCGAGGGTACGCTCGATTTACCTTGGGGTACAACAACTAAAGGTGCTAATGTGGCACTAAATAAGTATAAAGCGGGAACTACTTTTCAATTAGAACTTTATACAACTGATGGGGGCGATGCTGCTAATAGTGTCGATATAAATATAAATGCTATTATTGATGAATTTGACATGTCGGATGATCCAGAAATTGCAAGTGTGCTTACATTCCATGGTATAGGCGAGGGTGCAAGTACTGGTGCTGTGACTACTATTCTGGGTTACACTACATCTGTGTTAGATAGATCGGTACCAGCATAAACAAGGAAAGGAGTAAATTATGGCTTTAAGTGGAATAAGTAAAAATCAAGTAATACCGTATGTACCCGAGGATGATAGAGATTCTCCATTAGGGGAGCAAACTGTATTTTGGGTAAAACCTAAAGGGTTTGGCGATAGTAACAGAACTGCTGCCCGATATGCCAAGTGTCGTAAACCTTACGGAGGCAGAGATGGATTTGACGAGTATAATCCAGCTAAGATGGATAAAGCTGATATAGAGGAGTTTTTAGCTTGTGTTCACGGGGTTGATAATTTCAGGTTAACAGACGATGATGATATTATTGAGTCTACTGAGGATGCAGATGATCTCCGAAAAATCTGTAAGGCAATGTCAAGCGGTTTATTTAATGAGATTATCGACGTAGCAGGTGATATGAGTAAGTTAAAAGCTGGTGAAAAAAAAAATTCGAGCTTCTCGTCTACTTCAACAAGTGGAAAGCAGAAAAACCAGAACGCCAAAAAGGGTATCAGTGTGACACATGTAGAATAACCGGCAGTATTAAAACCCGTAATTGTTTTTTGAAACAAGACGAGTTTGTTGTACCTATCCCGGTAATTGATGAGGATGAACACGGACGACGTAGGATACAACCCGAAGCTGATTTAAAATTGCTTACTGAGGATGATTTTTTTGATGAATTAGTTAGTGTAGCCGAGGTAGAGGATCTTAATATACCTATATTTGAAGTGTTCATGAAGTACTTCGGGCAAGCTAAACCAGATTTCAATCCTATCTGCCTTACCTCGCTGATAGACCCGGAGTACGACGCTGTTATCGCATTAGAAGATAAGGCGGAACATTACCATATTCTGCCTTATGGTGGAGGCTGGCACGATCAGACCGCGATGTTAGTCGAGGCATTTGATTGTATAAGATCAGCTAAGATACAATATGATCGCGTGTATACTGAAAAAGTACAAGCTAAAGTAAGGAAGTGATAACGTGGTTGAGGGTATTACAATTGTAATTGATAACAAGACTATGAGCCTTGATAAGTTTAAAGATAATTTAAATGCGGCTGGTAGATATTTTAACGAAGCTGTTAAACCCGAGTCGCCAGTGTTAAATGCTTTCTTAGAGAAGAAGATTAAGCCTATCTTAAAGAAGTCTGTTAATAGCAGGTTCAGAGCTGGTAGAGATTTGGATGGTAAGGCTTATCACTCGTTAAGTGAATTCAGGCAGAAGCAAAGGTTGGCAAAAGGTACTGGCATTAAACCGTTAAGTGATACAGGTAGATTACGTAATGGTATTAGGTACACAGTTACTAAAGGTACATTACGGGCTATTAGCAGTAGTCCTTATGCCTGGGTACACCAACCACCTGAACGCGAGGTAAGTGTTGAACGAGGGATCCGGGGTATAAGAAAGGCACCGTGGACAGTTGGTGGATTAGCTCCGGAAGTAGTGGAGTCAGCCTTGCTTGCTGAGTTCTCCCGGGATACTAATGTGAAGAAACCTTTTACTGAGTTCAAATCCGCGTTTATACCTGAACGTACTTTTTTAGGTTTCACAGCTAAGGCTAATAAGTCTACTGATATTCAGATAAATAAGTTAATTAAGAATATTGTTGAAAATTTTTTAGGCGGGTTAGCTCGCAAAGTTGAACGGGGAACTAAACTAGGAGTGTGATTATGTGGCTGATACAACGGCTTCAAAAACTATACAAGTAAGATTTACAGTTGCTACCAAGGGTGCCCGGGGGTTCGTAAAAGATACCGATAAGATGGGTAAAGCGGTTGGTAGACTCCATAAACAACAAATGAAACTCCGTATATCTACAAGTGGTGTGCGTCGAGTATTAGGAGCTGTTCGTAATCAATTACTTATTGTCACGTTTGCTTTTGCCGGTTTGATCAGGGGTATAGCGGGTACCATTAAGAATGCTAACAGACTCCAATCTGCTTTGGTGGGTTTACGCTCGGTAGCTGGAAATGTGGGGGAATCCATGAGTGCGGCTGCGGCAGTTGCGAGGGACTTAGCTGCGACTGGTTTAGTATCTGTTACTCAAGCATCCGCTAGTTTAAAGAACTTATTAGCTACAGGTATTGGGTTAGACAAAGCAACTGATTTATTGTTCGCTTTTACGGACGCGGCATCATTTAATCGCCAGGGTACATTAAGTATGGGTGAAGCTATAGAAGGTGCAAGTGAGGGATTTAAGAATATGTTGTGTCTTTCTGGGGAAACTCGTATATTGAATATGAATGATGGTGAATTTTATACACTTGAGGAGCTTCACGATAATCGTAAGGAAGTACCTTCGATTTTATCTATGGATAGATCTACTGGCGAACTCAAGGTTATTCAAGCAACTTATTTACATTATAACGGTGAGAGACCTGTTTATGAGATAGAGACTGAGAATGGGGTTAAAATTAAAGCAACTAGTAATCATAGGTTTTTAACTCAGGACGGATTTAAATTTTTAGATGAATTAGATGAAGATAATGATGTGTTGTATTATTCAGATGAGGAAGAAATTAGGGCTAAAATAAAGGAGAAAATAAATTGGGAAGATATGTCGATACTTACAGATCAAAAAAGTGTAAATTCTGTGAAGGGTTATTCGAAACAAATTTACCAAACAACAAAGCTTGTGAAAAATGCAGAACAAAAAAATGTATCGAGTGTGGTGTTGAATTCAGACTTAAAGACTCTTCAAAAATTAAGGAAACAAGATTCTGTAAAAGAACGTGCTGGAGCAAATGGATCAAAAAACACCATAAAGAACATTATAAAAAGGTTGAATCTAGATGCAGAATCTGCGGAAAGATATTTACAAGAATTGGGTGTGATGACAAGGGAGGAATTGGAGGATATTGCTCCAGTGTGTGTAGAGAGTCAGTCAAAGAAGGATGGTATAGTGGCAAACGTAGCTCTCGTTTTGCTGGAAGAGTTGAAGTCTCGTGTGAATGGTGTGAAAAAAAACGACAAGTTACTCCAACAGTTGCGGAAAAAACTAGATTTTGCTCCAAAGAGTGTAGATTCGAATGGCAGTCAATTAGAATGTCAGGGGATTCTCACCCAAACTGGAAAGGTGGAGTTACAGGAGAAAGAGAACTACTCGCTATCAGTAGGGAATATAAAGAGTGGAGAAACTCAGTGTATTCCAGAGATGCGTTTCGATGTATTCGATGCAAAAAGTCTTCTGACGGAGATCTTAACGCACATCATTTGGTTAGAGTTTCAAAAGACAGAGAAAGGTACTTCGTCTTTATGTCAGAAAACGGGGTTACCTTATGCAAAACATGTCATAGATGGATTCATTCAAATGTTAAACTCGGGTGTGATGAAAAAATTAGCTATTATCCCTACGCCGGTGAAGATACGAAAAATTTCTTATTCTGGGGTGGAGTCAGTTTATGATCTAACTGTTCCTGAAAGTTATAACTTTTTAGCAAATGTTATCACTCACAATAGCATGAAGGTCGATAATATTGGAATTACGAAGAATTTATCACTTATGGAGAAGGATTACGCTGATGCATTAGGTAGATCAGTTGGCTCATTATCTGAGGCAGAAAGGCGATTAGCTCATTATAACGGTATAATGAAAGAGGCTCGTATGTTTGAAGGTGACAGGTTTAAGGTTATGGGTTTACTTACCGGGCAGTTATCTAAGCTAGGGACAGTTGTGTTTAATACAAGTGCTGCTATCGGTCGAAGTTTACAACCTGCTCTCACAATAATTGTGAGACAGTTAGTTCTTGTTAGTAGACGAACTCAGTTGTGGATAGAAAAAAATAAAGAATTAATTGGAACCCGGGTTATGGAGTTTGCACGGGGTTTTAGCGGGGCTCTCGGTACAGTCATATCTTCATTGACAACGCTTCTCGGGGTTTTGGGTAAGATCATTACGGTTTTACCTAGTCTTGTAAGTAGTTTACTTCCGGCGTTTCTTTTAACATTAATAACTATGAAAGTAAGAGCATTAGGTGCAGCTAAGTCTATGAGTAAACTTGCACAGTCTATTAGGAATGTTTTTATAGCTTTGAAGTTTGTAGGTATAGCCGGAGGATTGACAGCTCTTACTGCTGCTTTTGGGGCTACGCAGTTGATAGCTATAGCTGTATTTGCAGTGTTTCTTTCATTATTTACGATAAGTAAGGCGTTAACAAGACACTTTGATAAACAAAGGGTAGCATTATTAGAACTAAACAAACTTAGACGAAAAGAATTAGAGCTTATCAAAGAAAAAATTTCTGAGCAAAGTCAGGAAATTAATTCTGAGTTACAGAGTATACAAAGTAAAATTAACTTAAGGGGACGACTTCAGGATTTGGTTGATAAAGAGACAGAGTTAATAAAAAAATTAAAGCAGAGAGTAAAGGTACAAAGGGATGTAGCTATTGAGGGAGCACAACTGGAATTAAAGGCTATAATGTTGGAAAAGGGTGCCAAAGAAGTTTTTGATAAGTTTCAAAAAAGAATGCCGTCTCCGACATTTAGATTTAAGGTAGAGCGATTGGATTTATCAAAAATGACAGAAACAGAGATAATTGAAAGGGGAACGTTAATCAAGTTATCACTAGAGGAGTTAGATATAATTACTAGAAAGAGGGAAGTGATGCGTAGATTAAATGCTTTATTAAAAATTGGTGTAAAGGATATACCAAAAGCGGAATTACTTGTAGAAATCAAGCAAGCGGAAGTAAAAGCAGTTGAGGATATTATCAAACAATTAGGGAGGCAGATAGCGTTAGATGCTGTTGTCGGTAAATCAGCGAAAACAGCGTTACAAATACAACATAAGTTTGAAGATATAATTACAAAAGTAAATTCAAAAAAGAGTGTAGATAATAAATTAACTAAAACAGCTACAGATTTAGCTGAAAAAAGACGAGACCAACAGATAAAGTTGATAGAAATTGCTTCAATACAAGAAAATCAAATTAACGAGATTATTGCACAACTGAAAAGGCAAATGGAATTAGATAATGCTACTACTGCCGGTAGGCGTGAGTTTATAAGAATACAACATGAATACGAAGATTTACTTATAAATATAAATGCACAAAAAGGTGTTGATAATGAAAAAACTAAAATAGCTATAGGTCTGGCTGAACAAAGACGGGATCAACAGGTTGAGGCAATAGAATCTGGTAAAAAACTACTAACATTGGATGAAGAGCTATCACAGATAGGGCGGAAGTTCAGAGGTGGTCGTGCAGTTGCACGTGCAATGGGTGGGGCAGAGGGTGCAAAAAGGATGTCCGCAATTAATGATAAAATGGCACAAGACGCAATGTTAATAATGATAAAACGTGGAGCAACTGCACAAGAAATGGCTAGTATCTCAATAGCTGCGGAAGAGAGAAAAAGACAAGAGACAGTAGAAATATGGGCAACGGAGTTAGATACGCGTGAACGTTTCAACTTTGCGTTACTTCAAGGGCATAAGGCGTTGATATCCGGACTCATGGAGGTATCTGCAATGTTTTTCAAGAGAGAGATACGCAATCAGTTGTCACTTAGTGAGATTACCATAGGCTTAGCCAAGGTTACTACGGGTGCTGTACTCCAAGAGATGGCTACACTTTATGTGGCTAAAGCAGCAGGAGCTGGTATAGACTTCATTAAAAGTTACGGAAGAGATGTAGCTGCAGGATTAGCTGCTGCAAAATATACAGCGTTAGCTGCTGCTATAGGCGGAGCTGGAGCAGCTCTATCAGCTAGTGGGCAAGCTCTTGTGGGGGCTGCGGAGTCCCGAGCATCAGTTGGGGGCGACGGGGCTACTGATACATTTGGTGGAGCAGGAAGCCGGAAGTTTGGAGTTACGACACAACTCCCCAGTATGAATGTGACAATAGCTCCATCTGTGACTATTTCTTCAGGTGGTGGCTCAATTATGGTAACTGGAGGTGGAGTTGAGGTATTAGAAAGAGAAATAGCTGAAATGGTAGTCAAAACAGTTGAGAATGCACTTAGGTCACAAGAAATAGATTTATCCGGAGTAGGTAATAGATAATGGGCAGTAAAAGAGATAAATTAGGAAGATTTGTTAAAGGGAGCCACTCTGCTGTAGGAACCGAGTTTAAAAAAGGAGAACACACTTCTTCAAAAACTGAATTTAGAATAGGGTGTGTTCCTTGGAACAAAGGAAAGAAAGGGTGTTTTTCTAAAGAGACAGTAGCTGTAATGAGAGAAAAAGCTATTCAGAGAATAACAGAAGGTCAAATTCTTTATAAAAACACTTCTATAGAAATAGCTTTACAAAAAGAATTAGATAAGACAAACTTAAAATATGAAACGCATGTTCCTCTTTGCAAGGTAGCAGTGGTAGATATTTTTCTTCGAGAGTATAATGTAATCGTCCAAGCAGATGGCGACTACTGGCATAATTTGCATAAGGTAAAAGAAAGAGATATAAACCAAGATAAGATACTAAAAAAAGATGGTTACAAAGTATTTCGATTTTGGGAGCATGAAATAAACAAAGACTCTCGTGAATGTATCCAAAAAGTTCAGGATTTTATTTCATTGCAAGGTGAGGTATAAATGGCTTCATCTTATTTTAAATTAGGCGTCGCAATTCCGATCAGAAATTACTCATTCACAGATCCATTGGTTTATTACGGCGAGGTAAATAACACAATCTCCACAGGTGACACAAGTATAACTATTCACAATATTAACATAGCTGACCTGGATTCATTAGTTGGATCAGGTAACAAAATACGTTTAGAATCCACGCATACACTTAACATAGGAGCTAGCGAAGAAGTTGAAATATCTTCTATATCAGAAGCCAGTAACACATACACGTTATCACTAAATGACACAATCTCATTTTATTATAAACCCGCTGACGAAGTGTCCGGACTCTCTAAGCATTACCCGGGTGGCTGGGAGTTCACACGAGATAGTGCTACAATAACGAATTATAACCTGTGTAGACTACTTGATCCAGATACTACAAGTAGTTATGAGACTCATATTGCTGCAGATGATTTCTATAGCTTTAAAATGAGAGTTGTTACCGGTAAAGAAAGTACTGTCTTGTTTAGGCAAACTTTAGCTACTGATTTACTACTACCGTTAACTTATTACCGTATAGGAGGTATCTTTAAAGTTTTATGGGGATCGGGAATTGCACTAAGTGCTATTAATGTAAGTCTTCACGAGACAACTCCTCCCGGCAAGTTTATAGATGATCTCGTTCTTATTAGTGATAACCCTGATCAACCAATCACATGGACACAGTTTAATAGTGCTGTCGGGCAGACAATTGCGAACCCGAGTGCTTGCGTACCCGAGTTCCATGTGTTCAATAACGTCACCTCAGGTGATTGCTTACTTTATATGGATACATTTTATGTTGAACACGCGAAAAATACTGACGGAGATACGGATGCTGTTTTCACATTTACCGAGTACCCTGTGTTTAAAAGTGAGAGCTGGATACAGCAACAATTTGATAAACCTGTAGAACAGAAGGATGGCACAGTTAAGTATTTTAATACCACGGGTAGGCTAACTCCGAAGTGGACATACAGTTGTAACTTCGAACAAGTTACGGAGACATTCTATAATAACTTAGAAACTTTATTACAGTGGCAACGTGAGGGTAGTTACTTAATACTCCACACGGCTGAGACAATTGAAAATTATTTACCTCCTGTATTAATGGGTAAGATGACGATACGTAATGTCCGCCAGAGTAGTTTTGACCTATCACGTAAAGATTTCACTTTTATATTCGAGGCGATATAATGGGTAAGTATTTAAAACTAGGTGTACAAGCTCCTATGAAGAACCACACGTTTATGAAGGGTACCGCGTTCGACACCACGTGTACTCAGTTTGATCCTCCCGCAGGAATCGGGGGAGTATCATACGTGTCGCGAACTCCTACAATATATGCGACCCTGAACAAGGGTGACACAGTTAAGCTAGGAGCTTCAACAAATAGTGATAATCTCAGGGCAACCGAAGAGATACCAGTTTCCCGGGTTTTAGTTGATAACGGTAGTAATGGGTTTTTTCTCTTTGATTCTACCGCTAACTTAGTGTTTAATTACAATAGACCTGATAAGATTGCGGGACTGGGGAATCACTTTCCGGATAGTTGGTCAGCTCCGAGTATCAGTGACATTAATAGTTTCGGGGGCGATGTTCATTATATACCCAGGTTAGACGGGCTTAATTTACCTGATTACTCAGACTTAGTGTCAGGTGTAGATAATGGTATCATTGCGGATTTTACAACCTTTGGTATCGATGATTACTTCTCTTCTAAAATAGCTTTGTTCAAGGACGGGGGTAGTACCTCTGCTACTAATTTAGATATTTTACGTTATAACTTTAATACAGGGGATTTACTAACTGATACATATTACCGAGCAGGCTTTTTTTACCGGTATAAGATATATAATAACACCGGGAGTCTATCGGTCAAGGGTACAGCCACGGTAAATGATGGCAATAGTGATATAATTAGCGGTATTTATTTATTTAAAATAGGTGATAGAGAAGATTTAAATTGGTCACTGGTTGTTACTAACCCGGCTAAGACAGTAGGCTCGGGAGGCTATATTAACTTCAATATTGAGCTAGGTGGATTCCCCGGAGGAAGCCCTACGAAGTTGCTTCATAATTTAGACTGCGTGTGGTTAGAGCATGCTAAGTGGACTGATGATGATACGGCTGGTGTGTACACTTTTACTGAGAATCCTGCGATCGGGACACAATCCTGGAATTTTGAGGAGTTTCGGCAGAAGAGTGAGTTGGCTACAGGGGTGTCAGTTTATGGGCAGAAGGATGGACGGAAACGGAGTCAATACAAGTTTACTTGTATTTTCGAGAACGTCTCAGCGGACTTCTGGAAGAACTTGTTAATTTTGAGACAGTGGAACCAGCTTGGATATAAAATTGTGTTCCATACGTCAGAGCAGTTTTCCGGGCGAGTGCCTCCTGTTTTGATTGGAAAAATAAGACTATCTGCGATTAAGAAAAATAATTGGTCGCTACCGCAAAAATCGTTTACATTTATATTTGAAGAGAGTGAATAAGTGACTAAAGAAGAGAAAAAAGCTTATGATAGGGAATACCGTGTTAGGAATAAAGAAAAGATAAAAGTAAAGGAAAAAACGTACTACATTAAGAATAAAGAAATAAAAATAGCATACGCTAAGAGATATAACGCTGATAACGTAGAAAAAATAAAAGAACACAAAAAGAAGTGGTATATTGAGAATAGAGAAGAGAAACTAGCATATAGTAAGGAATACTATATTGAGAATATAGAAAAGATTAAGGAATACAAAAAGACGTATCAAGCTGAGCATAGCGAAGAGATAAAGGCATACGGTAATAATTACTATATTGAGAATAAGGAGAAGTTAGACGCACAAAAAAGGAAGTACTATGTTGAGCATTTAGAAGAGTCAAAAGCACGTGGTAAGAAATACCGTGTTGAGCATGAAGAGGAGGTAAAAGCATACAATAAGAAATACAATGCTGAGCATAAAGAGGAGATAAAAGCATATAGTAAGAAATATCGAGTCGAGCATAAAGATAGGATAGAAAAGTTCTACGCTGAGAATAAAGAGAGGTTGAAACTAAAAGAAATAGAGAAAAGAAAAACTAATTTAACATACAATATTAGCTGTAGAATTAGCTGTTCTATTCGTAAGACACTAAAAGATAAAGGTGGTAGGCATTGGGAAGATATAGTAGGCTATACTGTAGAGGAGCTAATTTGTAGGTTGGGATCGACTATACCGATTGGGTATACATGGAGTGATTATCTTGAAGGTAAGCTTCATTTGGATCATAAACGACCTATAAGCTCTTTTTCCTTCACGAGTACAGACAACCCTGATTTTTACGAGTGTTGGGGTTTAGATAATTTACAACTTTTAACAGCTCATGATAATGTATCTAAAAATGATAGTTATGCTAAGCCTTATCAATTAGGTTTAGCAGTTTAAAAACAGAGCCACAAGGAGCGTAGGTAATGGGGTATTTAGAAGATGGGTTAGGACAGGATGTAGTAAATGTAGAAGCTAAGGTTTTCATCGAGGATGATGGTATAAAAACTGGAGCTTCGCAAAGAAGCCCCGAGTGGGTCGATTTTACTGAACGTATAGAATCGAGTGGAATTAACCTGCTAAAACAACTCGGGGTGATATCACAAAATAGTGAGACAAAGGTGGGTGTTGGTGCTTTTGCAAGTACTATCCGCCAAATTACATTTGATAACACAAATAATTTCTTTAACAAGCCGATTGATAGAGAAGATGGTACGGTGTTTGCAAACTTTTTTGGAAATTCATATCCGTCAGTTTTAAAAACTATTTTAGCGAATACGGCTTATTTTACTCATTCTCGCTTCCATACTTTAACAGTGTATGGTGGACGTAGGATAAGGGTTGACGCAAGGGTTCAATTATCAGATGGTAGTGTATCAACTGGAACGCTTGGAGTATTCCTTATAGAAGGTATATCCCGGGACACCGCTACAGTTGTTTTTACATTAACTTCTCTCGCACAGCCACTTCTTGAGCGTGAAGCCTCGGTTGTAAAAGACGGGCTTTCCTGGTACTCAAATAGACCTGTTGGTTTTTTAGTTGAAAAACTTTTAGAAGTTGAGTACGCCGATTCTAACGGTGATCTTCCTACTAATTTTAATATAGAGGATAACATACGTATCCAAACAGCTGGTAGTTTGGTTGGTAAAAATGCTGATAACCGCACGATCTCCCATTATGGCAGAAGTCCGGAAAGGTCAGGAGGTACTGAGGTATCTTTTCGTGCAAACGCCGGGTCTGATTCCGGTGCAACATGGTTAGATAAATCCTTGACTACACGAGCAATGGTTTCATGGAACTTTGGCACCAACCCTGATTGGGCTAATATAATTTTAGCCGCTGCTACTGATAACGCTTCAACAGTTCATATAGGTTTTAATAATGGTAGCGATTTAGATATAGATGGAGAATGGGACACAGACGTTCTAAGACCTTCAGCGGGTGATGTTTTGAGAATAAAGAACGATACGGTAAACGGGAATGATGGCTTTTATAATATAACCAATGTAAACGAGTCTAGTAATCGTACAGTGTTATCGTTAGCTACCCCATTAAAGGGCACTGCTATTTCTTTGTCTGCGGGTGGAGTAGAGTTTAATATAAGCCGTCTGTACATGGGTTGTGATGATCAGTTGTGGTGTTTTCGTCCACACAGGGATATTTTCACTTCAATTGATATCACAAAATTAGATTTAGCCCGTGCTGAGTTAACTAATGTACCTGCTGAAAAAACTATGAACATTAATCGGTTGTGGTTTGATGCAAGACAGAAGTACATTATTGGTGCCGCATGGCATGATGAGTATGATGGGAGCCGTGGAGCAAACTTTAGAGATTTCTCTGCAACCACAGATATGCAGATATTCAAAGTTGCATTATCCGCAGGAAACGATATTTTAACTACGGTAGGAGCTAACATTCCGAATGTATTTACCGGTGAATTTTGTTTAAGACAAGGTAGATTGCATAACGTTGACTACGATACATTGGATAGAACTTTTGTAGGACAAGCTGTAGATATTCCAGGGGAGTCAGATTCCAGCGATTGTAGTGAGAATTTAATGACACCTTTCAATCAGAAATTTGTGACGGTTGATACTGATGAAACTTACAGTAACCCCGGAGGTTGTTTCCAAGACATAACGTTTTCAGGTATTGATACTGTATCTACAACTTTAGGTAGTAATTATTGGGGACTTTATAGATTTACTACTAACAACTTCCAACCCGGCTATAGGACTGTTGTTCTAGGTCGCCAAGACAGTGCCGAAGAAGCTAATTATATCAGGTTCAGTTATGGTCAGAATGGGTATGTAGTATTTAACGAGCGTTCAGAAGCTCAGGGTGCAGTATTCTATTCTACATTTGATTATACAGATACTTCTGATGAGAACTTTGATTACTTCCATTTTAATGTTAGTCTAGCTACTTCGAATACAATAGCTGCCGGAGAAGGTCTTAAATTAAATAGTATAGCTACACATCCTACTGCCGGTTGTGAGATAACAGGGCAGAAAAGTATTGCAGTTGGGTTACAAAATTGGAAGCATAACGGGGGGTCAGGTGCTCCTGGAGAATGTCGAAGTTACATCCAAGTGATCTATCAACAGACCGCGGACACATCAAATACAATAGGTAAGTATAGGTTTCTCGGTACACCTGCGTACAGTAGTAATTTAGATACTACTTCAACTTTCAGAACTTTTACTGACATAGTACCTCATTGGGAGAACAGTGGGAGCCAGTTTGCATGTAACTTATTAGTCTCGGGTCTTGATAGAGATAAGATAGCAAAGAATGATCTCTACTTTTTAGGAGAATACAATTATGATGGTTCGACTGCGAGCGATACTATAACTGAACGTAGAAAAAGCTCAACACCTATGGCTAAACTGGTAACAGATTCGGTAAATTCAGTGGAACCTGTTTACTCAAGTTATTTTACTGACCCGGAGCGAGGATTTTTATACCACTATTTACAGGATACTAGTCATACATTTACATTACTCGGTAGTGGTCATCCTTATGTTATTGGAGATAGTAATATGTCTTCGAACCTTACATTGGATTATTACAGCTCGATAGCAGCTCATTCTGGTTCATCTACTACAGATACCATTTTTGATACTATAGTTTATGGTTCCAGTGCTCCGACATACCCGGCTATAACACAACACAATCCCCCAAGTGGAAAGTATTATTTATGGAAATACGATGTATTCTATACATCCAGAGTTGAACTAGCTGATTTTGAAGGATTAAAATTATGGGATGTTTTAAAACTGTTCGCCGAGAAGGTTGGATATACTATGGGTTGGGATGGCGATAGGTTCTTCTTTGTACCCCGGGATGTATCAAAAACAATTGCTTACACATTTGATAATTCAGGTGATAACCTAGGATTCACTAAAATAAGTGTTACTGATGGTGTAAAAGAAATTTATAACGTATGTTCTATTATACCGTCTGTTGTTACCCTGGAACAACCCTCGACCGAGCTCAAATTAGTATCAGACCCGGTAGATTCGACCATTGATAGAAGTAAGATGAAGATGTCAGTCCAGGTTGAGCAAAGGGACACTCAAACCAAATCAATCAAATTACAGTGTGTTACAGGTGGTGTTATGGACGGAAATAACATTCGTTTTAAGTATATCTACTATAGTAAGAATATCGAGTCTACTTTGGGTTCTACTTATGAAATAGTAAACACTTATTTGAACATTGCCTCCGGAATATCTGATGTTAAAAAAGGTGATCTTATCGAGGTTCATACTCAGGAGAAATCCGCGGGTGTTCAGATTACGGAGTACGTTGGTACAGGTATAGTCGCAAATGATCCAAGTTCTGCAGACCTGGAGGAAAGCAAAGTAACTCTTACAGCCGTCCTGGAGAATTTCAATGTAACTGATTTTGCTACTGTCGCGTCTCCTGCTAATTATCCTATAGGTTCGAGTGTTATAGTAACAAAGGTAAATTCAGACACTTGGAGCGATAGCGTAGATAATCAGATATCCGATGGTTATTTTGAAGAGGTATTAACAACTAACTGGACTGCAACTAGCTGTACTGAGACTCTATTTACAACTAGTTATGTATTCGGTTCCCAATCTTTAAAAATAACTGATTCAGAAAGTAGTTCCGAGTTTGTATCCCAGACTATAAGTGGTTTAAAACCTGAAACAACTTATGCTTTATTAGCTTTTGCTAAAGCAGATAAACTGAGTGCAGATAGTGTTGTAAACCATTCAGCTACTGTTGATATATCTGGTACAATTAGTGGTTGGGAAGCATTAGTAACTACTTCACCTTCATGGGAGGAACTATCCGGAACATTTGTCACAGGGGCAGGAGAGACAAGTGTGACGTTAAAATTATACTCTAATCAAGCAGGTGCAGTATATTTTGATGGTATAGTAGTAATGGAAGGACACAAAGCTCGACCTGATTACATGTTAGCTTATAGAGATAGTGTTTTTTATGAAATAGGTGACAGCAATGTTTTCATAAAATTTGTTGATGGTAACGCCAATATAGAAGGAGAAGAGGCTCGCTTTGAAGTCGGAGATATCATAGAGATAACATGTCCCGGGTTAGTGTTATCAGCAGATACATTATCAAAACAAACTACTATTAATGCTACCAGTGTTCAAGACTACAGACGTAGAGAGTTCCCTGTTATCCAAAATAGGTTTCTCGGGCACCTTGAGGCGAAAGATATGACCGAAAAAATAGTATCCAATTTCGCTTTCCCTCATAATACATTCAAATTGACTTCAAAGTACGCTCCATTTATTAGGTTTGTTAGCTCTGCGAAGGTATTGAGTACGTTTAAAATAGTAGATAACGAGATGTTACCATATGATCTTGCAAGCGGAAGGACTGGGTATATGCGGAAAATCGAACATAATCCAACTAACGGAGTCACTACTATAATTATAAGAGACAGTGAACCGTATTAAGTACATTGTAGGTGATGGTTAGAACTTATAATCAACATTTAACCCGAAGTTATTTGTGCTTAAATATAAATTCTTATGGGGTAGGTCTATGAAGTTAAATGATATAACAGCAATACTACTTAAAATGGTACCATATATAATATTACGGTCTGATCTTCTCCGAAGTATTATACTTTCATGTTCGCTACTCGCAATAATAGCGTCTTGACGGAGCTTGTAAGCTCTAAAAAAATGGCTAACACCTGTAGAAGCAGCGAAGATACTAATTAAAATAGGTGTTAAGTCTACGGTAACCGATTCATCCGTCTTTGTTGATACACTGTCCAATTGTTGTGAAAAACTATCGAAGCTCAGTAAAGCTAATAGACAACATACAATAGTGATTTGTTTCATACTGATAATCTCCTTGTTGTTAATAATCCATTTTGTAAAATTGTATAATCTATTACATCATAAACATTCTCAGGCTTCAACGGGTTAGCACACCCGATAAGCACTAGAATTAACCAAATTAAATTTCTCATTAAATTTCCTCTATAGGTTTAAAATAATAAGTAATAGATTGATAAAACACGTCAGGTTTAACTGTACCATTTGAGTTTCTTTTATGGTTACAACCTTCGTCCTTACTGACGGTGTGTTCTACATCTGTAATTTCAATTAACCATGTTCTTTCCGAATTATAGTTTAAATGATAGATAATTTTATCATTTACTTTTAGAGGAAGAGGGTAACCCTTTTCGCTTATAAAATTTCCTTTCTCCATTTTATCAAAGTTGTTGGTGAATCTTAACCATGTTCTTAGACCATGTGCTGGGTTACTTGCATAACTATACTCCTTATTAATATTATTAAACTTCCGGTAAGCTGTTATCCCTGTATATACAATACCGAAACTTAGTAGCATATTTTTTAAGTATGTTCTTCTATTCATTATATCTCCTTTATGTTGTTTTAGGGCGGTAGTATTCGTTTAATTCGTTTAATTTTTTTAGTTCTTGAGTTAATTCATCTCCACTCATTTTTTTAAGTACGTCTTTTTCAAATAGGGTGTATTGTATTATTTTACCTATTAAATCAACTCCTTTTAGGCTTATTGGTAGTGCACTGTCTACAGCATTATCATCTATTTTGTTCCTCTTTCTTAGTTACCGTGCTATGACACAGCACGCAATTATACAGCCGGACTGGTTTTTGACCGGGCAGTTTTATTAAAGAATTGTTTCAGGTTTATTATATATAATTCTTTCTATCTCACACATCTCGAATCCAATACCACTTAATTTTTCCCTAATACTATAAAATTCGTCAACAGTCCAGATAAATGTTATTCTTCCAAAAGCCATCCAGCAGGCGTTTGTGATTAGCCAGATGCGGAAACATAGCCGGTTTTTGCGGATGTTTAGGATTACTCCGATTATTGATAATATTGTGATTATCCACATTGCTGATTCGATTTTCATTTAAACCTCGATTAAATTTTTCCATGCTTTCTCACTATTCTCCAACCACTTCGCCAATTCTTCCGTAAGCATTCCGCTTAATTCGCAAGTATGGATTAATTCCTCTAATGCCTCAATCCGGTTCGATGCAATCGTTATTACGGATTCTTTGGTTATAATGACGGCTTTGTTTTTACTCATATTATTTCCCTCCAGTTAATCAATTATATGGGTTCTTTATCTTCCACAGCATCCTTCCCAAATTTGCCTCTATCATCAGCTAAATCATTACCATAAATACCTCTTGAATATAGTTCACTGCATTTACTGCACCAGAGATTTATGACGATACTATCCCAATTTTTTGAAACTCTTACTCTTGTTCGTTTACTATCACATTTTGGATTCGGACAATACATATTTTATCTCCTCTAATAATTCAGGGTTTTCGTGGATGTTGCCGATGATTTCACTGTAACCACTTATTTCATCACTTAATAAAGGGGTTTCGCTACTCCCATCCTCACAGTACCATCGTAGAATAAAAGCAATTTGATTACTACTCCATTCAACAAAACCATTACCCAACTCATCACCTCCGCCTAATATGTCACCTTCGTAAATTTCTTTATCTTTTAATTTCCGTCCGGTATATTGTTTCTTATCATCGTGCATAATATAAAGGTCATAACTCCATTCTGTGCCATCTTTTGAATATTGACTCTGAATTGTCCATAATTCTTTATAGCTGTGTATAGTTGTTTCACGTTGCCATCCGACAAATTTACCCTTAAAAAATAATTTAAACTTAATTTCCCTCATGATTTACCCTCCTGTTATTTGAACCGTCTGGTAATCCCGAACAGTTCGGTTAGTTAATTTTAATCTTCCAAATCATAATCCCTTGAGCAACTTTTACAATATCTATAATCATCATCCGATTCAATTAAACATTTTTCACAAAACGATCCTTCACAATAACCACATTCTTCTATAATTTCATTGTCTTCAGTTGCACTACAATCAAGACATTTATTCATAATTTTACCCTCCTATTAAATTAAAATAATTCCGCTTGTTTCCGGTTACGTATCCGCAAATTCCAGTAGCGAGCATGCACTGCTCTGAGTAATTCCCTTTTGTCTGATTTGCAGATTTTCCACTTACAGAGCTTCGGAGCTTTCTTTACTATCTTAACATAATATCCGTAATCGCCTTTTGTAACTTCCATTAATCCAGCATGTTCAGGAATTTCATCAAGACTCACCTTGAAACCGTGAATTACAAACCAGAACTGCGAAATAGTTGTAATTTTCTTTTTTAAGCGGTGATGCTTACCAAGTTTAAATTTAAATTCTGCCATAAAATCAGCCCTCGATAATTTAATTTCAAATTCCTTGACATATCCAGCATCTGTTACGGTCAATAAATCGGCTTCCCACGAACCATAAAAATAGTTACAGACAAAATATTTGTGGTATAGATGGCAATATAATATTTCCTGCATTTTTGATTCGGTCATTATTTCGACACCCATATCAACCGCTTCAAATCCTCCCGAAACTCCCACATCCCCTGCAGCTCGCTCCACGTCTCATATATAAACGCCTGCCCGATGATCGCCAATTCCCGGTCGGTGAGAACGTCCACAGGAGCGTAGATGCACAGGTAGTATAGTTGATATAGGCAAACCGTGAGGATGCAGGAGAGAGCGGTTGCGAATAGGATTGCGAGGATTTTAAGTATGTTCATTTAGTTATCCCCAAATACGAATTTATATTTTCTTCCCAATATAGCTACGTGTAATAAATGTTTACAGTTCCGATAATAGCCCATTTTTGGAAAATAATAATTATCTATACCGCAATCAGGACATTTACATCGAGGGAATACACGAACACACATTCTATTTTGTTTCTCGCTCATTTGGTTGCCTCAATTCCCGATTCACCAGTTCCGTTGCAATCTTGACATGGTACTTGAATATCATAAAATATTGGTGTTTGCTCTAATTTGCCTTCATTAGTAAGGTAACCATCATAATCCTGCTCAGTTTCCATAAAATATCCATTTCCATTGCATCGTTTACATATTTGTTCGGGGTCGGATGCCCACGCTAATAATTTATTAATTTCTTCATCGGTTACTTTCTCGCTCATTTCCCCTCCAATATTTTATTGAATGTGCGGTTCAAGAGCTTGAAATCCTTAAATGAAAACTCATCTTCTGTTAATTCTATCGTACCTGTAATCGGCGACCTTTTGGATTTTACAATTGTTATAGGTTTTTTATGTTTCGGTATCACAATTATTTCAAAATTAGTAAATTTATAAGCTTTCATTTCCAACTGTTTTCTCGATGTTATCATTTTTGGTTTTTCCATTTTTCGTAAATTCCTAACGAGTCTTTTAAAATTCTGTGTTTTTGTTTTAATGTCGCTCATTACGCCTCACTTTCCTTTTTGTTGACGGCAACAATATGGTTCGCTAATTCCTGTTGGATTTTTCCCATAACATCTCCTCCTATTCTAAATTAATTCCAAGTTGATTATCATCAAACATTTCCAATTGTTTCTTAGTCACTACTATCTTAGTCTCTTCACCAAACAATGATAACAACGGAGCAGTTTTTTGGCTAGGTATCTCAAGTCCTAAGGTTATGGTCACGATATTGTCTTTATACCGTGCATTAAATTTGCTAATACGTACATTATTAAAGAATTGTGTATCCATACGTAATGTGAGTGGAAATATATTCTGTTTACCAAAATCAATTGAGTTAAATGATTTTGGTTCGCCACCTTGAGATGTCCCAAATATTGTAGTTGCGTACAGTGGGTTGTAATCACGGATTGTACTGTGACCGCATTGAAGCTCAACCTCAAGGTAAAAGAATTTTAATTTGCGTTTATCTATTACTTGGGTTTTTAATTGACCTTTTACAAACTGTACTAATAATTCCGTGTCATAAAATTTACTCATTGTGTTCTCCTTTAAAATAATAAATGATTTACTTGTTCATATAAGCTAGCCACATTACCAGACACCGCGAACAATGTCTTTACCACTACGAGCTCGATAGCCTAATCCTATTATCATATTTGTTCCTTTATATAAATAGTTTCCTTTACTGTTTTAGTTATTCCTTCGGAGACTATGTATACCACATCTCTTTCCCACAAAACGGGCAGAAGGTCATTTCTATGTTGAGGGAGCTAAAGAATTTGAAGCACTCTCTGTATACTGATTCCATTTCATCACAACAGTACTGTTTTATTATTACTTTTTTATTTTTTATAGTGACTAGCATATTGGCTCCTCTACGTAGATATTTCTTTTTATTGTTTCAATTATTTCTTTTACTGTTCTTCTAACTGTTTTCACATCTTTATAAGTTATGGAAGCTGAGCAAAAAGGGCAGAATTTAATAGGTACCCATTCGGTACAACCTGTTATAACTAAACCGAAAATAAGATCTTCTCCTCCGAAATATACTTCCCACTCAGAACTAAAATATATACCATTAGCTTCATAAGCATCTTTCATACCTTCACAACAATAATCAGCAGATTCTTGTTCCTTTCTTAATAGCCTTTTTCTCTCATCAAGAATTGTCTTTACATATACTATCATATCGTCTCCTCTACGTAAACAGTTTCCGTTATTGTCTTAGTTATTTCTTTAGGAAATATATAGGTTGCTTCGTTATACTTATAACTTATTGCTTCTCCGCAAAACGGGCAAAATATTATATCCTCGTACTTCATAGTAATAGAGTACTCTAATATTGTATTTTGGTAGCTAAAATATACTTTACATTCTTTATACGCTACTTCCATCCTATCGCAACAGTAATCAATTTTTGTTACTTTCCTTGTTTGTATAGTTGTTTTATCTTGTTCAAAAACCGTCTTTACATAGACTTGCATTGTTCCTCCATAGATTTTTTCTTACTTAGTAATTCTTTTAACTCTTCTTTACCTTGCCCTATAGTTTTTATACTGTGCATAGTACGGTCTATTTGAATATCGATATCTCGTTTCGCCAGAGCAAATAATACGTCATCTATTTGTTTCTCTACATCTTTTTGTTGAAGCTGTTCTGTTATTTGATTCGATATTTTAAATTCGACAGCAGCTAGACTCCCAAAGTATTTTTTAATAACATCGTCCTCAATGTAATCTGATATAGACACAACTGTTAAAGGACGACCAAATCTGTGGTGCTCACGAATAATATCATATATTGTCTTTACTCGTTTGTTAATTAAATACTCAGGGTTTAAATTGTCTACTATGTACTCCCGTTTGTCCGGGTTAGCTATAAATATTTTTAGTATCTGTTCTTCATCAGTTGAGTTAAATGTTATGTAGCGTCGAGTTTGTACCTTAGCTAATGTTAAATTTATACTAGTTATTGTTTCAATATCTTTTATAATCAACTGACGTACTACATCATTTTGTATTTTTAAGACACATAGATTTAGTTTCTTGACGAAATTTTCTCTTTTGTGGAGGGTATCACACTTGGTCTCATAGTAGTTCCCCCAAAATTGGAACAGTGATATTCTATCTTTCAGTATTTTATAGAATTCGGCTTTACCTTTTGCTCTGATATAACTGTCAGGGTCTTCTCCCGGAGGTAGTACACAGATTTCTATTTCAAATCCTAATTCTAATAGAATTGGGATTACCCTGAATGTTGACTCAGTACCCGCTACGTCGCCATCGTACATTAAAATTACTTTCTTAGCGTATTTTTTTAGTATCCGAGCTTGTGTATTAGTCAATGTTGTACCTAATGTACTTACCGTACTATACACACCGATTTGGCTCATAGCTATTAAGTCTAGTACTCCTTCAACAACTACAACTACACCAGTTTTTTTAATATATGATTTAGCCAAGTGTAGACCGTATAATAATTTAGATTTCTGGGCTAGCATAGTATCAGGTAAGATTAAATATTTTCGCGAATTAATAGAAAATGTTCTCCCAATGAAGCTAACTATTTTTCCATTTTCTGAATGTATAGGGAACATTATTCTGTTTGTAAAAAATGTATCAAAACCTACTGATTTTTTTTTCCGGCTTAATAAACCTAATTCTAACATAATTTTTATATGTGCTTCTATATGTATTAGATATTTACTGTGCCTAATTGATCCTATCTCAAACTTTGCACACGACTCCGTTGTTATACCTCTATCAGTGACAAATTTTAACATTTCACCGCTATGAGGACGGCGACACCAAAGTGAATACATTTTCATTGTCTTATAATATTTATCATGGTTTTCAAATTTCATAGTAACAGGCAGATTATAAGTTTTTACCACGTGTTCTACTGCTTGATAGTAATCAAGTTTTTCCATATACTGGACGAAATTTATAACTGTACCCGTGGCTTTACATCCGAAGCAATAGAAAAACTGTTCTGCGGGATTAATACATAATGAAGGTACTGGGTCATTATGAAAAGGACAGGAGGCGAAAAAGTTACTCCCCTTTGGTTCCACAGTTATATAGTCTTTAATTACACTGACTATATCTAACTTGGAACGTATTTCCTCGATAATATTATACGGTATAAATTGTAAACTGTGATTCGGTGTTTTCAACATAGTAATCCTTTCGAATCTGCTACTTCTTTGATAGCGATTAAGTCGTGTTCGTTATATACTCTCCAGTTATTGTAATCTCTACCTGGTTTAGGTGTAAGTCCTTGTTCTTCCCATTTGAATAGTGTTTTTTTAGTTACCCCTACTATTTTGCAAATGGTGTTCGTTGAGTATGTCATAAGCTTTTCAAGTTTATTTCTGTCATGTCTGTTAACTCATACTCGATTGGTATGAGTCCTAGAAATTTCTTTGTTACCTTTTCTTTTGCTTTCATAAAAGAAAAGGTACTACATTGTTCCCCACAATTAGGGCATATTGAGTACGGACAACCTCCGTGAATAAAAAGAACTTCAGTCCGCTCTTTATTTATTTTAACTTTAACATAATAGCCACATTCACAAATAGCGTATAATTTAAAAGGTGTCATTTGGCTCCTATTAATTTATCTATTTTTTTATACTGATAATAATTACCGTATTGCTTTATCTCACTCCTAAATATGTTAGAAATATCACATTTCTCAGTGAATGTTAATTTCTCATACGTTTTAATTAAATTTAAGCAGTCTACTGGTGTGTTAAATAAACAATTAACAGGATACAGAGTATCAGCTCCATACCAGTTGTGAATCAAAGGCAGTAATCTCTGGGCAATACCTTCCATGGCTCCGTAATGAAATGACTCAAATAATGAAGTAGAGAATATATAGTCCTTATCGCTCAACCAGAGAGGCACATCTTTAACCCAGCCATCAAATTTAATGTCTAATCCCGGATTGCTGCTACAGAAGTGGTCGAAGTATAACTTTAATCTACTTTCTTGAAATGCCCCTGCTATATGTAATGTATATTCCGGATCCCATTTTGATATCATTTCAAAACAGTACAGTAATAAGGGTATATTCTTTTTATGATTTAAATATCCTACATATGCTAAATTTTTTCCGTAATGAGGCTTAGTATTAGAGAACTTAGTGAAATCTATCCCGTTGTGTATCACGTGGAGGTTGGTTTTTACCTGTCCCACGTTAGCTTCAAATAATCGTTTAGTATGAGTAGATACAAATATTAAATCATCTACATAATCCCAATTTACATTGTGTATTACCGGGGTGAATAATTCATACGAGTGTATGCGGCATATTGTTTGCGTGTTTAACCTGGAATGACTCAGGGCTTCTACAATAAGTCTATCGCAGAACTCGAACCATACTAAATCCGGCTGGGTAGATTCTATGTATTGGGGAATCTGTTGCCCGGAACTGGTTTTAATTAATTCTACTTCGTGAGTTTTTTCCAGGTGTTTAACAATACCTGTAATAAATGAATCTATTTGAGTAAATATTAGTATCTTCACACGAGACCTAATTCTATTAATATGATAAATGTTGTGATACCGAAAAATATACCTATAATCAAACATTCAGCAATTGTTATTAATTGACCCTTGTTCATTTTTGCACCATTGGTTCAAATTTATCTACTCCCGGCATTTTAAAATCTCCAGGAGTTACAATTTTAGGTGCCATCTCACTCTGTATTTGCTTTTTCAACTTCTCCATTACTGTATCAGAGACAAGATCGAGAAATATATTATCTGCTACATTTTTTAATATTGACAAAGCTATATTCTTTTGTTCGACCGGGGTCTTACCTTTGAACTCATAGCTTAATTGGATACGATGATTCGGAAAAGCTTTGATAACCATTACATCCGGAGCATTTGGATCTGGTGTAGCCTCTTTTTTATCATTTACTTTTTTCTGAATTTGTTCTTGTGGTGGTTGTTGAACTTTTTGTGCGTTCCCAAAATCTTTGTTTTCTGCCATGGTTTCTCCTATTTATTTGTTAATACATGTATACGTTTTGTGTATAGAGCTACCTCAGTTTCGAGGGTCACTATTTCATCACGCTGTTCTTTTAAAATTGTTTCAAATTCTGTCTTTTCGTCCACGGTTATTTGTACTTCATTTAGATGAGATCGTACAATGCATAAAGCTTCTATGAGAAAACTTAGTTCTTTTTGATCGATCCACGTGTGCCCAACTTTACCAAAGATAAATAACTGGTTGAGACCGCCGTCATACCTTACTGTTGTTCGATGACCTTCTTTATTAATATTTATATCTTTAACTTCTGATATTTTAATTTGGGTCTCAAATATTTTTTGTTTCTTTTTAAAAATTCCCATTACTTTCTCCTTAAAATTTCTTACCGTGTTTATAAGGTCTTTTCTCGTTAACTAAATGTTTAACATAAATAGCATGTAATATATCTAACTTAAATGCTTCTGCCAAGTCGAATACTCTAATAACTATATCCGCGAGTTCCTCTACAAAATTATTGTAGTCTGGAGTATCTTTACGTACTGCCTCCATCGCCTCAGTTACTTCACTGTGTATTAGACACAGTTTCTCAGGTATATCCTCCGCGTTAATACCTTATTTTTCATACTACTCCTTTAATTTGTTAGAAAAGAATGGCAGTAACCGCAGTAAAGGGTTCCTTCGTCGTTCTTGTTGTGACTTATCTTGTTGCACATCAGGCACTGTATCGCTGTCCCATTCTTTATTATTTTGTATAAAGGCAACCTGTGTTTTGTTAATACCCTCTCTTGCTGTAAAGGCGTCCTCAATTTTATTACATATTGGCATAAAAACCTCAAAACATTCATTACATACCTCATTTGAAAAATTTATTAAGTGTCTTATATGTCCCCAACCAAAATGAGAGTACGACACATTTATAATAAGACCATCCCTACGACCAACGAATTTTCTATTTCCAACCCCCGGACTATCCATTTCCAACAGTTTTGAACACACAGGACAGAAAGAAAAATTTACTGATTTCATATTACTCCTTATTTTCCTTTAATCCAACTTGATGGTACCCGGAATGATTTACTAGCTAACCCGAGCAGTTGTTCAATGCGTGGATAGTTTGTTAATTTACAAGCAGCTACTAGCTTGGCATAATTATCTTTCTGACTCTTCCAGGTATATGTGTAGCAAAATTGACAATACATAACACTGTAATCTACTGTAGCCCATAATTCTCTATGACTTGCGGTTCGACTGCATTTATCGCAGGTTAATTTAAATGTGTCTATCCAATGAGCTTCACCGTTAATACCGTGTTTTTCAGGCAGTAACTCGTGGTACGTCCCTAATACAGGATTGTATAGAAATCCCCGTCTCGGTGTTTTACTTTGAATACTGTTTGTAAATAATGCTACTGGTTTTAGTTTTTTCAAGTTACCTCCAAATGAACTATTACTGCACTGTGGTTATAATAATTTAGTGTGTTTACATTCGGTATGTTAAAGTTACCTTCCTCCCACTTTGAAAGATGGGTTTCATGGGTGTTGTTGAATACTGCACCTTGATTGGTTACCTTTTTGGGTGTAACTACTATAATATTTTTAGATTGTAATTTACATTTGTGTAGAAGTGTTCCTCCGTTATTTTTATGGAAATGTTCTATAACATCTACAAGCAATATAAGATCGTATTTTTCTTTAGTGTTATATAACACATCAAGTACTGCCAGTGCATCTCCTTCATATATCGAATCGTATATCATGTGCTGGAGAGGTGTTACATACTCACTGTGTATCTCTATCCCGTCAATAGTTCGTTTCCAATCATTGTACACGTTACGTCCGTCCCAAAGCTCCAGGTACTCCCGGAGCAGAAATCCGTACTTCCCGAAGCCGATACCGATATCCAGGACTCTTTGTGGGTTTATTTTTCTTACAATATTTAGCACAGTTTCTATACTGTTAATACTACTTGACGGCATAGCCCTCCAAATATTTATTTAATCTTGTTGAACAGTAACTTTTTATGTTATCTATGTAGGTAATCGGAGCTACTCCGTGAAAAATTCTGCCTATATACTCAATTTTTTGGAGTCTTTCGATATAAAATAACCAGTGCATTCTATAGAGATGACAGTGTAGTTGCCAGTATTTATTATCTGTAGAATTAAAGAATACTCTTTTATAGTGACTTTCTGTCACAGAAACCCACTTAGACCTGAATTGTACTTTCATTTATCCTCACTAAATGTATCAGCCCCGAGATGCCGGTAGAAGAACTTCCGAACCCACTGCTGCATAAATGTATCTCCGTACTGTGCAGTAAAGATACCCATAGGGTTGTCTCTTGAGCCTTGATAAACTACTACCTTGTTACACCCTTGCACGAAATAATTTAACCGTGCTGTCCTCATAACCGCCCTGTTATCTAATACAGTTAATAATCTTGCTTTTTTAACTGTGAATTTATCCTCGTTTGATTTTTTTATTGTTGGAACTGTGGATTTTTTAGGCTCCGGGGTAGCTTCCTTTTGGTTAGGTGCTTCAGTTTGTTTTTTAGTTACCTCATCTGCTAATGTTGAGAAGTCAAATTTGGTAATATCGATCTTTTCGCTCATATATCCTCCTGTTTTTTAGTTACTAAATATTTGCTAAAGAAAAAATTTAGGGAATTTGCGATATATTAAGTTAGTTAGCGATTCGATACCTACTAAACAACAACTTAATCCTATAAACACTCCACCAATTTTCCAGAAAATTCCAGAAGCAGAGCAAGTAAAGCCTACTAACATTATTACCACACCAACTGATGCTAATGATGAAGAAAATATTATTAAAAATTCTTTCTCCATTTTTTCCCAAAAATAAATATTCTTTTCGTTCATATATCCTCCTGTTTAGTTTATTATAATTTGTTAGTTATTCAATAAAGTGATGCTTCTCCGAACACTCTAGCGGTCACTATAAAAATAACTCCCATTACGAAAGTAATAGCACTTATCGATTTTATTACCGGGAACATAATACCCGTTAGCATCCCTAGTATACCAAATAAAGTAACAGATAACCCTATTATTAAGGTAATTTTACTTATCTTTTCCACACATACTCTCCTGTTTTATATTAAAATTTATTGTTTAAATATTCTGATGATGTGAGTAACCCAATAAAAAATATAACAACAATACCAAGTCCTACAAGTACAGAACCAATTAATCCTACCGGTGGAATCAATATTCCTATGCACAGTAACACTATACCAGATAATATCATTAGTGCCCCAACTATTAATGAAAATTTAGTTAAATCATCCATACCTATTTCTCCTTCACTATAATAGATACCCCATTCTCTTTAACCACTTTAATCACGTGTATAAAGTTCTTAGCTAAATTATTGTTCTGAGTTATCACCATTTTTAAGCCCCGTATATTATTTAGTAACATACTAAGCTCCTCTCCACCGGTCTCGTCTATCTCCCCAGCTACATCATCTAACAGTGTAAACTCGAATGGCATATTATTCCGTTGTAATGAGATTTCTTTCAAAGCTAAACCGAGACATATAGCTATTCTAACCCGTTCACCCTTGGAGTAAGTATCCAGTCCCCGTATGAATCCGTTCTCATCTACCACGTTAATTGTGAACCCGAGTTTATACTTGTTCTCATCTTTCCTCGCGGACTTTTTTTCTTTTTTTGTGTCAAGTGTTATCTGGTAACCACATTTGAGATCAGATAAATAACGATTACTAATATTCTCAAACTCGGGTAAAAAGTTCTCTATTTTCCAACGTCGTATAGTAGTATAGCAATTCTCTATCAGAAGAAAGTTAGAGATAACAGTCTCACAGGATTTAATATTTCTATCAAGCTTATCACGCTCGTACCAAAGTTGCTTACGTTGAATTTCTTCCTGGTCTATTCTTCCGATTACATTGTGTCCATTGTCAATAGAATTTTTTCTATCAAGTATACCACATTTAATCTGGTTCGTGTCTATAGTGCTGTGTTTACTAATCTTGAGTTCTACTGAAGCCCGGGAGTCAGTAAGTTCTTTTTTTATTTCCTCATACTGGGATATAATCTTAATTTTCTCTGCCTTTAATTTATTTAACTCCAGTTCGATAGCCTCAGTCTCTTCCGGATCAATTTTAATCAGGTTAGCTTCTTTAATTAATAAAGTTAGTTCTGATCTTGTAGCTTCGTATTTATTTAATTGACTCCGAAGTTTTTCTTTTTCGAGATTCATTGCTCTTAACTTCTGGTTGTACTCAGTTGATTTAATTTCATTTTTATCTAATCTTTCTTCAACTGTATCTCTGTCAAAATTATCTAATTTATTTTCTGGACTAACCATTAAATTTGTACTACATTTAGGACAAACCAATGATTCATTTAATAGCCCTATATCAGAATTAATAACAAGATCCAATTCTATTATAACTGGGTTTAAATTTGTTATTTTATTGTCAATATTAATTACAGTTATTCCTAATTCTTCTATGTTATTATCAAGGTCATCAATTTTAGGCAGGTTAGCTATTTTCTGCTTCACAACTTCTTTTTGTTGTAGAGATTGGAGTATGCTTTCTATTCTATCTTCTTTCGCACCATACGCTGTTCTTAAATACTTTATTTTAACCGCATAGTCTGATTCGTTCTTTGATAGAGCTTTGTTTATACTATCTACCTCTCTTTTCAAAGGCTCAACCGATTCAGCTAATTCAAGTTGTTTGCTAAGACTATCTATTTCTAATGTAGACTTCCTTATTTCCAAGTTAAGATTTTCCCGGTCAAGATTATTAGCTTCGATTGAACATAGATTATTTAAGTTAGCCATTACTCTGGTAAGAATTTCATTTTTCACAATAAGCTTCTTATCCACTATCTGCCTTCTAGTTTTTACATCTTTACCTGCTGTCTCTAACCTACCAAGATTAAGCATACGGGTTATTAATTCCATTTTCTTCTCCGAGGGAGTACTATTACTAGCGAAAGCTTCTAAACTATCTATCGAAAAGTATGTGGTGTTAATAAAATCAGTGTAGTAATCTTTACCGGTAATGTCTAGGTATTGTAATAGCGAGTTCTGTGTTACTGTGGCAGTAGATTTAGGATGATCATTAAGTCCATTAACCCAGAATTCTAAAGTATTGGTAGTACCACGTTTTCTTACTATCCTTACCTCATCATTTTGATGAGTAAAATAACCTTCTACAATTGCTTGCGTAGCTCCTGTACGTATAATATCATCTACATATCCTGACTTAGTTGTTATACCAAACAATAGAAACGATATTCCGGAGAATAAACTTGTTTTCCCGGCTCCATTACTGTTTGAACCCATACTATCGCGGTTGTCTCCGAGAGTTAATACGCCTGTGTCGTTAGCGGGGAAGTTAACCTCAGTGTTTTCAAACGATTTAAAATTTTTGAATATTATTCTAACTGGTTTCATTTTTTTCCTTATTATATACCGTGTCATTTAGATTCAGTATTAACTTAATTACGTTTTCATAAACCGTTTCATATCTAATCCCACATAATCTTTTGAACCCTTCTAAATTCTTTATTAATTCTTCTTTTGTCACTCATCCTCCGATTCAGCGTCTATTATTACATCTGTTATGTTATCAAACGCTGTGTCAATATCGTCATCAGCTATATAATTTAGTAAACAAATAACCACATCTTCTAGTTCAGATTGTATAACGAAATCATCATTAGGGTTTTTAATGAGCCACCTTTTAATCGAAGCTAATTTTGATAGTACTTCTTCTTTGGTTAGTTTTTTGGTAGCCATTGGAGCACCCCCTTTGGTATCTTCCCGTTGATTTTTCCTTTATTAATCATATTTGTAAAATCATCTAATTTTATAAATACTATTTCTTCATGTTTTCCTTTTTCTTTTACAATTAATAAAGGTATTTTATCTGAATTATATTTCTCAGCTTGTGCAAAACCATCGGTTAACCATGCAGGAAATTCTCCGTGTTTCCAGCTCCTTGTGTAACCCCATAAATTATTAGAGAGACTTGTCCAATTTTTATGTTTAAGATTTTCGAAAACTATTTTTTTTCGCAGTAGACATATAGATGAATCCTTATACATATAAGTTTTTAAACGAATAAGATTTTTGAATCCTGTAATAATTAAAACATAACAAATATTTACTCTTTTTACTTCTCTGATAGTTGTTTTTATATCAGATGGCAATAAAGCAGCTAATTTATATATAATAGATTTATTACCACATATTATACTTACTTCCGCATGACTTTTTCTTACGTAACCATCTCCATCAAAGTACCCCCTAAAAAAATGACGGAACATATCCTTTGATAAATTAGGTAAATTCTTCCTTTTATAGGAAGGGGAAGTTATATTATTGTTCACAAAAAAGTCTACAACTTGTTTTGAATTAAGTGCAAGTCTAACAGAGTTAGTTTGTTTACTGTATATATATTTACCTTTAAAACCCACAAGGTCTCCTAAATCAAATAGGAATCCCTTATCTTTGATTGCTAAACTTATTAAAAGAGCACTTTTTTTAGTACTTTTATATACATAACCATCAGCAGATACAAAACCCATAAAATAAGCTAATTGTTCTGTCATTGTATCAAAAAATTTTAAATTTATTATTTTTGTTATTCTACGCATTTTACAAAATCCTCCAATAAAATAGCAACAATTGAATCGTTTAGTTCCACAAAAACACCTTTTTGTATAAAATTTGAAACATCTTTTAATCTATTAGAAGATGTATATTTACATTCTGGACTAAATATAGGATGAGTTACATCTTCTCTTGATTCTGAGAAATTCGCTCCTCTATAGTTTCTTTTCCCACCTAATACTCTAGCTACCTTTCGTTCCAAATCTTTCCAAGCTTGGCTCTGTCTTTTCTTACTCATTTACCTTCCTTTTGTTTCTTTCTTTTTTTACCTCATATGAGGCTGCTATAATAACAGAAATAGATACAGCCACAAACCAAAATATATAAATCTCCACTTTAGTGATAAAATCATAAGAGTAGAACCCAAGAAAAACCACTGTCCAGAATATACTTATACCAAAACCGATTGGACTACATTTCATGTCTTTAATCATTTAAACTCCACCTTGTTAATACACTCTTTAAGCTCCAAAAAATCCTCTTTCTTCATTCGCAATTTACCCAAGTACCGCCCGTAGAAATCCGGTGTATGTTTCTGTGTCGGGTGTTGTAATACAACTACCTCACCCGAGTTAAATAACTGTGTAACAAATCGCCCTGCTTTAAACCTTTTCATTTAACTCCGTTATTTTTATATGCTTAATAGTATAGGCTGATAAAATAGTAGACATTTCAGTATCTTTATCATAAATTATCAACCAGGGATTGGTCGGTTGCGAACCCACCCCATAAAATCTATCAACCCCGCCATCAATAAAGTCTATATCATACCTCTTCATTTATTATCTCCCAAAATCTTTTCTTATTGTAATTATATATTGTGATTAAATTACGGAACTCTTCTGACTGTTTTATAACAGATACAGAATTTGAACTTTTACTCATTAACACTCCTATTTGTTTATTAGTTTTGCCCTCATGCACCCACACGGCTATTCTTTTATTTCGTTCTAAGAATTTCACCTATATAGAAACTTAATTGAAGTATCGATTAAATCTTTCCTATTTTTTTGAGTAAAGAATTCTTTTATATCATCTCTGTAGTTTGAACTCACTGTTACGAACGGTGTGTTCTCTTGGTGTTCTTGATTCGTGTATGCTGTGAAAACCTTATGTGCCCCTTGTTCATATAACTGATGGATTATCTTACTTTTATTTAAACCGTAAAACCAAGTTTTAGTTCCCTTGAACTGTACTTTCATTATCGCGTTCTGCTTAACTTTCCCTGTTATACTGTAACCTGCTGATGATGTAGACTCGGCTTCATTAAATTCTAACTCAATAAACTCTCTGTCATCCACGGGTATAAATGTATTTTCTAGTTCTCCAGAGCCCACATCTAATATTGAGTGAACAAATCCTTTTGTATCAGATCGTTCACTGAATGTGATTTTATTAAGTGAACCCACGTACATCCAGTTGTTATAACGCTGGTACTTGTGGAAGTCGCCTAAATACACTTGCTTAAATCCTTCATAATGTTTATGACTTATACCTCCGCGAAATCTGAACTCATCTTCGCCTATTATAGCTTCTCGTGTGCCCCAATGACCGAATACGATAGTTTTATCAGCCCGTACCTTATCAAGTTCTAATATTATTTGATCATCTGTGTATGTAGAGGGTATAAATGAGAACCTATAACCATCTCTCTTGAGTGATAATTGTTTATTCACAATTTGAAATTTAGAACTACCCGGGGATAGATTTAATAGTTTACTCGTAGCAGCGAAGTTAAATGAGTGCATATCGGTTTCGTGGTTCCCTACTACCCAAATAATAGGTATACTATTACAAATTAACTCTCGTATAGAATCTATAAATAATTCCCGGAGTCTCTCGTGAGGACTGAAAGAATCAAATACATCACCCAACAGTACTACAAAGTTAACTTTGTGCTTAACCCCGTAATCAACTGCAGTAACTATACTATCTAATTTATCTTGTAACCGCGTGTTTACTCTGTTAACTAATTTCCCCAAGGGATCAGTTAGTTTCAGGTGCATATCTGCTAGAGATAACCAAGTTATTTTATTCATTCACTTCCTTTTGGCTTCAATACTAAATGAATTTCAATATCATTGACATGGTACCATAAAGAATCTATTTTTACACATTCCTTTCCCGGTGAAAACTCATCTATAATACCCTCTTTAGGGGTATGCGTTGTGTAGGTGTTAGGAGAAGCAACTATGTAGTATAAAATACGTTCTCCTTCACTTAGTTTGGTTATTTCTTTCATTCCTCTATTACCCCGAATATTACTTTGATATTTATTATCTTATACGTGTCCTCATCTTCCTTGAATGTTATTTCCTGACCTGAGAACTTAGAGAATATTACCTTGTCTTTTTCTTCCAGCGGTATTGGTGTAGACACGCCAAATTCATTCACTACCGGCAGTCCTACTTTTATTACTACACCGGTAGAAGCTTTATCCTGAGCTATTTCCGGTATATAAATACCTCCCTCGGTTTGATCCTTTAGCTTATCGAGTTTAACTAATACTCCACCTTCCATGGGTCTACAGGTTTTAATTGAGAATTGAGTTGCTTCGTGTGTAAAATTTGTCATACTTTCTCCTTGGTTATTGAGTGGTTTCTCATTTGGATTATCATTTTTTTAGCTTCATATTTTAACACTACTTCAAGCATATCTTTACGTGATATACCAGATTCAATCATAACTAATGGGTACATATTCAAGCTCACTGAAAATCTTTCTTCTTTATAGTAGGAACTAATTCTAATACAATACTTATTGTAAAAGGTAATACTATAAACACTAATACCTTCTTTTTCTCCAAAAGTTTCTAATATTGCTACAGCAATTTCTTTTTTAATTTCAGGAATAAACATCGATTCCATTATTCCTCCTCAAAGTTTACAGTAACATCAATGAACCCGTCATTTACTTCCACGTCTACAACGAGACCGTTAAAGTCGTTTAAGTTCTCTCCGTCAAAAATTAATTCAATTTCTTCGGCTTTCATCTTTCTCCAAAAGTTTTATAACTTCTTTATTTATGTATTTATAATGACGTTTACCAAGGAACTCATTGATACCTATGCCCAAGAACGCTATGAAAAACCCGATAAAAATAATCATGAGCAAAAAAGCAATATTTAACACTGCGTAGTTTATGTTTTCGAACATTCCCTCTCCTTAAGTTTTTGGTTAACAACTGTAAGCACATCTACTATAGTTTGGATATCTTTTATATTAAAGAGAATTTCTTCAAACGGTATCCCAGTATTGAGCGTAATGTAATCTTCTTTATTAAACCTGATTGCAGTTATTGAATTTTTCTTATACCAAAGTCCCTCCCGTGCCAAGTCATCCCATTCTATTATAGCTACTCGAACCCCAGTTTTACTTAACATTTTCATTCACTAATCTCCTATTAACAACTGTAAGTACGTCTATTATAGTTTGGATATCTCTTTTGAAAAAACTACCTCTTGAGCCATTAATGTTGTATACCGGGTAACCATCATCGAGCAATACGTCATTTGCGTTGTCGTATACAGTAGCTGTTATGTCCTTTTTCTGGAAGGCTAACCCTTTGGAACGATACTCACTTTTTTTTACCACACTTACTTTAACACCCTTTTTATTTGAGTATTTCATCGAGTAATATCCCCTCCTCTTGTTCTTGATTTGTTAGCGGTTCTATGCGTCCTTGTGGTGTCATTTTTACCTTCAGCTTACCGTCTCCTTCCACGTACCCAATTTTACTTTTATCAATCTTTAATTGTAACTCGTAATGTTTTAACACCTTTATTTTTTTTATTGTTTTAAATATAGGACGTTTACTAGTCAGCCAAATACGTAAACTGTACAAATACCTTAATTCACCGCCGCCTTTAGTTTCTTCTGCTTTACCATACGGATCCATAGTGGGGGATAAATGCGATATAACTATCAGGCAAGTTTTCTTCTGTTGTAACTTGTGTATTGTGTTCCGCATCAATACTTTACCTGTGGTAGTTAATTTAGGTACCTTTACGTTACTCTTCACTAGTTCCCCATTCTGGTCTTTAATTTCAAAACCTCCGGAAAGATCGCGACAAAAGTCAGATAACATTTTAGGTCGTGTCATTTTTTCGTTCATAGTCAAGCTTCGTGCTGTAACTTCCCCTATTCCGCTTGGTTTTAACGCGTCTTGACTGTCAAGAACGATGATATCAAAAAGATTGGAAGCTATAGCTAGTTTTACTTTATGTAATGTGTCTTCACCGTAACCTGTGGTTGGAAAGACCAGAGTTTTCAAATTTACACCACAATCGGCAGCATAGGAAGGGACAAATGTCCCTTCCGGTTCAAACAGACACGCGGTTCCACCTTGCCTTTGAACTTCACCTATTAACCAGTTACAGAATGTACTTTTACCTTTGTGTGTCGTCCCGGCTACTTCCATAGCACGTCCACGCGGGAGCCCACCACAAACGAATATCTTTTTGTTCAGTTCGTCAAAACCTGTGGGTATAACTTTGATTTCTGTCGTATCCTCGCCGATATTAAATGAGTCTCCGAATAGTTTTTTAGCATCATCGATTGCTGACATTATTTCTTTTCCTTTTAGAATGGTAAATCGTCCACTTCTGAACTCGTATTACCGAAACTGAATTCTTCCTCTGGTTGTTTCTCATTATCAGGGGCTTTAACTTCAGTCTTTACAGTAGTCGCTGTTTCCTTAGGTTTTGGCGGCAATGCTTTATTTTTCAATAACTCAATTCCTAGTTTTTCAAACTCTCCAGCGAGTAATGTTTGTTCCGGGAATAAATAACTATCGTTAGATTTAGCTTTTATGTTAAAAAATAATTGCTTATTGAATTTCTCTAAAAGTTCTTCAGTCGTAATAGCTTTCACTGCATCCGTGAGACTCATAGGATTCTCAAGTGCAGTTAATTCTTTTTCACTAAACATATACTCTAATAGATTTACAGGATTCTCACCTTCTTTTGGTTGGTAACTCTTAAGTGTACTCCACAAAGCACCACCATCCATGTCCAAGAAACTAATAGGGATTTTACCCGCGAATTTATTGTCCGGAGCAAACCTGCAACTATAAGATATTCCACGCCCGATTGCATTCTTTTGAGCCGGGTTAAAATTCTTTGTTATAATTATATCATGCATAAACATCAATCCGTTCTCTAAGAACGTTTCCTTATATGGTCGGGATTGTATTTTAAATATTTCATCATGGACTGTCTTTGAATAGTGTGCTACTTTAAGTACTGGCTCACTGTCTTGTCTGTCAAATATAAGGTAGGCATACCGTACTGATGGTTGAAGAGGTGATTTTGGGTCTTTTTCTTTTAAAACGGTTCTACGTACTTTTTTATCCACCTCCGCCATCTGCTCAAAGATAGAATCTTCTTCAACTATAAACGGTATTGTATAATTCTTCTCCTCCCCCTCGTTATTTACCTTAATGCATGGGTAAAAAACAGTTCTAATTGGTATACCCCCGGTTATAATCCTGACATGATTATCTCCATTCTTTAATATAGCGATATCATTAGACCGGAATGGTGAGCTATCCTCAAATTGTTTACGTGTTTGTCCAAATTCTCTCATTTATTCTCCTTTGTGTTAAAACCTGTGTTTATTTTATTAGGTACTAATTCTAATTGTGCCTCATTAAAGTATTGACCGGTAAGCAATTCCCCGTCTGAGCTTAATACCTTTGGTTTGATTAACATATTTTTATCAACACTGTATAAATATGTTGTTATAGATGTCACTATACCCGTGTATCCTGATACTTTATCTTTAACTTCTTGACCTAGTTTTATACTCATATATTCCACTCAAAATAATGTAAAGCTTCTGTATTTATAACCGCTAACAAATTTGTTCACAATCGAGGCACCTAAAGTATATCTCTACATTATCTCCTTCTTCTTCTATGTCGCTAGTAAAGGGTTGAGTGAGATCGTATTTTGTACCGCAAAGTTTACAGTCCATTAAATTATCCCCGTGAGATCAATACGTTCTGAAACTAATTCTTTATTTTTATCCCTGGTTCGTTTGTATATCTGCAATAATAAATCCTCGTATGTTTTATGGATACGGACTATTTCCTCAGATGCTTTTTGTTCTATTAACTCGTCTGGTATAATAAATTCACCTGATACAGCCGGCTTAATAAAGTTATTATCCCCTAAAGCAATTGTCTGCCCGTAAGTTATAACTACTTTCATGCTCTAGTCTCTAATATTTTATCCTGTTCCAACCCAGCTAATAGTTTACGTAAATTTGTTGAACGCTCGTAAAGATCCTTGCGGAAGCCTTCGACAACCAGGATATTACGCTGTACCTTAATTATCTCCTCGTCCTTTGCCTGGAGTATTTTGCCCTTTACTTTATCTAACAATATTTGGTTCCGTATTGTTTCCTTGGTGATACCCTGATACATAGATATGGGTATTTTTCTAAGCTCCTTATCATCCATTCGCTTCTTAACTATTTGTGCTTCTACTTGTTCTGAAAAATCAGCGTACTGGGTATCATATGCTCGTTGTAAATTTTTTCCGTGAGCTATAAGGTCAGCAAGTGCTACTAAAAAATATGATTTAAATCTATCTATTGATTCTAATTGTTCCCGTATGTCTTCAAGTATCATGCTGTCATTAGTTAAATGCATGTACTCGTCTATTATTATTTTGAAACTTTTCTCACCTACGGAACAATCGATAACGCTATACGAGGCGTCTACTTCATAGCTTTTACCTGAAAGTGGTGCTCGTGATGAATTATTAAGACCTAAATTCATTTACCAACTCCTTTGTTAATTTAAATTTCGTAATACAATATACAAAAATAAATTGGCTTTGTCAAGTACTTTTTTAAATAAATTCCTAAGTATATATTTATTTTGCACCTGTGTTATTAGTGCTTGATGTATTGGTATACCCTTTTCTACGTTGGTTTGCTCTTTCTTCCTCTATACCCGCCTTCAATTTACTTTCTACCCAAGTTCCTATTATCAATAAAAACACAGCTATTACAGTACAAGTTAAAAATGTTAGGATTATTACTCCTCCTTAATTATTTCCCAAATTTTTACTATTTTCTCAACTAATTTAACTTCGTGAACAGTAACTACTGTATCAAATTCATAAGGGTCTTGTTCTTGCATCTCAGTTGACCCTTGTTCCCAATTAAAATCATAATGTTTATCTGTCGGTAAGTGTTTAAAAACTGCTGAATATACGGTTACCCATCTACGCTGATCGACAATTTCTTCATCGGAGGCTCTTCTCCAGTCTTTAGATGATCGGCATACTATATCCCTGGCTTCTTCTGGTGTTAATGCTATTATTGGCATTTTGTTCTCCTTTTAATTTAACCGACTTTTAATTATTATTTTCTACTTAAACTCTTTTAACACTTCAAAAATTGTTTCTTTATCCATATCAAAGCTAATTCTTTCTATTAAACTTTCAGGGTTATCTTTTTTAACATCCTCGATTAAAACATTAGCCCATCTTTTTACCGCAGAATATAAGAGTATTTTTGTAGATGTGTGTGCTTTGCAAAAATTACGTATATTAAAATGATATAATCTGTCTCCACCAATACCCATCCCTAAGCTCCCGGAGTTCAATGTGCTAACATCTATAAAAGCTACGTCAGGACGTCCTGATTTGTCTAAAGCATCCTCTATACACCCAAAACGAACTATTTTACAATTTTTGTCAAAAGATAATATATCCTTCTTTCTGTACCCGAAATAAGTATCATCATCTTCTATAAACCACAGTAATAAATTTGGTTTTATCTTTTTTTTGTTAATCTCATCTGGTAGGAATTCTAATTTATTTGGAGGAACCCTCGACATAGTCATTTTATTACCAATTTTACAATGTTGGCACTCTTTAAATGCCTTTAATGAGAATCCTTTATATTTCCCAGTTATTTCCATAATAGTTCCAGCGGGAACCGTTATCCAACCATTTTCTAGGTCTATTAAAGTTTTGACTTTCTTTCCTACCCAATAACTTGCTGAATGGTTACGGTATTCTTTTTTTTGTATCATTACTGCTCTCCTTCGTTAATTAAAAAATTCAAACTCTGCGTAGACAAATAGAAACAATCATTACAAAACAAAAAGTCCTTATCTTCTACTAAATCTGATTCGTGTTTGATTTGAAACATATTTTCACTAATAGGACACTTTGACGAGATGTAATGGCTTCTAATATCTTTGCCTCCACATTCCGGGCATTTCATAGTAACCTCTATTTAATTTACTTTTATTATTTCCAAAATTTCATAATATCTGTATCTACCTTTAGTTTAATACTTAATTTAGGTACAGGGTTTAACATAAGTTCTTCCATCTTATTAGCTGTTGATTCAACATAGTCATCGTGTTCCTCAACCATTATCATATCATGTAATGTCATAATAAACTTCGCACTCGGTCTATTACGTTGTAACCATACCCATACATCAATTAGAGCTAGTTGACAAATCGTACTAGCAGTTGACTGGATGACATAGTTACGCATTTGATTAACATAGTCTGCTTGAGATTTCGGAGTTAACTTGTCGAAACTCGTAAAATCAAACCGTCGCTCGTGCCCAAACACAGTTACTAACTTTCGACTAGTCTTAGCTATTTGTACATTGTGGTCTAAATATTTACAAGCTCCACTGTATTTCTTATCCCAATACTCTTTAAATTTCTCTACTGTCTCTAACTGTATCGGATCGGCATCATAGGGTAAGTCAGCGTTTATCTGGTCTCGTCCTGTTTTAGCCATTGCTCCGTATGTACCCACGGCAAAGTTGAGCATCTTACTTCTATCACGTTCTATACTACTTTTTTTAACCTCGTTAATAGGTATGCCGAATACTGCACTCGCGGTTTCTGAATGAATGTCTATATCACTATTAAAAGCAGCTAATAAATTCTTATCCTGACTGAGCCAAGCTAAGACACGAAGCTCAAGTTGAGAGTAATCTATACATATAAAACTGTGATTCTTCTCGGGAATAAACATACGACGTATCCAGTCAATTTTCGTAGGATTATGTATGTTAATCTTAGAAGTTGACAGGCGGTTACCTTTGCCAAAAAAATGGAATTCGTAATGAGCACGATCATTTGGGTCTAAATTTTTAGTGTAGCCTCTAAATACCCTAGTTAATGTATCACTAAGTATATTAAATTTTCTAATTTTCTTCGCAACTACACACCCGTGGTCATGGAACAATTGGCGTAGTGTCTCTTTGTCTACGGAACCCCTAGTTTTTTTCTTAGTCATTTTAAGTACAGGGTATTTTTCTTTTTCGTATAATATATGAGCTAGCTGATCCCCAGAATTGAGGTTTAACCCGGGTTCTTTAAGATCAAGACGTATATCACGTTCAAGTTGCTTTATTTCCCGTTCTAACTCAGGTACTTTACCGTGTACATACTCGGTATCAATTTTAATCCCATTAAGCTCAGCATCAACATATATAAATACGAGCGGGTTATAAAACTTAGTCAGTAAAGTTCCTAATTTTTTGCCTTTAATCTTAGGGTACATGTCCTGGGCAATACGTAATGTAGCATCGCAATCTATCACACAACGTTGAGCTACTATGTCTAACGGAAGTAAACCGAAAGCTATATTTTGACCCTCGCTTAATCTTTTATACCCACGTATGTCATGATAATGTAAATTAACTATATGTTTAAGGTCATTTGCATAGTTCTCATTAATAAGGTAATAAAGTATTTTGGTATCGAAGCCAATGTTCTTTACCCAGAAACCCCAATGATGTTTTATACCTTTTATATCAAACTTAATTTTATGTCCATATTTAGCAGCTTTATTTTGGAGAACAGCTTTTACTTTTTTCATAATGTAATCCATGAAAGGGGGGAGCCAAAATTGGTACATTCTGTCTGGTACAATCTCACCAGCGTAATTACGGAACCGCCGTGATATCTCCATACCGTTCACTTGTATCGGCAAGTAAGCTCCTTCACCACGAGCCCAGCTAAAACCAATACCTTGCATTTGGTACTCAAATACATCCAGTCCTGTGGTTTCGATATCAAAAGAGAATTCCTTAGCTTTTTCTAATATATTAAAAACTTCATCGAATTCAGCCATGGATGTTATAATTTTATAATTTTTACCCATGTGCTTTTTAATCCCAGTGGCTTCCAGCTTATGTTTAATATCTATCAAATCAGATTTAATATACTCGCGGTAATGGACTTTCCCCCGGGATGGTATCCCAAAAATAGGGTGATAAGTTGGTATAACCATGTATTGTTTATAACTAAACTCTTCTCCGTGTATTCCCTGGAGAGCACCGTTAATACCTAATCTCTTTGCTGGTATTACCCCAAGAGGTACTATTATACGTGGATTAAAAAATTTAATTACTTTTTCCAAATTAGCGGAACAACATTCTATCTCAAATTTAGTAAGCTCTTTATTTTTTGGCAATCGACACTGGCATACGTTATAAAACACATAATTAAAATTAAAATCAATGGACTTAAGTATTCTATAAAATAATTCACCATATTCACCTGTAAATGCTCCCCGGTTAGTATCTAGTGTGTGACCTAGGAATAAAACATCCATACTTGTATCCTCGTCTCTGTGGACAACGGTATAACTGTGGGGATTAAATGAAGTCCTGTCAAACAGTGTGCACTCGTGGCACCTGTTTAGTGGGAGTCGCAAAATTGTATTAGGTTTTCCTGTACAATTGCAATGAGATCTAATGAATGCATGTTTTCTATCTTCTACAGGATCTCCAGATGGTTTAGCGTCTAAGTACTCTCTGAATAAATCTAACTGTTCTGTCATTCTCACCTTTTAATTAAAATTACTAAAATCCAAATTAAAATTAATAAAATACTAGCCAAAAAAATCTCCATATTAAAACAAAAGTTATATAACTGCTCCATAATAATTTGAAGTTGCTTTTCTGTCATTTCTTCCTCTTAAATTTTTTAAATCCTACAAATCTATCATGTAACATACCTAACCCGATTTCTATTATTTCCTGTACACTCAGATGTTCCCAGTCCGGAACAGTAACATCATATTCATGTTGTAATATACCCATCACATCCTTCTTTGTAAACTGTTCTGTTAATGCATCTATTTCTTCTTTACTGAACTGTTTTTTTGGATTCAATTCTATTGACAACTTTATCCACTCCTAATTTTTTTAATACACGATTTAGACACTTGTTTATAGAGACAGGAGCATCTTTTGATTTCTGTTCTATAAATAGTTGCAAACCTATCA
>SDBU01000784.1_pt1 | contig 45508 bp, 54 predicted proteins | sample 2277071 | NCBI WGS metagenome assembly SDBU01 (sample SAMN10397929, study PRJNA504765) | marine sediment metagenome | isolation source: marine sediment core GS08_GC12, 126 cmbsf | place: Arctic Ocean: Gakkel Ridge, Loki's castle | collected 2008
GCATTAAGACCATTGTCCTCGAGCGGGGTGAGTATCCCGGGGCGAAGAACATCTCCGGGGGAGTCCTTTATGGCCACAATTTAGCCGAGATACTACCCGACTGGTCTGAGCGCGGCTGTCCCATCGAGAGGAACATTGTTGAATCCAGAATTTGGTACCTGTCTAAAGAAGGCGGTTACAGCTTTGCCTACCACGACCAGATTTTTTCAAACGATAGGAAGTACAACGCTTTCACGGTCGTCAGGGCAAAATTCGACCGCTGGTTCGCGGAACAAGCTCACAAAAAGGGGGCACTGATAGTCTCCGCCACGGTGGTGGTTGACCTGCTGCGCGACGGCGGAGGTGCTGTCAGCGGGGTCTTAGCCTCAAGAGCCGAGGGTGAGGTTCAGGCTAAAGTAACCCTTCTGGCTGATGGCATCAATTCCCCACTGGCGGTCAGTGCCGGTTTTCGAGCTGAGCTCAAACCAGAAGATGTGGCTCTAGCCGTCAAGGAAATCGTTGAGCTTCCGAGTGATGTTATTGAGCAACGCTTCGGCGTCAGTGATGGCAACGGGGTCACCATTGAAATCCTGGGCGATATCGCCGGGGGTATGGATTCAGTCGGCGTTATCTACACCAACCAGGAATCAGTATCCCTGTGCTTAGGCGCTAATCTGGCTGACTTTGCTCACTCCAAGCTCAAGCCCTACGAACTAATCGAAACCTTCAAGGAGCATCCGATGGTAGCCCCGCTCATCGCTGAAGGTAAGCCCCTTGAGTATATGGCTCACTGGCTCCCCGAGGGGGGCTATGACACTATCCCCAGGCTTTACGGCGACGGCTATCTCATTTGCGGCGATTCGGCCATGCTATTTAATGCCCCGCATCGGGAAGGCAATAACCTGGCCATGGCTTCAGGCAAAATGGCCGCCGAAGCCATTATCGAGGCGTTTGGCCGCGGGGACTTTTCTAAAAACAGCCTGGCAGGCTATGACGAGAGGCTGACCTCATCCTATGTACTTAAAGACCTTAAAAAATATCGCCGCTTCGGCAGATTTCTCTACCAGCATAAGGAAATATTTGATGAACTCCCCAACCTGGCTTTATCGGTCGCCAGAGAGATGATTACGGTTAATGGTGTCAGCAAGAAGGAAAAACAGAAACTGATTTTCAAGACGGTTCGTCAAAAGATGTCTATTTTTAAACTCCTAAGGCTACTCTGGCAGGGATGGCGGGCAACAAAATGAGTATGAAACTGGAGGACAAACTGTTCTTAGACCGTTTTAGGGTAGATGAGGAAAGTCACCTGCGGATAATAGATGGTGAAAAATGCCTTAATGATTGCCAGGAGCAGCCCTGTCTTTATCTTTGCCCAGCCAATGTCTATCGATTAGAGGGAAATCAAATCAGCGTCAACCACGAAGGATGTCTTGAGTGTGGCTCCTGCCGCATTGCCTGTCCGCACCTGAATATCGAGTGGCGTTTCCCTAAAGGCGGCTACGGAATCAGCCACAAGTTTGGCTAGTCAGGCTACTTTCAAGATAATGCCGACCGGGCAATGGTCAGAACCCCTCACCTCAGACATAATAAATGCCTTCAAGACTGATTCAATCAGGTTTTCAGTGGCAAATAAGTAGTCAAGCCTCCAGCCGACATTCCTCTCTCTGGCCCTTGATTTTAAATCCCACCAGGTATATTGATTTGGCTCTTTACTGAAGTGGCGGAAGGTATCAACGAAACCGTGAGCGATAAAATCATCTATCCAGGCCCTTTCTTCAGGCAGAAAGCCTGAGGTGGTCTCGTTATCCCTTGGTCTGGCCAGGTCAATTTCCTTATGGGCGGTATTAAAGTCACCGCAAACGATTAGTTTTTCGCCCTTTAATTTAAGCTGGTCGGTAAATTTAATGAAAGTATCATAAAAATCCATCTTGTATTTGAGACGGGTTTCGTCCCTTTTCCCGTTGGGGAAATAGACATTGAGTAGCGTGAACTCGTGGTATTGGGTGATTATCATCCTGCCTTCCTGGTCAAATTCCTGGATGCCAAAGCCATCCTGAACCCGAATTGGTTTTTCCCTGGTGAAAGTAGCCACCCCACTGTAGCCTTTTACTATTTGGGGATAATTCCAGTAAGCGTAGTAGCCCCGGGGCTCTTTTATATCCAGCTCAAGCTGTTCCGGCCGGGCTTTGGTCTCCTGAAGACAGATAATATCAGGGGATTCTTCATCCAACCACCCAGGGAAGCCCTTCTTCCCTACTGCCCTCAGCCCGTTAACATTCCAGCACAATATCTTCACTTCTGCCATTAAAACCTCCGCAGTCTCTTTTCTAATATACCAAGACTACTTCTTAATTATAAGTACCTCTACGTCTCAAGTCACTACTGCTACTTACCTGTTATTACTATACTTTACAAAATTAGCTCCTCTGGTATATAATTTATACAGTGGTTTTAGATTTAGGTTATCACATATTTTCCAAAAATACTTTGGGGTTACTCAAGTACCGGATGACCGCAACTCTAACCAACTATGTAGAAGAGAGGAGGTCATCTGGTGGCTTTTACAGACAAGTCGCTCCAATGTTCTGACTGTGGAACTACCTTCACCTTCAGTGCCGAGGAACAAGAGTTCTTCCAATCCAAGGGCTACACCAATGAGCCCAAGCGCTGTACATCCTGCCGCGAAGCCCGAAAATCAGAGCGCTACGGCAGCAGCTACAGGTACCAGCGGCAGATGTTCCCGGCGGTATGTGCCGAGTGTGGCAAAGACACCGAAGTACCATTCCAGCCCCGTGAAGGCAGACCGGTATACTGCCGCGAGTGCTACAGCAAAAACCGGCCGAACAGTTAAAGCTAATTTAGCTTTAAGGTATCAATTTGTCGAGGATAACTGAACGAAGATGCTAATGTGGTGGGTTAATTTCCCAAGTCAAGACATCCACCCCGTTAGCATCTTTGATTATGCTTGATTTGACAGTTGTGTTTCCAGCCACAACCTCTATCAGCCATTTATAAAAATCGGCGTTGGTTACATACGATATATCCTGCTCTTTAAAGGTTGCCCAGACAAAATAGATTGCATACTCCCAGTCAGGGTCATATACCTTGAATTTAAAGTTGAGAGAGCCGTCTCTATTATTCTTGTTAAACTCAGGACCAGAATTGTGCTGCCATCTCCAGATGAAAGCAAAGCCCCCGGAAACTGCCTTGGTTTCAAAGCTTTCGAGATTATCGAATGTTATCACTGGTGTTGCTGTTTCATCGTAAGGGCCTTCAATCAAACTTTCATCCCCAGGAAAGGGTGAAAAGAAGGCTCCTACTGATTCTATTTTGCGTTTGCCGTTGCCATCATAATAGAAGGTAATCTCACAATAATATTCAACCCAGCCCTCATCGTAATTACGAACTACTTGTTCCGGTGGTATCTCAAACTGAACCCAACTCTCGTGGGGTTGGTTTAGTTTATACTCGTCTTCCCCGAGTATACCCTGTATCAGGGAAAGCTTGGTGACAGTAATATCAACTGAAAGGTTATTTACTGAACTAGGTAGGCTATAGCTGTAAGAATCACCATCGTCTAAGTTTTGCAGTGAGGTATCATCCTTTATGATCCTGTAGATTGCGTCCTCCACACCGGCATCAGCGGCATAAACCCCGTCTATCTTCTCTTCATAAAGTTGATTAGCCTTGAGCCCAGTGCCCATAAACCCCAAAAGAGGGGGAACCATAAGACCCCCTACAAGTAGCAGAATCAGGACCAGGATAAATGCCTGTCCGCTTTCCGCTTTGTCTATCTTACTCAAAAGTTTCATTTTCCCTTTAGTCACTTATCATAAATTCTAATGAGCTGGTCTCGGTGCGATCTCGTAGGTTCTGTCCTCCACCGTGTCACCAACCGAAGCGACTATGCCTACAGTCACCTTGCCACCAGTTGCTGAAACAGTGAGCGTAGTAATATGCTCAGCAACGAGAACAGAACTGGTACTTTCAATGGTTTCAACGAAAGAACCACCAGAATCATATTTATCAGTATCTACGTCTTCGTTGCGCCAAATCTTATTATTATCATACGTATAGCTAACTACATAGGTATCGATTAATTGATTATTATGCTGATCTCTTCGCTCCCAGCCTATCCACAATAGCGTTAAGACCTCCGTTTCCGGGGTTCCCACATCATCGTCAGTGGCAATGACTTGAGCCATCTGAATGTCCTGACTGAACCAATGGCCAGCATTCTGCACCTGCATAGAAGCGGCCATGTGATTTGCACTTTTAGCGTTCACATCAAATGTCTGAAAAACAGTTGCCGTAATGCCGACCATAACCGAAGCGATAATGGCCAAGCCGACCATCAGTTCAATCAAGGTGAAACCCTTTTGACTCTCATTTATTAAAGCTAACCTGCGAAATATCACCGGTCTACCTTATAGCTTTCTAAGGTAACTATGTTTCTACTGCCACGTATTACTGTTACTACTATGCTTTGAATACCATCATCATCCGGGCCATCGCCTTCAGGGTCCAGCCGACTGGCAGTTATGGTAACGCTAAAGCTGGTGGGCAGATCTGAGAGCAAATCATACTGCGGGGGGTTATTAATGTTATCATAATTCTGATTCTTGACATATTCCATCTGGCTTTTAGCCAGACTAGTAGCCGTAGTCCGCTCATCAATAATGAAAGTAGCTTTAGCGGCGGTGGCTAAACCACTAAGAAGGCCAACAGCAATTATCCCCAGGATAGCCAACGCTACCAGGGTCTCAATCAGTGAAAATCCCTTTTCACCCTGCATTTGTCCGCCCCTAAATCGAAACAACACTCTTACCCGATTATCATCATCGCTTATTTGAAAGCCCACTGCCAATAGCTAATTAGTCATCCTTTAGATGCACTTTCGTCCTATTACAAACACAACTCCCACCTGGCACTACCCCCTCCCATGTAGTAAACTCTTCGTTATGAGAAGGTCGGCTTTGAGAAACAAAAGGTACTGAAAAACTCGCGGTTGCTTCCCGGTGGCGAGCATACGGACATGCTCCTGGTGAAACTAACCAGCAGTAGAGGAGGTGCTACCAATGAAAATTGATTTTGAAAATCTTGAGCGCCGTGAATGCTACCAGCTTCTGACCGGTATAATTTTGCCCCGGCCAATCGCCTGGGTCTCAACCGTGAGTGAAGATGGTGTCTTCAACCTTGCCCCCTTTAGTTTCTTTACTGGTATCTCCTCAAAACCACCAATCATCTGTTTATCAATTGGCTCTAGAAAGGGAGAGAAAAAAGACACTCTGAGGAACATTGAATACGCCCAGGACTTCGTTGTTAACGTGGTAGATGAAAGTTTAGCGCAAAGAATGAACCAGACCTCAGCCGATTACCCAAACACCATCAGCGAGTTTAAAGAGACTGGCCTAACACCCCTGCCAAGTGATAAGGTCAGATCGCCAAGGGTAGCCCAGTCCCCAATCAATATGGAATGCCAGCTCAAGCAAGTCTTGAGCTTTGGCGAACCTTCCAACGCCAACAACCTAATTATTGGGCAAATAGTAAGGGTTCATGTAAAAGACTCTCTTTGGAGAGACGGCACTATTGATATACCCAAGCTCAAGATTATTGGACGACTGAGCGGTAACCTGTATTGCCATACCGGAGACATATTCGAAATAGAAAGGCCAGCACTTCCCTAACAAGTTAAGTTATCCCCGGTAAAATTGACAAGGCTAGTCCTGATAGGATAGATTATCTTTCGGGTAAAATGATAAAACTACTCTCCGGAAACGAAGCTCTCGCCTGGGGAGCCTACCATGCTGGTGTCAAGGTAGCTACCGCTTACCCTGGAACCCCAAGCACCGAGATACTCGAAAGCCTGGCTCGTTTTGAAGACATTTATGCCGAGTGGTCACCCAACGAGAAGGTAGCCATGGAAGTGGCGCTGGGAGCAGCTTACGGCGGCGTTCGCTCACTGGTATCAATGAAGCACGTTGGACTCAATGTCGCCAGCGACCCGTTTATGGCTGCCTCAATTACCGGGGTCCGCACCGGGATGGTCATAATCTCAGCCACAAAACTTAAGCTCCGGGCTTGACACTGCTTTAAATTCTGTTACAATTGAAAATGATTTTCATTTAAGTGTTAGGATGAAACTGACGGCCAATAAGATAGGCAGCATATTAAGACAGCACGGTTATAAACTCACCCCCCAGCGTCACGCCGTGCTAGACGTTATTACCGACAACTCTGGTCATCTTACTCCCCTGGCTATATACCAAAAATTGCGTCAAAGACACCACAATATTGGGCTGGTAACCATCTACCGAACACTTGAACTACTGGCTGAACTGAAACTTACCTGTCGAATTCACCAGGGAGGCAATTGCCGAAGTTACTTAATGAGGAGGTCTTCAGAACATCACCATCAGCTCATCTGTTCTGATTGTGGCGATATTATTGACTCCACCACCTGTGAACTTAGGGAACTCGAACAGAAGCTGACTCAAGAGACCGGATTTGCAATGGAAGGCCACTTACTTGAGTTCTACGGTCGTTGTGAGAACTGCCAGAAGATAATCTAATTCAGATATTCTTCAGTTATTAAAATAATGTTACTTTCCCTTGCTGACTGGGAATTTTTGGTTGAAAGGTTAGGGTAATGGAGGTTGCTTTTCAGTTAGGCCCGTTTGCCGTCCGCTGGTATGGTATCCTGATTGCACTTGGGGTCACGGCGGCGATAGTCATTGGTCTCGTCGAGGCCAAAAGACGAAACGAGAACCTGGAACACATTCTTAATATAGCCATTATTGTTGTGCCTCTCGGTTTCATCGGTGCCCGTATCTATCACGTTATTGACCGGTGGGACTTTTATCTGCAGAACCCGGCTCTGATTATTGGCGGGAGTGGGTTGGGGATTTTCGGAGCCGTTATCGGGGGCATTATCGGGCTTATAGTCTACACCAGGTGGAAGAAGCTTAGCACCTTACGCTGGCTGGATACTCTTGCCCCCGGCCTTATCCTGGCACAGGCAATAGGCAGATGGGGCAACTTCTTCAATCAGGAACTTTACGGTTATCCGACTGAGCTGCCCTGGGCAATCCACATTAACCCGGAGCATCGTCTGCCCGGGTATGAAAATTTCAGCTACTTCCATCCCCTTTTCCTTTATGAATCACTGTGGAATCTGCTCGGTTTCTCTCTGCTGATGCTGCTGGGGCGCAAGCTTCGTCGTCACCTGCTCGATGGCGACATCTTTTTCCTATATGTCATCTTTTACTCAGCGGGGCGATTCTTCCTTGAAGGACTGAAGATGGATGTCTGGACGATCGCCGGTATCCCTACCGCCCGCTGGATTACCGGCTTCGCCATTATTGCCTCAATCGCAGTGATGGTTTATCGGAGGTATCGTCTTCGCCAGAAAACCAAAGCTGAAGATAATAATCTGTAAATCATTGAGGATACTAATGAGCGCCCACCAGTTTAACAAATCCGCTCTAATTGCCGCGATGGTGCTTTTATGGATACACCGGAAAAGGTTTTCAATTAACCACCTGTCGAGGGGATAAATGGAAAGACTAAAGCTAATAGCAAAAGAACTCGCCGAGCATGCTCCATTCACTATTTTAGGGGCGGTTACAGGGATTATCGTCATGGTTATATTAGTATTTTCCAATACCCCCAGGGAGATTTCCAACGCTATTTTTTATACCCTGCACCCCCTCCATGTTACCTTGAGCGCCATTGTGACAACATCGATATACAGGCTACGGGGAAAGGGTACAATGTGGCAAGCAATTATTATCGGTTATACAGGTTCCATCGGTATAGCAACACTAAGCGATGCCATAATTCCTTATCTTGGTGGAACCTCGCTTAATATCGCAATACAATTTCACCTGCCCTTTATCGAGACGACAAAGATACCCTATCTTGGAATTACCAAATGGCAACTCGTAAATGCGGCAGCCGCCCTCGGAATTTTAATCGGCTATTGGAAACCTAAAACTAAGTTCCCGCACGCCGGACATGTTCTCTTAAGCACCTGGGCATCCCTATTCAACTTCGCTGCCTTCGGGATAGCAAACTGGATTCCTTTGCTTCCTTTTATCTTCGCGTTTTTATTTCTGGCAGTCTGGGTTCCTGTTTGCTTGAGCGACATAGTATATCCCCTCCTCCTTGCCAGAAAGGACAGAAAATCATCCCCCCACAACACAGCTCAACCATCAGACATCTAAACTAAGACCCCTCTATGCTTTTCTCTCTACCCGTTGACTTAACGAGTGATATTGCCACCAAGCCAAGGATAGAAACCGCAACGCTTATTATAAAAGCTAACTGATAGCTACCGGTAACATCAAAAATGTAACCCGACAAAACTATACCTACGGCACCTCCGATAAAACCAGCGAAAACATGGCTTCCGAAAATCACGCCATGTGACCTGAGTCCTAAAAATTCTGCAACTGCTAATGACTGGAAAGCAAGCTTAGTCGCATTAGTCAAACCAAAAAATATGGCGAAGAGATAGAAGTGCCATACCTCTTTAGCTACCAGCAGCACCGATAAAGTGATGATGACTAAGACCCAGAAAACCTGATAAGCTCTCTTGGAACCAATTCGGTCAGCAATGGCACCACCTATAATGCGGCCAATTATATCCGCCCCACCAATAATGGCAACCGATCTAGCGGCGATAGAGGATGAAATCCCAAGGTCAGTGACATGCGGAACGAAATGAGTCAGAATTGTCAGCCTGTAATAGCCAAAACAAACCGAAACCAGGAAAAGCAACCAGAAGCGACCGGTGCCAAGCGCTTCCTGGAAGGTTAGCCCCTCAACCCCCGAACCTGCCTCTTGGATTGTTGCTTTAGCTTCCCCATACGGCAACTGTCCTACCTAGCGCGGGTCACGCTTGAGGAACTGGGCTACCAAGACCAGAATTACCAGGGTAGCAACCCCGATAATAGCATAGGAATCGCGCCAGCCGTAGCTTGAAATAAACCGGTTAACCAATATTGGTACTATCACCAGACCTAACCCAATTCCTCCAGAAACAATACCAGTCGCCAACCCTCTTCTTTTGACAAACCACCTTGAAACAGTGGAAATCATTGGCACCAAGCCACCACTCACTCCGACGGCAATCATCAGCCCGTAGACTAGATAGAACTGCCAGATAGTTTCAATTTGAGACATCAAGAGATAGCCTATCCCTAAAATAACACCACAGAATGTCACTAAAACCCTCGGACCAAATCGGTCATTAAGTCTTCCGGTGATAATAAAAAGAAAACCCAGAACTACACTACCCAGTGAGTAAGCACCAGCGGTCATCGCCCTCGTCCAGCCGAAATCCTCCGACAGCGGCTTAAAGAATATGCCGAAAGACAAGAATGTACCCTGAGTAAACAGCAGAACAATGACGGCAACCAAAACTACAATGTAGCCGTAGAAGAATCTGGGTTTACTAGCTCCCATGCAGTTACCCACCCCTTTCTTTAACGCAAGATAGCTGAGTTCGTCCCACCTATTGCTTAAAAAGACAGCTTGAAATGATGAAACTTGCCCGGGCTAACAAGCATTCTATCACAACCCAACAACGCCTACCTGGATAGGTTTCATGGTTTGCCTATGACATCGGCTAAGTGATGAACAAAATTGACGACACCTAATGGCACCATTATAATTGGATTATTTCAAATCGCCTCGCCAGCAGACAAACGATGAATATCTCGCAGATGCTCTCAAAGAATGCCGAGTTATACCCTGATGACATCACCCTGATTGAACTTGCTCCTGGCCAGAAAACTAGAAAAGTAATTGGCTGGAGGGGGTTTGACCAAAACGCCAACCGGATTGCCAATACCCTAATTGGGCTGGGGATAAGCAAGGGTGATAAGGTCATCCACCTGATGAGGAATTCGATTACCTGGCTCGAGGTCTATTTTGGCATCATCCGAACCGGTGCCTGGGCAGTGCCGCTTAGTTTCCGGTTCACCAGCCAGGACATCAAATACCCTGCCCAGATATAAGCGCCCGAGACGAATCATCGTTGATCAGGTACCTCGAAATCCGACTGGCAAGATTGAAAAGCCCCGGCTGAGAGAGAAATACCCGAGCTAACCGTAGTATTCTTACCCATTTCTTCGTCCAGTGACCACTAGCCCTGAACCAAAGGGCAGAAAAACACCTGGATTACCAAGGAGGTGCTTTCTTCTCTTTCAGGGTCACAATCAGATTATCAACCGGGATTGCCGCCAGGGTCATGGTCTGCATGATACCCCCAGCACTAAGCCGTATTGCCAGTTTGGCCATAACCTCATCACTTGGGGCATCAAGGATATTGACGAAATCGTACTGACCCAGCAGTGCGTATTGATCTAGTATCTTAACGCCCATATGCTCCACCTCTTTGTTAATCTCTTTGAGCCGATCTGGATCCTCCTGAATGATTCTTCTCCCGGTATCAGTAAGCGTGGTCAGCATTAGATAGACCGACATGGCGAACCTCCTCCAATTTCTTATTTGGCAGCCGCCAGCTACTCAAGTAAAAGTTCAGCCTCGGGTTTTCCCTTCTCGAGACTAATCACAAACTTGACACCTCTAGAATCGACGACCTCAATACGACACCCTTTCTTTTCTGCCACCTCTTTACCCCTGCCAAGGCTGGGTTGCAGGTACCACTATGTTTGCTGGTGGTATGAATTGAGACTATTTTCTCAGTTTCCTGAGCTTCTTCCTGCGAAATATCAGAACCGCTATCAGTTACAATTTTAACCGGCATCATACTAAAACCTCACCAGAAACCCCTTCACAGCCTCTCGCCCTAAAGTATCGCGAAAGTACAGCTTAAAAGGTCCCCTAAACTATATTACGATATTCGCCAGGGGGATACAAGAACCGATTAAAGTACTGCCTTCAAAAGGAGGAATATGATAGCTTCCTGAAAAGCGAATAGTATACCATGAAAGTCAGGTTGTCTAAATTAACTGATGAGAAAAACCAGGTTTTGCCAAGCAACAGCCATAATTACCAAAGAGACGCCACCAGCCCCTAACAAAACAAATTAGCGACTAATAACTGGCATATGCACCCCCCTTTTTGTCTTGACAAGCAGGGGGGAGGATGTTTTATAATAGCACATCTTTTTGACTCGAACCCAGTTTTGTTAAGGCGAACGCTGACTTAGTAGAGTTAAGTAAAACGGGAGCCTTAAAAATATAAGTACGAGAGATACCGGATAAGAGTCCTCCTCTTATCCCACTGGCTATCGCTGAAGCCTCCCATGAATTTATGGTACTCAATCATTTATAGCTTCTCAGCGGAAATCTCATTCAGGAGGGTAATAGTGTCGGGGAAAAAGGTAAATATTTTGTGCCAGAATGTATGGAAGGTCTTTGGACCTCAACCGGAAAGTGTGTTTGATGCTATCAATAATGGCGCCACCAAGCAAGATATATTGGAGCAGACTGGACATGTTATAGCCATGAAGGATGTCTCGTTTGAGGTTTACGAAAACGAGATTTTTGTTGTTATGGGACTGTCAGGAAGCGGCAAATCAACCCTCGTGCGGTGCCTCAACCGATTGATTGAACCAACCAGGGGCGCAATACTCATCGATGGGGCTGACCTAGCTCAGATGAATGGTACTGAACTCAGAGAGCTTCGCCGCTACAAGTTGAGCATGGTGTTTCAGAACTTCGGTCTAATGCCTCACCGTTCAGTACAGGACAATGTTACCTTCAGTCTGGAAGTTCGAGGAGAGCATGGCAAGGAAAGACGGGAAAAAGTTGTTCGGGCACTAGAGCTGGTAGGGTTGAAGGGCTGGGAGAAGAGTCAGATATATGAACTCAGTGGGGGTATGCAACAACGAGTAGGACTGGCTCGAGCTCTGGCGGTTGAATCTGAGATACTTCTTATGGACGAGCCCTTCAGTGCCCTGGACCCGCTCATTCGCCGCCAGATGCAGGACGAGTTCATCAACCTGCGCTCCACGGTGAAAAAGACGGTGGTCTTTATCACCCACGACCTTCTTGAGGCATTGAAACTGGGTGACCGCATCGCCATTATGAAAGATGGGGAAATAATACAGCTTGGCACCCCTCAGCAGATAGTATCCGAACCCGCTGATGATTATGTACGAGAGTTTGTCAAAGATGTGCCTCGAGGGCAAGTAATCCCGGTCGAAAGCATTATGGAACAGCCCCCTGTGCTAGCTCATAGCGAGCAGAGCCTTGAGGAAGTCATAGAACGTATGACGGCAAACGAGGTTAATGTGGCTTTCGTGGTGGATGCCGATGGCCGACTCAAGGGGATTACGACCATGGAGCGGGCAGTCACATCAAGAGAAAAGGGATTAACTAAGGCAGGAGAGGCAGCCCAGGAAAAGTTCGTCTCCGCATCCCCGAATACCCGACTGGAGGAATGCTTGCCCCTAGTAGCTGAGGAAGATACTCCGATAGCCGTCTTGGGTGAACAGCAACGCTTGTTGGGGGTAGTCACAAGGACAGCACTGATCCGGGCAATGCAATCAGGCAACGGCGCCAATAACAAAATTTAGCACTTAAAAACGAACAGAAATTTGCAGTATTCTACCTGTGATGTTTGACACTAGCTACAAGAAAGGGTGATGAACCATGTTTGATTTTCCAGAAGAGTGGATTTTCGGGTGGGAGCTAATTAAATTCATTGACGGCATAGTAGACTGGGTGGTAATCAACTGGGATCCTTTCTTCTCAGCCATCAACTTGGTGGTGTTGCGCGGAATTTTAGGTCCCTTTGAAGACATCCTTCTGTGGCTTCCCTGGTGGGTAGTTATTATCGCAACGGGAGTCCTTAGCTGGCGCATCGTAGGTGCAAAGTTTGCCTGGGTAAGTGTCGCTTTTCTGCTGGCAATAAATGTCGTGGGGCTGTCCGACCTGGCGATGAGCACCCTGGCTATTGTGCTCACAGCAGCCGCACTCTGCGTAGCCCTAGGACTACCCGTGGGGATTATTGCCGCCAAGAGCGACCGGTTCGACGGGATACTGCGCCCAATTCTGGATGGCATGCAGACCATGCCCAGCTTCGTCTATCTCATTCCAGCACTGATGCTTTTCGGGCTGGGAAAGACGCCAGCGGTAATGTCTACCATGATTTACGCCATTCCACCTATCATCCGCCTCACCAATCTGGGAATACGGCAAGTTGACCCTTCGACAGTAGAGGCAGCCAAAGCCTTCGGGGCAACACCCTGGCAGTTGCTGCGCAAGGTCCAAATCCCACTGGCAATGCCTACTATTTTAGCAGGGTTAAACCAGACCATCATGATGGCCCTGGCAATGGTGGTCATCGCCTCTATGATCGGTACCAAGACCCTGGGAACCGAGGTTCTCAACGGAATCGCCCGGGTCGAACCAGGTAGAGGGTTTATCGGCGGTATCAGCATCGTATTCATGGCCATCATCCTCGACCGTATCAGCCAGGCATTTGCCAAGAGGCCAAAGACTCGAGCCGCTAGCTAATATCAATAACACTCCACGGGCAATGCCGAGTATAGCAGATATTACCCGCCCGATGAGAGTAAAACTGAAAGGAGGTGCAATCAGACCGTAGTATAACAGAATACTTCATGTCGACAGATATGTTGACAATTAATAATATAGTTAAAAAAAGAAACGGGAGGTAACTATCCTATGCAGTTCTTTAAGTCACAATGGCGACGTGGGTTATTACTACTGACTGCGCTAGTGGTTATGGTTACAGTGTTGGCCGGATGCGGAGACACCGAGGAAAAACCTACCATCAAATTCGCTGATACGCAGTTTGAGTCCCTGTGGATTAATAACGCCGTCGCCAAATTCGTTATCGAGAACGGTTACGGTTACCCGGTGGAGACCATCGAGATGACTACGCCCATCTTTCAGTTGACCCTGGCCAAGGGTGAAATCCACGTAATGATGGAGCTTTGGCAACAGAACCTTCTCGACTGGTACAACGAGGAAATCGCCAAAGGGACCATCGAGAACCTGGGGATGACCTACGAAGGCGGACCCCAGTTCTTTATAATACCCAAGTGGGTCGCCGAGGAGTACAACATCAAGACGGTCTTTGACATGAAGGACCACTGGAAGCTGTTCGAGGACCCTGAGGACCCTAGCAAGGGAGCCTTCATCAACTGCATCATCGGCTGGCAGTGCACCGAAATCAACGAGGTGAAGATGGAAGCCTACGGGCTGACCGACTACTACAACATCATCGCGCCCGGTAGCTCCGGAGCCCTCGATGCAGCTCTAGCCGGCCCCCAGAAGAAGAACAAACCAGTGTTCGGTTACCACTGGTCACCCACGGCAATAATGGGGATGTATGACTGGTATATTCTAGAGGAGCCTGAGTATGACCCCGAGATCTGGGACAAGATAACCGCCGCCAGGGATGACAAGAGCCTCCGGCCTCTCAGTGAAGCAAGTGCCTACGAGACCATACCGGTAGACAAAGGCATCTCGGTAAGCCTCCGTGATATAGCACCTGACGTAGTGGCGATGCTGGAGAAAATGGTGGTAGGAGTGAACGAGATCAACAAGACAGCCGCCTGGGCCAAGGCAAACGAGGTGCAGAACTGGGATGAGGCCGCTATTTACTATCTGAATAACTTTGAAGAGCGGTGGCAGTCCTGGGTCACCAATGATGCCTACAAGAAGATCAAAGATGCCCTGAAAGAGCTCTAGTAGCGAGAGGCTCGATTTCAAGGACATTACTGCTAGAGACACAACAACAAAAAAGGGAGGTGGAAAGAACAGGACTTCCATCTCCCTTTTTTAAAAGTCAGGTTTTCCCGCCGGAGGTATTATCGAGGATTAACCACCTGGACTTTACTCTCCAACCAGACGAGGCTCCTTGTCCTTAAGATTAATGCCGCCACACCGGTCTGCTTTAGCCTCTCATCAGTTAAAGCTATTTGCAACCAGTTTTTTGAATAACGGTAGATGATAATGGTATCATATAGCTGGAGTTATCAGCACGCTAATCTTGGGGGATGAAGATGACGGGAATCGTTTTTGATATTCAACGCTATTCAATTCATGATGGGCCGGGGATTAGAACCCTGGTTTTCCTCAAGGGCTGTCCACTAACCTGCAAATGGTGCTGTAACCCCGAAGGCCAGAAGAGTCAGCCAGAGATTAGATTTTTGGAGACTAAATGTGTTAGCCAAGAGAAATGTAAAGCCCCGTGCCTCAAGGTATGCCCAGACGGGGCGATTAGCCTAAATGAGGAAGGCAAACCCGAAACTGACATTGAAATCTGCCAAAGCTGTGGCAAGTGTGCCGAGGCGTGTTACTATGGCGCCAGAATATTGAGTGGCAAGAAGATGACGATCGAGGAGCTACTTAGTGAGGTCAGAAAAGACGAGCCGTTTTATCGAAATTCAAGCGGTGGGGTGAGTATCGGCGGTGGTGAACCGATAGTGCAATTTGAATTTACCCGAGAGTTCCTGAAAAGATGTAAAGAACACTCTTTGCATACGGTCATTGAGACCTGTGGCCATGTACCCTGGGAGCACCTGCAATCAGTCCTGGAATACGTTGACCTGGTGTACTTTGACATCAAGCACATGAGTCCCCAGAAACACAGGGAACTGGTCGGGGTCTCCAACGACCTGATTTTAAGGAATGCCCGATACGTTCTCTCACGCAACAATACTCAAGTCATAGTTAGAGTACCAACTATACCCGGCTTTAATGATTCCGAAGAGAACATCAAAGCCACCGCCAGCTTTGTGGCTGAATCGGGAGGCAAGATGATGGAGCTACTTCCTTATCACCGGTTGGGGACGTCTAAATACCGCCAATTCGGCCGGGAATATGAACTTAAAGATATTAAGACACCAACCAAGGAACAGATGCAGAAGCTGAGAAGGCTGGTGAAATCCTCGAGGATAAAGGAAGTAACCGGAGCCATATAGACCTGCCAAACTCATCTCACCAAACATTCTCTCGTAAAAGGAGGAATTAGATGATGCCCTTTAAACCCATTGATAATTCGCCCTTTACCAAAATTGCTCAGGTATCAGCCGTAATTAAAGATAAAGAGAAAACCATCGAGTATTATGCCTCTCTGGGCATCGGTCCTTTCAGCCCGCCGCGCCAGAGCGCCAGGTCCACCGAAGTCAGGGGAAAACCGGTTGACCTGAATTTAAAGGAAGTAATGACCAAGATGGGGCCAATTGACTTCGAGATAATCCCTCTTCCTGAGGTGTCGTCCCTCTACCACGAGTTTCTGGAAAAGAAGGGAGAGGGTCTCCAGCATATCGGTTTTCTGGTGGAGAATATTGAGCAGGCTGAGACAAACCTAATAGGACAGGGCTTTAAGGTGATTCAAAGAGGGAGGAATGAGCGGGGAGGCTACTGTTATGTTGAGACCGATGCCATCGGGGGCATCCTCTTCGAACTAATACAGCGCCCGCAAGGGCTGCCTGAGATTGCCGAGACGAAGCCGGAAAACACCCCTTTTGCCCAAATTACGACCATTGCAGTGGTCGTCAAGGATATAGAGCAGGCGACTAGCTACTATCAGTCCCTGGGTATTGGGCCATTTAAACCGGTACCGATGCAGATTAGGGACAAATGGTTTAGGGGTGAGCCGGCCGAGTTTAAATCAAAAGCAATGATCGCCAAGCTCGGAGCCGTAGGGTTTGAACTTATCCAACCGGTGGTTGGGCCCTCCAGTTTCTTTGAGTTCCTGGATAAGAAAGGTGAAGGCATTCACCACCTTGGCTTTTACACCGAGGATTTAGATACCGAGGAAGCCAGGCTAGTCGGAAAAGGCATCCAGGTTCGGCAAAAAGCAAGGGGTGCAAACTGCGGCTTCACCCACTTTGAGACTGACCAGATTGGCGGGGTCACCTTTGAGCTTCTAAAGATGCCGCCACTTGAGTAGCACCAATCCAGACCAGTAGGTTACCGCTTTTTGACGATGGCTAGACCTAGAAAGGACAGGATGTACTCCGTTGAGACGCTAGATATTTCTGGCTACCGTAACCAGCCGGTGCCCAACACCTTCTTCAAGCAGGATGCTGAGACACACCAGGTTGCAATCCTCCTGCCCGGCTGGGAATACACCTGCCAGATGCCACTTCTTTACTATCCAGCCCGCCTGCTCCTAGAGCTAGGTGCCGATGTACTACAGGTTGAGTACGTCTACAATCTCCGGGCTGACTTTCAGGCACTACCAAGCTCAGAACAGCCAGAGTGGATGTTCGCCGATGCCGCCGCCGCCTGCAGGGCTGCCCTAGCCCAGCGTAGCTACGAACAGGTAACCCTAATCGGCAAGTCGATTGGCACCCTCACCATGGGACAGCTCCTGACTACCGAGGCCAAACTGGCAAAGGCGTGGGCAGTCTGGCTTACCCCTTTACTCAAAAATGAGAGGTTGCGCACCCAGATTCTGGAGTCGAGGCAGCGTTCCCTCTTCGTCATTGGCACCACCGACCCTAATTACCATCCTGACTATTTGGCTGAGGCTAAAAGGGCAACTGAAGGTGAAGCTGTGGTCATCCAGGGTGCCGACCACAGCTTTGAGATTAAGGACAGCATTCTAAGGTCACTAAGGGCTATGGAAGAAGTGATTGGTGCCATGCAACGCTTCCTCACCCAAGGGGACGAGTGAAGGAACGCCAGTCACTACTTTTTCAAGCCCATCTCTTGAGGTAAAACCCGAGCCAGACTACATACAGAACGGCAAAAATAATACAAATAGCCCCCGGGATTGAAGCCCGCTCACTGAAAAGAGCCAGGGCAATGGCACTGGCTAAACCAAAATTTTTCATGGTACCCATTAAGACCAGGCTTATGGTGGTTTCACGGTCTACCTTTAAGGCTCGGGCAGCAAATTCAATAATATGACCCAGAACAAAAGTGATGACGAAGCCAATTACGGCAATCCTGAGCAAGACCTCAAACTGCCCGAAGAAAACTTCACGGTTTAGCCCAATGATGGTGAAAACGACCAGAAAGAAGCCCCAGTTAACCATGGTACCCCGCCATTTTTCAATCCGCCGACTCAAGCCCGTAAAAAGCAGTACCCGCGAGAGAACGAGTGGGATCACAATCAATTGCACCAGGATATTAACCAGTCGCATCGGATTGATAAAATCAACCCCGAGAAAGAGCATCATCGTAACCGGGGTCAGCACCAATGCCACCATATACGCCCCAATCATGCCGATTAAAGAAAAATAGGTGTTTCCGAAAAGCATATAGCTATAAGGGACGACCGCCACTGCCGGTGGTACCGCCGCCAGAATTACAAAGCCAGCCCACAAATCAGGGTCATTTATTAGCCACCAACCCAAAAGGAGGATGGCGCCACCCAGAACAAGGTAGCTCAGGATTATGGAAATAATTATCGGGCCCGGCATTGACTTAAGACGCGCAAAATCTTGGCTGGTTAGACTTGACGTAGAAAGAGTCATCACCATTGCCAGCGCCGGCAGCACCAATACTTGAGTAAAATCGGCTACCTGACCAACGATTAGCCCAAGCACAATAGCCAAAATAAGGATGAAATTGCGGTCTCTGAAAAGTCCAAAGATGCGAGCAGGTTTCATTTCCTCTCCAGAATTGCCGAGACACCCATACCGCCACCGCCGCAGATAGCAATTAGTCCAAGCCTGGCACCACGCCTTTTCATTTCATAGAGCAAGGTGGTCAAAATCCTGGCGCCGGTGCAGCCGAGCGGGTGCCCCAAGGCAATACAGGAGCCGTTAACATTTACCTTATCGTAATCCTCTTCAGTAATACCCAGTTCCCTCAAGTTAGCCAATACCTGAGCGGCAAAAGCCTCATGAAGCTCAATAAGGTCAATTTCATCAAGGGTAAGACCTGTTTTCTTGAGAATCTTGTCCACAGCCGCAGGCACTGCTTGCCAGGTGTAACGCGGGTCAGCACCGCTTTGAACGTAGGCTCTGAGATAACCCAGCGGCTGTGCCCCCAGTTCCTTTGCCTTCTGCTCTGATGCGACAATGCAAACTGAAGCACCATCACCCTCCCCCGATGAATTGCCGGCGGTACAAACCCCACCCAAGACCGGCCTCAGTTTGGAGAGTGCCTCTAAACTGGTGTCGGGGCGGGGGTGCTCATCCCGGCTAAAGAGTATTGAACCACCCTTTGCCTGCGGAACCGGCACCGGCACAATCTCCTCGTTAAAGCGGCCTGACCGAATCGCCTCAACCGCCCTCTGGTGGCTCAGAAGCGCCCAGCGGTCTACCTCATCCCTGGGAATATTATGTTTCTGGGCGGCGGCCTCCGCCCAGGACATCATCGAGGGCAGGATACCGAACCTTTCCTCAGGCTGGGACATCACCCGGGCACGCTGGATTCGGTCATAGAACGGGAGCCCCCAGATGGAGGGATCACCATGTCCCTTTGGCATATTAGCCTTCCCCCCAATACCCCACCTCAGCTCACCACCCAGATAAAACTCAACCGTGCTCATACTCTCCACGCCACCCGCTACCACCAAGCTAGCATCCCCGGTCCTGATTGCCATTGCCCCAAGGCCTATTGCGTCAAGACCGCTGCAGCAGCGCCGGTCAAGGGTATAGGCCGGGATTTCAACCGGCCAGCCGGCTTTAAGCAGGGACATACGGGCAATATTGACATATTCACCACTTTGATGATTCTGCCCCATAATCACCCCGTCAACCGAAGCAGGGTCAAGGCGAGTCCTTTTAGCCAGTTCATCCAGAACCAGGGTGCCAAGGTCATAGGCTGGCACATTACGCAGACTACCGCCGAAATTGCCAATCGGCGTCCTCAGGGCACCAATAATCACCGCTTCCTTCATCAGAGCACCCTCCTTCTAAAGAAGTATTGAGTAAAATCATTACTATTTTACCACTAACTCTGGCCTTAAGTCCCCGCCGGGATTTATCTTGACAATCACTTCTCCTGTGCTAGACTTAACTTAAATTGAAAAAGAGAAAGGAGGTGAGACTGACAATGAAAACAAAGATAGTCTTTTACAGCATGTACGGTCATATTTACAAAATGGCTGAGGCCGTAGCCGAAGGGGTAAAGGAGGTTGAAGACGCCGAGGTGGAACTGCTTCAAGTGCCTGAGCTAGTCCCCGATGAAGTACTGGAAAAGTCGGGAGCTAAAAAAGCCCGAGAGGCTTTCGCCCATATTCCCGTTGCCAAACCAGCTGATTTAGCTGATGCTGATGCCATCATCTTTGGCATACCGGCTCGCTTCGGCAACATGTGTGCCCAGATGCGCAATTTCTTTGACCAGACCGGCGGGCTATGGGCACAGGGAGCCCTCATCGGCAAAGTAGGTAGTGTCTTTGTCTCGACCAATTGCCAGCATGGTGGCCAGGAGACAACCATCATTAGCTCATACGTTACATTGCTTCATCACGGCATGGTTATCGTGGGACTGCCTTACTCCGAAAAGCGCCAGTGTACCATAGATGAGATAACCGGTGGTAGTCCTTATGGTGTCACCACAGTGGCCGGACCCGACGGCAGCCGGATGCCAAGTGAGAACGAACTAGCCATGGCTCGCTTTCAGGGTCGGCATGTTGCCACCATCGCCAAAAAACTGAGCGGGGGATAAAACACGTACTATTTCGCCTACGCCTCTAATTTGAATAAGAGACAGATGCAGGAGCGCTGTCCAGAGGCCAAGCCCAAGTTTACCGCTACCCTCCACCACTTCAAGCTGGTATTTCTCGGCTGGTCAAGGCAGTGGCGTGGTGGGGTCGCCTCAATCAAGCCGTTTAGAGACGAAAGGATAGACGGCGGTGTTTATGAAGTCAGTGAATCGTGCTTGAAACGGCTTGATAATTTTGAGGGTTCAACCTACACCCGGCAAAATATTAAGGTAAACACCGAGCTTGACGGCCTGGTTGAAGCGGTAACTTATGTTAAGACCAGAGAGCTTGAGGAAACCAAGCCATCAGCCGAGTATCTAGCTATTATTCAGCAGGGCTACCGGGATTGGGGTATAGTCTAGCGACAGTAGCATGGCCCCACGTGATTAGACTATAATTACACTGGCATGGGGTGTCTCAGGCTAGGACTAATAGTTTTCATTGCGCTACCAATACTTTTTATCCTCCTCTTTTTTAATATTGTCACTATATCTTTGGGCAAGCTCGGCTTGACACCGGAATCAGCCCTAGCCCTTCTCCTGGTCACCCTCATCGGCAGCATGATTAATATACCGCTCTCCCGCCGACGCATCACCTACGAGCAGCCCCGGCCTTTTTATCGCCACTTCTTCTTCTACCTGCCACCACGGGTAACCTATCAGGTTATCGCCATCAATGTAGGCGGCGCCATAATCCCAATCGGCTTTGCCCTATATTTATTGTCCAAAGCCCCACTCCTACCGACCTTGATTGCCACCCTTGTTCTGATAATCGCCACTAGATTTTTAGCCAGACCAGTTACCGGGGTGGGAATCACCCTGCCTTTCCTGATACCACCCCTTATCTCAGCCGGGCTGGCCTTCCTCCTCGCCGGCGATAACCCGGCACCAGTAGCTTATATCTCGGGGACGGTAGGAACCCTCATTGGCGCTGACTTGCTTAACTGGCCAAAATTTAAGAAGTTCGGCGCCCATCTAATCAGCATCGGCGGGGCCGGCATGTTTGACGGTATTTTCCTCTCCGGCATCGTGGCGGTGATGCTAACCTCGTTTTAGATACCCAAAAGACTAAGAGTTTTATCTACCTTACTCTGCTATACTAAATAGACAATGGGCGACTGCATTATTCAAGTAGAAAATCTGGTTAAAAAATTTGGTGACCTGGTCGCCGTAAATGATATTAGTTTTAAGGTGAAACCGGGGGAAATCTTTGGTTTCCTTGGTCCAAACGGAGCCGGCAAGACGACCACCATCAATATCCTCTGCACCCTCCTAAAACCGACCTCGGGACGAGCCACACTTAACGGTTTTGACGTGGCTCGCCAGCAGAACCAGGTACGCCAGTCAATTGGACTGGTCTTTCAGGATCCAAGCCTGGATGAACGGCTTAACGGACTGCAGAACCTGCGCTTTCACGCCATGGTATATAACGTGCCGGCCTCAGTTCGTGAGACCCGAATTAAGCAGATGCTCCAAATAATGGAGCTCTGGGACAGGCGCCACAACCAGGTACGCACCTATTCTGGAGGTATGAAACGCCGACTTGAGCTCGCCAGAGGGCTACTACACCATCCAAAAGTACTCTTCCTTGATGAGCCAACCCTGGGACTTGACCCTCAAACACGCCATCGGATCTGGGAATACATCCTTGAACTAAGAAAGCAGGAGAAGACGACCATTTTTCTCACTACCCACTACATGGATGAAGCCGGCATAGCCGACCGGATTGCCATCATTGACCAGGGAAAGATTATCGCCCTGGATACCCCGGAAAAATTGAAAAGGATTGTAGGTAAGGATATCATCACCGTCAAAACTGAGAATGATGCTGGTGCCTTAAAAGAAATAAAGCTTCGCTACCAAATTGAGGCTAGGCACGACTCAAGCGGGCTTACCTTTGAGGTAGCTAACGGCGACCAGTTCCTGCCCGATTTCATCAAGGAGTTTGGCCATAAGATACTGAGTGTTAACCTGCGTCGTCCCAGCCTGGATGACGTCTTCCTCAAGCTCACCGGACGTGAGATAAGAGAGGAGGAGGTTAGGGACACCTTAAAAGCCATGGTTAGAGAGCATGGCCGCCGTATGCGGCACTAGGAGGCAAGAGATGAATAACCTGCGTGGCGTCTACACCATCTGGTACCGGGACCTGCTGCGCTTCTGGTACGACAGAATGCGTCTCATCAGCGCTTTAACCTTTCCGTTGCTCTTTTTAGTTGTCTTCGGCAGTGGCTTAGGTGCTCGGATGGGTTCCCTGGGACCCGGGATTGATTTCACCCGCTTTATTTTCCCTGGTATTATCGGGATGACCGTCTTAATGAGTTCCTTTATGGCTGGGATTTCAGTCGTCTGGGACCGGGAATTTGGTTTCTTAAAAGAGGTGCTGGTGGCACCAATCAGCCGCACGGCGGTGGCGGTGGGCAAAACCCTGGGGGCAGCCACCATAGCCTTACTCCAAGGTATGCTTATCCTGCTCTTTGCACCGCTCATCGGTATATCTCTTACCGGGTGGACTCTCCTGGCACTACTGCCGCTGATGTTCCTCCTGGCCGTCTCCATGGGCTCTTTAGGCGTTCTCCTCGCCACCCGAATTAAAACTATGGAAGCATTCCAGGGAGTAATGCAGATGCTGATGTTCCCCATGATGTTCCTCTCCGGGGTATTCTTTCCGGTCGAAGGACTACCAACCTGGATGAGCATCATCGTCAAGCTCAATCCAGCTACCTACGGCATTGACCCAATCCGCCAGGTAATCTTAGGAGTGCAGGCTGATTCTTTCAGATTGACTCTATTTGGACATACCATGAGTGTTTGGGACGATGCTGGCCTCTTGCTCGTCTTCGGGGCAGTTATGACCATAATGGCGATCTGGTCTTTCTCAAACCAGGAATAAGCAAGCAGTCAAAGCCCGCTTCCGGTTAACTCTTATCTTCTTGACAGGGACATACTCCACCCCTATACTGCAAACCACCAATGCCATTCATTTTTGACCTACCAACCAAGATTATCTTCGGTTGCGGCAGCCTCTCCCAGCTTGGAGCCGAAGCCAGGGGACTGGGACAGAGGGCAATGCTAGTCACCTTTAAAACCATGCACCGGCTAGGGGTGCTTGACCGCATACTAAAAGACCTCAAGTCAAACGGGGTGAAAACTATTATCTACGAGAAGGTTGAGGCAAATCCACATACCCTAACCGTAGACGAAGGGGCTAGACTTGCCAGAGAAGAGCAGGTTGACCTGGTTATCGGTCTAGGGGGAGGCAGTGTCATGGACACGGCTAAGGGAATCGCCCTAGCCAGTTCGAACACTGAGCCAATCTGGCGTTATATCAAGGGAGAGCTTGAAATAAAGTCAGCGGTTCTGCCAATTATCTTGGTACCGACCACCGCTTCAAGCGGCTCAGAGACAAATGGTGTCCTGGCGCTCACCAACCGGGAGACCCGGGAGAAAATGGCACTCAGCAGTCGCAAGCTCTCAGCTAAGGTCGCCCTAGTTGACCCCGAACTTACCCTCACCCTGCCGGCGAAGAGAACCGCCCAGGGTGGGGTTGATATTTTCTCCAGCGCCTTGGAACTCTATATCACCAGCAAGGAACCCTCCCCCCTAACCGACGGTATTCTCGAGGCAATAATGAAGATAGTCGTTGAGTATTTACCTCAGGTGCTGGTTAAGCCAGATGACATCAAGGCACGCACTCAGCTTTCCTGGTCAGCCCTAGTTTACAGTTCCCAACTTGCCCGACTCGGCGGCGGTGCCGGATTTTGGACCTGTCACCCCATTGAAAAAGCAATCAGCGGATACTATGATGTTGCCCATGGTGATGGTCTTGGGGCACTGCTTCCTGCCTGGATAAGGTATACCCTGCCGGCAACCAGAGAGAGATTCCGGCAGTTGGGAAGGAATGTCTTTGGCGAAGAGGATACCTTAGAGGCTATCTTAAAATGGTTGGAGAAGATAGGAATGAAGCTCAGGCTTAGAGACCTTGGTGTCGAGCTTGAGCGCACCCAGGAATTAGCCGATCTGACAATAAAAACAGCGCCAGCTTCATCTCTCATAAATCACCCAAACCGACTTGACGCTGAAGCAATCGCCAAGATTATCAGCAATGCTTATTAAAAACTTCTTGAAGGGAGAAACAAGATGCCGAGTAAGCTGACACAGGAACTCCTCGACTGGGACCGGGAACATATCATGCACACCGCCTGGCCGGTCAGAGGAGAACCGGTGGGAGTAGTTTATGAGCAAGCCAATGGCATAATACTCAAGGATACCGAGGGCAGGGAATATATTGACGGTTCCTCGCAACTGATAAATGTCAATCTGGGCCACGGGCGCCGTGAGCTCATAGAGGCTGCCACCGAACAGATGAACCAATTACAATACACTCACATCTTCTGGGGATTTACTAATACAGCGACGATAAAATGTGCTCAAAAACTGGCCGAACTTACCCCCGCGGGGTTAAATTATTTTTGCTTTACCAGCGGCGGCAGTGAATCCATTGAGACGGCGGTTAAAATGGCCAGGCTTTACTGGCATAACCAGGGCAGAAACAAGTATAAGATTATCGGTATTCAAGGTTCCTATCACGGTGCCTCGACGGTAGCGGCGGCGGCTACTTCCATTGGTGGTAAGATTTTCCAGCATGGTTTCGGCCCGGTGTCACCTGGCTTTATCCATATTCCTTCCTATCATTGCTACCGGTGTGCCTTACATCAGGAGTATCCAAAATGTGGCATCCTCTGTGCTCAACTTTTGGCTGAAATCATTGAAATAGAAGGGGCAGAAAGCGTGGCCGCTTTCCTGGCTGAGCCTGAACAGGGCTCCACCGGCTTCATCCCACCACCTAAAGAGTACTGGCCGATGGTCAGAGAGATATGCACCAAGTATGACATCCTTCTAATTGACGACGAGGTGATGACCGGCTTTTGTCGAACCGGGAAGATGTTTGCCGCCGAACACTGGGGGCTAGAGCCGGACATCATGACCATGGCTAAAGGAATTACCAGCGGCTATTTCCCCTTTGGAGCCGTAGCCTTTAACGATAAGGTCTGGGACGGGTTGGCCAATGGTGCCCCAGTATGGCACGGTTTCACTTACTCGGGACACCCGGTCGGCTCAGCCGTGGCGGTAGCGACAATGGACATCTACTTAAAAGAAAAAATAGCTGAAAACGCCGCCAAGGTCGGAGGGCACGCCCTCAAGCGGCTGAATCAAGAGTTTAAGCCACTGCCCAATGTCGGCAACATTGGAGGACTGGGCTTAATGATTGGGCTTGAGTTGGTTTCGGACCAAAAAACTAAAACCACCTTCCCGCCCAGTGTCCAAAATAAACTACAACAGCAGGCAAGAGAGAAGGGGCTGGCGATACGCATTGCCCGTAACTGCCGCTTTATGATCAGTCCACCACTCACCATAACCATAGCTGAGATGGACCGACTACTTGACATCCTGCTGCCTTTAGTAACTGGGCTTAAGTCAAACTAGCTAATGTCCGACAAATCATACCCGCAGGGTATTGACAATAGAGGAGTAATAGTTTATGCTTCATAGCCAAAAAGGGGAGGTTGACTGATGCAAGCTTACTGTATGAAATGCCGTGCCAAAAGGGAAATGAAAGACCCGAAGTCAATTACCATGAAAAATGGACGACCGGCAACACAGGGTACCTGTCCCAACTGCGGGACCAAGATGTTCAAAATCGGGAAAACCTAGGATTTGATATTGTTAACACTTCAATAACGGCAGCGAAGCTGATACGAGGGTATCAGAGATTGAAGGCTGGGTATTTTTTTAGTTTAAAATACCCAGCCTTTTAGATATTATTATAGTAGTGCAAATTAACCTGTTCAGGGTTAAAATGAGGTGAATTATGGCCACTGAGTTGTCCGCCGATGCGGTAAGAAAGCGATGTGACCCATCAGCATTTAAATGTAACTCAACCGAGGAACTGAAACCTCAAGAGAATATTATTGGTCAGGACAGAGCCATTAGCGCCCTCAAATTCGGGCTTAGTATCATGAAGCCCGGATTCAATATTTACGTCTCTGGACTGGCTGGAACCGGCAGAACTACCGCCATCAAGTCCTTCCTTGAGATGCTGGCAGTCAAGAAGGAACCACCACCAGACTGGTGTTATGTACATAACTTCCGTGATTCCTACTACCCTAAAGCCTTAAAACTGCCGGCCGGCCGGGGGCAATCCCTGCAAAAAGATGTGAAATCCCTAATTGACAGCGCCGGACGGAGTCTTACCCAGGCTTTTTCCAGCAAGGAATACGCTGACCGGCGGGCTGAGATAACCGCGGGCTTCAACCGGCAGCGAGACGAAGCCTTCAGTCGCTTAAGTAAAAAAGCTCAAGACCGTGGTTTTTTCCTGCAAACATCACCAATCGGGCTTATCTTTGTGCCAGCCTCAAATGGCGAGCCAATGAAGGAAGAGGAATATCAAAAGCTAAGCACCAAAGAGAAAGATGATTTAAGAGGGAAGCAGGAAGAGTTGACCAAGGAACTAAAGGAGATAGTGGCCGAACTAAAAACCCGGGAAAATGCCGTCTCCAAACAGCTTGAAGATACTGACCGCGAAGTAGCCGGCTATTCAATCGGTCACCTCTTTGAAGAACTTAAGAACAAGTATCAGGAGCTACCGGAGGTAATTGATTACCTTAAGGAAGTAGAGCGGGATGTCATTGAAAATTTTGAGCAATTTAAGTCAGAACCAAAACCAGAAACAGACCCGATGGCAATAATGCAGGGGCTAGCACGAAAACAGGCTCTCAGGAAATATGAAGTCAATCTCCTGGTTGACAACTCCGAGTTAAAGGGGGCACCGGTAATTCTGGAGCTGAACCCAACCTTCAACAATCTCTTAGGTCGTATTGAGAAGGAAACTCAATTTGGGGCCCTATATACTGATTTTACTATGATTAAAAGTGGCTCACTGCACCAAGCCAATGGCGGCTACCTGGTAATCAGGGTCGAGGATATCCTGACCAATTTTCAGTCCTGGGAAGGCTTGAAAAGAACCCTGCGCGACGGGAAACTGGTAATTGAGGAGCTCGGTGAAAAACTCGGCTTTTTTGCTACCAAGAGCCTGAGACCGGAGCCAATCCCGCTTGAGATTAAAGTCATCGTTATCGGTGAGCCACAAATTTACTATCTCCTCTACCGAATGGACCCGGAGTTTAAGGAACTGTTTAAAATTAAAGCCGACTTTGATACCCGAATGGACAGGACTGAAGCCACTCTTGAAAACTACGCCAGGGTTATCTGCCGGCTGTGCCACGAGGAAAACCTGAAACACCTGGCTAGTTCCGGTCTAGCCGAAATCATTGAGCACAGTTCACGGCTGGCTGGTGACCAGGAAAAACTGTCCACCCTCTTTGCTGATATCGCTGATATTATCCGTGAGGCTAACTTCTGGGCGACTGAAGAGGGTGCCAAGTTCATTCAAGCCTCACATGTGGAGAAAGCAATCGAGCAGAAGGTGTATCGCTCCAACTTAATCCAAGAGCGAATCAATGAAATGATTGAAAAAGGGATGATTATCATTGATGTCGAAGGTGAAAGCGCCGGACAGATAAACGGTCTGGCCGTCTTATCCCTGGGTGACTTCGCTTTCGGTAAGCCGAGCCGAATCACCGCCAGTATCAGCGTCGGCCGGGAGGGACTGATTGACATTGAGCGAGAAGCCAAGTTAGGCGGTCGCCTCCACAGCAAGGGGGTAATGATTTTAAACGGCTACATGGCGGACAAATTTGCCCGCGACATGCCACTGACACTTTCGGCTCGCCTCGTCTTTGAACAAAGCTATGAAGAAGTAGAAGGTGATAGCGCCTCCTCTACCGAGCTTTACGCGCTTCTTTCTCGCCTGGCTGATACACCCATAAAGCAGGGTATTGCGGTTACCGGCTCGGTAAACCAGAAGGGAGAGGTTCAAGCCATTGGCGGTATTAACGAGAAGATTGAGGGTTTCTTTGAGGTGTGCCAGGCTAAGGGACGTAACCCAAAACAAGGGGTTCTTATCCCGGAAAGCAACATCAGAAACCTGATGCTGAAACAGGAGGTAGTTAAAGCAATTAAAGACGGTAGTTTCCATATCTACCCGGTAAGCACCATCGACGAAGGCATTAGAGTCCTGACCGGAATAAAAGCAGGCAAACTACTTAAAGACGGCACCTTTGAAGCCGGCTCAATCAATGACCGGGTACAAAAGCGCCTGACCTCCCTGGCGGAGCGTCTCAGAGACTTCACCAAGGGTGGCGAACAAGCTCAAGGTGAAAAGAAAAGAGACGAGGAATCACCAAGCTAACCACAGGTAATTTATGATATTAGTTAACATACTGGTAATCGTAGTACTTTTCTTCAGCTTTATTGGCGGACTCAAAGAGGGGGCAGTTAAGACCTTCTTTTCCTTGATATCACTCCTCATTGCCATCCCTCTTACTGGAGTCTCCTACCACCTGCTGGCTAAGACACTTTCATTTCTACCCGGCGGGGACTGGGAAAACTTTATTGGTTTCTTTATACCATTAGCTCTCTTCAGCCTGATACTATATTTTGTATTCCTCCTGCCGAGGAAACTACTTCAGAAAACCTGGAACAAAGGGGCCTTTTTCAGGCTAATTGGCGGCGTCCTCCGTGTTTTCAATACGGCTATTGGACTAGTGGTATTTACTCTTTTAATCGCCGCCTACCCCATTTTCGAATGGCTGGAAGGAGCAGCGACTGGCTCAAGCGTTCTGGTCTGGCTGCTTGACCAACTAGGTTTTGTTCTGGCAATGCTGCCCCAGGTATTTCAGGATGCCTCAGCCACAACAGTAGCCGGACTACTCTAGCACATAGCTTTAGAGCCTCGGTATATCCCGCATCAGGTCATACTCTGGCTCCTCATCAATGCAGACCACCTCCGCCGGTGGGTCAAGTACCCCACCCGGGCCAGGTGTCTTTAAATACTGGTGACGATTCTGGTAAGTGTGCCGCCAGGACTCCAAATTGTCATACCAGAGTTCGGTTACCCGAACAAACCTGGTCGGTCTTTCCGGAATATCAAGTGCCTTCCAGGTCAGGTATCGCTTCAGGCCAGGAAATCTCTTCGCCTCCTGGGTGTGCACCTCAAAATACCACTTTTCACCTTCCTCAACCGGGACACCTTCGGGATAACGCATCAGCCAAAGCCATTTAATCACTTTCGGCACCTCCTTTAAGCCTACATTATAGGGTCAGGTAACTCCACCGTCAATTTGGATGGAAGTAACACCTCCCTTACTTAGTTGACGCAAAACCCTGATATGGTTAAGATAAGCTCAGAAAGGAGCGTCGAGATGGCAGATTCCGAATCAAAGGAAAGGATTATTGAAGCGGTTTCGGCAAAGGCAAGGGAGGCCGAGATTAAATATCACGGTTGCAGCCGCTGCACCCTCTACGGATTAAAAGAATACTTTAACTTTATCCCTGATGACTTAATCAGGGCATCAATGGTACTGGCCGCCGGGGGTAGTTCAAGCAATGGCTCTTGCGGTGCCTATTCCAGCGGTCTGCTTGCCATCGGTCTTAAATATCAGCCACCGATGGAAGACCTTTCCCCCGAAGCCCAAGAAAGACGTCTTGAATCTAGGGCAAAGCAATTTGGTTTCAGGACAGCCTTCATTAAAGAACTTGGCTCAACCCTCTGTCCGGATATACAGGAGCGCCAGTTCGGGCGACGCTTCAATATGCTTGATGAAGAAGACTGGCAGGCATTTATGAACCTGCCCGGGCATTATGAAAAGTGCGCCGAAGTAGTCGCCATAAGCACCAGACTTGCGGCTGAGGTTCTGCTCGAAGATTAAAGGAACTTAAACTTAATCAACCCGCTTGAACATGTTTTTTGGTGCGCCACAGATAGGGCATACCTCTGGGGCTTCACCCTCAACCGTATTGCCACAGCCCTGGCAGACAAAGTAAGGCTCATCTCGAAGAGCCTCAGCACCCTCAAGGCTCTTTAGGGCCTTCTCATACAGGCGGTGGTGAATCTGTTCCACCTGATTTGCCCAGTCAAAGCCTGTTTTAGCCCGGCTGCTACCTTCCGCTTCAGCCTGTTTAATAAACTCCGGATACATTTGGGTGAACTCGTAGTGTTCACCACCGATGGCAGCCTTGAGGTTGTCCTTGGTTGAACCGATACCGCCCAAAACCTTCAGGTGGTATTTGGCATGAACCGTCTCGGCGTCAGCCGTTGCCCGAAAGAGGCGAGCGATTTGTTTCTGGCTGTCCCCTTGAGCCTTCTCGGCAAAAAAGAGATATTTTCGGTTGGCCTGGCTTTCCCCGGCAAAAGCCGCCTGCAGATTTTCACTAGTATTACCCATCATAGACCCCCTTTCTTACTACTTTTTCCCCTTAAGTGCTTTAAGGATTTTCTCTCTGGTAATCGGCAAGTCAGTAATTCTCACTCCAACCGCATCGTAGACAGCGTTAGCGATTGAGGCCGGTATCGGACAGGTTAAAACTTCAGCAATCCCCTTGGCGCCATAGGGATTATCCTTGTGTGGTACCGGTGCCATCAAAATCTTGACATCATTGTTGTTTGGCATATCCTGAAAGGTGGTAATTATGTAATCCCGCAAATTTGGATTGAGGGCTCTGCCCTGATCAAATAACATTTCCTCCCAAAGGGTAATACCAATACCCATAGCCAGTGCCCCCTCCATCTGCTGCTGGCACATCTTGGGATTTACCGGAAAGCCCATATCGCCTGCGGTCGCCACTTTTTCTATCTTCACTTCCCCGGTCTCAATATTAACCAAAAGGTCAGTCACCTGCGCCGCATAGCTATAGAAGGAAGCCATTCGCAGCCCCTTTTGAGCATCCTCGGGCCTCATTTGGCCGGTCTCATAGTTTTCATAGACAAATGGCTGGTTCCACACCCCCTTACCAATTATCTCCCCGGCTTCTTCGGAGAAGGCACCAAACGCCTGGGCTGACATCGGTCGCTCAACGATAAACAACCTTCTGATTTCAATTGAATTAGAGGGTATTGATTTAACGTAAACCCTAGAATCTCTTGTCTCCAGGTCTTGCGGCAGCACCTTTAACCTCGGTGCCACCAGTTCAAATAACTGCCTTTTAGCATCCTGACAGGCAAGCCAGACCGCCTTGCCAAGCTGGAAGGTGGTTCGTGACGATGAAGAAGATGGAAAGTAGGGGGTAATACTGGTATCCCCCCAGACCATCTTGACCTTCTCCATCGGTAAGCCAAATTCTTCTGCGGTAATCTGGGCAATAACCGTCATCGCCCCCTGACCAACTTCATCCAAAGAGGTACGTACCTCAACACCACCGTCTTCCAGTATCTTGACCAGTGCCACGGCCGCGGTGGGCGCCATGCTGTATTTGTTAGTTACCGCAAAGCCCCTACCCCTCTTCCAGGGATAAGTCGCCTCTTTAGGTTTTTTCTCCCAATCTATCGCTTCAAGCACTGCATCCTGACACTCCCCGGCACCAAAACTGTGAATGAGCTCTCCGTGAACGTTTGGCTCACCCTCTTTAAGAAAATTTCTCTCTCTAAACTGGGCCGGGTCAAGCCCCAGTTTACGAGCCAGCATATCCATATGGGACTCTATTGCCCAACTCAACTCGGCACTGCCAAAACCACGGAAGGGTGCGATAAGCGGTAAGTTAGTATAAACTCCGTAGGAATCAACCTTGCAGTTGGGTGTCCGGTAGGAACCGGCGAGAACAAAGGTCTCATTTCTAACCCCAAGCGGCCCCATATTGGCGTAGGCACCGACATTAAACAAAATCCTCATTTCTCGAGCCACCAGGGTACCGTCATGCTTAACCCCGTCCTTGATGTAGATAACGGTTGGTACCCTGGAACCACCGCAGATAAACATCTCTTCCCGAGTAAAGGTATACTTAACCGGTCTTGCGGTCTTCATTGCCAGAGAGATGACAATCGGGTCGGCAATTAAGCCAACCTTGCCGCCGAAGGACCCTCCAACATGATAGGCATTAATCACCCTTATCTTGGAAGGCGGAATACCAAAAACCCCGGTATAGTACTGTTTTTGCAGGTGTATCCCCTGCTGCCCCAGCCACATGGTCAGCCCGCCATCAGGGTCACACTGAGCAATCCAGACATGGGGTTCAGCCTCAACGTGGTGAATTCTAGCCAGGCTAAACCTGTTTTCCATTACCAGATCAGCCTCTCTAAAACCCTGCTCCACATCCCCCCGCCGAAGCTTAAAGTAATTATTAACGTTTGGTCGCTCTGAAACCAGATGAGGAGTCAAAAATAAACCTCGCTGGTAGCTGGCCAGTTCAGGGTGAAGCACTACCGGCGGGTTTTCGCTCCAGGCTTCATCAACATCAAAGATGGGCGCCAGTTCCTCATACCTGACCTCAATTAGTTCAATTGCTTTCTCAGCAATGTCTAAAGTATCGGCGGCAACAGCGGCCACCGCCTCCCCAGCATAGCGAACCACATCTCTGGCGAGAATATGCTGGTCAAAAATAAACAGACCATATCTTTTATCGGGTACATCCTTACCGGTAATAACCACCCTCACCCCGGGCAATTTCTCCGCCCTTGAGGTATCAACGCTCGCAATTCGGGCATGGGCATGTGGACTCCTCAGGACTTTGGCATAAAGCATACCCGATAAACTCACATCACCGCAGAATTTGGCTCTGCCGGTTACTTTCTCGAGGGCATCCAGTCTGGGTACACTCTTACCTAGAACCTGATATTCAGCCATTTACTTCTCCATACCTACCCTTGAGCAATCTTTTTCATCTTTTCCTGAGCAGCCATAATCGCTTCCACCATCTTGACATAGCCGGTACAGCGGCAGAGATTACCATTCATCGCCAGGCGTATCTCATCCTCGCTGGCATCCGGATTTTCGTCCAGAAATGATTTGGCGGTTAATATCATCCCCGGAATACAGTAACCACACTGGACGGCAAAATACTCGATAAAGGCCTCCTGCAAGGGATGAAGCTCCCCATCTCCCGCCAGTCCTTCAATAGTCAGGATTTCCTTCCCCTGCGCCTGCGGGGCTAACACCAGGCAACTTGATACCACCTTACCCTCCAGAATGACATTACAGGCACCGCAATCGCCGGCCCCACAGGAAATCTTTGTCCCCATCAGCCCAACCTCATCCCGCAAAACCTCAGCCAGGGTCCGCCAGGGCTCGACAAATACCTCCCATACCTCACCATTAACCTTTAGTTCCAGCCTCTGCTTCATCTTTTAAAACCCCCGCCAAGCTCAATTTCACCTTGCTCTGGCTAGCTCCACAGCCTCCCCGATGGCATCCCGAGTCCTGACTCCAACCATCTCCCGCCGATACTCAGCCGAACCGCGGACATCATCAATCGGGCTTGAACAGTCTTGCGCCAGCTTGGCTGCCTCCTCAATCAGGGAATTACTAATCTTCTGACCCTTAAGTAAAATCTCGGCTCGCTTAGCTCTTATCGGGATAGGAGCCACCGCACCCAGTGCCAGACTGACATCCTTGAAAGTATTATTATTCAAGTCCAGAGTAACTACAGTTGCCACTCCAACCACCGCCAGTCCCTGTGCTCCCTTGACGCCGTGTTTTAAATAAACCCCACCAGTGTGAGGGAGTTCGGGCGGTACCTGAATCTCAAGCAGTAGCTCGTCAGGCTTGAGAATGGTTTCACCCCAACCAGTAAAAAATTGCTCAACCGGAACCACCCTCTCTCCATCTAAGCTAGCTAACTTTACGACTGCTTTAAGAGCCAGCAGTGGTGGTATCATATCAGCTGAAGGCGCGGCATTTGCCAGATTGCCACCGATGGTAGCCATATTCCGTATGGCAATGGTAGCCAGTTGTGCCGCCGCCTGAGAGATAATCGGGCAACCTTCCTTAAGCCCCGGGGAACGCTCAATTTCACTAATGGTAGTAAGCGCTCCGATTTTTAGGCCGCCCTCACCATCTAAATTGATACAACTAAGCCCGGTAATACCGCCAAGGTTAATCACATATTGGGGCTTAATTTTCCGCTCTCGCATCAAAACCACTAAATCAGTGCCACCCGCCACTACCTTGGCTTTCTCACCATATCTTTTAAGTAGCGAGAGTGCCTCATCAACCGTTTTGGGTTCAAAGTATTCAAAAGGCCCCATTTACTGCTCCTTGGACATCGCCAGTTCTCGCTGGTAGTCCTCCCAGGTATCTATATCCCGGAGTACATCATCACTAGACACAGCCACCTCATGGATGTCATCCCGATGGCGCCCAATTAGCTGCCTTAAGCCAATATTATCGTCCAGTTCGAACACCTCAGCAAAATACTTTGTGGAAATGATGACCGGATGACCGTGCTTACCCCGATAACTCGGCAGGATAATACCAGCCCTGCCATCAGCGAAGGCAGCGATAATCTCCCTCAAGGTATCAAGCTTGACGAATGGTTGGTCAACCAGACAGATTAGCACGCCACTGGCGGTCCCGCTTACGGCGCCCAGTCCAGACTGAATTGAGGAAAGCATCCCACGCCGGTAGTCTCGATTTACAACCAGAGAAACCGGATAATCTTTTAGTTTCGCCTCAAGCAGTTGATAGTTGCAACCCGAGACAACAACAATCGAACCTGTGCCTGAAGCCCTTAGTTTCTGGATGATGGTATCGATAATGTTGCCTTCTCCGAAGTCTAAAAGGGGTTTAAAGGCACCTATTCGGCTCGAAGAACCGGCCGCAATGATTATAGCGTCGATATCAGGAAAGTCAGTGTTCATATTTTTGATAGCAATATAGCACAGTAACCGCCTGCTATCAAGCTATTCCGCCGATAAAATGAGGGGTTTTAGTTAATAAATCCTTACCCCGTCTTAACCCTCCAGCCGTTGGTGTAAATGTTCATCCTTTTTCCCCGGACAAAGCCGACCAGGGTTATACCTAAATCATCGGCCAGTTTCACCGCCAGATTAGTCGGGGCCGACCTGGAGATAATTATCGGGATTTTCCTTTTGGCTACCTTAAGCAAAATCTCCGAGGAAATCCGGCCACTGGTTAATATCATTCGCCCCTCAGTAGGTATACCTTCCAAAAGACATTGGCCGAAAATCTTGTCAATCGCATTATGTCGGCCGATGTCCTCAGCGAAAACAAGAATTTCCTTCCCAGAACAAAGAGCGGCACTGTGAACACCACCGGTGGCTCGGAAAAGTTGAGAGTGCTGCTGAAACCGGTTAGCCAAGTCAAAGATGTCCCCGGCCTCAACCTGAAGCCGAGAATCAACCTTTACCTGGTCTTGAATATCAACGGCACTGTAAAATGAAGCCCCTCGACCACAGCCTGAGGTAATCAATCGCTTAAATACCTCACCCGTTTCTTTATCCCCGGTGGTCTCAACCCTGACTACACCCCTTACTTCATCAACCAAGGTCTGCTTAATATCGTCTTTCCCCTTGAGTAAGCCCTCAGAATAAAGGAAACCAACCGCTAAATACCTTAAATTTGCTGGAGAACAGAGCAAGGTCACCAGTTCCTCACCATTTAAAATAATGGTTAAGGGAAGCTCCTTAACCACGCTGTCAACAGTCTCGCTTTTGCCCTGCTCGCCAATGTGCAGAATGGGGAACTCAACGGTGCTGTCAGTCAATCCTTAACCCCCAGCACCCGAATTTCGTCCCCTGTCCTGATTACACCCTCTCGAATCACCCGGGCAAATACGCCTTCTTTAGGCATGACACACTTCCCCACCTGACGAAAGATGGCACACCCGGTATGGCATTCCTTGCCAATCTGGCTAACCTCTAAGGCAACCTCTTCCCCTACCCTGAGCCTGGTGCCAATTGGCAGGGAGACAAGCTCTATCCCTTCGGTGGTCAGATTTTCGGCAAAGTCCCCAGGGCTAACATTAAAACCAAGGTTTCGCATCTTACTGATGCTTTCCAGTGCCAGCAGACTCACCTGACGATTGATGCCGAGTTCAGCATGAGCGTCACCCTCAAGACCATAGTCTCTCTTAAAGCAACCCTCAGGGATAGCCTCCTTCTTGATACCCTTTTTATCACTTCGGCTAACAGCAATTATTTTCGCCATGTGCTCACCTCATACCATTTTTACTTCTTCAAAAGCGGTGACATTGCTCTGAGTTTAGCTACAATCCGAGGTAACACTTCAAGGACTCGCTCAATTTCCTCTTCAGTGGTCCACTTGCCCAGAGTAAACCTCAGCGAACCCCGCGCCTCGTCTGCCGGGATACCCAATGCCAGGAGTACATGTGACGGCTCCTCACTCTCAGAACTACAGGCTGAGCCGGTTGAGGCGCAGATACCCTCAAGATCCAGATTAAGCAGAATCGCCTCCCCTTCAACAAACTTAACACCGACATTGACATTATTGGGCAGCCTCTCTTGAGGATGACCGTTCAATTGGATATCACTAATCCGTTCCAAAAGACCACCAATAAGTTTGTCCCGAAGGTAGATTAACCGCTCTGCTTCCTCCGCCATTTCCCTTTGAGCCAGCTCCACTGCCTTGCCCAAACCGACAATCGCCGGGACATTCTCCGTACTTGCCCGACGCCCTCCCTCCTGTCCACCACCATGCATGAAGGGGATTATTCTGGTACCCTTTCTAATATATAGTGCCCCAATTCCCTTTGGCCCATAGAGTTTGTGCGCCGAAACCGAAAGGAGGTCCACTCCAAGCTTACTGACATCAACCGGGATATGCCCCACCGCCTGCACGGCATCAGTATGAAAGTAGACACCAGCCTCTCTGGCAATCCTCCCTATCAAAGCGACAGGCTCAATGGTACCCACCTCATTGTTGGCCTGCATTACTGAAATAAGAACGGTTTTATCAGTAATCGCTTTCCTAACATCATCAGGGTCAACCAGACCATCTTTGTCTACCGGAAGACAGGTTGTCTTAAACCCCCTCTCTTTCAGAAAATTACAGGTCTCGCCGATAGCGTGATGCTCAATCGCAGTGGTGATGATGTGATTGCCCTTATCTTGATTAGCATAGGCAATACCCTCAAGGGCAAAGTTATCCGCCTCGGTGCCCCCACTGGTAAAGACAATCTCGTCATTTTCAGCACCGATGAAACCGGCTACTTTAGCCCTAGCTTCCTCAACAGCACTCCTCGCCTCCTGGCCACAGGCATAGAGGCTGGAAGGATTACCAAAGGCTCCGCTAAAGTAGGGAAGCATCGCCTCTACTACCTCAGGATGCGTTGGGGTCGTGGCGGCATAGTCAAGGTATATCCTCCCCAACTTCAACCCTCCATCATCCCCGGAGTTACCGGCTCCACCCTGACTCCTTTACTGGTGACCCAGGCAATACCCTGCTCAATTGCTTCTTCTTCACCCTCAACCTCAAGCTCAACCCAGCCCCTGTCCTCGGAGATATCAGCCCGAAGAATATTGGTCACCACACCGAACTCTCGCCCGAAATTGTAGATAACCGGCTCACAAATCAACTCCGGGAGAAAGGTAAAAATTACCCGCCTTTTCACCATCAGATCCCTCCTCCCGCACTGAATTCCCGTTCAACTTCCCTTCTTTTAGCCTTAAGTTCGTCTTTAGAGGGGGCTACCCCGGCCGCCTGCTCCAGTTTCTTCATTCGTCCCTCCAGTTTATCCTGTTCCCTCAAAATGAGCCTGATTGCATCCGCCACCGGGTCAGGTAGTTTACCATGCTCTAAATCCAGAATTGGCTTGTGGCGGTCATCGACAACCCTCCCTGGAATTCCAACCACCGTAGTTCCAGGCGCCACTGACTTGACGACTACTGAACCGGATCCAATCCTGGCGCCATCACCGATGGTAATGGCGCCGAGGGCTACTGCCCCGGTGCCAATGATCACATTATTGCCCACGGTAGGATGCCTTTTTCCTTTCTTTAAGGTAGTGCCGCCCAAAACTACCCCCTGGTAGAGCAGGACATCATCCCCGATTTCAGATGTCTCCCCGATGACCACGCCGGCACCATGGTCAATAAAGAAACGCCGGCCAATCTCAGCCCCGGGGTGGATTTCAATCGCGGTTAGGAAACGACCGATGTGGGAGAGCAGGCGCGCCAGAAATCGAAATCTACGGCGCCAGAGGCAATGCGCCGCCCGGTGAAACCACAAGGCATGCAGCCCCGGATAGCAGCAAATAACCTCAAGCGTGCTTTTGGCCGCTGGGTCTTTGACAAAAACGGTCTGGATATCCTCTCTTAAACGCTTAAACAAGATGCCCCTCTAGACACCCTCCGTAGTCGAGTAAAGCTCTTGGAAAAGCCAGGTGGAAAGATAGCGTTCGCCGGTATCAGGTAAGACCACTACGATAAGTTTACCACCGTTTTCCTGCCTTCCAGCCACCTTGAGTGCCGCCCAGACGGCTGCCCCTGAGGATATGCCGGCCAGTATTCCCTCTTCTTTAGCCAGCCTCCTTGCCATCTCACCGGCATCTTCATTTTCAACCTGAATAATCTCATCAACTAAACCCATCCTTAAAACGTCCGGGATAAAGCCAGCCCCAATACCTTGAATCTTGTGCGGCCCGGCTTTACCTCCAGATAGAACTGGAGAGGCCGTTGGTTCAACCGCAATCGCCTTAAAATCGGGCTTCCTCTTCTTGATAACTTCAGATACCCCGGTAATGGTACCACCAGTGCCTACCCCGGAGACAAGGATATCTATTCTACCATCCGTATCCCTCCAGATCTCCTCAGCCGTGGTCAGACGGTGCACCTCAGGATTGGCCGGGTTTTTAAATTGTTGAGGCACAAAGTAATTTGGGTTTTGCTCTGCCAGTTCTTCGGCCCTCCTTACCGCCCCGGGCATTCCCTCAGCCCCCGGCGTTAGCACCAGTTCGGCACCGAAAATGGATAAGAGCTGTCTTCGCTCCACAGACATTGTGTCCGGCATGGTAAGAATTAGTCTGTAGCCCCTGGCGGCGCAGACAAAAGCAAGTGATATGCCGGTATTGCCGCTGGTCGGCTCGACAATTACTGTATCCTTACCGATTAGTCCCTTCTCCTCGGCATCAATAATCATCGACATACCTATTCTGTCCTTGACGCTCCCCAACGGATTAAACGACTCAAGCTTGGCGGCTACTTCCGCCTTTACTCCTTGAGTTATCCGGTTGAGCCTCACCAGTGGCGTATTCCCGACCAGCTCGGTTGAATCACGGGCAATGCCTCTGGTTAACTTCGGTATTTCTATTGTCTTATAATTAAGCTTTTCCACCTTCTGAGTATCTGCCATCTTAAATCCTCCTTTATCTTAAAACAGCCTGGTCAATATCACTTCATCAGTGTCTTGCATCTAAGAAACTCATATTTGCCCCCACAAGGGGGACAATCTTTACAAGGGTTAATCTTAAGACGCTGAAAGGTGCCCTGCCAAACATCAATACAGACGAGGTCACGGTTTAATTCCTCTGAGCCGACCAATATCTTGATTGCTTCCGCTGCTTCAAGCGAGCCGATAACAAACGGCGCCGGACCGATTATCCCAACAGTACCTGAAGTAAAAACACCCTCAGACTCACCCGCAGGGAAACGACAGCGAAAACAAGGGGTCTTACCTGGGATTATCGTCATCGTCATCCCCAAAGAAGCCGCCGCCCCCCCATAAACCCAGGGGGTTTGGCACTTTAAGGCGACGTCATTTACCAGAAGACGCGTCTTGAAATTATCCAGTCCATCCAAAATCACATCAGCCCCCCTGACCAGGTCTTCAATGTTGCTTTTGTCTACCTCGGCAGTTACTCCTTCAACCTCAACCGACGAATTTATCTTCTTTAGATGCCTCTCAGCAGCAACTGCCTTGGACAACCTTGAGCGGACATCATCCTCATCATAAAGAACCTGCCGGTGGAGGTTATGATACTCGAGGACGTCTTTATCTATAATCTTAACTTTGCCCACACCAGCACGCACCAGAATGGTGGCAATAGCTGACCCCAGACCACCACAACCAATAATCACCACCGAACTTCTATTCAGTCTTTCCTGCCCAGCCTCACCTAAACCAGAAAAAAGGATTTGCCTTGAATACCTGTCATCCATAAACCCGTCTTGCCTAAATATAATACATCTCTTTAGTTTTTTGGGACTGCTCTTTTCTCTTCTGACGCTCGGCCAAATCCTGTAAGGTAGTAGACTCCAAAACGGCATTCATGGCTTCTCCTAGCTCACCCCAGATATCCCGTGTTGCACAGAACTCGGAACGAGGACATTCCTCGGGATTAGCCACACACTCAACTGGCGCAATTGAACCCTCGAGAAGCTTAACCACCTGACTCAGCTTAATCTGCCGGGGAGACTTAGCCAACCATACCCCTCCCCGAGCGCCGCGGATGCTCCTTACTATACCGGCATTGATAAAAGGAGCTATCAGGTGTTCAAGGTAAGCCAGCGGAATCTGCTGCCTCTGTGCAATCTCCCTGAGTGGCACCGGCTTCCCATCACCCTGCATGGCTAAATCTAGAAGTGCCCTGGTACCGTATTTACCTCGAGAGGAAATCTTCATCACCCTAGATATTGTTGACTAAAATAGTTAACTTTGTCAAATATAATACCACCCAGGAGGGTTTGTCAATAGTTCTGGCCCAAGAGGCTGACTTTATTTTTGACACTGCCTGGCTCAATATACTATAATGATACCAGACAGTGACGTTAAGTATAGCTTAGTTGCTTCCAAATAGCCTAGTCTCTTATAAACTGGTTAAAGAATAAATTTTACAGGAGGAAAAGGGAAACTGATGATTACAGGCGAGCAATTTAGGGAAAGGATTGCCAAGCTCAAGCCCAATATTTACATGGGTGGCAAGGCTATTGACCGTTTTGACCCCAAGCTCATTGGCGGGGTTAATGTCATGGCATCAACCTATGATATGGCCTTTGACTCCGAGTTCAAAGAGGCCGGGGTAGCCACTTCCCATCTCACTGGTGAGAAGATCAACCGTTTTACCCACATCCACCAGAATACGGAGGACCTCTTAAACAAGCAGAAAATGACCCGCCTTTACTGTCAGGAGGTTGGCGGCTGTATCCAGCGCTGCATGGGCGCTGACGTCTTAAATGCCCTCTCAGTGGTTACCTATGAAGCCGACCAGCAGTTTGGCACCAAGTATAACCAGAGTTTCATCAACTACTTAAAAAGGGTACAGAAGGAAGATTTAGCCTTAAACTGTGCCCAGACCGATGCGAAGGGTAACCGACCCTGGAGACCACACGAACAGAAGGACCCTGACCTTTACCTGCGGGTGGTGGAGAAAAAATCAGACGGTATCATCGTTAATGGTGCCAAAGCCCACAATTCCTGCTCGACCTATGTCGATGAGATTGTGGTGGTACCAACCCGCAACATGACTGAAGAGGAGGCCGACTGGGCAGTAGCCTTTGCGGTGCCATCTGATTGGGAAGGGATAACCCTGATTAATGCCGCCTATTCACCAAACAAACGCAAGAAGCTTGAAGCCCCCTACAACAAGATTGGTATGGGGCACTCCATCACCATATTCGACCATGTCTTCATCCCCTGGGAACGGGTTTTCCTATGCGGTGAGTCTGCGCTAGCAGGCAAACTGGCACTCCTCTTTGCCCTCTTCCACCGCCATAGCTACACCGGCTGTAAAGCTGCGGTATCAGAGATATTTACCGGTGCCACGGCACTGGCTGCTGAATACAACGGCATTGAGCGCGCTCAACATGTCCGCCACACGCTGGCTGACATGATTGCCGTGGTCGAGCTTATTTACGCGGCTGGTATTGCCGCGGCGGTAAACGCCACCAAAGCTGACTCTGGCACTTATATCCCTGATACCAATTACTGCAATGTCGGAAGAATGCTGGCCGGTGAAAACATCTACAACGAGTATATGCACCTAGCGTCAATTGCCGGCGGCTTACCCGCCACCCTGCCACCCGAGGAAGATTTTTACAATGAAAAGACCAAGGGTTACCTGGAGAAATATATCATGCGCAACCCCGATATACCCGCCGAACACCAGCACCGTGCCTTCCGCATGTTCCACGACATGATGTCATCAGCCTGGGGCGGACACAAGCTAATCGACTACCTGCATGGTGGTGGCTCACCGGTAATTGAGAAAGTTGCCATTTACCGCGACTACAATCTCAAGCGCTCCAAGAACATCGCCAAGAAACTGGCCGGTATTCCGTTCGAAGGCAGTACCACCAACCTTGATGAGCGTCTTTCTCACGCTTGGATCTAATCCGAGATAAAAGGCTATTTTATTGGCGGGCAAGCTCGAGCTTGCCCGCCAATAAATTTGTTTATCTTTTGTGAAGAATCTTTTATGCGGAATTAAGCCGTAATTCACAAATCTGTTCACATTAGACACATCAATTTTCATAGCCTCTTGTTAGACTTAAATTAATGAACTGTCTTTTCTTTACCTTGAGTGCGGATTAGCAGGGGGAAAATAATGCGCTTTAACAATGAACATAATTTAGCCTGGAAATGTGATTACTGCGACGAGGTGTTTTTCGAGAGTGACCTGATGATTAACCATTTAAGCAACGTGCACCAAGTGCAGATTGACCCCGACGAACTTCTCTGGGAAACGATTCAGTTTGTCCTCACCCGACCAACCATTTATCAAAATTGATTGGCCGCGCTTTTTGTTGCCTTTTACCCTGCGACAGTATTTCAAGGTCTTTAATCTGGTCTGGGATTGTGCTGTACAGAGAATGCCAGCTTAAGCACCCAAACCCGTCTTATCTAAAAGCAAATACTCGATAATCATTTAGCCGGAGTATTTACTTTTCAGCCTATATGTATTAAATTTTAGTGGCTGTGATTAGTGAAATATTCATTGCTGTCATCGTCATAATCGCCAGTTATATCATCGGCTCCTTCCCCACCGCCTATCTAATGACTCGTCTCAGGAAGGGTGTTGATATCCGAGAGATTGGCACCCGTAATATGGGGGCGATGAATGTCTTCTACCAAATCGGCATCACCGAAGGCCTGCTGGTTCTGGCGACTGACATCGCCAAGGGAGCCGCCGCCGTTTTATTGGCTCGCTCTCTCGGCACCCCTGATTTAATTCAACTTGCCTGTGGTGTCAGCGTAGTAATTGGCCATGCTTTTCCAGTATTCCTCAAATTCCGCGGCGGCAAAGGCGGTGCCACTGCAATCGGCGTTATGATTTTCCTCATGCCCAAAGCCATTCCCTTTTTCCTTGGCATCTTCATACTACTCTCAATTCTCACTCGTGTCCCCACCCTGAGTTATAGCTTCGCTTTCCTCTGTTTCCCTTTCATTGCCTGGCTAATCTACCACTCCGGGACATTTATTATCTTCTCAATAGTGTTGCCACTACTGCCAGGGCTAAAGTATATCCCAAGAATCAGAGAGATGCGCTCTGCAGCCGGGAGCTGGCGTCGAGTCTTTCTACGCCGCAGTGTCAAGGATAGATTCTAATGAGTCGAGACTGCCATAAAATGACTGCCAGCACTGCTTTAAGATAAAAGGAGTAGTATCATGGAGAAGAGGTTATATCGCAGCCGGACTGACCGGATGATATGGGGAGTGTGTGGAGGACTATCCAAGTACTTTGACGTTGACCCAACCATCATCAGGGTAATCTTCATCGTCCTAACTGTTATCAGCGGGTTCGGCATCATCGCCTATATCATCCTGGCACTAGTGGTGCCACTTGAGAACTCAAAGGCAACCGAACCCAAAGAGGCGATTAAAGAGAATGTGGAGGAAATGAAGGAAACCGCCAGGGAGCTAGGCGATGAAATCCGTTCTACCTTTTCGGGCAAAGAAGAAGACAAACCCAAAGCTGAGGCTAAGAACCGCCATTTCCGGCGTAATCTCTTCGGCATTATCCTCGTTATTCTTGGTGTCACCTTCTTACTGGCCAGCTTCAACCTCTTCTGGTGGTTTCAGTGGCGCTACCTCTGGCCTCTGGTTCTGGTCGCCATTGGCCTGGTAATAATATTCAGTGCTAGGAGAAAGTAACCGGTGTCGGAGCCAAAACCGCCGAGAGAGCACCAAATCCCTCTATTTGGCATTTTCCTGCTCTTCCTTGGAATAGTCCTGCTACTCCAGACCTTTCAGGTACTACCCTGGAACCTCTGGGGAGTACTATGGCGTTTCTGGCCGGTACTGATAATTATCCTCGGAATTAACATCCTGCTCAGACGCTATAACCCTTGGCTGGTGAGTGCCCTGGCACTGATACTGCTCGCTGGTTGCCTCGGGCTGGCCATCTGGCAGTATGGACAGCTTCAGGAGCCAGAAGAAATTACCAAAGGTTACTCCCAGCCACTGGGCGGTCTTGAGCGCGCTGAACCAACATAGCGAATCATTTTTAGACCCCCAGTTCGTTCCTTCCTGGTAAACACCAGTCAATTGTGTTCGCTAATAGCCCTGTCTGCCAATTTATCTTTAAGACTCCACAGCCAATCTGCTTAACAAACATCTCATTTGTGAAATTTTGTTTATGAAATCATTACACTAGGAGAGCGATTTTTATGTCTTATTTATGGGACTGGTGCTAGCCTTGTCTTGGGGTAAAGGGCTTAAGAGGGAAGAAGAAACAAAGATGATAGAAGAGCGACTTCAAGAGAGTAAGACACACTTTCGCTCAATAATCGAAACTGCCAGCGACGCCATCGTCTCGATTGACAGTCGTGCCAACATCGATTTCTGGAATCGCCAAGCTGAAACCATGTTTGGTTATTCTCATGATGAAATAATCGGCAAGCCGCTTACCACCATAATGCCGAAACAATTCCGGGAAGGCTTTGAAGCAGGATTCAAACATATGCTGCCTAAAGGAGAGTCACCTATTTCAAGAAAGCCATTTGAACTGGTCGGGCTAAGAAAAGACGGCAGTCAATTCCAGGCAGAACTTTCTGTAAATGGCTGGCAAACAAGTGAGGAAACCTTCTTCACCGCTATTATCCGGGACAT
>SDBU01000785.1_pt1 | contig 45489 bp, 39 predicted proteins | sample 2277071 | NCBI WGS metagenome assembly SDBU01 (sample SAMN10397929, study PRJNA504765) | marine sediment metagenome | isolation source: marine sediment core GS08_GC12, 126 cmbsf | place: Arctic Ocean: Gakkel Ridge, Loki's castle | collected 2008
CTGAACAGTGTTGTACTTAAATACCGGTCCCCTCTATCAGGCAGTATCACCACGATTGTGCCACAATCCATGTTTTTAGCTATCCGTAAAGCGGCTGATCCAAGTTCTTAGTATTTGCACATCATCTCGGTACTCCGGTCCCCACACCCGGGTAAGGAGGTCTTCATATAACAGGAGGCACCCGGCATTATGGGCAAGCTCGCTGAGTAGTACTGTAGCTTGTTGAGCATGGTCGTCCCTTGACATTATCAAAGAAGATAGTCTATCGTTCATTCCGAAGACGATTTGGGAATAATATAGTGGAAAAAATAGATACAAGGGTCAGCATTTACAAGCGAGCGCTTGAGGCATCCTGGCTGGCAATAATCTTCTTGATTCCACTCTTCTTTAATCCCCTAAGTCACCAGGCTTTCTATCTAAATAAAGCCCTGCTGCTTCAATTCCTCGTTTTCGTTATGCTGGCATTCTGCGTAGCTGACTGGATATATAGCCAGTCTAGCCCTCATCGGCTGAGTTGGAAACGGATTATTAACACCCCGCTCCAGATGACTATATTAGCCTTCGGGCTGCTGGCAATTATAGCTACCGTAGCTTCCATCACCCCGGCGACAAGCTTCTGGGGAAGCTGGGGAAGGGGGGTGGGGTTGCTCACTATAATATGCTGGATACTGTTTTTCCTGATTGTGGCACATAATCTCCGCCAGCGAGAGCAGCTTTTCCGAGCCATATACGCACTGCTGTTATCGTCGGCTGTGGTGTCTATTTTAGGCATCCTTCAGTATTACTTCCCAGATACCATGTCCAATTTCTTTCATATTTCATACGGCAGGATTATTTCTACAACGGGTAATGCCCTATCCCTGAGCGCTTTCCTGGCCATGGTGATGCCGCTTAACATGGCCTTTATAGTGATGTCTTGGAACAGAAGAAAAGAAGGCAGGAACACTGTAATTCTAGCTGCCTTAAGCGTTTTATTGGTTTTACAGTTCTGGTGTCTCTGGCTGGCACAGTACTCGGTTACTATCTTGTTGTTTATTATCTCTCCGATCGTTTTTATAATCCTGCTGGGGATAGTCAAACGGAAAAAGCTTATTCTCAGTCTGGGTGTAATGTGCCTTCTCGCCTTAGGGATAATAGCCGCTTTGCTCGTGATGCCGGCGCTATTTCCAGGTGATAGTGCTGAAAGCATGAAAAACGGGGATTCGAGTTCCATTGTTGATGCCGAAGAACTGGGTCTTACTTCGCTTGGTGGTTACAGGGTGGAATACTGGCGCAGCGCTATTGATATCGTCGTCAAGTCACCAGAAGTCCCGTTTTCAAATGACAGCTTAAACCCTCTAAGAACCTTTATCGGTTATGGTCCGGAGACATTTATTATCACCTTCCAGGGTTTCTTCCCCGAAGAACTAAGGAGCCCCTATACCGAATACTCAATACTGGTAGACCGTCCTCATAATCATTACCTATATTTAGCTACTACAGTGGGTTTATTCGGCTTAGCTGGCTTTATAGCAATTCTGGCGGTCTTCTTCTATCTTTCGTGGCGACACCTCCGTAGCGCCACGTTGGAGATTGAAAAGCTGCTTTTAATTGCCCTCATGGCAGGTATGGCTCAATATATGATGGATAGCCTGTTCAACCCATCTACACTATCAGCGGAGCTTGTCTTCTGGTTGATGCTGGCGCTGGTGCCGGTAATGGGCAGGTTGGTCTCAGGTGACAGGTCAGTTCAGGATAAGGTTAAATCGGAAGAGGGGCCTCATCAAGTGAAGGAGGTAGTATCCGTTTCTATGAGAACAAGGGCTTATATGTCTATAGGCTGTGTTATTCTGTTGATAGCCAGTGGTGTCGGTCTCACCATCAAGCCGTTCCTGGCTGATATTTACCTGCAGAGGGGGCTGAATCTACAGGCGGAACAAAGCCCGCAGGCTATTTGGGCATTCAGCAGAGCGACTAAAATACAACCGGAACAGGCAGCCTACTGGGGTAATCTGGGAGGGTATGTTTATATAGTAGCTCTGAATACCGGCATTGAAGAAGTGCAAACAGAGCTTCTTGCCTATAGTACTGATGCCTATGAAAAGGCAAGGCAACTGGAGCCCTATACTTCATACCGTTACCAGGTTCTGGCTGATGAATACGTATACTGGGCACAGAAGGGGGCTACTGATAAATGGTCGGCAGCCTTATCTTTATATGACCAGGCGTTACAGCTATTCCCCGAAAACGCCGTTATATTGAATAAATGGTCGCTGGCATTGATTATAAAGGGAGATTATAACGAGGCGCGGACAAAGCTTGAGAATGCAGCCTCTATTGACTCCGATTGGGCAGAGACCTCTTTCCTGTCCGGCCTCCTTTTAGCCGTGGAGGGAAGAGGGGATGAAGCAGCACCTAAGATTATTAGCCCGCTGCAGGAAGACCCGGCTAATATAAAGTACTTTGCCACCTTATGCTCCAACCTTATCATATACGATATGGTGCAGCCGCTGGAAAATGCCCTGGAAGTCTATATGCAAAAAACAGCCGACGAATGGGTTCCTCACGCCATGCTTGGTATTACAAGCTTCTACGTTGATGACCCGGTTAAAAGCCTGGATGAATTTAATACAGCTATGTTGCTAGTACCAGAGGAAGATGCAGGTGTCCTTTTCAGGGAAATCTTGGGGCTTTCCGTGCTAAGTCAGAACTACAAGATACTTCTTCTTGGCGTAGCTTCTGAATGGCGAGATAAGCTGTCCCGGAGCCCGGATAAAGATAGATGGTTGCCAGTGCTTGATGAATTGGTAAACACCCCCACCTCAGGCTAGGGATTTGCACCCGTCCTGCTTCTAGGCCTGAGCAATCCCCATGCCTAAAGTTTTCAGTCTTGAACGCTTACATCAATCCAGAGATGGAGCGGCTCTTCAAAGTAGGGGATACCGTCTTTATACAGAACAAACTCCACCTTTTGTTCATTACCGACATGCTCGGGCGCAAAACCGATTTCTTGTTCCCAGTTCTCTTCGTGGTTTAATACAATCGGCCCTAATTCATTAAATATATCTCCATCGATATATACCTTAACCGGGCTATTGTCTAATATAATGCCTACCTGAAAGCTTGCCTCTTCATGTTCATAATTGGTTATACCCAGTATAATAGTGCCTATCCCGGACAAAACCTCTTTTTCTTCTCCATATTTAACAAGGGTCACATCGTTATCTTGCATGACAAACTCAGTGGGATAGTCTTGAGTATCATAAGGCCCGAGTATATAGAATTCGGTGAAAGGCTCCACCTTTGGTGAAGCTATATAATAACCCAGCATTCCCAGGGCACCTAATATGGATATAAGCACCAGTACAGAAAGGAGCTTACCAAAGACGCCCCCATTCCACCCCGGCAACTTTAAACCAGAGCTGATACTGAACCTATCTTCTTCAGGAATTTCCACCCGCCGCCATATAGCAATTATAGATATAATGAATGTAAACCCGGATGCAGAGTAAAGAACCGGCTCCAGTTTTATGCCCAGAGGTGTATAGTTAAGGACAAGCCCAATGAGTGATATTGCGACAATGCTAAGCCCGAAGCTAAGAGCCATCCGCTCAATGATATCCAACCCTTCCCTTTTTGGGAACAGGGCTGCCACAAGTGCATAACCAGGAGAAAAAAGTACGAGCGGAAGTCCAAGAATAATACGGAATACATTATATGAGGATGAAGATGGGGAAAAGATAACGACCAGTATTAGTGCAATAACAAGCAGGTTCAATAGGAATAGGCCACTGCCGATTCTAATCCTCAATGGTGCACCTTAGCGTCCAGATAGAAATTTATTAGTAGAATACCATAGATAAAATGGGGATAACAACATCTCCTAGGCATTGTGCCCCTAACTTTGACCCGCATTCCCATATAAAGCAGTGTGTGCCATTGATATAATAGACTGCCCTTTCTATAGGTTCTTTTATTATACCGTAAAAAAAGACAAATGGCAATACTTGGGTAACACACTTGACAAATGTCACCATATATGTTAGTATAGGTAACACTTTAGATAAAGTAGGATTGCGCTATACTCAGGAGGCAGGTATGGAACAACTTCAACAAAAAGTGAAGGCATTACGCCATAAGATGGGCTGGGCACAGGAGGATCTAGCACGAAAAATAAATGTCAGCCTGTCAACAGTGCAGCGCTGGGAAACAAGGGGGGCAAAGCCGACCCGCCTTGCCCGCCAGGAACTAAGAAGGCTTTTTAAAGAAAATGCTATTGAAGACTAATGAACTCAATAGCATTTTTAGGCCATAGATATTGCTAAAATCAGAAGAAGTGGTCCTGATCAGCATAAGTCTGTAAACGAAGAGGGCATAGCAGCAGGTATGAGAAGAAAAAGCACTAAAAAACCTGAGACACAGGACATGATACAGCAATTGCCTCAAGCCTTCTCGGAGACTGGACCTAAAGTTATAGCTGCTATTCCTTGCTTTAATACTCAACCTTTTATTACAGATTTAGTAATCAGAGCCAAAAAACATGTTGACCAGGTTATTGTAATAGATGATGGCTCAAATGACGGTACAGCAGAAGTCGCAAGGGCAGTTGGTGCTCTGGTAATAAGTCATGGTAAAAACAGGGGCTACGGGGAAGCTATCAAGTCATGCTTTGAGGTGGCGAGGGTAAAAGCTGCTGATGTCCTGGTAGTGCTGGATGGCGATGGCCAGCACAATCCTGACGAAATTCCCCATATTCTGGAGCCCGTCCTCAAGAAAGAGGCAGATATCGTAATCGGGTCAAGGTTTCTAAACAGAAAAAACAATGTACCTAAGTATCGGAAATTAGGCATCGGCATTATTAATTTCCTGTATAACTTCGGCTCCAGGACAAGGATATCCGATGCCCAGAGTGGCTTCAGGGTTTATAGCAAGAAAGCCATAGACGGGATTTCTATTAGAGAGAAGGGCATGGCGGTTAGCATTGAGATACTGGCTAAGTCCCGGAAGAAGGGCTTTTTAATTACCGAGGTGCCCGTTTCTTGTTCTTATTCCCTTCTAAAACTTAATATAAAGGCTATAAAACACGGTTTTGGAGTGGCGCTTGGGGTACTTAAGCTCCGCCTGATTTATGCTTAGTATGGCGGGTCGCAGTGGAATGAGCTTTAAATTCAAATAATTCAAGAGACAAAGGCTAATGAGAATATTGATAACCTCTATTATAGATTTGAAAAAGACGGCACATAATAGACTCCACCAGTTTATAAAATACATATCGCAGAATAATAAAATCACAGTGTTAAGTATAAATGATTGGTGGAAGGCTGAACAGACAAATGTGGAACTATATAATAAAGGACTTGAAGATATGTTCCAGGGCATCAGCATTAAATATTTCACAAGTCGCAGGATAAGCCCCTTCTTACAGGAGCTTTTCTCGGTTGCAATTTTGGGCAAACTGCTCAAGGAAATTAACTATGAAAGCTTTGATGTGCATTTCAACTATAACACCCTTATCTCGGGATATTTTGTAACCAGGAAGCTAAACGCCAAGGGTATAAACACAGTTTATGATGTTGCCGACGACCTGACTGGGATGATACGTATATCACCTCAGATACCTTCCATCTTGAGGCCCCTGGGAGCATTTGTCGGTGATATCATGCTCAAGAGAAACATTAAGAATGCTGCAAAGGTGACCTATGTGACCCAGCACCTCAGGGATTCATACCCTGCCCCACAGGGAAGAGCAGAAATTATAGCAAATGGTACTGATACCCGATTGTTTATCACTCGTCCTGCCAAGCAGCTTAGAAAAAAACTAGGCATTAATGATGAGTTTGTGATTGGCTTTGTAGGGACTTTGCGGGAATGGGTCGATTTTAAGCCTCTATTTGCCGCAGTAAATCAGTTGAGTAGTAAATGTCCTGACATCAGGGTGCTAATTGTAGGTGAGGAAGGTGGATTTAGTCGGGTAAAGAAATTAGCCCATAGTAATCAGATACTTGACAGGGTAACATTCACAGGTACTGTGCCCTATACAGAAGTAGCTGATTATATTTCGTGCATGGATGTTGGCGTAGTACCATTCGGGGAAACCAAAATGGCGGAAGAACCCTGCCCTCTCAAATTGTTTGAATACATGGCCTGTGAAAAGCCGGTCATCTCCTCACGAACCATGTCGGTAACGCAGGATAAAGTGCTATATGCAGCCAATATTACAGAATACAAAAACAGAATTGTGGAACTATACGAAAGTAAGGATTTAAGAACAAGGCTGGGGAAAGAAGGTAGGAAGTTTGTAGAGCAAAACCAAGGTTGGCAGAAACTCGCTGGTGATATGGAGAAAATATTACTGGAGGTTTCCCGGTGAAGATTTGTATTATTCTGGGAACCCGCCCCGAGATAATAAAGATGTCTCCTGTCATAAGGGAGTGCCAGAGGCAGAGTCTGAACTACTTTATCATCCATACCGGGCAACACTATTCTTACGAGATGGATACCTTATTCTTTGAGGAGCTCGAATTGCCTCAACCGAGGCACAAGCTGAATATAGGTTCCGGTTCGCATGCTGAGGAAACCGGCAAGATGCTTATAAGAATCGAAAGAGTATTGATTGAAGAGAAGCCTGATATTGTCATTGTTTTAGGGGATACAAATACCGTCTTCGCCGGTGCCCTGGCAGCTTCTAAACTACATATTAAAGTTGGCCATATAGAGTCAGGGATGAGAAGCTATGATAGAAATATGCCTGAGGAAATCAACAGAATCCTGACCGACCATATCTCGGATTACTTATTTGCTGTCACGGAAAATGTAAGAAAAATATTAATCGGGGAGGGATTGCCTGAGGAGAAGGTTTTTGTCACTGGCAGTACCATTGTTGAAGCTGTCTCTCAACATGTAGAGATTGCCTCAAGAAAGATAGAGTCTGGGCTTGACCTTAAGCCTTCATCCTACTTTCTGGTCACCAGTCATAGAGAGGAGAACGTGGATGCACCAGAACGATTAGGCAATATCTTAAATGGACTGGGTATGCTCTACGATGAGTTTAAACTACCGATAATATATCCTGCCCATCCCCGGACTCAAAAGAATCTGGAAAGGTTTGGGTTAGATATTCCCGTTGGAGTAGAGCTAATCAAGCCAGTAGGTTTCCTGGAATTTTTGCAATTGGAAAGAAATGCGAAGTTAATATTAACCGATTCCGGGGGGGTACAAATGGAGGCTTGTATTCTTCATGTCCCCTGTGTCACTCTACGTCAATCTACCGAATGGGTGGAGACTGTCAAGACAGGAGCAAACATATTAGCCGGCTATGAGCCGGAGAACATATTAAACTCAGCCAGAAAAATGCTAGAAGGGATCAATGAGTGGCAGCATCCATTCGGCGATGGTACAGCGGCAAAACAAACAATTGAAATAATTACCGCTCAAAAAAGGGAGTGATAGCATATGTCTGACAAAATACCTGAGGGAGTGGTATTGCGCGGCAAGGTAAATATCGGTGAGGGCGCAGAGATTCAGCCTAACGTTATTCTGGGCAGCTCAGATGATGGCGAGCTGACTATAGGCAAAGATTCCATAATAAGGTCGGGAGCTGTTATATATTCTGGGGTGAAGATAGGTGACAAATTCAGGAGTGGGCACAACATCTTGGTAAGAGAGAATACCGAGATTGGAGATAATGTTCTGGTAGGCACGAACTCTGTAATTGATGGTGACTGCAGAATAGGCAATGATGTAAGTATTCAGACGGGAGCATACATAGCAAGATACACCACAATTGAAGATGGGGTTTTTCTAGGGCCACTCTCGGTTACTGCCAATGATAAATATATGAAATACGGATCAGAACTCAAGGGACCTGTAATAAAGCAAGGGGCGAAGGTGGGGGCAAATGCCACCATACTTCCCGGCATCATCGTCGGTAAAAACTCAATAATTGGTTCCGGCGCTGTGGTGACCAGGGATGTGGCGGATAATGATGTGGTCGCAGGCAATCCAGCCAGGAGTATAAGGGGGAGTGAAGGTGCTTAGGGCAGGTGTTATCGGCCTGGGGGCAATGGGCAAACACCATGCCCGAATTTATTCCGAGCTTCTCGATGTTGAACTGATTGGTGTTGCTGATTTGAACAGAGAACTGGCCTCAGACATTGCTCGTAAGTATAGAGCTAAGTTTTTCACCGATTATAAGGAGCTCCTTAACCTAAACCTGGATGTGGTGAGCATTGCTGTGCCTACTTCTATGCATAGAGAAGTCACTTTGGCGGCGGCGGATGCTAGTGCAAATGTCCTAGTAGAGAAGCCAATTGCCGCTACATACCAAGATGCCAGTGAGATGATAGATAGGTGTAAGCAAAGGGGTGTTAAGTTAATGGTGGGGCATGTAGAAAGATTTAATCCCGTTATCCCCGCTATAAAAAGGGCTATGGCCAACCTTGAGGTTATTTCCATTGATATAACCAGGGTGGGACCCTTTCCGCCGCGTATAAAGGATGTTGGAGTGGTGATTGACCTGGCGGTCCACGATATAGATATCCTGAGATACCTTACAGACTCTGAGTTTCGTAAGGTAAAGAGCCTGGTAAGCAAAAACTTTGCCAGTGATAGGGAAGATACGGCACTCCTGTCTTTTGAGATGGAAAACGGGGTGCTATGCCACGTAACCACCAACTGGCTCACCCCTTTCAAGGTCAGGGAAATAAGCATCGCCACCAGAGAGAAATTCATAAAGGGGTGGCTAATGGAGCAGAGGGTGTGCGAGTATGAGAGACGTCAGGAGGATGGCTCTTATGTTGTTAATGAGTTAACGATACCTTATGGTGAGCCGCTAAGGTTAGAAATAGAGGCATTCTTAAGGGCGATTGAAAACGATGAGGAACCGCCGGTAACCGGGGAAGATGGCATGAAGGCCCTGGAAGTAGCCCTTAAATGCCTGGAGTCAGGTATGAAGGAATGAAAATATATCTATTGAATCCACCTTTTGTGCCTAACTTCTGTAGATTTGCCAGGTGGCTGGGGACAGCAGCCAGAGGAGGTGCATTCTATTACCCGATGTGGCTTGCCTATGCTACCGGGGTGCTGGAGGAAAAACATACCACCAGACTTGTTGATGCCGTAGCTAGAAAATGGGGCATTGAGGATGTAATCCGGGACGTAAAGGGGTTCACCCCGGATTTAATCGTGGTAGATTGCAATTTTTCCAGCCTGGGCAACGACATCAAAGTAGCCAGGCTATTAAAAGAAAGCTTGTCTAAAGCTACCACCGTTATTGTTGGTCCCCCCACCTCGCAATATCCAGAAAAGATTCTCCAAAATGAAGGTATAGATATTGTGGCTCGCTATGAATACGATTTTACCCTGCTGGATATTGCTCAAGCACTTGAGGATGGCAAAAAACTCGAAGACATTAAAGGTATTTCCTATAAGGAAGGCAGCAAAGTCGCCCATAACCCGGATAGGCCTTTCACTACATCCGAAGACTTAGATAGGATGCCCTTTGTAACAAAGGTTTACCAGAAACATCTCAATATAAAAGACTATTTTTTAAGTGAATCACTCTACCCCGAGGTTCAAATATTCGCCGGCAGAGGCTGCCCCTTTCGCTGTGCTTTCTGCTCCTGGCCAGAGACGTTTACCGGTAGAAAATACAGAGCCAGAAGTCCGGAGAACGTCCTTGATGAGCTGGAGTATATAAAGAGGGAGTTACCCGAGGTTAAGGATGTACGGTTAGAGGATGACACCTTTACTGTAGAGCAGGAGAGAATTAGGCAATTCTGCCGGGGGATAAAAAAGCGCAAACTGAAGATCAACTGGACGTGCCAGGCAAGGGCAGACCTGGACTATGAGACACTGAAAATGATGAAAGGGGCGGGTTGCTGGCTCATCGTTGTCGGCTACGAGTCGGGCAATGATGAGATACTCAAAAGAATCCATAAAGGAATTACTACAGAACAAGCCCAGAGGTTTACCCGTGATGCCAAGAGAGCGGGCTTGATGATACTGGGAGATTTCATAATCGGTTTACCCGGGGAAACAAAAGAGACGGCTCAGAAGACCATAGAATTTGCCAAGAAGCTTAAGCCGAACCTTTTACAGGTGGCTGTCGCCATGCCTATTCCCGGCACCCAGTTCTATAGCTGGGCGAGGGATAACAATTACCTGCTTACCGAAAACATGGAGGAGGCTATTGACGAGCAGGGGTATCAGAAATGTATTATCTCCTATCCGGATTTGCCCGCTAAAGAGATAGAAAAGTGTGTGGACAAAGCCCTTAAAGCGTATTACCTGAGCCCCGGCTTTATTCCGATAGCGCTAAGCAATATTTTAAGGCGGAACGGTATGCACGAACTACGGGTGATGCTGCGCTCGGCTAGGTTATTTTTTAAATATCTGCGGAGATGAGGTTATAAAGGCATAATTAGGTTTTGATATGAAAATATGCCAGGTAACACAGTGTTTCCCTTATCAGGAGCACCTCTCTGGGGACGTAATCGAAAAAACTTATCCCGTGGGTGGGGTAAGTTTGCATGTGTATTCAATCTCTGTTGAACTGTCAGCGCTGGGGCATCATGTGACCATAATCACTACTAAATCCCGACAGCACGAAAAACTCCATGAGCTAAGTCTACCTAATATAGATATTAAAAGGGTACCCCAAGGTATAACTGTATATAATTCGTCTTTACCACTCCATGTTTTGAAGTGTCTGAATCCTAGGGAATATGATGTAATCCACGCCCATACGCCGTTACCCACCATTGCTGAACTGGCAGCGCTGCGTAATGCTAGAGCCAGGTGCCCCTTTGTACTCACCTATCATAATGATATAACCAAGGGAGGTTTTCCGGGGGCGCTTATTAGTGCTGCCTATAATTACAGCATCGGGGCATTTGTATTGAGGCATGCCGATGTAATTATAACCACCACCAGGAGTTATGCAGAAAGAGCCCCACGATTGAAAAACCATCTTGACAAGGTAAGGGTTGTGCCTAACGGTATCAATATAGAGAGGTTCCAGCAAGGACTTGACCCGGATGGAATAAGGGCACGGCATGGATTGAGCCAGAGCGATAAGGTTATCCTGTTTGTGGGGGCGCTGGAGTCCTATAAAGGGTGTGACTATCTGGTGCGCTCTCTACCCCTCATTGTTGAGAATGTACCGCAGGCTCGGCTTATAATGACGAGCCGGGGTGTTCTTGAAGATAAATTAAAGGCAATGGCTCAGGAATTAAACATCTCAGATAAGGTTATATTTACCGGTTATGTCCCCCAGCAAGACCTTCCCAGCTACTATGCTGCTTGCGATGTATTTACTCTGCCCTCGGTTTCACCACTGGAAGGATTCGGCATAGTCCAGCTGGAGGCAATGGCTTGTGGCAAGCCTGTGGTGACTACCACTATCCCCGGTCCCTCAGAGGTGGACGCTGAAGAGGTAGCTACAATTCATGTTCCGCCAAGAAATATAGAAGCCCTGGCCGATGCCGTAAGCAGATTGCTCAACAATAAAGCTTTGGCAAAAAAGATGGGAGAGAACGGCAGGAGACTTGTCGCCGAAAAATATACCTGGGGTAAAATTGCGATAGATCTTCTGGGGATTTATGAAACTTTACTGGCAGTAGAGGCAGGCAGGATACCTCAAAAAATGGTGAATGGAGCTTAGAAAATGCCACCCGGTTCTGAACAGCCGATAACACATGTAAATGCCGATAAGAAACTGGCTCTTATCGGCACGGTAGCAGGTATTCTGTTTCTTGTCATTGCTTCAACGGTATATGAGTCACTCTTACTGCAGCAAATCTCAATAACGGTGCTGCTGGCATCGGCTATTTACCTCTTAATGCGCAGGTATCTCAAGTCCAGACAAATAGAAGAAGATGGTGTTGATATATCAGAAATGCCGTTGTTATCGCGGCTGAACCCCCAAATCAGTAAAGTTCTGGACATCTCTTTCTGGGGGTTATTCATAGCGAATATAACTATACTCTGGCAAAGCGTTTACGGAAGACCAATCTCCTTCCTTATTTTAGTTGCCGTTATGTGTTCTATTCTGGCTGTAGAGATAGCTGCCAAAAAGAATACAGGCTATTGCCTGATAAAGATTATGGTCATAGGGCTGCTAATTAGAGGCAGTGCCTATTACCAGTTCCCGACAGCTATCGGTACCGACCCCTTTATTGAAATGAATTTCATAGAGCAAATAACGGCTTCAGGACAGGTGGGTGAGTTTATGGGGGTATATGTTAATTACCCCCTGAGTTATATCCTTGATACCTCTATACTGAATATTACCGGATTGGGTTTTAGCGATTCGTTTTTTATACTGGCTGTTATTCAGGTAATAAGCCTGGTCTTCATATTCCTGATAGGTAAAGAACTCTTCAATAAAGAAGTAGGCTTACTTGCTGCCCTGATAATCGCCGTGTTTGACTGGCACATTTTCTGGGGATTCTATGTTAAGGGCATGGTTCTGGGTATTGCTTTTGTGCCGGCCATAATATGGCTCTTACTGGTGGGATTGAGAAAGGGAGGCAGGCTCCGTTTCTCTATTATCACTATAGTGATGCTTTGTCTTATTATCATAACCCATACCTATATCAATGCGGCATTGGCTGTGATTCTGGCTTTAGGTCTTATCTCGGCTCTGTTATGCAGGAGCTTTTTAGGTAAAGAAAGCTTTAAGGCGCCAACAAGGTTGAACCTGGTACTGCTGTTCCTTATCGGTACCCTGGCATACTGGATGTATGCCTCCGGATTTATCACCTACATTGGAAATGTTGTTCGCTATGCTATGTCTATCGATGCTATCACTATCGAGGAGTTGGGCACACAGCCCATTATGTATCGCAATGCGATACTATTAACCTGGCAGAAGCTGCCCACTCTTATACTCTCATTTTTCTTTGTTTTCGGATTCCTTAATATTCTGGGTAGCAGCCATCCGGGGCAAAGGAAGTTTTTACAGGTCTGGATTGCACTAGTTGGCGGTATGTTGCTAATTTTCAATTTTATCCTGTTCTATGTACCATCATTCGGAATGCTTGAGGTAGCCAGATGGCATGTTTTTGTGGGTATGCTTGTAGTATTTCCGGCTGTAGTTGGCATGGTGAGTATGGCCGGTAGCAGAGGATGGCAGAAGACGCTGAGCCTATTTTTGTTGGTGTTTATCGTATCTGCCATATTCCTGACTTCGCATATATCAAGCGTGGTAACAGTGGTTCCCTGGGAGCAGAAAATCCGTATGACATATACAAGCTCAGAGATGTCTGCCGCCAATACAGTTAGCCAAATGGCTGGTTTTACACCCGGGCAGGATTCGGCGGGGGATAGTAAGATATACACAGATTTCTACTACCTGTATCCGCTATGGTACGAACTTGATCTACCTCGTGACGGAGTAGTTGATGCCAGCCTAATATTCCTGGGGGAATCGGAGGCGACCGATGGCATTATATTACTAAGGAGTGCATTAACAAACGAAGTAGTCGGGGTAACTTATCCAGGTTATGGACGCGGCGAATTCACAATGGATTGGGCTCAGTATCAATCGTTTATAGATGACCCGCAGTACTCGTTAATTTATAATTGCGGCACAGTTACAGCGCTAAAGCCTCGTTGAGCCCGGTGTTATCTGAGGCGGAGCAGGTGCACTTGATGAATATGGGAAGTAAATATGGGCAATAAGAAAAATAAAAAACTCTGTATTATTACCTATCCTTTCCCTAAGATTGAGAAGGTTTATATACATCTATTTACATTTGTGAAAATACTTGAGCCGCTATTTGAAGAAATATATGTTATTACCGGGAATATACCTGAAGACGACATCCCCCAGGGCAAGTTTCGGTTAATAAATTTCAGGATGGAAATTGAACTCAGGCGGCATCAACCACTATTTATCGCCCTACCTATCTGGCTATTCAATTTCGTATTAGGACAAATAAAAACATCCTTTTACCTGATTAAGCTATCAAGGTCAGCAGATACCGTCCTCTTTTTCCTGGGGTCGGATATTAATCTATTGTCTCTACTGATAGCCAAGCTCCTTGGAAAAGAAGTCATAACGATGATAGTAGAGTATTCACCCAAGTCAATAGAGTTGGTTTACGGGAGATCCCCGTCTTACTTTTACAGATTGCTGGCGAAACTTAACCGAACCCTCTCCGACAGGATTATTGTGTATTCAGAGAATGTCATCCGGTGGGCACACCTGGAGAAATACAGAAAGAAGGTATCTATAGGAACTCAGGCTTTCATAGATACAGACCTTTTCCGGATTAAGCAGCCTTATGCTGAAAGAAAAAACACTATCGGTTATGTAGGCAGATTAAGCAAAGAAAAAGGCATTTTGGACTTTATTGACGCAATCCCCATGATACTGCAAGTCTGCAGCGATGTTGATTTTCTCATCATTGGCGATGGTCCGCTGCTATCGCCGATTAAAGAGAAATTAGCAAAGAACGGTCTGCTGGAAAAGGTAACCCTGGCGGGGTGGGCGGCCCACGATGAGATAGCGGACTATATGAACCGGCTAAAGTTACTTGTTATGCCAACCCATACCGAGGCTGGAAGCCCGCAACCGGTACAGGAGGCAATGGGCTGCGGCACCCCGGTTCTGGTATCTAAGGTTGGGGGGGTGGCTGATGTTGTAAAAGATGAAGAAAACGGTTTTATCCTGAGCGACCGTTCGCCGCAGCAGATTACTAAAGATATTATAAAGATATTGAAATATCCTGGGATTGATGAAATCATAAGAAATGGTAGAAAATTAATAGAGCAAGAGTATACCTATGAGGCGGTAGTAGAACGATATAGGGAAGTTTTTTAGAAATAACAATAATAAATAATAGCTTAGAACAGAGTAACCCAGCAATAGGCGGACGCTTTGTGGATAGCTAAGAAGGAGGTGCAAGAATGAAATTCGTGATAACTGGTGGTGCCGGCTTCATCGGAAGCCATCTTTGTGACAGATATACAAAAGAGGGACATACTGTAATTTGCCTTGATAATTTCATGAGTGGCAACCTGATTAATATCAAGCACTTGCTGGATTGTCGGAATTTCAAATTGGTAAGGGGCGATGTCAGGGATTTCGATTTGTTGGAAAAGGTTATGCGTGATGTTGATGTCGTATTTCATCTGGCAGCACAGATTCACGTGGAGAGGTCTTATATAGAGCCAAAACTGACCTACGATATAAACGTAATGGGGACACAGAATGTCCTGGAGGTGGCCAGGATGCACGATGCCAAAAAGATAATTCATGCTTCCACAAGCGAGGTCTACGGCTCGGCTCTATATGCCCCCATAGACGAGCAGCATCCGCTTAATGCCCCTCATCCCTATGGAGCCAGTAAAATTGCCGCCGATAGGATGTGTTTTGCCTATATCCAGACCTACGGGCTGAACATCTCAATACTGAGGTTATTCAATGTTTTTGGTCCCCGGCAGAGGGATATCGGCTATGGCGGGGTGATATCCATATTTACCAGGCGAATCCTGAACAATACCCCTCCCGTAATATACGGAGACGGTAAGCAGACAAGGGATTATACCTACATAGAAGATGCGGTCAGGGCTTATGACTCAGCCTTAAAACATGGTAAGCCGCTAACAGAACCGATTAATTTTGGCAGTGGCAAAGAAGTATCCATAGCTGATTTAGCAGACCTGATTATTGAGCTGTGTGGTAAAAAAGGGAGCATCACCCCGGTTCATATAGGGCCAAGACTGAGCGAGGTGAAAAGGTTGATTGCTGATGCTACAAAAGCCAAGAGTCTGCTAGGGTGGCAACCCGACTATAATTTTAAGAAGGGGCTAAAGGCATTTGTTGACTGGTATAAAAACTACGGATTTGAGGAGAGAATCAGTCTTGATTGAAGGTCTTTATCAACCTTAGGGGAAGATAAAAATGGAGATATTGCCAGATAAATTGCGCTCGTTGTATGTAAACATGCTGAGGCTTCGCTCTTTTGAAGAAAGGGTAGCTGAGCTTCTGGCCAACGATGATGAAATTAAATGTCCTGTACACCTCTATAGCGGTCAGGAGGCGGTAGCCGTCGGTGTCTGCGCCAATCTAAGAAAAGACGATTATGTCTTCAGTACCCACCGCAGTCATGGACATTATCTGGCCAAGGGTGGTGATTTAAAAGCGTTGATGGCAGAACTATACGGCAAGGCGGCTGGCTGCTCAAAGGGTAGGGGAGGTTCTATGCACCTGGCCTCCCCTGATATGGGGCTGCCGGGAAGCTCGGCTATTGTTGCCGGGACAATTCCCATAGCCGTCGGTGCGGCTATGGCTTCTAGAATACGAAAAGGGGATTTTATCTCGGTAGCTTTCTTTGGTGATGGTGCGGCTAATGAAGGTGTCTTCTACGAATCCCTTAATTTTGCCTCACTAAAGAGACTACCTGTAGTTTTTGTCTGCGAAAATAACCTCTATGCTACACATATGCCCATCTCAGCCTCCCTTGCCAGTACTGACATTTACAGGATAGCCGAGGTATTCGACATGCCCGGTATCAGGGTTGACGGCAATAATGTTGTAGAGGTTTTCAATATTGCAAAGAGTGCGATAGAAGATGCCCGCAGTGGTAGGGGGCCTACTCTGGTGGAGTGTATGACATACAGATGGCGCGGGCATGTCGGGCCGAAGTATGATCTGGATAAGGGACTGAGGACGCAGCAAGAGCTGGATAACTGGATGAAGAAGTGTCCCATTAAGGCACTGGAAGGATTGCTGCTTGAGAAAAATATAATATCTGAATCGGAGAAGGCTGAGATTTATAAGAGTATTGACCGGGAGATAACCGAGGCAATCAATTTTGCCAGGGAAAGCCCCTATCCTGAGAAGACAGAAATTCTTGATAATGTGTTCAAGGGATAAAGCAGGTGGTTAGCATGAGAAATATATCATACGCTCAGGCGCTGAATGAGGCTCTGCACCAGAAGATAGCCGCTGATGACAGCGTATTTTTAATCGGGCAGGGGGTTACCAGCCCCTGGTATGTCGGCAAGACAACAGTTGGTCTCATTGAGCGGTTCGGCAAAGAAAGAATAATTGACACCCCGGTATCGGAAAATGGCATTACTGGAGTGGCTATAGGTATGGCGCTGGCGGGAATGCGCCCCATTCTACTATTTCCGAGGATGGATTTTATGTATTATGCCATGGACCAGATAGCCAACCATGCTGCTAACTGGCATTATATGTTCGGCGGCCAGTCCAGCGTTCCCCTGACCATCTGGGCGATTATTAATAGAGGCGGTGAACAAGCGGCTCAGCATTCACAGGCGTTACAGGCGATACTTACTCACCTTCCCGGTCTTAAGGTGGTAATGCCCAGTACTCCGTACGACGCCAAGGGACTGCTTCTTTCCAGCGTTGAAGATAATAATCCGGTGGTCTTTATTGATGAACGCTGGCTGTATAACAGTTTAGGAGAAGTACCGCAGGAAATGTATTCGGTTCCTATTGGCAAAGGGGCGGTTAGATATAAGGGTAGAGACATAACAATTGTCGCCAGTTCATACATGGTGCAAGAGGCAATAAAAGCGGCAGAAAGCCTTCGGAAGGAGGCTATTACCGCCGAGGTTATTGACCTTCGTTCGCTTAAACCCCTGGATGGGAAGCTATTACTGGAGTCGGTGAAGAAAACAGGACGTATGGTCGTTGTTGACGGCGGCTGGAGAACGTGTGGTATAGCCGCCGAGATATCAGCCTCGGTTACAGAGAAAGCCTTTAGATATCTGAAGGCACCGGTTAAACGGGTTACCTTGCCCGACGTGCCCGCCCCGGCAAGCTCGGCGCTTGAGAGTGCTTTTTACCCGAGGGCTGAAGAAATAGTCTCTGCGGTCAAGAAACTGCTGAAATATGGAGCATAACCGGTAATTTATAGGGTAAAAACATGGAATATAGTAGTTTGGCGGGTTTAAACATCAAGTTATCGCGTCTCAGCCTGGGCTGCTGGCAGCTGGGTGGACAGAGCTGGGGCAGGGTCTCCGAGACGGGGATGATTAAGGCGGTCTTCAAAGCCCTAGATAAGGGTATAAATCTTTTTGACACAGCCCCAATCTATGGCTTAGGGCACTCTGAAGAGGTGTTAGGCAAAGCTCTGTATGAAAAGAGAAAAGATGTTGTTATAGCCACCAAGGTTGGGCTGACCTGGGAAAATGGTAAATATTTTAAGAAATTTAATGACTGTTCACCCCAGAATATCAACCGGGAAATAGAAGCCAGCCTGAAAAGACTAAAGACGGATTACATTGATATTTACCAGATTCACTGGCCCGACCCGGATACTCCCATTGAGGATACGATAGCTTCTCTGGAAAAACTCAGAGTATCAGGTAAGATTCGCATGATTGGTTGCTGTAATTTCCCATTACCCTTACTGAAGCGGGCACTCAAAGCAGGACGAATCGATACCGTCCAAGTTCCGTATAACCTGATAGATAGGGAGGTTGAGAAGGACTTGTTGCCCTTTTGCAGGGATAAAAATATCGCAGTATTAACCTATAGCCCGATAGCAAGGGGCCTTCTAACCGGCAAATATGATAAGAATACAAGGTTTGGGTCAGATGACCATAGAGGTAGTAGCGAAGACTCATATTTTAGCGATAAGGAGTTACAGGAGAACCTGGAGGTTGTGAAAAGGGTTAAATCTGTTGCCAAAAGATTGAATAAGACCCCGGCACAGGTAGCCCTGCGCTGGCTGATGGAGAACGATTGTGTCACATCAGCCATTTTTGGCGCTAAAAATAATGCCCAGCTGGAGGAGAATGTTGCTGCGTCAGATTTTACCTTATCCCGAGAGGACATCGGGTATTTAAGTAATTAACGGGGTAATCTGAGATAAAAGAAGAAGAGGTAATCATAGTGCGTAAGTTGAAGTCAATATTGTATTTACTCTTCGATAAGGCCTGTAAATTGGTTAGTGGGACGGGAATAGGGAATATCCCCGGCGTTAAGGAAGTATACCGTTTCTTATTCAGACATCTCTGGTCGAATAAGAGCATAATAGAGGTATCAGGCAGTAAAATGTATGTCGGTCTTGAGGGATTACCCGAGTGTTATCGGGATACTTTTCGTCCTTATATTACCTTTCAACATTGGGAGGAGCCAACGACAGAGATGTTCAAAAAGGTTGTCAGGCAAAGGGATGTTGTACTGGACATTGGGGCTAACATAGGCTATTTCACCCTTCTGGCGGCAAGGCTAGTAGGCGAAGAGGGTAATGTATATTCCTTCGAACCCGAGCCGACAAATCACAGCCTTCTGATTAAAAACATACGACTAAACCATTATGATAATGTTGTGCTTGTACAGAAAGCCGTTTCCAATGTAAGGGGAACGGTTAGATTACACCTGTCGGATACAGATACGGGGGCACACACACTGCGCCAGAACCCAAGCGGGGAAGGATTCACCACGATGCAAATTGATAAAATTGTTGAGGTTGAAACAATAGTCCTAGATGAATACTTTGAGAATAAAGGGCATGCCATTAATGTAATCAAGCTGGATGTTGAAGGGGCAGAGATGGCAGCTCTCCTGGGGATGGATAAAATACTTAAAGATAATCACGATTTAAAAATATTTGCCGAGTTCTACCCCCTGGCAATTAGGGAGTTTGGTTATTCTCCGGAGGAGTTTATCCGCAAATTTATGGATGATTATCAATTCTCAATTTTTGCCATAGACTATCTGCCGCGGGGAACAAAAGAGCACCTGAAAATAGAAAGCGTTGACCAGCTGATGGATTTAATGAAAGATAAGCAGGTCATTAATCTGTTTCTTGAGAGACAATAATTCGGACGGGGTAAATAGGAAATGGCTATGAAATCAGATTGGGATAAAAGAGCTCAGAAGAACGCCTTGTATTACATCTCTACATTCAAAAAGGAGTGGTCAGAGGAGCAGTTCTTCAGATGGGGAGAAGAACAAACAAAATTTGTGGTCTGCGATTCTCTGCAAAACTTGGGTATCGACCCAAGCAGCCAAATATTACTAGAGATAGGATGCGGCATTGGACGCATGACTAGATTTCTGAGCCATAAATTCAAACATATATACGCTTATGATGTTTCCGATGAGATGGTGCGTCAGGCAAAAGAATTGAATAAACACTTGGATAACGTCGAATTTATATCGAATGATGGCATGGGCTTTCCTGAAATTGAGAGTAATAGCATAGATTACGTTTTTTCTGGGTGGACATTCCAGCATATGCCTTCCAAGGAAGTTGTAGAAAGTAACGTTAAGGAAATATCAAGAGTACTTTCAAGAGAGGGGGTATGTCAAATACACGTCGGGCTTTGGACAGGATATTTTAAGGTAGGATTTCTACCTATACCCAGAACTTTGCTACGTCTGCTACCACGCCCGCTCCTAAATATGATTATCGGCATGATAAATAGGGATGACCTAATGAACACTGATACATTTCGAGGAGTATCGTATATAGTGAGGGAATTTTTAGACTTGCTTAGTAAATACGGACTGAACGCAGATATTAGAGAAATATCATACTATAATTCTTTCACAAAAACCATGGGAGCAGAGCTTTGGTTTTTCGGAACCAAAAAGGAGAGTAGCTCTTTACCTTATCCAAATTGCTTAGAGTAGAGAAATGAGAACAGCGCTTCTAATAATTGATGACCCGAATCAGGTGGATAGCCTGATTTCCCTGGCTGGGGGGGAGCAGGACAATGGTGGGTTGACTATCATAGCCATTAATGAGGACGTATGTAATGAACTGGCCGCCAGAGGTCTGGAATACAAGACACTGGCAGATTATGGGCTTTCTGAAGGGGATATAGAGGATGAGGTGGTTAAGTGGTTCAGAAAATGGCCTGATACAAGAATAAAAGATAATAAGAACATAAAGGAGTTAATCCTGTATAGTGATATTTCTCTATGGTGGCTTGTAGATGAAGTGCTTTACTGGCACTCTTTTATATTCCCCAGCCTTAAGCAGGTTATCAGTCAGGTTATAGCACTCAACCATATAATAAGAGCCGAAGAGCCTTCTGTAATCTATTATGCACAGAATGGCAAGCCGGCTTCTAGGATAATAAGGCTTATGTGTGAATCCAGAGATATACAGGCGGTTACCACCCCCGGTTCGCCTCGCATGGGACAGCGCCTATCTAGAAGTTTGAGGACAATTGTTTACATATATAGTCCATGGATACGGGTGTTTTTCCGGAAGGTAGGCTGGCTGGTATTGGGGAGAAATCGTAAGCCGAGGAAACAACGGAAAGACTGGAAAATCTTGATATTTTCGGGGGACAGCTGGGAGAACGTTCCCGATCTGGTAAAAGGTGAACTAAGAAAGGGTGACCCTTATTTTGATTCGGTAATAGAGTTGATAAAAGACAAAGGGGATATAACCTTTATAACTATCCCGGGAAAGTTTAATTGGGGAATAAGTAACTACAGAGATAAGAGCCGTCAAAAGGATGTAACCTATAGACCCTTTGAGCATTATTTAAGCAGGATGATTGTAAAAGATGCCCGTAGCGTGGCAAAGGGATTAAACCAAAGCTATCGGTCTTTATCTAGTTCTGAAAGCTTTAAGCAGTCAATAAGACTCCATGATATACCCCTTTATGATTTAATCGAGCAGAACCTGTCCTTCACCTTCTCAAGGGGCCATCTGACTACGGTAGCCGCCATCTTTAAGACGGCTAAACATATAGTAGAGATAGAGAAGCCGGATGCGGTTATAGTCTGCGGTGAGTTTGTTGTCTTTGAGAGAGCGATAGTAGCCGCCGCTAAACTAAAAGGCATTCCTGCCTTGAGTGTCCAGCATGGTATATATTCCCCTTACTTCATCCATTACAATTATAATGAGGCAGATATCAGTCCCAACAGGGGAGCTGGTGCACCATACTGCCCCATTGCCGATAGGTTTGCCGTCTACAGCCAGCAGGATAAGGATAACTTTACTAATCGTGGAAAGGTAAAAGAAAGCGATGTTATCATCAGCGGTCAACCCAGGTATGATATATTGGCCAAGGCAGACAAGGTTTTCAGTAAAGAGAGGACTTTTGCGAAACTGAATCTAGACCCTGAAAAGAAACTAATTGTCTGGATGACGCAATCCCATGCCTTTACACCCCAGGAGAACGAAAGGAATAGAAATGTCATCTATAATGCCGTAAAATCACTCAAGGATGTGCAACTGGTGATAAAATTGCACCCGGAGGAGAATAAAAAGGCGGTACAGTACAGGAAAGATAAAACCTTTAAGCCGATAATTGTCAGGGGTTGGGGGAGTTTTACTTTTGAACTGTTACATGCTTCGGACATAGTAATAACGCACTATTGTACGACCGCCATAGAAGCCATAATATTAAATAAGCCAGTGGTAATAATAGATTTTAGCAGTGAACTAGCACAAGTGCTATATATAGAAACTGGCGCCGCTATCTGTGTGAATAGAGAGGATGCCCTGGCGTCTGCAATAGAGAAAATACTATGTAATAAACAGATCCGGCAGGAGATTGGCGAAGCACAGCAGAGGTATATCAGTGAAAGTGGCTGCTTTCAGGATGGTCAGGCATCCCAAATAGTCGCCGATTTAATCACCCGGATGGTCGATGAATCAAGGAAGGGGATAGCTTGTCAATCAGTAAGGGTTTGATGAAGCTAGCAAGTCTGAGTGAGGAGGATTAATGATGACTTTACGAGATAAGGTAATTTTGGTGACCGGTGGCACCGGCTCTTTCGGGCAGAAGTTCACCGAGATAGCATTAAAGGATTATAACCCAAAGGTGATACGTATCTTTTCCCGGGGAGAACTGCTCCAGGAGGAGATGCGCCGTAGATTTAATGACGATAAAAGACTCAGGTTTTTTATCGGTGATGTCAGGGATAGGGAGAGGGTCTACCGGGCTATAAATGGGGTTGATATTGTAGTCCATGCCGCCGCCCTGAAGCAGGTGCCAACCTGTGAATACAACCCTATAGAGGCAATAAAGACAAACATAGACGGCGCTACCAATGTTATTGATGCCGTCATCGATAATGAGGTTGAAAAGGTGATAGCCATCAGCACCGATAAAGCAGTCCACCCGGTCAACCTCTACGGGGCGACCAAGCTGGTGGCGGAGAAGCTCTTCATTCAAGCCAATTCCTATGTCGGCGGTTCTAAGATGGCTTTCGGCTGCGTGCGGTATGGCAATGTCGTCGGCAGCCGCGGCAGTGTCATCCCCCTCTTCTTTGAGCAGAGGCAGAATGGCAAAATTACTATCACTGATGAAAGAATGACGCGCTTCTGGATTACCCTTGAGCAGGGGGTTCGCTTCGTTATTAATTGCATTGGTAGAATGCGGGGCGGCGAAATCTTCATCCCCAAAATTCCCAGCATGAAGGTTACCGATATGGCTGATGTGATAGCTCCGGGGGTTGAAAAGGAAATAACCGGCATTCGCCCTGGCGAAAAACTGAATGAAATCCTTATTACCGAAGAGGAAGCGAGGAACGCCAGGGAGTTTAGGGATTGCTTCGTTATTGAGCCGGAGCATCCCTTCTGGAGAAGGGGTGAGGTTAAAGGTGGAAAGGTTTTAACCGAGGGCTTTACGTACACCAGCGATAACAATAGCTGGTGGCTGACTAAAGAAGACCTCAAGGAAATGGTTGAGGAACATTAAGTGGAACGACTGGCAATTGATGGGGGACAGCCGGTAAGGAGTAATCCTCTTCCCTATGGGCATCAGTGGATTGATGATGAAGACATTGCGTCTGTTACAAGCGTACTCAGGAGCGATTGGATTACACAGGGGACTAAGGTTGATGAATTTGAAGCTAAAATGGCTGAATACTGCGGGGCTAAATATGCCGTGGCTGTCTCGAGCGGCACGGCTGCCCTGCATGCTGCTTGCTCTGTTGCCGGCATTTCCAATGGCGATGAAGCTATAACTACCCCCATCACCTTTGCCGCCACGGCTAATGCCATCGTATATTGTGGTGGCAAGCCGCTATTTGCCGATATAAGAGAAGACACATTGAATATTGACCCCGAAGAAATTAAGAAGAGGCTTTCTGCTAAAACCAAGGCTATTTTGCCGGTAGATTTTGCTGGTCACCCTGCCGACCTCGATGAAATAAGAACTATAGCTAAAGAAAAGGGGTTAAAGGTAATCGAGGATGCTTGCCATGCCCTGGGTGCGGAATATAAGGGGAAAAGAATAGGTATTCTAGCCGATATGACCGTCTTTAGCTTTCACCCGGTAAAACATATCACAACCGGTGAAGGCGGCATGGTCCTAACTGACAATAAGCAGTTTTATGAGAAACTTAAAAGCTTCCGGCATCACGGCATAGTTAAGAGTGATTCCAGAGAGGGCGCCTGGTATTACAAAATAGAAAGACTGGGATATAACCTCAGGATTACAGACTTTCAGTGTGCCCTGGGTATCACCCAGCTGGAAAAATTAAATGGCTTTATCGAAAGAAGAAGGGAAATCGCTGCCAGGTATAACCAAGCTTTCGGTGGAATGAAGGAGCTCATAACCCCTCTGGAGAAAGAGAATGTCATAGCGGCGTATCATTTATATGTAATACAACTACGAACCGAACTGTTAAAAACGGATAGAAAGACGGTTTTTAACGCCCTGAGAGCAGAAAACATAGGAGTGAATGTCCATTATATACCATTACACCTGCAACAATTTTATAGAAGGGAGTTTGGATATAAGAGGGGTGACTACCCGAAGGCAGAGAGATACTATGAACGGGCAATCACCCTGCCCCTCTTCCCCAGGATGAGCGATGAAGATGTTAAAGATACGATAAAGGCAGTGGAGAAGGTGGTCACGTACTATGGTGCCTGAACAGCATCGTTTCCTTGTCATTGGTTGCGGCTCTATCGGTAAAAGGCACATCCACAATCTGAAAGCCTTAAAAGTCGGGGAAATAATTGCCTGCGATGTGAGTCCGGGGCGGCTATCGGAGGTTGTAAGAGGGTACAATGTTAAGGCATACAACAGTGCAGAAGATGCACTGGCGCAGAAGCCCGATGTAGCCTTTATTTGCACACCGACGAGTCTGCACATTGCCCCTGCCCTATCTGCTGCTAAAAGCAACTGTCACCTGTTTATCGAAAAACCCCTTTCACACTCTCTGGATGGTGTGGGTGAACTGATTGAAACTGTATCCCGAAAGGGTTTGGTGACAATGGTTGGCTGCAATATGAGATTCCACCCTGGAATAGCACTGATGAAGGAGTTGTTGGATAAGAAAAGCGTCGGCCGGGTAGTGTGTGCCAGACTCCAATGCGGTCAATACCTCCCGGAAAGGCATCCTTGGGAGGATTATCGCCGGGGTTATGCGGCTAAACAAGAGCTTGGTGGTGGAGTTATCCTGGATAGTATTCATGAGATAGATTATATTACCTGGTTTCTTGGAGAAGTAAACCGGGTTTTTTGCCTTTCAGGCAAGCTCAGTTCATTGGAGATCAATACCGAGGACACGGCAGAAATTCTTCTACAGTTTAGCTCGGAGGCGATTGCCGAAGTGCACCTGGACTATATTCAGCGCTCCTATAGCCGGTCCTGCCAGATTATCGGAGAGAGGGGAACAATCCTCTGGGACTTTAACGAAGGGCAGGTAAAGCTATACTCCGCCGAAAGCGGAAAATGGCAGACATTCCAGCAAAAACCAGACTATGATATAAATGAAATGTATATTGAGGAAATGAAGCATTTCCTTCGCTACGTTGAGGGCAAAACCAGGCCCATGCAGGATATAAGCTCCGCCAGGAGGGTTCTGGAAATTGCTCTGGCGGCAAAAGAAGCAGCAAAAACCGGCAAGGTAGTAAGTTTATAGGTGAGAAGGTGAAGGTCGTCGCCATCGTTCAAGCCAGAATGGGCTCCACCCGGCTTTCGGGAAAGGTGATGATGGAAATAGCCGGTAAGCCTATGCTTGGGCACATAATTGATAGACTGAAGAGGGCAGAGTTGATACATAGCATAGTTGTCGCCACCACTGACAAAGAAACAGATGCTCCCATTGTGAAGCTCGCTGAAGATTCAGGAACAGCTAGCTATGCTGGTAGTGAGGAGGATGTGCTTGACAGGTATTATCAGGCGGCTAAAGGGTTTGTCGTTGACGCCGTTGTTCGTATTACGGCGGATTGTCCCCTGATAGACCCCCGTGTGGCAGATAGGGTTATTCAGCGTTATCTGGTAGAGGACTGTGATTACGCTGCTAATACGCTCAAGAGAACCTATCCCGATGGTCTGGATGTAGAGGTTTTTTCCTATACGGCATTGGAAAGGGCCTGGAATGAAGCAAGATGGGTTTCTGAAAGGGAGCATGTCACACCCTATATTCGGAAAAACCCGGATAAGTTCAGGCTTGCCAGTGTAGAGAGTGGCGTGGATTTATCTTACCTCCGCTGGTCTGTGGATAGGCCGGAAGACCTGAAGTTTATAAAACAGGTCTATGAGCACCTTTATAAAGAAGGCAGAGTCTTCTACATGGAGGATATTTTGGGGCTGCTTAAAAAACACCCTGATTTGAAGCAAATAAACCAGGGTATTCCCATTAATGACGGCTATACCAAATCATTGAGGGAGGACAGGATAATAAGATAAGGTGGCAACTGGTATGAAGAGAAAGGGTCAATCACTATATGAAAAAGCCAAACTCAGGATTCCCGGTGGCACTCAATTATTATCCAAGCGCCCTGAGCTTTTCCTGCCGGAACAGTGGCCTGCCTATTATTCCAGGGCAAAAGGAGCCGAGGTCTGGGATATTGACGGCAACAGGTATATCGATATGAGTTTTATGGGTATCGGCGCCTGCATCCTGGGATACGCCGATGCTGAGGTGGACAGTATGGTAAAAGCCGCCATTGACTCCGGCTCAATGTGCACCTTGAACTGCCCCGAGGAAGTGGAGCTGGCTGACTTGCTGTGCGAAATTCACCCATGGGCTGAGATGGTCCGCTATACTCGCACCGGTGGTGAGGCAATGGCAGTTGCCGTACGTGTAGCCCGTGCTAGAACTGAAAAGGATAAGGTAATATTTTGCGGTTATCATGGGTGGCATGACTGGTATCTGGCGGCTAATCTGGGAGAGCAAGGCGCCCTTGATAGCCTCTTGCTGCCGGGATTGAAACCAGCTGGTGTGCCTCGCAGCCTGAGGAATACGGCACTTACCTTTCACTATAATAATCTTGACGAGTTGAAATCGGTTGTCTCAAAGCATAAAGATGAGATAGCAGCCATTGTTATCGAGACGGTAAGAAACTACAAGCCACAGCCGGGCTTCCTGGAAGGGGTCAGGGAAATCGCCACCGATATAAAGGCGGTGTTAATATTTGACGAGGTTTCTTCCGGGTGGCGCCTGACCACAGGAGGTGCCCATCTATTGTACAAGGTTAATCCGGATATGGCTGTGTTCGCCAAGGCAATGAGCAACGGTTATCCCATGGCCAGTGTCATTGGCACCGCCGATGTTATGCAGGCGGCGCAGGGTAGCTTTATCAGCAGCACCTACTGGACAGAGAGGATAGGTCCGGTGGCTGCTCTGGCAACAATCCGCAAGCACCAGAGATTAAATGTTGCCAATCACCTGGTTAATGCTGGCAAGCGTATTCAATCCGGCTGGAAATCAGCCGCCGGATGCTATGGTCTGAAAATTAGCGTTAGCGGCATTCCTCCGATGGGACATTTTTCCTTTGATTATGAAAATGGACAGGCGATTCGAACATTATTTACTCAGGAGATGCTTCAAAAAGGCTTCCTGGCGACGAATGCATTTTACGCCTGCTATGCCCACCAGGACTCCCACATAGAAAGCTATCTAGCAGCCGTAAACGAGGCTTTTGCTATTATTGCCGAAGCGACTAAGCAAAATAGGGTAGAGAAACTTTTAAGGGGACCGATAGCCCATTCCGGATTTCATCGCCTTACCTAGAGTGGATTATAGAATGGAAAGCCTGGTTATAAGAGCCGACGCCAGTACACAAATGGGTAGCGGGCACTTGATGCGTTGCCTGGCACTGGGGCAGGCATGGAAGGATGCCGGTGGCGAGGTAATTTTTATCACTACTTGCCAAAATGAGGGCTTACTTCAGCGACTCGGGCAAGAAGGTTTTACACTTCATGCGTTAGCCGCCCCACATCCTGACCTTGCCGATTGGGATTCTACAATGGGCATTATAAACACCCACCCCCATGCCTGGCTGGTGCTGGATGGCTATCATTTTGATGAAGTCTACCAGCAACGAGTGAAAGAAGCCGGGCATCGACTGCTGGTAATAGACGATATGGCTCATCTGAAGCACTACTATGCAGATATAATACTGAATCAGAATCTGGGCTCCGAGAAACTGTGTTACTCCGGCGAGCCTGACACATGCCTGCTGCTGGGTTCGCGCTATGTATTACTGAGGCGGGAGTTCTTTAAATGGAGAGAATGGCAGCGTGAAATTCCAGAGGTGGCGCAACGGGTGCTGGTGACCCTGGGGGGTAGCGACCCGGATAATATTACGCTCAAGGTTATTCAGGCACTCCAGAAGGTGGACATACCCGATTTGGAAGCAACCGTTGTCATTGGGGCAAGTAATCCCCATGCCGATACACTTGAGACAGCAGTTAGAAAGAGCAAGGTTCCCATTGGTTTAATCTGTGATACCAAGAATATGCCAGAGTTGATGGCACAGGCGGATGTAGCCATTTCTACAGCCGGAATTACGATTTGGGAGCTTCTATTTTTAGGTACGCCTTCTCTGATTGTGATACTAACAGATAACCAGTGTTACCCAGCAGAGCAGATAGACAGCCAGGGTGCAGGCAAAACCATGGGCTGGGTAGAGAGTCTCTCGGTTGAGCCATTAGCCAGGGAAATTACTTCATTACTAAAAGATTACGATTTGAGGGCAAAGATAAGAAAAAATGCAAAACAAATAGTAGATGGGCGAGGGTCTCAAAGAGTGCTAACTTTTATGCAGCAAAAAGTAGGGCATAAACTAAAGCTCAGACCAGTAACTCTAGCGGATTATCGCCTGTTATGGGAATGGGCTAATGACCCGCTAGTGCGGGCAGTGTCATTTTCTTCAAAGCCTATTTCGTGGGAAGATCATGTAAAGTGGTTTGGAACGCAGCTTTCCAATTTACGCTGTTATTACTATATTCTTGTTAGCGATAATGCCGCTCCAATCGGGCAGGTGCGCTTTAATACCTCAAACGGCGAGGCGGAAATTAATATAAGCATCTCTGCAAATTTTCGTGGTCATGGTTATGGTGCTGAGGCAATCGGAATGGCAAGCAAACATCTGTTTCAAGAAGCATCTATCACACGAATTTATGCCCATATCAAGCGAGGCAATACTGCTTCTATTAACACCTTTACCAAAGCGGGATATAAAATGGCCGGAACTAAAATAGTGAAAGGGCACAAAGCATCCGAAATGGTTCTTGATAAAAACAAGGGGGGGGGGTCTCTAAAGATGAACCCTATTAGAATTGGCAGCCAGTACATTGGACCAGGCTATGCCACTTATATTGTCGCCGAAATATCTGCCAACCATCATCAGCAATACGACGAAGCGGCAAAGCTTATTCAGGCAGCCAGGGAGGCCGGTGCCGATGCGGTAAAGCTGCAGACATATACGCCGGATACCCTCACCATCCAGAGCAATAAGCCTGAGTTCCGCATTGGCGGTGGTACTCCCTGGAACGGTAAGACCCTTTATGAACTCTATACTGAAGCTTATATGCCCTGGGAGTGGCAGCCAGAGCTTAAAAAGATAGCCGATGACCTGGGAATAACCCTGTTTTCTACCCCTTATGATAAGACGGCGGTGGATTTTCTGGAGGGGATGGCTGTGCCGGCCTATAAAGTAGCCTCTTTCGAAATTGTAGACATCCCTCTTATAGAATACATTGCCGGCAGGGGTAAGCCGATAATCATATCAACCGGTATGGCTACGCTGGATGAGATAGATGAGGCTATGAAAGCGGCACGAGGGGCTGGGGCCTCTCAGATTGCTTTGCTCAAGTGCACCAGCGCCTACCCGGCTCCGCCGGAGGAAATGAATATACGTACTATTCCTGGCCTTGCCGAAAGATTTAGGCTACCGGTTGGTCTCTCTGACCATACACTGGATACAGGCATACCAGTGGCGGCGGTGGCGTTGGGAGCCTGTATTATAGAGAAACACCTTACACTTTCTCGGAGCGTCCCCAGCTTGGATAGCGCTTTTTCACTGGAGCCGGCGGAGTTTAAGTCGATGGTAGCGGCGATAAGGGTTGCTGAAAAAGCACTGGGTGAGGTGCGATATGAAGCAAACGGACAGGAAGCGTCAAGTCGCAGCCTGCGCCGCTCACTCTTCGTGGTTAGGAATATGAAAGCGGGTGAAATATTTACTGAAGAAAACGTGCGTTCCATACGGCCGGGCTACGGTCTGCACCCCCGCCACCTGAAGGAGATAATGGGGAAGCGGGCAACATGTGATATCCACAAGGGAACGCCGCTTAGCTGGGATTTAATAACCTGAATTGAGTAGTGTAATGAATATTTTGTTCTGCGACCCGGTTATCGGGAAGGGTGAATTGCGGGGTTGTTTTGCCCATATCTATGAAATCTCCAGTAACCTCACCAAACTGGGACACAATCTCGTCTTGCTAAAGGTTGTCCAGCCGCATAAGCAGCGGTTGCCCCTGTGGGCAGGGATTGACAGGCTATCAAACCGGGTACCAGTAATCGGCACAATTTTAAGTGAAACATACACGTTTGTGCTGGTGTTTTTTGCCCTTGTCAGGCACAGGGGCAGATTTGACATAATATACCGTAGGCATAATGCAATCAATAGTGAATACCTTTTAAGCAGGTTATTCAGAATACCTTTTGTCAAAGAGGTAAACGGGCTTGAAGCTGAAATTCAAGAAGATGGAGATAGCAGTTCTATACGAGCCAGAATTGTCAGCTGGCTGGAGAGATTTACGATGCCGAAGGCCGACAGGATCATTGTGGTTACACATAAGCTAAGAGGAACACTTCACCTTGATTACGGAATCCCCGAGAGCAAGGTTTTTGTAATTGAGAATGGCGCCAATGTGGATTTATTCAAACCGATGAATACTGTAAAAGCAAGACAGGAATTGAACCTTAACCAGGATGGCTATTACGTCTGCCTTGTTGGCAGTAATTTGTTATCTTACCAGGGGACCGATCGTCTGATAGGAGCCGCACCATTTATACTGGAAAGATTGCCCGATGTTCGCTTTTTAATTGTTGGCGGTAGTAGCGATTCGGAGAAACAAGAGGCTACAAAAATTGTAAAAGAAGCCGGTCTGGCTGGTAAGTTTATATTTACCGGGCTGGTTTCTTATGAGAGAGTCCCATTTTATATTAATTCCAGCGATGTCTGTATACATTTTCCCAAGGGATTCTTGAGGAAGTCTGGAGTCTCACCGCTGAAGTTGTGCGAATATATAGCCTGCGAGAAACCGGTGGTAGCCAGCAGAACAGAGGGGCTAGAATTCTTAGAGGAAACAGGAAGCGGAATACTGGTGGATTCCGAAAGCCCCCAGCAGATTGCCGCTGCCATTGCCAGGTTGCTAGAGAGTAAGGAATTAAGAACAGATATGGGCAAGAACGGGCGCAGGTATGTAGTTGAAAACCGCAGCTGGGAGATAGTGGGTAAAAAAACGGCTCAAGTTTGCAAAGACGCAGTTGAGGAGCATCAGAGATAGAGAAGAGATGAGACAGATAAATAAAGATGTCCTCTTGAAAGATTTATACATTACCTCCTCAGTATTCTTGAACCGAGGCTTACAAGCCTTACCCATTTTGCATCAGTTTTGTAATCGTAGTGACTTCTGATAGGAAGTTTCATTATTCTTTCAAACTCCTCGTCTGTAAGCCCTAGCTTTTCAAGAACATATTCCTTATCCTTTTTTAGGGCTTCATTGTCGTAGAGGTCTTTTTTAATTTCTGCTAAGGCTTCGTCTCTTGTTATTTGGCCGGCGCAAATCAGGGACGAAAGATGGGATTTTCTTTTATCAATATTAAATTTTCTGGGTAAAATATATGCCTGGTAGAAACGCGTGAATATAGACTCATAGTGTTTGATACCATAGTCTTCCCAATCAAGCTCTTCAGTCATAAGTTTCTTTACATCTCTTTTAATATAAGGAACATAATTCAAAATTGGTATGATTTTAATACCCTTTATATGCTGATAGTATATCTGCTTTAAGAGACCCAGGGTAGGAACAGTTCTTAATTTAATCTTGCCGAATTTCTTGTGGATATCCTTGATGTTGATTAGGTCATTTTTATTATAAGCCCAGTTTCTAGGGGATATACCTTCGGTAGTGGTGTTAGAGCCGATCAAAATATACTTAATCCCCCTTTCACTGGCAACTTTATAAAACAAAGCCATTATACCATGGTCTGTAATGGCTTCTATATCAACAACAGACGCATTTAGATATGCTAACTGTAGGTCCTTGAACTCATTCCAATCAATCGTATAGGTGTATAAATCAATGCCAAGCTTTTTTACGATATGCTTGATATTGCTTTCTGCTATCTCTGAATTCCATCCATTATCAAGATGAATGGCCAGGGGCCTTAACCCTATCTGTTTTGCCAGATAGGCGACATATGTGCTGTCCACACCGCCACTAAGCCCGATAACACAGTCATATTCCCTTTTCTTCCCTTGTTCCTTTATCCTTTCAACGATTTCATTTAATTTTCTCCTCCCCAGTTCACCCGTAAAGCAATGTTCTTTCACTAGCCTGTAATACAATTTACAGTGGTCGCACACCCCATTTTCGCCAAACTCTATAACGGGGTCTGTAGTGTCCATAATACATCTTATACAAATTTGATATTCTCTAGACATTTTACCCTCCCTTTCTAATTTTAAGATTGTAGAAGTTCTTCGTAAATGCTAAAGAGTTTTTTTTCCATCCGTTCCCAGTTATATGTATCATATACAGCCTTCATGCCGTTTTCTCCCATCTGGCGTCTCTTCTCCTTATTATCAATAAGGGTGGATAATGCTTTTACAAGGTTATCAATGTTGAGGTCTTTCACGATTAGGCCGCATTGTGCCTCTCTAATTATACGGCTTGTCTCCGGCAGGTAAACCGAAACGACGGACAGCCCATATCGCATATAGTTGAAGAGTTTATTGGGTGGCCCGGCGAGCATATTGTTTTCGGTTGGCTCTAGGAAAATTATACCTATATCGGCCTGAGACATAGCTTCTCCTACTTTTTCATAGGGTAACCAGCCAGTACTTCTTATAGTGTCATTCAGGTCATATTCCTTTATTTTTTCATAGAGATATTCCCTTTCCCCACCATAGACATCGCCAACAATGAGCAACTCAACCTTATCTGCATACCTCTCCTTTAATAGCCTCATAACTTCAATCATCTCCCTCAAGCCGCGCCGAAACCACAGGTAGCCATCGTGGCAAATAGAAATCCTGTCTCTTTTTGTCATGTTGTCTGCTGGTTCTTGGAAGGTGGAAAGGGCGGGGCAGTTGTAGATTACCTCGGTCTGAATAAACCTGTTAATCCCCAGCAGATAACCCCTAGTTATCTGGTTTGCCGTGATAACATAATCAACGTATTTAAGGGCCTCTTTTATGAAATGGATATTGATTCTCCTCAGAATCTTATAATATATATGCTTGATTAAACCAGAGCTGGGAACAAGCGCCGCCGGGTATTCATATTCATCGTAGATAAGCTTTGGCTTACTGCCTTGTTTTACCAGCCTCCTCTTTATTTGGATACCGGCATATAATGACCAGATGTCATTACAATGATAAATATCAACATTAAGCTCTACCCCTTTTTCAATCAAATCAGTATAGCGGTTGGCACCCAATCTGATTTTACCAAGTGTAACCAGAGATAATAGATTCAGGGTAGTCTGAACCTTGCCAAAGAGGGACCTTTGCTGCCTGAAGCCGACAATTTTTATACCCTGTATTGTAGATTCACCAATGTCTATCTTTTCCCCTCCTGTATCAAGCAGGAAACCATCTTCATCCAGTGGTGCAACTACGGCTACCTCATAGCCCATCTGTCTGAGGCTTTGAGCCTCCCGGTGAAACATCCTGGGTTCCAAAGCTGAACTAGCACTGGTCAGCATTACTACCTTGCTCTTTGGCATTATCTTTTCCTCCGAAATGGCATATTATTTGCCAGCTTTGTCCTATAGCAACTAATCTTCAGAGGCATAGAGAGGTGCTCTTCCTAGGTGGTTTTCAGAAAGGTTCTTTACGCATAAAAGATTTGTATGATTCTTCTTTTCAGGAGTATATGTCTGAAGTATTTTAGAAACATTAACCGGTTCTATTTCCTTTTCTTGGCTATTTATGTGATACAGTTTGAAATGGTGGTTAGTGAGTAGATTTAGATATTCTTCAGGTTCGAAACCAGACACTTTTAGTCCAAAAGGCCAAAATTCTGTAAAAACTTCTAAATTCTTATTTTCCTGTAGAAGTAAAGGCATTCCCTGAATTGCTCTTGCTTCAGCTCCTTGTATATCCATCTTAATAAAGCCAATCTCCCCTGCGTCGTTTTCGAAAAAATCATCCAATCGGACAGCTTCTATTCCTATAGACCGACGACCGTTCCCTGAGTCGTATATCCTGCCGTCTGCTATGTCGTCCTCACACAAGTAGAATTTGATCATCCCAGTTTTATTTGAGACTGCCTTTTGTACCAATATCACATTTTGATAGCCGTTTACCTTTACATTCTTTTCCAGTAAAGCGAAATTCTCTGGCTCAGGTTCAAAAGCATAAACCCTTCCCTCTTTACCAACAAGTTTTGCGAAAAGTAAGGTGTAGTATCCGATATGTGCCCCAATATCTAAAACAACATCACCTTTTTTGATTTTCTTTTTAACGAGCTCTGTCACAAATGATTCATAAATTCCATACATTGAAAGATTAAGAGAATCTTTCAAATCTAAGAACATCTTTTGCCCCAAAACCTCAGCATAATTTGGTCTTAAATGGTGGTGTACGAATTTATAAACGATGCCGATAGGATAAAGCTTTCCAATTCCATGCCCAGTGAGAAATTTGACTATAGTTTTCAATATTGAGAATAACAGTTTGCGCATTTCTATGACTCCCCGGCTTGTGCTGCCCAGTTTCCGCTCGCCCTCTCGCCTAATTGTAGCCATTCTCTCCAACAATGGCAATTATTTTTCCCTCCCGTATCAAGAAGGGAGCCATTTTCATCCAGCGGTGCAACCACGGTTACTTCGTAGCCCGCTTGCCTGAGGCTTTGAGCCTCACGATGAAACATCCTGGGTTCCAAAGCTGAGCTAGCACTGGTCAGTATAGCTACCTTGCTTTTTGGCATCATCTTTTCCTCCGAAATGGCATATTATTTGCCAGCTTTGTCCTGATATAACCGGGTGCAGCCCTTGATATTTCCTTCGCCTTTGATATTTCTTCGGGCTTAAAGAACCTGAAGCCAAATAATAGCAGGGGGAAAGCAAGCAGGCTCAGTGCCTTGAGTATTCCGGCTATTATTACCGAGTCGTTGTTTATAAAGAGACTGCCGGCATAAACCAGGCCGGCGGCAAGGAAAATCCTGGTAATTCTACCCCATTCATAGTTAATGGGATAGAATCGCCTGGATGCAAGAAAGGCAACTATGACCAGAAAAAAATAGGAAGAAGCGGTGGCTATAGCTGCCCCTACCATTCCATAACTAGGGATGAGTAAGTAGTTTAAGCCCAGATTTAGAGTAGCCCCAGCTCCAATAATAAATGGAATATATTTTGTTTTTTTCTCTAAATACATCCCGGCATTAACACACATGAAGCACCCGTAAAATAAGAGAGCTAAAGTTATCAGAGGCACAACATGATAGGCACTATAGAATGGAGGGGTTGCCATAACGGCTATCACCTCTTTTGATAGTACAGATAATGCCAGGGCGACAAACATAGCCACCAAAACAAAGTAGGTTAGTACTGAGGAATATATCTTTTTGGCATTTTCCTCTTTGCTGGTGGAAAATAGGAATGGCATCCAGGCTAACTGGAAGGGTCCTATTATAAGACCGTGCAATACTCCACCGAATTTGTAACCCAGAGAATAAAGCCCGAGTTCGGTGGAATCTGAGAATATCTGGAGAAAGTATCTGTCAGAGGCGGACATTATCCAGGCCAGGAAGGCCACCGGTATAAGGGGCAAACCATAACCCAGCATCTCTCTCAGCAGACTTTTAGAAAATCTGGGTCTTATTCTCCAGACAATAAAAGGCAATAAGATGGCGCAGAATGTAATTGATGTTAGTAAGCCGCTTTCCAGGATGCCGAGTACCCCCTTTTGCAAGCCGACGATGAAATAGATGTTTAATCCGGCTCCGACCAGGAATCTGGCCAGTGAAATAATCATGTACCTTTTTGATTCCTCTCTGGCTTGAAAAACAGACATGGGGATTACAACAAGGGTATCAAAAAGGATGGTCAGAAACATGACTTGAAAATAGAAGGTGTACTGGCTAGATTGGAAAAGAAGGGATGAGAAACTGTTTGCCCCAAGTATCAAGGCCAGAACCAGACATGAAGATGTAATAACCAGAAAAATCAGGGTGGTGCTTATAACCTCTTTTCTTCCCTCTTTAGTATCGTGCTTTGAGAAAAAAAACAATAATGCTGAGCCCAGCCCCATACCAAAGATGGGAAGTATTATTCCCTGGGTTGTTAGAAATATTTCCAGGATACCATAGTCTGCCGGAGTCAGGTAGCGGGTGTAAATTGGGATTAGAAATAAAGCTATGGCTTGCGAGCCTAGTACAGCCAGACCATACGTAGAGGAATGTTTTAAAAGGCGGAGCAGTTGTCCGAACACGGTTAATTCCCTTTCACATGGGTATCACAGCTTAAGGGATTACTATTATATATGGTGCTCGTCCTTATACTTCTTTTATACATCATTAAATTCGCTGTATGAGAATCAATGTCAAGTCGTGCTTATCAGTAACCGAGACTTCATGGGGCGGTGAAAGCCAATCCCCGAATAGATGCAAGGGTCCGGTGAACAGCTCAAAGTACTGCTGTTCCACAATCCTGCCCGGATTGTTCTCTAACCAGGAGTCTACTTCCTTACGGGAGAAGATCTGGCAGATGTTTTTTATATTCTTATAGCCAACGCCATCCAGGTTGTATAAATTATCCACATAAAGCGATTCGTTGTAGGGGAAGGTCAGCACCAGGTGCCCACCGGGTTTCAGGAGGCTGAACATTCCACGGACGGCATCCTGGTGGTTGGGGATATGCTCCAGGGTGCTGATGCAGGTAATGAGGTCGAATGTTTTGGATAGCTTTGACTTTGTAATATCATCATTGATGATATAGAAATGGCGGTTAAAAATAGGGCCTCCCCAGTAACCTTCCATCGGGTCAATGGCGGTAACGATATAACCGCATTTACTTAATAGCGAGGGCCAGGGGCTATAGCCACTGCCAACGTCAAGCACCGTATGTGCCGAAGTACACCAGGCGCATTGCAGTGCATAGCTATATTCTATAGCCCGCTCGTTAACTTCATCATCTTGCTGGTTTATATACTCACGGCGGCTTATCTCCCGTCCGATTAAAGAAAAGAGCTTGTAAACGGCACGTTTGAAAATATTCATGTAGCCTCCTATGAGGGCTTCCTTTGTCTAAACCAGTCATAAGTGAGCTTTAGGCCTTCATCCAAGCTGACTACTGGCTGATAGCCTAACATTTTTATAGCTTTGTCATAGCTCGCACTTCGCCGTGAAAGCGAATCCCATTTTCTCCTATCTGTGAATTTTATGCCTACTTTATTTCCAGTCAGAGCGTTTATTCTTTCGGCTAAGTCCTTAATTTTTGTTTCCTTATCAGAACTGATATTGAAGCACTCTCCGATGGCATTCTTTTCGAGGGCGGCCTTAATGGTTCCGTCCACAACATCACCAACAAAAGTAAAAGTTCTTGTTTCTTCTCCTGTGCCGGTGATAATTAAGGGAAGCCCGTTCATTGCTCGGTTAAAGAAGTTGGGTATCACATTCCTGTATTTGCCGGGGCGCTCTCCGGGACCATAAGAGTTAAAATAGCGCAAGATGACCACTGGAAGTCTATAAAAGTTATAGAAAAAGCGGGCATAATGCTCACTGGCAAGTTTTGATATGGCATAAGGTGTATCCGGTGATGGTGGTGTTTCTTCACTGATTTCACAAGCCGCCTTACCATAAACACATGAGGAAGATATATGCACAAACCTTTGCAGCCCCCTTAGCCTTGTTGAATGCTGAAGTAACTTCAGGGTACCCGTGATGTTTGTATCCAGATCATCCAAAGGATGTTCAACGGATTTCTGGTTGGCAAAGCAGGCGGCAAGATGGAATATGTAATTTATAGGCTGGTTAAATATATCTATCAGGGTTTTCTTATCGGTTATACTTGCCTTTACAAGCTGGACATCTGAAATTCCGGCGATATTATCCTTAAAACCGGAGCTGAGGTCATCCAGCACAATAATTTTTGCCTTCTCCTGATGTAACTTTATCACTAAATTGCAGCCGATACTTCCAGCTCCCCCGGTTACTAGAATAAGGCTATTTTTAAAATCCATCACCTTCCCCTGTAGCTAGTATTTCTATTATCCGCTTAGCGGTTTTCCCATCCCATAGTTCCGGGCGGTTGCCCCTCTTACCTTCACCATCCAGGATTTTGGATGCTTCAGTAATAATTGCTCCACTATCATTCCCAACTAGGATATTGGTTCCTTGGGTTATGGTTATCGGTCTCTCCGTGTTATTTCTTAAAGTAAGACAGGGGATATTTAATGCTGTCGTCTCCTCTTGTATTCCACCCGAGTCTGTCATGACAAATTTGGCGTTCATCTCAAGATTGATGAAATCAAGATAACCGAGTGGTTCAGTTAGGATAATCCTCCCATTTTCAAGGAGGTGACTGAATCCAAACTCAGCAATATTTTTCTTGCTGCGGGGATGAACCGGGAAGACGATGGTGATTCGCTTTGAGACCTCGTCTGCTGCCTGGAGAAAGCTCCGAAGCATTGTTGCATCATCTACGCTCTCAGGACGATGCAAAGTAAGAACGGCATATTCTCCTCTTTTTAGTCCTAACTTGGGTTCTTCTGCTATTTTTTGCCTGCTATAAAGCAGGCTATCTATCATAATATTGCCAACGAAGAAAACCTTTTCTTCGGCTATTCCTTCCCTCTTCAAGTTATCATTGGCATCCAGCGAAGGTGTAAAGAGATAATCAGAAATAACATCTGTCAGCAGGCGATTTATCTCTTCGGGCATAGCATTATCATGAGAGCGTAAGCCAGATTCTACGTGGGCTATAGAAATATGAAGTTTGACCGTTGCTAAGGCTGCCGCCAGGGTGGAGTTCACATCTCCCACCACCACGATGAGGTCAGGTTTCTTTTTAAATAGTATCTTTTCAAATTCTATCATCACCCTGCCGGTCTGCTTGGCGTGGCTTCCCGAACCAACACCGAGATATATGTCAGGCTCGGGGAGCTCTAAATCCTGAAAGAAGACCTGAGACATTTCATAGTCATAATGCTGTCCTGTATGAACCAGGATGGGCTCGAAGAATTTTCTCTTTGTTTCATTAAATCCATTCATTGCCCTGAGTAGGGGGGCTATCTTTACAAAATTAGGCCTAGCACCGGCAACCAGAATTACTTTCATCAATCTACTCCCGCTAGCATTTTCTTGATTACACCAACTACTTCCTCTATTTGCGCTTGGCTGAGTTCGGGGTAAATGGGTAAGGAGATAACCCCTTGCTGAGCCTTTTCGCTGTTTGGAAAATCACCCGCTTTATAAGATAAAGATTTATAGACATCCTGGAGGTGTAGCGATAGTGGATAGTAAATGGCGGTGGCAATGCCCTTAGCGGTAAAGGCTTGTCGTAGCTTGTCTCTGCCTTCTCGGCAATCCCGTAGCCGAATCGTATAGTAGTTAAAGACATGATAGGCATAAGGTGCCGTGTAAGGTGGCTCAACACCGTCTATCTCACCGATAAGCCGTGAGTAGAATTCTGCCTTTTGACGCCGCTGGGTAATCCAGTTATTGAGATGTTTTAGTTTTACCCTGAGGATAGCCGCCTGAATGCCATCAAGTCGGCTGTTAAATCCGGGAATAAGGTGATAGTACTTCTCCTTACAGCCATGATTGCGGAGCATCTTTATTTTACTGGCGGTCTCCGGGTTATCTGTAGCCACCATCCCCCCGTCCCCATAAGCCCCCAGTATTTTACTGGGGAAGAAGCTGAAGCAGGCAGCGTCACCAAAAGAACCTGCCCTTTTTCCTTTATATTCTGCACCCAGGGACTGGGCGCAGTCCTCGATGACCCTGAGGTTATATTTCCGGGCAAGACCCATGATAGGGTCCATGTCTGCTGACTGACCATAGAGGTGAACGGGAAGAATGGCCCTGGTTTTATCGGTTATTTTGGGTTCGATCTTCGCTGAGTCAATATTGCAGGTATTCGGGTCTATATCCACAAACACCGGCCTGGCGCCGCATTGAGTTATGGCTTCAGCAGTGGCGATAAAGGTGAATGGTGTGGTGATGACCTCATCATTGGGTATAATGCCACAAGCAAGGAGAGCAAGCTGCAAGGCATCTGTTCCCGAAGCAACGCCAACAGCATACTCTACGCCAAGGTAAGTGGCAATCTCCTTTTCCAGGGCTTCTACCTCGGCGCCAAGAATAAACTGCCCGCTATGCAGCACTCTGGCAATAGCCTCGTTGATTTCATCTTTTATTGATTCAAGCTGAATCTTGAGGTCAGTCATTGGGATTGACACATTTATCCTCTTCCTGCCACAGGACGGCATTTCTGCCCATCTATTTTATAGTTTTTACCGCACCCAGGGCATATAAAGTTATGCTTATCTTTTTGTAACTTTGTTCCGCATTCACAAACCCAGTCATGGATTTGAGCTGGATTTCCGTAGACCATGGCATAGTCGGGGATGTCCTTCGTGACCACTGCCCCGGCGCCGATGAAGGCATATTTGCCGATGGTATTGCCGCAGACAATAGTGACATTGGCGCCGATACTGGCACCCTTCTTGACCAGGGTCGGCTTGAATTCGTGTCTGCGAGAAACCTGGCTTCGCGGGTTTACAACATTTGTAAAGACGCAAGATGGTCCACAGAAGACGTCATCCTCCAGTGTTACCCCTTCAAATACGGAGACATTGTTCTCAACCTTAACATCGTTGCCTATTTCCACTCCCTTGCCGATAAAGACATTCTGGCCGATGACACAGTTCCTGCCGATGGTAACATCTGGCATAAGGTGACAGAAGTGCCATATCTTGGTTCCTTCCCCGATTTTATATGGCTCTTCCAAAATGCTTGTTTCGTCGATAAAGAACCCGGAATCATGCCCCTGTAAAGATATGACTCTGCCGTTTGTTTCCAGGGATTTCTGGCAGCAGGAAAGCACCCTTAAAACCTGAAGACCTTTGGCGCCATCGGTTTTGGGTTTCTCCCGTGTATCTACGCACTTAATGAAGTCTTCGCATTCTAGTTTCAGTGGTTCCCCCTTGGGGACTTTAACAACCTCTGGTTCTGCCCTGTTTGCCACCGGTAGCCTGTCCACCCAGCCGATTTCGTGGCTGAACAGCCTGAGCTTATCCTCCGGGTTGGTATCATTGAATTCAGCCATCTTCCTATCGCCGACAACGATAAGCCTCTGCTCCTTGTAAGGGTGGAGCCAGCTAACGAAGATATGCGCCCCCACTCCACTCTTGAAGTTCATAATGCTCATTGTTACGTCGGTGATGTCCTTATTTAAGTAGTTACCACCACGGGCTGATACTTCAAGGGGCATCTCACCACCAAGAAGGAGAAGAATGACGGCAATGTCATGGGGGGCAAAGCTCCACAGGATATTCTCATCGGAGCGGAATTTACCCAGATTAAGCCTGTTGGAATAAATATACTGAATTTTACCCAGTTCGCCTTTATCAATAAGCTCTTTAAGCTTTGTTACTGCCGGGTGATATTCCAGGACATGACCTACCATCAGGATTTTATCCTTTTCTTCAGCCAGTCCTACAAGTTCCTTTCCCTCCTCCACGCTCAAAGTTAATGGCTTTTCCACAAAGGTATCCTTGCCGGCAAGGAGGGCCTGTTTTGCCATGGAGTAGTGAAGCAAAGCCGGGGTGGCCAGGACTACCCCCGTCACCCCATTATTTGATAGCACCTTGGAATAGTCTATCTCTGTATTTACATGAGGATAGAGATGCTTTAGCTTTTCAAGGCTCGCGGGGTCAACGTCGCATATAGTATGGAGAGCCCCCAACTCAGCAAAATTGCGAACCAGGTTCCTCCCCCAGTAACCACAGCCAACTACTGCTATGTTTTTCTTGCCCATTTATCCTCCATATCACTTAAAAGACAGGAGTATCTTTTAGCTGAGAGGGTCTAAATCACTCTTTTTCATAGAGTCCTGTAATAAAAGCCGGCTCTTTTAGCCTCCCTGGCATCAAAGATTCCCCTGACATCTATTAAGACAGGGTTAGAGTTCTGCATTTTTTTCAAATCACTCAATTTTAGTTTGCAAAAAGTGGAGTGGGCTACGGTAATAATGATACCATCTACTTTTATTTCTATTATCTCGGTCAGGTCGTTGAGCAGTTTTATGCCGAACTCATCTTCTAGCTCTATTCCTTCAAGCATCGGGTCAAAGCCGATTATTTCTACACTGTATTCCTTAAGCTCGCTTATTATCCCCTTGACCTGGCTTTCCCTGATGTCGGGGACATCCTCTTTATAGGTCAGTCCCATTATTAAAACTCGTGCTCCCTTAATTACTTTATTTACTTCATTCAATGCTTTAATCGTCATCCCGGCTACGTGTTTGGGCATATAATCATTTATCGCCCTTCCGGCCAGGATAACCTGAGGATGGTAACCGAGCTCCTTGGCTTTATAGACCAGGTAGTAAGGGTCTACAGGGATACAATGGCCGCCAATAAGCCCTGGCGAATAGCGATGGAAGTTCCATTTGGTTGCCGCCGCATCAAGGACATCGCTTGTGTTTAAGCCTATCTTGTCAAAGATAAGCGACAGCTCATTTACAAGCGCTATATTCAGGTCCCGCTGGATATTTTCAATTACCTTGGCGGCTTCAGCCGTTTTGATGTCTCTGGCCTTAAAGATATAGGGAGTGACCTGGCCGTAAAGCTCAGCCATCAGTTCTGTGGTCTCAGCATCCATGCCGGCAACTACTTTGGTAGTTTTGTCTAAAGAGTGCTCCTCATCGCCTGGATTTATCCTTTCTGGCGAATAGGCAATCTTAAAATCCTTACCACACTTGAGGCCGGATTCTTCCAGGGCGGGCTTCAGCACATCCTCAGTTAAACCGGGATAAACCGTGGACTCAAGGATAACCACACTGCCCTGCTTCATGTTTTGGCTTACTGTTTTAGCCGCGCTCTTAATATAGGACAGGTCAGGCTCCTTGGACCTAGTCACCGGAGTGGGAACACAGATTATGACAAAATCGGCTTTGTCTATCTCCTTTGGGTTAGAAGTAAAGCTAATATCATTTTCCTTAACCGCTTCCTGCTGGTTTAGCTTTTTTACCACTTGGTAATTAGTATCAAACCCGATTACTTTTAAACTCCTGGCAAATGCCCTAGCTAGTGGTAAACCGACATAACCCAAGCCGATGATACAAACCACTGCTTCTCTTAAATTATGCTTCATTTCTAAATCTCCTGATAGTCTCTTTTAACCCTTCCTTCAGGCTATACCTTGGAGCATAACCAAAGGCTCTGGCTTTGGTAATATCAGCCAGACTATGCCTTATATCACCGGGTCTGGGCTCCTTATGAATCGGCTTGATATTACCATTGCCTGCAAGCTTGACGGCAAGCTGAGCTAACTGGTTGATAGTGATGTTCTCGCCTGTCCCAATATTGAAAATGCCGGTAGCATCGCTTTCAGCTGCCAGGATATTAGCCTCGGCAACATCCCTGACAAAGGTAAAATCCCGGCTCTGTTCACCATCCCCGAAAATAGTGGGAGGTTTGTTTTCATAGACGCTACTTACGAACTTAGGGATAACAGCCGCATATTGGGAATCTGGATCCTGCCTGGGACCGTAGACATTAAAATACCTGAGGCAAACAGACGGAAGTCCGTAAACCTGATGGAATACCCGGCAGTAATATTCTCCGGCAAGTTTAGTGACAGCATAAGGGGACTGGGGATTGGGTGCCATATGCTCAATCTTGGGCAGCGTAGGGGTATCTCCATAGACTGATGAGGATGAAGCATAGATTGTTTTGCTAACACCACCATCTCTGGCAGCCAGAAGTACATTTAGCGTTCCGGTGATATTTGCCTCATGGGAGGCCTGTGGGTTCTCTATACTACGAGGAACACTGGGGACAGCTGCCTGATGAAAAATATAACAAGCATTCTTAAACAGCTTCTGGAGTAAGGGAAGGTCGGTAATACTACCCTGTATAAACTCTACATTTGCTCTCTTGAGAAAAGGCTCTATGTTATCTATTCTACCGGTGGATAGATTATCAACAATGATGACATGATAGTCTCGGTCTGCTAACAGTTCAACAAGGTGTGACCCGATAAAGCCTGCCCCGCCAGTGACAACAGCTTTTCTCATATTTCTATATTACATTCCCCTTTAAGATACTGATTGCTATGTAAAATAAATCCGGTTACTATTCGTTCCCTATATTCATCTTGCGAAAAAGTCTGTCTAGTTCCATTCGTGCCAGCCGGATAGGTTTGCCGCCTTTTTTCTCCCAGCGCTGTACAGTAGAAAGACTAACGCCTATCTCACGAGCAAGGTCCTCTTGAGACCAGTGCAATATCTTCCTTAAGGCCTTTATTTGTTCACCGAGTTGATTCATCTTTTTTTCTCATTGAGTACGTAAATCCATTGACAGTTGGCAATTATATAGCATTAATGGAGTCTTTACTGTAGTATATTCTACATTTTATTCAGTATTATATTACTAAAAATGGACAGTTGTCAATAGTACTATAGTACTTTTACTTCTTTTAAAGTTTTAGTTTGAGAAAGAATCACAATAAAAGGATTCAAGAAGTCAGGGTAATGACACCGCTTTGGACAGTTGTCTCAGATCAGGTAACTGATATTGGCGGATGGTTCGCACTAATTATCGCTACAAAAGGTAGTTTTAGGTCTCTCAGGTTTATATATATTGGCAAACTTGCTGACATTTGCTGATGTTACATTTTCAACCCTGGGTAAACCCCTCACCCTCTTTTTAACAAGCCTTTTCTGCCATTTTCAAAAACCCAGTCTGGAGAAAATAAAAAAAAGATAAAAGCCAACCTTAAAAATTTAAAGGGATGAGTAATTACTTTAAGGGCCAAGTAAACCTGTAAGCCGAGTTCTGTACTCCGACCATAGTCAGAGCGGTGACCATCTATCTAGCCCTGATGTTGCCAACAGGGTCAAGCGACCAA
>SDBU01000786.1_pt1 | contig 45484 bp, 49 predicted proteins | sample 2277071 | NCBI WGS metagenome assembly SDBU01 (sample SAMN10397929, study PRJNA504765) | marine sediment metagenome | isolation source: marine sediment core GS08_GC12, 126 cmbsf | place: Arctic Ocean: Gakkel Ridge, Loki's castle | collected 2008
GCGGCAAGCGATTATGAACGATATAATAACCATCTCATCTCTCAGGCAGAGGCTCAAAAGAAGTTCCAAACTAACCTGGAAAAAATCAAGGATCCATTCAATAGAGAGATATTTGGGAAACTGGATGCAGCTAATACCGCTGCCGAACTTGATGAACTCAAAAGGACCGTGAACCAATATGTAAGTCCGCAGCAAAAGAAGCTCAGTGTCGAAGAGGCTAAAAAGTGGACCGGTGAAATAAATGAAAAGCTGGAGAACATGATAGTTACGGAGGCGAAGGGTTTTGCGGTATGGTCGGCGCTCAATGATAAAATAACTGTTGTGCAGGCCAATTCGACGAGAGAGAATATAAACGCTCTTAATAAAGAGATCGATGAGGCGGTTATAGCGGCGCCGGGCGAGCAGGCTTTAATAACAGTTAGTCAGGGAACGAAACTGCAGACCAGGCTTGCCGGGATCGAAAAGGATCCTGCGACTAAAAAGAGACCCTCACTGACCAGGGCGCATTCGGGATTGGCCAGATTGAGAAAACAGGAAATATCCATATTGCCGACGCCAAGAGAAAAAGAGGATCTTCCAAAAATAGTTGCTATAGAAAACAGGTATACCAGGCTGGGCGAAGAACTTGACGCCTATGCCGATACGATCGCAGTTGATAAGGACTTCGACGCGAAGATCAATACTAAATTTGAAGAACTTATAAGGCCGGTTGTTGAGGAAGTAACATTGGGTTGGTGGGAAGGATGGTTTAGACGTGGAGCGGAACTCACAAGCGAAAAAATTGACACGCTTAAAGAACAGGATGTGTTTGACAATTTCACGGAGGCTGAGCAGGATAGGGCCATCGCACTCATAGAGGCCGGGGCAACTGTGGAGAATGCTATCAGGGAGATTCAGAAATCTACCGAGGTTCCCAAAAGAAAACCCAACGAAACGATAACTGAATTTCTTGAAAGAACCGGTCTATAATGGCAACTGTTTTAGAACTAAAACAAGCTGGATTTAATGAGGATGAAATACGGGCACACTTAGAACCAGAACGCCAACGACTTTCGGACGCAGGGTTTTCTTCACAGGAAATAAACAGCCACTTCGGTACCGACGATATAGAACCCATTGAGGTATTCAACTCAGCTTCGGTGATTACTTTTGAATTACTAAATGACCCCAACTCGATACCGGAAAACTACATGGACGCTAATACAGAGGCTGTTTTTAGTGAAGGGTTAGGCGTTGCTGAAAACGCGGCGAAGGGCAGGAAAAGATTAACTGAAAATATGATGATAGCGGCCAGTGCCGGGGTTGGTATTGATACAGCAGAACTTACTCACGATGAAATGGAGAGAGCGGGATTTCTGGAAACCTTAAAAGAAGAATGGACAATACCGGAAAGGGTGATTAGTAAAATACCTTTTATTGGAGCCCTTGTGCCATTTGTGGAGTATATTAAGATTGGTGATGCGGCGAAACGATTGAATAGCGGCTTTGATTATACAAAAGCTGTAAGCAAGGCCCCACCGGCAGACCCTGAACTCGGCGAAATTATGTCACCAAGCGTCCATAGACCTTTTTTTCACAATAGGTCATCAGATATAAAATTAATTGAGGACTACATAGACAGAGTAACCCAAGATAGAACTTTTATGGGCAAAGTCGCAGCGGGGGTAAGTATCCTGCCGACATGGATGATTGAGTTCGCTATGACGGGAGGCGTAGCTTTTATGGGCAAGGAGGCTACAAAAAAAGGTGCTATTAGACTCCTGGGCAACTATGCAAAGACTAAAGTTGGTCGAACTGCTTTGCGAGCTGCAGGGTGGACAGGTGGGGCAATAACCCGCACAACCCTTGGCCTCCCCGACAGGGTTGTCGGAAAGGCAGCAGAAAGGCAATTACAGGCTAAGGTAGGTTTGCAGGAGCAAGAGGGATGGGCGTCATCTTTTGCATTAGCATGGGGCGATATAGTTATTGAATCTGCATCGGAGGAAGCGGGTCAGGCGATTACCGGGTTTGGTGGGGCAATCCTGAGAAAAACCAAATTAGGGTCTAAAATCGCAAATGGACTACAAAAGGCGTGGACTTCGCTAACCGGGGGATCCGCAAGCAAATTTAACCAGTTGCTCGCTAAGGGTGGATATTCGAATATACTCGGCGAAATCGGCGAAGAGCGACTTGGAACCATCCTGAGGGCGATTACAGACGTTGAAGACTTCGGTACAGGCCCTGACTCTACTGTTATGGAGCGATTGGCTGCTGGCTTACAGCAGGATATAGCCAATTTGCCGGTCGAGGCAGTAGTTTTATCCCTGCCATTGGCCGGACAGAGTGTTATCAATAAGATAGGTAAAGGGTTCGCACGAGCACCATTAGAGGATGTTGCTGCCGAGGCTCAGGAGGCGACAGGTGAAGCTGAGAGAGGAGAAAGGGCTGATAGGATAGAAGAGCAAATAGGCATAAAGTTGATACCAGGCGTAGCTCGAACTGTATTCGATGAGAAAAAAACGGTTGCAGAGAGGCGACGGGTGATCAGGGATAAGGTTCAAGAGGGGTTAATTACCCGCCCAGAGGGGTTACGGGGAGAGGAAGTATTGGATGTGATCGAGACTGAGGGCGTTACCCAAAGAGAAAAACAGCCTTTTGAAATGACAAAAGAAGAGTTCCGGCAATTCAAGGAAACGGGCATTGCTCCGCCGGCGATAGAGGGAAAGAAGGAAATAGCCGTTGTATCTGAAGAATCACAGGATTTAGTTGACAGAGTTGAGCAGGTGCACGGACCCGATTCGGAGGTGACGCAAGCCGCGGAAGAACTGCGAGATTTCTTTAGCCCTGTTGATCCAAGTGAATCAGTGGGGGAAAGATTCGAGGAAATAAAAAATTCAAAAGAGGGCAAGAAATTCATTAAGGGCATGATAACGACTATCAATAGAAGGTTCCCTTCATTCACAGCTAACGAGGTACGTAGTTTTGTGGATGAAAACATTGATAGTGTTATAGCAGACGGATTTGTAGAGCAAATGAAAAGGCTGCGGAGTGCAGCCGAAGGCCAAAGGGATGTAGCTTTCTTCACAGAAAAGGCTCAGGAGAAGGGATCCACCGTAGCCGCCCAACTATTATTCGGTCCGAATTCTGGATCGTTTCAGGCCTTACGAACAACTATTGACAATTTTCGCCTTAAAGGGATCAAGAGGCCTCCGACCACGCCGGCGACTCTGGCGAGATTTAGTGAATCCGCACAACAGCGATTTAAAGAAGCGGGAACCAAAACGGTATCGATCCCAGAGTTTAAAACTGACCGTGGGACTTTAGAGCCTGTTTCCATAACCGTCCAGGAAGGCAATATAGGTATTCAGCCGAGTGCCTTTACCGCCGGCGAAAAGGAATCGGAAATATTCAGCAAAGATATTGCGGAGGGCAGAGCTCTACCTGGTCGTATCACAAAACTCAAAAAACAGACGCCACAAATGACCACGCTGCTGGACTTATCGCTTTTTGTAGGTAAACCACTTGACCTGCGCAACATCCTGACAGCAGAACAATTAAGGCAACATAATGAAATAATAGAAGAAGCAAACCGTCAGGGATTGCGTCCCTGGTCCCTATTGGCAAAAGAAATTCCTGATTTTGACCAGATTTATTCTGAATCATGGGAAAAGCTCCACGAGTTTATGTCCAGGAAGAGTATAGAGGCATGGAAAGCTGCTGGTATAGAAATAGACAGGACACCAAAATGGCCGAGTTTTGATAACGCAAAAGCATGGCTACTGGCTAATCCTCAACAAAAAAGCAAAAGGCCCCTGGATATCTCAGGAACAATCCCATCTGAAAAATGGGATACAGTTTTAAATGAAACTGAAAAACATGAATTATGGCGCAACAGACTAAGTGTTGATTTTAATAATGAGACAAAGGAAATAAATTTAATACCAACTGCCGCGGAGGCAAAGAAAAATATAGGAGAAATAGCTTATGGCGACGCAATCGAAAACAATAAATCTGTCAGAATTACCGAATCGCTCTTACCAAATAGGTGTAGCAGGAGATTCGACGTTACAATCTATACTGCGACAAATGATACGCCAGGGACGATTGAGCATGCCAAAGGGCACATCCGTTTCGAAGTTATCAGACTCACAGATCCGAAAACTTTTAAAGCCATTCGAGCGTGGCACAAAAATCAGACCGATAGCGGTCTAACCGATCCTACCCAGGATATTGATGAGGCGTTTGCTCATGCAATGCGACAGGAATATGAGGGCTATGATTCGGGGATGGACGAATCTTTAGTAAAGAAGATTTATGAAGTTGATGTGACCAATATCAGTCTCGACACCTTTGATCAATTAGCCGACGGCTGGTTTGAAGAAAAACACGAAATAGGATTACCCGAACCAACAGAAGCTGAAAATCAGGCTGACGCGGAACACAAACGACTCGTTCAGCAGGCGGTTCGTGAAGGGCAGGATGTTCCGATTCGGGTGCTTGAAGAATTTAAAAACGAAAAATGGGCGGCTCGTGCAATTACTCGGGCCGAATTGGGCATTAAGATCAAACCGCCAAAACCGCCAGCACCTGCAGAGCTGCCGTTGTCGCAACCATCCAAAGCAGAGAAACAGGTTATTGATGCTAAGAAATTCCTCAAACAAATGGCCGAGCATGAGGCCCAGGTTAAAGGTGAGGAGGGGATAGTTGAGATCGAGACGGAGGGTGTCGATGATGTTGAGGAACCACTTGGCAGGACAATGACGGATCAGTGGTATGAGGCTAATACTGAAAAGTACAAAAAGACTATTATCGAAAAAGCATCCGATGCCGCAAAGCGGATGGTTAAGGGAATTGATAAGGTGTTGGGTTCAACCTCAACTCGTCTTAATAACATATCACCGGAACTTTTCCGCAGAACTCGCAGGCATGTATTTAATGTAATGACCAGAACCACAGAACAGGTTAAGAGAGTTGATCCGTTTATAAAGCTTACAAAAAAACTGGATAAAAAGACTTTGCGACAACTTGACCTTGCCTTCAAAAACTCCGATGGAACGAAGATACGCCAGATAGCGGCGGAAAATAATATGACAGCCGAAATGAATGAGGTCAGGGGTGTATTAAACCAACTCTATAACGAGGGTAATGCGGTCGGACTTGAGATAGACTATCGCAAAAACTACATGCCGCGGGTAGTAAAGGATACCAAAGGATTCCTCGAATTCTTCCAGAAGGGTGATGACTGGTCGATAATTCGTAATGTGATCGAGAATAAGGAATCTCAACGCGGACGTGCCCTAACCGAATCGGAAAGAGCGGCGGCGGTTAATACTCTGTTAAGGGGATATCGTACAAGTGCTCTGACCTTGACGGCACCTGGAGCGGCGAAGGCCCGGACGGTACAGGAAATTGACGCTGAATTGAATCAGTTCTATCACGATTTCAGAACTTCACTTACCAGCTATATAAGGGTAATGAACGAAAAAATATCCTCGCGGGAATTCTTTGGGCGACAGTCGAAAGAAATTACCAAACTCCGGGCCCGGCAAAGCACACTCCGAACACGATTAGCTAAATTGTCTACTCGGCAGGGCAGGCAGAAAGCCGCCGATGCCGATAAAGAGATTCGAATAGGGTTTACAACGGGAACTTTGTCGGATCATATAAGTATTGCGCAGAAACAATTTGAGGAGGTTACGGAAAAACTGGACCGCATGGGTGCCGATGACCTCTCCAATTCGGTTGGTAATTATGTTATTGAGTTGGTTACGTCTGAGCAGATAAAACCGTCGCAGGAAAAAGAGATCCGCGATTTACTAATGGGGATATTCGATCCAATGGGTACGCACGGACTTGTCGGAGATATTATTGCATTGACTTATATAGATGTGCTCAGTTCACCACTTAATGCGATAACACAAATTGAGGAACTTGGACTCAGCTTCTACCGGTCACCTTTAGGGTTCATATCCGAGGCGGTTAAGGCTACATTAAATCTTTCAGAGATAACAACTCAGGATATAGGTGTAACATCGGTCGGGCAGGAGTTTTTTGATGCTGATTTCAAAAAGGCGTTATCTTTTATAATGGGAGTTACTGGTTTTGAGAAAATTGACAGAACGGGCAAACAGACTTTTATCAACACAGTTATAAAGAAGATGAGGAAACAGGCCAGGAGGCCGGATAAGGCTTTCATGGCCCGGCTGAACAGAGTTTTTGGAACAGAGACGTCCCAGGTTATTGAGGATCTTAAATCGGGGCGAATGACAGATAACATCAAATACCTTGCGTTCAATCAGCTGCTCGATATCCAGCCGGTAGCAATTACAGAAATGCCGGAGGCTTACAACAGAGCGGGTAATATGAGAATACTTTTCACACTAAAAACTTTTATGATAAAACAACTTGATTTTGTTCGCACAGAAGCCTTGCAGGATATGAAGTCAACGGAAACTTTCATGCAGGGTTTTGGTAAACTCGTTTGGCTTTCGTTCAGCCTGGCATTATTTGGAGCGGGGGCCGATTGGATAAAAGATTTTATTCGCGGAAGGCCATTTGATATAAGAGATTCAGTTATTGATACTTTTCTCAGGCGGATATTCTTCTCGAAGTTTCAGTTTGAAAAAGCGATGAGTGAGGGATTCGGCAGAGCGTTCCTGCAGGGGTTCGTACCACCGACGAAAGTTATTGACGCTCTTTCCAAAGATATTAAGAATGTGTGGAAAGACCCCGGTAAGGCCGGACAAATAGCGCGTAGCGTACCTATCGTCGGTGAGTTATATTACTGGTGGTTCGGTCTGGGTAGAGAGAAAGCAGAGAAAGAACAAAGAAGAGCCAGACGCCAGAAGGCCAGGCGTAAACCGTTATTTACAGGGACGAAAGGTGGATAGTCAAAATGCGAATATTTGTGCGCAAATATTCGCAATAATATTCACAACGTTAATAACATTAGAAAAGAAAAGGAGTTATGAAAATGAAAAAGTTGATTAACAGTATTATATTATTTGGTTTGGTGGTTTTTTTGGGAGGGCAGTCATGTTTTGCTACGGTTAGCTCTACGGCGGTGCCGGAAAGGTTCCCTGCTAACGGCTCGTCAACTACTTTCAACTTTGATATGCGACTGACGGACCCGACGGAGCTGGCGGTTATTGTACGTGCAGATTCGACCGGGGTAGATACTCCTCTTACACTTAACGTCGATTATACACTTTCTGCTACTAACAACGATTTTTCCAGTGGCGGGACGCTTACAACAACCACCACTTACGCCTCCGGTAATACGCTTATCCTGCACAGGAACGCCTTGCGAACGCAGGAGGTGAATCTTATCCAGGGGCAGGCACTGCCGGCGGAGGCTACTGAGACCACTTTCGATAAACAAACGATGGCGATTCAGGATATCGATAAGGACCTGGGGTTTTATATCAGTGTACCGTTTGGAGACCCGACATCAGCCCTCAATTTAGTATATCCAAGTTGGGTCGATAGAGCCGGTAAAAATGCTACTTTTGACGCAGCCGGGGGGGTTACAGCTACCGACCAGCTCAGTACCGGAGAAGCTGATATAAGCGCGTTCGGGGCCACTCTTATCGATGACGCCACTGCTGTGGTCGCGCAGGGGACGTTAGCATTACTCAACGGCACGGCGGACCCGAATGTGAATACTCTTACTGTGAATACTCTTACCGCAGCTGATATTATAACCACCGGACCATGGGTCGATGTAAAACATCCTGATTTTGGTGCTACAGGGGATGGATCTACCGATGACACAGTGGCTTTGCAGGCTGCGATTGACTATGGCAATACTAATAATGTTGCAGTATTTTTTTCACCTGGTGTTTATAAGTGTACCGCCCCTCTTACTTCTGGAACTGGCACTAATCCGGTATGGTTTGGTGCTGGTGTGAATAATACACAGATATTTCAGGATACCGTTAATACAGACCTGTTCCAACTCACCGACATTGAGGGTTGGCATATTAGCGATATGATGGCAGGGACTACCGGCACAGGGTCCTCTGGATCGGTGTTCTTGCTAACAGATACAAGTCGCGGGATGATGGAAGATGTGTATATGCCTGGCATGGGGTATCGTGGCATAAGTTTAATAGGTTGCTTACTGAATACTTTCAAGAATGTTGTAGGGTCTGTCAACTTAACACAACCATCATGGAGTGACGGTACAGAAGAACACGCTTGGATATACCTTGATGTTGACTCTGGAACCGGAATACTGAGTAATGCAAACACTTTTATAGGTTGCACGCTTGAAGGTGGGCCGTATGGCTGGTACTTCGACGACGCTGGAAGTATTGGGTGTACTATTATTGGCGGCGTAGCCGAGGGACATGAAACTCAGGCTATATACGCTAAAGCAATAAGAGGTTTGCAAACTAAGGGCCTGTGGACGGAAGATTCGGTAGCATCGCCGGGTGGTAGTCGTATATTATTGGATGAGTGTGATGGCTGTTCCCTTGATATGGCATTCTGTAATGGGATTGACTTGGTAAATTGCGAAGTTATTAAGATTACAGGTAGGAATATAGGTAGCATAACAATAGATGAAGATTGTATTGCCTGTACGGTTGATTCTATGAGAATTGATGCCGAAATAATTCAGAATTTATCGACCAGTAGCAGTGTTACTAACATAGTTCGTTCAACCCGACCAGAGACATTTGGAACAATTGGTCTTTATCATAAAGATCATTTGATTTCTCATGGTGGTAATATGGAAGATTGGCTCAGTACACTTCCACTGCCCTTTACTAATTTTGGGGCTGTTACTATTGCAAAAGAATCAACGATAAAGAAATTCGGCAGCAATTCTGCCCATCTTACAAAAGATAATGACAATGCCTATCAGGGGTTGGCGTATGACGTACCAACAGAGTTTAGAGGGCAATGGATCACCATCGAGGCATGGGTTAGAATTGTAAGTGGCTCAGTGATAATAACATGGTACGAAGCTGGTAAACAAAGACCGATTCCAATGACAGGGACAGGAGAGTGGATAAAACATACAGCTACATTTTTCTACGACCCGGCTGATACAAGGTTTATTCTGTTCAGTGGTTCGTTTGCAGGTGCTACCGATGAGTTTTATATTGATGGTATTAAGATTTGGGCGCAACACGATCCGTATTCTGGAACGATTCTATTAGCCAATGGTGCAACGCCCAGCGTATACGCACCTGGAAGCAAAAATAACTTCTTAATCGGCGGAACTACCACAATAACAGATTTTGTCAATGGTTATATCGGGCAGGTGATAACTCTTGGTACTACTTTCACTGTTGACATCACAGATGCTACAAATATATTCCTAAGTACAGGCGGTACTTGGACTATGACCGATGACGACACTCTGACTTTAATTCAGAAATTAGATGGGAAATGGTATGAAGTATCCCGAGGAGATAACGGATCATAATAAAACTATGCTGATGGATGTTTTGATTTTAATTCAGTTGGGATAGTGAATTTTATACTAAGAAAGGAGCCGACAATGGCTGAAAACGCAACAAAGGACGATATTAACCGAATCCATGACCGGCTTGACCCAATAGCTGAAAATTTAGCAGAAATAAGGGCTACATTGAAGCTGATGCCTAAAACGCCGAAGCAACCATGCACCTATCTCGACTCACATCTTACAGAGCATAAAGCAACAACTAATACATGGAAAACCTTTTTTATCAGAGCCACTGTCGATGTGGTGAAGATGGCACTTGTGGCAATTGCGACATATTTCTTTGTTAAAAAAAACTAAGTAATCTTCTTCTTCCTCCTCCTGAGAGTCGGGCGTGTGGCCCGGCTCTCTTTTTTTAACACTATTAAGCTCATATTTATATCGTTGTCCCGGACAATGAGGCAAAAACGCGGTTTAACAGGGGGAATAAAACTATTCTGCTACATCTTAAAAAAAAAGGGAAGAAAAACTATTGACAGATTCTCATTGAGCCGATATTGTGATTAGCATGATGAGCATAATGATAAAACTAATTAATAAATTATCCGTAGCCGCCAGTCTATCTACGTTATGCTCATCAAACATTTCACAAGGTAACTGGCGGTTTTTTTTAAAGAGATTTTCTTATTTGGTAGGTAGTCGTCGGAGCTCCGTGTGGTTCCCCCCAGCCACATTCCGGCGGCTGCCTTTTTTTAAAAAGTAAAAGCAGAAAAGAAAGGTGAATAATATGGGCTGTGGAGAATGCGGTCTTTGTTTAACGGGATGCAGAGGTATGAAAGACCCTCCGTGTTACCGTCCAGAAAATAAAAAGGAGAATAACAAAATGGCACTTAAAAACGCTCCTCATAGTGAGAATTGTAAATGTGAATGGTGTTTTGACCAACTCCAAGCCGAACTTGACAATAACAAAAAGGTAATAGACGATATATACGATAAAACAGTTGAGGGTTATATTATTGAATTGATAGATATTTTGCGTGGAGATGCCGTGCGGGGTGAAGATGGAACGGCTGATTATAGTACAGAAAAGGAATGTAAGATATGTAAGGGCTCTGGCGAATATCGAGAAGATAATGACGGAGGCTCGGCTGTTTTATTTTGCGATTGTCCAGCAGGAAAACAAAAACTGCGGAAATTTGAGGAAAAGAACCCAGATTGCAAACCCTACCGCCCTACCGGCGGCACGCTTGAATTAAAAAGTTAAATAAATTTAGAAAGGGAAAGTATTATGTGTGAAACAAATTGTTGTGCAAACGCAGCAGAGGAAGTGCCTATCAAAAAACGCTGTGACAATCTACGGCAAGAAATTAAGTTGACAGGCGATACAACTAAATCACTCATGCAACACTCGGTATTCAAGGGTGTGGAAGCCTATCAAGGTCAGTTCGACGAAATGAAGGCCAATATCATGTTAGCTTATCGCCATCTTGAAGATGCTCGCATGAGAGTAGGCAAGATTTTACAAGCTGCTGGCGATGGTGTTTCTATACTTGACAAGTAAACAATCCCCCCGGAAAAATACCTTTTGCGCGGAGAATAGAAAAAGGGCGGAGTTGAAAACAACCGCCGCCGGGTTTTTTTAAAAATAAAGAGGCTTTTAAGCAGGTAGTCGTCGGCCCCCGTGGTTTCCCCCGACCACATTCCGGCGACTGCCAATTTGAAAGAAAAAAATGGAACCTGAGGAAAGTAAAGAAAATGACATTAGCTGAACTTAAAGCTGAATATATATCCCTGCGAGACACAGCTGAGTTAATTCGGAGAGATTATATACGGACTAAAGATATGTTCTACTGCCGCGTTGTGCGTTCTGTCAGGGGCAAGGCCAGGGTACTGCAGCAGTACATCCGGCAAATCGAAAAAGGTGTTTTGAATAGGTGAAAAACTATACCCAAAAAGCTTTGACTGATATGCTCGTTCGCCAATGTGATAAGTGGTGGCGGAAGATAATACTACTCCGAGCGAGGGGTAGGTGTGAAATATGCGGTAAGTCAAGGCCTGCTCTCGGTGAGGTCCTGTGGATACAGGCCTGCCATATAATCAGTAGAAAATACTGGGCTACCCGGTGGGATCGGAGAAACGGGGTCGCCGGGTGCCTGGACTGCCACGACGATCGGCTGATCATGGATTGGTTAGAGAGATACCATCCGAGGCGGTATAACTGGGCAATCGCCCAAAAAAGGAAACTCGGAAAAAATAATGACAGAGATCTAGATCTGGAGCAAATGTTGCAAAATCTACAACAGACCGTGATGTCTGGGAGTTATTAAAAGATGTTTTAGCCACAGTGCCCTGATTAAGGAGAAATAAAATGAAAGAAAAATTTAGAATGCAAGTTGCAACCATATTACTACTTTTTGTCTTAGCATTTGTCTTAGCAATTGCTTATCATATCACACATATCACACGGACGGCAGAGGCCGAACTGCCTGCTCGGAACCAGGCACCTGAGGCGAGGGCCATGGAAGGCCCAACTTTTGACGATTTACTCGATGCCATCGAATGGGTTGAATCAAGAGGCGATGCTAATGCTGTTGGTGATAACGGCAGGGCGGTAGGAGCATATCAGATACACCAGATTTATATTGATGATGTTCGCAGGATAACAGATAGACATGCAAGGATTTTTTCGATATGGTCAGCGGGATTCTATCCGATCAGTTGGGCCGATCACACTGATATTGAAGTTAGAAAAGATAAAAAGACATGCAGAATTTTAATTTATGTATATCTCGAATACTATGCTACATTTTCAAGAATTGGAAGGGAACCTACTTTCGAGGATATGGCCAGAATCCACAACTCAGGCCCTGATGGATGGCGTAACGATCCTGAGTGGTTTGTCCGTAACCGAGACTATACCTTAGAAAAAGCTAAAAAGAAAATTAAGAACACCAAAAAATATTGGCTCAAAGTAAAGGCCAGAATGGAAAGCGAAATTTTGGAAATGTAAATATTTCACACGGCGCCCCCGCTGCCTTCCTCGGTGGTTCCTCCTAACCACTTGCGGCGGGGGCAATATTAAAAGGGAATTGAAAATGAAAGAAAAAGGGAACTTCGTAAAAGAGTTGTTAATAGTGGTATGGATAGCCTTTTGGAATATTCGAAACAATAGCGACCCGTCCTTAACCGATGAAGATAAATTGATGATGGGGAATTGATTGTGAAAGATGAAAAATGTTTAGACTGTTTTTGGTTAAGGACCAACATTAAAATATTTCACGGCACCGTAGAAATATCAAAACGATATGGTGAATTTACAAACCCTTGCAACCGTTTCCCTCAAAATATAATGCGAGCTCCAAAAGAACCGGCATGTGGAGAATTTAAGAAAAAATGAATACATCACAACCAATTTCAGACGAATTCTTGTGGGGTTTTAGAACCGATCAAGGTGAAGCCGGTTACTGGCCATTCGGTCATTTACTTGTAAAGTTCCAGAAGTTAGCAGCTGACAATCTATTAGCCTGGCCTCTAAACACCCGGAGTCAGTGGAGATCTCTGGCATATGTTCAGAGGGCTATGGCTAATACATTCGCTGAACTCTGTGACGATGAAGACGAAATAGCTGCTGAATACGAGTTATTTTTGGAACTATCAGAATATTGTGATTGGGAGGCAATAGTAGCTAATCGCAATATACACTTCGTTGACGTTTATATGCTATGGGGAGAACACCGTAAGCACGAGTGGAAGGGTGAAGATCGCAAGGTTTACTGCGACGGCAAACCGGTGAAGGTTCTTATCACAGTACAAGGCTTGACCAGGGCCGATGCTATCTTAACAATAAACAGAGCGGTTTATGAGCTGGTAACTCCCGAATGAATATTTTAGGGAATATTTGCGCAATATAATAACGGAGACAATAGTGAGTAATCAAAAAACATTATTCGATACACCGGGAATTGTTGAATGCAAAAGATGTGGTCAGCGGTGCAAAATCGCTGCATCTCCCGGTGAAAAAGCGAGAATGTTGCGATTTGCCAAAGGGCCTGGCTTATGCGTTAATTGTGCTGTCCATGACTGGCTTCGGAATACTTATCCCGTAAATATGCTTCTGGCCCAGTCCGGCCCTAAGGGTTTGCTTTTTCCGCATATTCGAGAGCAATTCGTGGAGATTATGAGGGTTGGGTTTGCTGACGCTATGCCTGATGAGATTGATTGGCAAAAGATAGTAGATAACTGGGAGTTGCCGTTTAAAGATAAAATAAAACCGAGCAACACGAATCCTTGTAGCCAAAAAGAGCTTGACGAAGTTACAAGCGGCGAACGCCCAGGGCTTGGCGAATTTTCAGAGGGACGTCAAACAATATGTGGCGATGATCTGACGATTACAAGTTTTGAGCAGTTAAACGAATTATCACCGGGGTTGGGTGATGATTTCAAAGAATGTTTGGGGACAGAATGAAACTTTCCGAAGAAATTATTTTAGAACGAAATCGAATCACAGGTAGTTTCACCACACATCCTCAATATACCGGACTACTCGCTACGGATATAACGGATCATGCGGCCCAGCTTAAAATAGTTTATAAAGAAAGGATATATAATGCTTGTGAGCTTGATAATTGTTTGCGGCGGTTTGAAAATGTGTTTAGGTGGAACTGAAAAGATCCACCAAAAAACTGAAATGGGAAGATTATAAATAAAGATGCCGATTAAAAAGACAAATGCTAAAAAAAAATATGTATGGCGTATTGCAAGGTTTAAGTTGCGGTACGAATACCGCGACGATAGAGATAAGAAGGGTTCATTAATATATTGTAGATTGTTTGTCAGCGTAGGTAGAGATCCGGAATCCCGTCACTTTATGGATCAGCTCGAGGAGTTGAAAGCAAGGCCAAACTGGCGACTTTTAGAAGCTGGATTTAATGAGTTGTTACGACGAGCGGCCAACGATAACGAACAGTTTAGAGGATACCTATTACACCAGAGACAGCCAGCCGACGCCAGTAGAATAGCTGTATGGTTGCAGACCGACCGGGCCAGTTGCGTTAAAGAATTAGCGGCGTTGGAACAGATTAAGTTGATTGAAAAAGTCCCACTTCCGGGGTTTTCCGGGGAAACTCCGGAAGATTCCGGGAAACCCCGGGAAAAACCTGCTAAAAGGAAAAAGAAAACTAAAAGTAAAAGTAAATCGAAACCCGAAAATCGAAAAACAACCAAAAAGAAAAAGAAAATAAAAAAGAAAGCATCGGCAAAGGCCGATGTCGAAATGACCCCAAAACTAAGCACCACGAAAAAATCAAGCACCACGAAAAAATCAAGCACCACGAAAAAACGTTCGAATGATTCGACCCCCTCCGAGTTAGGGGAGGGTTACACGGCTAACCCAGCCCAAAACCCTCCCCACTCGCTTCAATCGCTTACTACCGACCAGCGATTTGAATTTATATTTGATTCCACGGGCAGAGAGTTTGCTAAGGTGATTTTTTTGAGTTTAGGGCTACTATATTTGCCAAATTCAGTTAAGGGCCGGCAGAATTTGGGTTGTTTTAAGGAGGCATGGAGCAAGGCACTTAAAGCCCATCTTGGCGAGGCTTTGTTAGTTGAGCTTTGGGACAGGAGCGTTAAGGACGCGATTAAAATTTGTAAATTGTGTAATCGCACTGAGCGGTCGTATTGGAGTAAAGGCCCCGAGGCTGTGTGGCGGGGGAATTTCAAAAAGAGGTTAAATAAATTTGAATTACAAAAAACAGGTTAATTTTAAGGAGTTTCAAAATGGCAAAGAAAAAAACAAAGAAGAAAGTATTAAAGAAAAAAAACAAGCTTAATGCAGACAAAGGCCCAGGTGATCAGCTCGACTTGATAGACACGGTTCCGGAAAATATTAAACCTATATTGGTGGCGGTGGAGAAATATAAAGTATTTCGAACCGCCCGCCTGGGAAACTTGAAACAAGAAATTGCACAGAAGAAAAAAGAAAGTATCAATCGAATTTATGACGAGAAATGTTAAGAAGGTGAAAAATATGGCATGTATGACAGACAAACAATTAGCAGACTTACGCAAAGACATCGAAGATGGCGTGAGTATGATTATAGCTTGTAAGGACTATCACGAAATGGAAGCCGAGCTTAATGAACTGAAAGCGTGGCGAGCAAAAGCCATAGTGAATAACCTTGTCTCGGCGGATAGAATTCACGGCCTACAGGACGAGATTCCCAAGTTGAAAGGTACTTGTATGTGTATGGATTGTGGCAAAACAATAAAAACCATTGACCAAAGCAAACATATTAAGGACTGTGAGAAAAAAAGGGGATGGGGTTGAAAATGACAGGTAGAAGGCCTTTTGGATATTGTGCTAAGGAGGCGGTGATAGTTGATATTATCAGGATGAAACGCCGGCGGCGGAGGGGGTCTGTGGGCCCGACGTCTTTTGCTCAGATATCCCAGGAGCTTAATTCCGAGGGTGTTCGGCCTCGTGACGGTAAGAGGTGGTTTCCCCAAACGGTTAAGAATGTGGTTCAATACTGGCAGGACAGGGGCTCGGCGAAAAAAACCAGAGGCTACAAAAAGAGGGAGTTATCACCGCATGATCATCTTGAACCATCAGAGGTTTCCGACTGCCTGGCTGCTATAAAAGCCACTGGCGATAGTGAGTTGGAGATGTTATTCGCGTTCATGGTCGGCAGTGGCGCCCGGGCGGGTGAGGTTGTTCGGGTTCGAGTTGATGATTTGTCGCTGAGAGGCAGTCGGAGTCAGGTCCGGGTGTTGGGTAAGGGCAGGGGCAAAGGTAAGCGGCGAACGATCACTCTTTCAACGGGGTTGCGAAAGAGGTTGAGGGTTTATATTCGGGGCAAAAACGGGCTTTTGTTCACCGACAGAGCCGGGCAGGGGTTGAATTATAAGAACATTTATTACCGTGTAAAAAAGATTGGCAAAATGGCAGGCTTTCCATGGCTGCACCCCCATGCCTTGCGGCATACCTTCGGGTGTATTTTATACGATTATAAAAAGGATATTTTGTTGGTGCATGACCAGCTCGGACACGAGAGTCTTGAGACTACGAAAATCTATGCTAAGACATCCGAAAAGGGCAAAATTAACCGGATGGACTGCTTCAATGATTTGATATGAATATTGTGTTTTGTAATAGTTTACAAGTAAATGACCAAAGATATTATAAAGTGTTGACAGGTAGTAGGTTGAAGAGTTAATCTAAAAGTTTAAGGTTTAAGGGTATAAAAGGATATAGAGTTTTTAGGGTGCGTCGTTCAGACCATCGCATTTTGCGAACGACGCAACCTTGATTTTGGGCTAAAAACGAGGGTTTATTTATTTAAGAATCGTTGTTTTTGGGCTGAAAACGAGGAATGGTAATCAAGACATTGTTTTTAGGCTAAAAATAAGGTTTTCTTGCGCGAGAAAAAACGAATTTTAAACAGGGATTAATTATGACTGACAGGGATTAATTATGACTGATCGGAAAAAGTTAAGAGCAGCCGTCGAAGCGTTTTCTACGGAAATGGAGAAAAAGCTGTTAGACAAACTCGATGATGGTTTCTTCGGATGGGACATGGAAGAAAACGATTTTAATTTCCGTTGCAACTTAATGATACATCTTGAAAAAAAGGATTATGTAGATGTGGGTAATTTTGCAATGTTTCTTTGGTTGCAACAGCTAAATGCGGAAAGCAGGGCAACATGAAAACATTTATATATCAAAGTGGACGTATTGTTATGGTGTGGAATGAATGGACTTGGGAGTATGTGTTTTGGGAAGTGATGAGTTCTTTTGTTGAAAGTAAAGAAGTAATTATAAGATTAAACGGCTGGTTTGTGGGGTTTGTTAGTAGGAACCGTGGGCGGCATTGGGACAGAAAGCGAAAGGGTGAATGATGGATTGTAAACAGCACTTTTTTAATTATGACAAGGCGTGGGCTGCCGGCTGGCGCCCGGACGATTACAAGCAGTGGCTTTTGTACTGGACGATCAGGCGACGTTCGAAACCGCATATTCATACAGAGTGGAAATTCTCCCAACGGTATGATGGTGTGTCGAACTCAGCTACGCTGCAGGACGGTTCGAAATGTAACCGGTTTAAGTTTATTAGTTTCACTCACCCAGAGTACTGGGACACTTTAATAGTTCCGTTGACCGACTTCGAGGAGGATAAGGCGTGGAAAAAGGCTTGCAGTATGTCGGACATGGCCCTGGACTGGTTCATTCATTGGGCCAATAATAGTCGTTATAGAAAACTATTTACAAACGACTCTATTTACGGCGCCAATCCGGTTCCCTACGACACTGTCGGGCAAGTCTGTCATGTAAGCAGCTTAAATTTATGGAAGCCTGACCCTGATAAGACATGGTGCTCTAAATCAAACGCAGAACTGCTAATCGCCGCCAAAGGCGATGATGTTGTGGAAGAGATAACCAAGTATAGAGCGGAAATGAAACCTACCCAGTATTTCAAGCTGCTCAGCCGCCTCCTGCTTATATGGCAGGGTAAGTGTATCAATTGCGGATGTACTGAGAGCGATTGTGGTCAATGTGTTGCTGTTCAGGGTCATCCGTGCCACTGGGTAAAACCTAGCAAGTGCAGTAGGTGTTTTGATGGAAATGGACATTTGAAAAAAGGCGGTGAATAATATGACAAAACTAATAAAGAAAATTATAAAAGACTGGCGATGGTCTATTGGTTATGAGTTAAGAAACACAGAGAACCATGCTATACTTATTCAAATCGAAGAAATGGAAACGATGATAGCGAAAGTCGAGCAACACAAAACCGAGTTCAAATATTATAAAACAAGGAGTGTTCCTGTCAATATACCTCCAATCATTTGTCTTTGCGGCTCAACAAAATTTATGGATGCCTTCTTTGAGGCTGGTTGGGCATTCACGCTTGAGGGGAAAATAGTATTATCAGTGGGAGTTTGTAAGCACGCAGAACATCACGGGGGAGAGTCTTTAGGGCAAGAAGTTGTGGGCAAATTGGATGAGTTGCACCTAAGAAAAATTGACTTGGCTGATTCCGTTTTTGTTCTGAATGTCGGGGGATACATAGGGGACAGCACCCGAAAAGAAATTGAATATGCAGAAAGAAAAAATAAGCCGATAGGGTATTTGGAATCCTGTGGAGCGGCAGAGGATGACGAGAAAGGCGGCGAATGAAATCTGATCTGAATATAAAAGAAATGATCGACAAGCTGATTACGGTAGCGCTGTCCCGGACGTTTGGCAATCGTAAAGCGGCTGCGAAGTTATTAGGAATTTGTGAAAGGGAAATTTACAGAAAAATAGTAAGCCGACGGCAGAAAGTTGAGGTTGATGAATAATGTTTGACAGAGTAGATGAAGGTAGATGGTGGGATTTTGGTTGGCAGTTGGTTGAGGGATGTACGAAAGTGAGTCCGGGATGCGATCATTGTTGGAGTTTGGCAAAGGAGAAACGATTCAGAAAAGAAACGGGCGTTGTATTTTATTACGAAAGATTAGAACGCCTGAAACGTAAGAAGCCAGCTGCTTTTTCTATATGGAATGATTTGTTTCATCCTGCGGTAGAAGTTGGGCAAACGTGTCATGTATTTGATACTATAGAGCAAAATCAACAGCATATAGTTATGGCGTTGACAAAGCGTCCCGAATTAGCGTTCAAGCATCTTTACGGGCAATGGCAGCAGCCGGGCGGTGGCACTTGGCAGTACACAACAACAGATAGCATAATATCTAACCTCTGGCTCGGCGTAACCGTCGAAAGTCCTAATTACTGGAAACGAGCAAAAGTGTTGCAAGATATTCCGGCGGCAGTAAAATTCTTGAGTCTTGAGCCGTTGTTAGGGGGTTTAGGCGATTTAGATTTAAGAGGGATCAATTGGGTAATAGTCGGCGCAGAATCCGGGCCGGGTGCAAGGCATTGCAAAATCGAATGGGTGCGGGATATAGTTAATCAATGCAAGGCGGCGGGGGTGCCGGTGTTTGTTAAACAGCTTCACGCATGGGGAACGAAAGTGGGAATATATTATGTTAAAGAAGAAGCGGAATTTATGGATAAGAAGACAAAACAAATTTTGCTCAAAGATATAAACCTATTCCCGAAAGATTTACGAATCAGAGAATATCCTAAAGGTGGTGAATAATGAGAAGCGGCGCAACGCAACAGACTGGAGGGTGGCTCGTTGTCGCCCGGCGCCGCTTTGAAAAGGAGTAACAGTATGAGAATAAAAGCATTGGCGCCTTGGTTTGGTGGTAAAAGGAATCTGGCATCTGCGATCGTCGCGGCGATAGGAGATCATAAAGTTTACTGGGAGCCGTTCTGCGGTTCAATGGCGGTGCTTATGTTCAAGCCATCTGTTGAAATGGAAAGATTCAATGCAGAAATATGTCAGTAACCAATAATCAATTACAAAAAACGAAAGGAAATCAAGATGGCAGGAGTTAAAGGTAAATTCGGCGAGTTGAAGATCGATAATATTGTTCCAAGCGAGAATAATCCGCGTGTGGTCAATCCGCAGACGGTAGCGTTTGGCGATCTATTGGCGAGTGTTAAGGCCAGCGGTGTTAAGGTGCCGGTGATGGTGCGGCCACACCCGAAACAAGATGGTAAGTATGAGCTGCTGGCAGGGCAAAGGAGACTGGCCGCTGCGAGCGCCGCGAAGCTGAAAAAGATCGGCGCCATGATCCACACCGGGATCAGTGACGAAGAGGCGTTCGATATTACGTTCTGTGAAAATTTTGCGCGTGAGGATCTGACGCCGATGGAAGAGGGCAAGGCGGCGGTGATACTGCTGGCAAAATACAACGGCGATGTTCACGCGGCGGCAAGTAAATTGGGTAAATCGATCAGTTGGGTCAACCAGAGAGCGGCGATCGAAAACAATTTATCCGACAAAGTTAAAGAGAAAGTGAGCGAGGTTGATTATCGACTCTGGACGACTTCTCATATTCAACTGATTGTAGGATTACCCGAACAACTGCAGGAGGATGTGTTGGACAACTTTGAGATCGGCTGGACACAAGAGGACATACCGACGGTCCAGGAGGTTCGCAACTTCGTCACGGAGCTGCTGCGTCCGCTGAGCAAGGCGCCCTGGTCGATGGAGGAACTTGGCCAGTTCAAGATCAACGACAAGGCCAAAAAGGGAATTCGCTGCTGCAACTGCTCTAAACGCAGCAGCTTTCAGCCGGGGCTCTTTGACGATACTCTGGACGCTATAGAGCTGAAGGTAAACGATCGTTGCTTGGACCCGGACTGTTGGGATCAAAGAATAGTACAACACCTGCTGCACAAAGCCGCCGAGCTGCGCAAAGACCAACCGAAACTTGTTTACCTGGCGGAGGGTGTACGGGGCCGGAACACTCGGGCAGGTCAAGACCTGACAGAGCAGTTTGGCAGTGTTATGTTTGATGGCGACTGCAAAGAGCATAAAAAGGCAAGCAAGGTTACTGTGCCGGCACTGGTTGTCAGCGGGCCAAACGCCGGGACGATTAAACATATCAAGCCGAAGCAGAGCAGCTCCGTCGGTACGGCCAAAAGGCAAAAGGATGAAAAGGGCGAACCCGTCAAAAAGACGTTGGCCAAGCGTAAGAAAGAATTGGAAAATAAACGCTGGTTCGCGGTACTGCGGAACATGGCCAAGGCGATTGGCAACTCAACCGCCGGCGATATCGTTCTGGCTCCGGATACGAAAGGACCGGCCGATCGAACTTCGCTTTTACGGATGACAATAATTCGCTTGGCTTGCTTTGTCGGTACCGCCGAGGACGAGGTGGTGAAACGCCATAAGCGTAAATGCTGGGAGATGCCGAATATGGCAAAGTTTAAGGGCTTTGGCTATCCCAGCCAGATTGAGGCAGCCGAGGATCTGTTCAGGCTGGTTAAGCCGAACCTTGTCAGTATAGTTACATACAACGGCCCGCTTACGGCTACGCCGAAAGATAAAATCGACCAGGCTAAGGCGATTGCTGAACTGCTGGGACTGAGTATCGACGATATGTTCAAGCGGGCCATTAAGGAATATCCGGTGCCGAAGTCATGGGCGAAGAAAAAATAAGAAGCGGCGTACTGCCACAAATTAGAGGGCGGCTCGTTGCCGCCCGGCGCCGCTTTGAGAAGAGTGAAAATATTAAAAAGTTATAAAATAATTTAAAAAAGGTCTTGACATTACATTTTGATGGTATCAGTATAAAAGTGTTTAGTGCCCTAAACCAATCGCAATGAAGATTAATGGAGGTACCAAATGAGCCCGGCAACAGTAGCACTTCTTCTCGAATTTGTAGTAATGCCGCTTATTAAGGAGCTGGCGGATCGCAGGGGGGTATCGGGAGTTACCGAGGATAATCTTAAGGCCCTGGCCAAAGATCCGGAAAAGGTTCTTGAGAGAATAAAGGCCGATCCGGGATTGCAAAGATGGATTATCACTGACCTGGCAGATGGGATAGATTCGATCGGCAGCTGCTTTATTGATGCAATAAAACATATATTCCTGGCATTCCCGGTGACGGGTTCGGGTGAGGACACGACTGAGGATGATACTTGAGATCGATAATATTATGCGAGCGGTATCCGATATTAGAACGGCGGTGTTATCGCTGGAGGCGAGGCAACTTACAGGCTCTCAGAGCAGAGGAGCCGCCGAAATTACAGAATTGACCGACAAAGTTGTCAGGCAGGCCAAGGCGATGGAAATTGATATTACTGAGACGATGGGTAAATGGCTACAAAGAACGTTAAAAAACCGGCCGTAAAGGCCAATCGCTCTGAAAAGTACGACAGTTCATACGCAAGTAGGGTTGGCGTTATTATCAGTCATATCCCGTTGAATAGAAAAAAGGAGCTGGCTTTCGGTGTTATTGCCAAGGCTCTGGGGGTTTCGGCTAATACGATGCTGAACTGGCGGTCGCCGGGCGATAAATCATTCAAACCCGAATTCTTAGCTGAAATTGCGGCCGCCGAGACTGCTTTGCGCAAGAAAATAGCTTTGCAGTTAGAGAGTGTCGAACTTGATAAGATAAACAGAGGCGTTGTTAAACGTGCTCAGGGCTATAAGAAGAAAAAGGTTATCAAAGAGCCGGTGATCACAGGGCCGGATCATCCGCCCTATTCACGGTTCTCTAAGGCCGATCTGATATCTTATTCAAAATCCCTCGGCCTGGGGCTTAAGTTCGTTGCCAAAGACAAAAAAGGGGCCGTAGAAATTGCTATCAGGAAACGGATCGAGAAATTGCAGGTTGAGAAATTAGCCGTTGTTCGGGTCGAAGAGGAGTTTATACCATCCGATATTGCGGCGGCTAAATACGCTAATCAGAATATGGGTAAACCCGAAGAGCAGTGGAAGGATACGCAGAAAGTAGACGTAGAGAGCGAAACGTTGACGGATATTCTGGCTAAAACAGGGATACTTGGATAATGGTTGCAACTGTACTGGAAAAGAAAGTCGCAAAAAAGCTTATCGGCTATCGTCAGGATCCGCGGGGTTTCTATATTGATGTTCTTGGTATGCGTGAAGAATACCTCTGGCCGAAGATGATAGAGGTTGTTGAATCTGTCAGGGATCACCAGTTTACGGCAGTTCGTGCAAGCCATTCGGTATCAAAAACCTACGGTGCCGGCAGGATCGTTCCATGGTTCAAAACCTGTTTTCAACCGTCAACGGTGATAACAACCGCGCCAAGCGATAATCAAATCAGAAACCAGTTGTGGCGGGAAATACACGCCGCGTATGCGGGTGCTAAGATTCCACTTGGTGGAAAAATGACTACCTTGAGATGGGATGTTAAGCCCTCTGTGGATATATTGCAGGGTCTCCGCCCCGAGGAGAAAGAGGCATGGGAGAAGAATTTTGCGATAGGATTCTCAACCTCACCTGACTCAGCGAGTGAACACGCGACAAAAATGCAGGGTTGGCATAACCTTTGGACGTTGGTATTGGTTGATGAGGTGTGTGGGCTAATACCGCAGATATGGCGGACAATTCAGGAAGGACTGATTATTGATGAAAGATGCAAACTGCTTGCTCAGGGTAACCCAACAGATCCCAACTGTGAATTTGCAAAGGCATGTTTCAGTAGTGACCCTGACAAAAATGAGGGGAAGGAAACATATATCAGCGATCAGGGCTTTAATGTAATCACTATCGATGCTCGCGATAATCCGAACTATATCCAAAGGAAACGGGTAATACCCGGATTGGCAAGTTATGAGTGGGTTGAAAGGATAATCAAAAAATATGGTATCGACGGTGACGGGACCAGGATAAGGGTAAAGGGGCTGTTCCCTACGTTCAAAGAGGGAACATACTATGGTTATAAATTAGCTGACGCTAAGAAGCAAAAAAGGATATCCAACGAATATCGCCATGACAGTACGCAACTGGTTTATACGGCTACCGATACGGGCGATTGGTGGACGGCGTGTATATTCTTCCAATTGATCCGGGATAGGATACGCCTGATCGATTGCTATTACGATAATTCAGGTCAGGGCCAGCCGGCATGGGCGAAAGCGCTGGATAGTAAGCCTTACGTCTATGGAAAAGAACATTATACCGGCTGGGAGCATAAATACGGTAAGGCTGGCAGGCACCAGACGGGGATGGCGACTAAAGACCTGGCGGCTCAACTTGGCTATAATATTGTGCCGGTGATAGAACATGGTTTTGACGATGGGATCGAAGCGACGCGGAGTATATGGGAGTTGCTGGATATTAACGAACTCAACTGCCAGACTATTATCCAGGCTGCGAGCGGATATGGTAAGAAAAAGAACGAGGCCCTGAGCACCGAGGATAAACCTGCATACCATAAACAACCAAAAGACACCTGGCATAAGCATGTTATGGACGCATTGAGGCATTTAGCCGTTCAGTACAGGTATGGCAGGATAGGCGGCAGGCATATGGGCTTTGGTCATGCGGTACCGGCGGGGCTGGGACTTGATATCGTACCGGAAGATGAAACAGATTATCTTAGGAGTTAGAATTGCTATACGAGAAAAATGATATTGATTTGAATATAATCGCTGAGCACTTTACCGGCGCCGAAGACTATCCGAAAGAGGTCAGCCTGGCAGAATTGATAGAACTGCAGAAACAGCCTGACTTCCTCGTATTAATTTATGAGACGAAAAGCGGAATTGACGGCTTTATGATAGCGTACCGAAAGGGTGATTGCCTGTGGATACATCAGGTGTGGCATAGACCCCAGGCAGATCTGATGCCCGGTAGAGAAGCGATGATAATGGCGAAACAATGGGCGAAAAAAAGAGGAATGACGAGTATTAGAGGTGAGACCCGGCGAGATGAGATGGCGGCACTAACCAGATATGGGTTTAAAGAGTTTGCGGTGGTGATAAAATGCGATATATGACGAATGTGAACCATTGTTTTTTCACAGTTAGTCCAGAGCATCCCACATGGCGATATTTCGGTGGCGGCGGCGGCTCAAAACAGAGGATTCCACCACCACCGGCCCCGATTCCAAAAAAGGTAGAGGTTGATGTCGCGGCCGCCGAAAAAGAAGAACGGAGCCTGGCGGCGAAGCGGAGGGGTAGGTTACGATCGGTACTGACAGGGGACCTGGACTTCGGCAGGGCAGAAACTTCAAAGGCAGAATTGTTAGGATTATAAAAAATGGCAGAATGTGAACATGAATGTAAAGTAGGTAATGGTGTATTAATGGCTGACAAGGATTTTGCTGATATTAGTCATTTCTGCCACAACTGTATTAAATGTGGTATGATTGTCGAAAGAGGAAGTAAGATAATAGAAGGTAAAAACTATAGGGTTTGGGTTCCCGCGGTGAATTGTTAGGATTATAAGAGGAAATTGAATTATGGCAGAATATAAAGTAGTAAACGGAATATCAACAAAGACACCTATTCAAGTTCTGAAAACAATATGTCCTTTATGCAATGAACACGTGAGAAGTGAGGTAGAGATTGGATATTGGAAACAACGGTCGCTACTCGCGGAAGAAAACATTAAGGAACTTCAAAAATACATGAATGCAATAATAAGTTTAAGAGACAAAGAACTTTCAGAAGCAGGAATGTAAATTATGGCTACCAACTGGCAAGACGGTAATTTGTTCGAGCGGATAATGATCAGGGATGGTGAGATGGTCGCTGAGCGGCGCCTTTACGAAGATGATTTTGAGGAGATCATTGAGATATTCAATCCGGGACTGTCGGAGTTTCAGGAGACTGCGGATAAGAAACGGATACGCGATACATTTAATGGGACACCAGCATCGGCTTTGCGGGTAATGAGCGATGGGATGCAGGGTTCTACTGTTTCCAGGTCGATCGATTGGCTTAAGTATACAATGCCTGAGGATCTTTTTAAGGGTGTTGATGAAGTGATCTCCTGGCTGCAGAGAACTGAGGATCATATGCTGGATGTTTACGCCAGGTCGAGCTTCTATTCGTGCCTTGGCCCTTATTACCGGGCCGCTCTTTCGGTAGGAACGCCTGCCTTTATATCCGAAGAGAATATGGCAACTGGGAAAATTGAATGTACCGTGCCGCATCCGAGGGAGAACTTTTTCAGGTTCGACTCGTTCGGTGTTCCTGTCCAGTATCACCGGCGTTTCAAAAAGACGCTTACCCAACTGCAGATCGAACTCAAGCAAAGGGGTATTGGGATTGAGGCGATATCGCCGACTACCCAGACGGCGATGAAGAGCGGTAAGAACACCGAAATTGAGATATTACAGGTATATTACGCCGAGCAGGACCCGATATTCGACGGGCTCGAGGTTTCTGGTAAGTTTGGTGATATTCTGCCGGGCAGGCCGTGGCGGACGTATCTGCTGGAAATTGGCGCCGTCGGTGATAAGACTGGTAAGAAAACACCGTTCGAGGCTGCCGGCTACTGGGCCCGGCCGCATGCTGTATGGCGGTATGAAGTCTCTACCGACGAGATCTATGCAAGGACACCCGCCTGGTACAGTCTGCACGATGCCAGGGGTGAGATAACGGCCTCAAAAACACTGATGGAGGCTGCGGAGGGGTATGTCCGCCCACAATACTTCGCGTCGGCGGATATGAGGCAGTCGATACGAAGGAAACCCGGGTCAACTACTTACGGCAAAACTACCGAATCGTTTGTTAAGGATATGCCTACTAATGGCAAGAATTATCCTATCGCCGATTCAGAACGTAAGAGAATGGTGGAAAATGTCGAGCGATGGTTCGATGTGCAATACTACCAGATGATCATTCGCGGTCTGCTCGCCGGTGGAGTGCAACCGACAGCAACGGCGATAATAGGCGCCCAGGGCGAAAACGCGTTGCTCAGGGGTACGAATATTCAAAGGGTAGTCAACGATGCTCTAACACCCATCGACGACAGGTTCTTTAGTGTTGAACTGAACGCCGGCAGAATACCGGAGCCGCCGGATATTATACTCGAGATGACCGATGGTCAGGTTGACGCCGAGTTCATAGGGCCACTGCTGCAGGCACAGAAGAAAGCGTTTGCCGTTCGCAGGTTCTTAGAGGGTAAAGGGGTTATCGATGGTTTTGTAGAGACCTGGCCGGAATTGAGACATAAAATAAAATCAGAAAAGGCTTTGGAAAAGGCGCTCGAGGCGATTGGCTTCGATATGGAATCAATAAACTCCGAAGATGAGTTCGCCGAAATTATAGCGGATATCGCTGCCAGAGAGCGAGAGCAGCAGGCCCTGGAGGCTGGGGCTCAGATAGCGGATGCGGTACCGAAACTTAGTAAGTCGGTAGAGCCGAACAGCCCGATAGCAGCGTTGGCGGAAGGGGCGGCGGGCTAAATGCAGGAAAAGAATCCACAGGTTGATAAGGATTATCAGGACTTGTTTTTGAAGAGTCCGCTGGGTCCGAAAGTGTTGGGTAAGATAATTGATGAGACTGATTTTATGACCATTGCGGCCAATGAAGTGCAGCAGGTAGCACAGAATACGATAAAAAGGATCCTTGCGAGGTGTGGGATCGGATTTGGTATGTCAGGTGAGAGAATGGTAAGGGCTCTGGGCGGCAAAAAGATCGAGAATGTTAAGGAAAGCGAGGTTGACGAAGAATGATACAAGCGGCGAAAAAACAGGGGCGTAACGAACTGTGTAACTGCAGTAGTGGTAAGAAGTTTAAAAACTGCTGCGGTCAGCCGGTTGCCAAGGATATTACTATTGGCGATATGGTGAAATGTTTGTACCTGCTGCTTGAGGGGGCAAGTCAGCAGAATTTAGTTATTCCAAAAGGTCCGATACCATTTTCCAGGAAGATGATCGATGAGGTGCCGGACGATCTTGTTCATGAGATATTGATCGCCGATGACCCGAACTTTCTTGTTCTGACAGTAAAGAAAAAAGAAGAGGAATCGGTGATCATCACACCCGACAAAACCCTGACCCTGAGCAGGGGTTCTATTAACCGTTTAGGTGGAAATTAAAACTTTTTTTAAGGAATTGAGAAATGAAGACAGTAGTAAGAAAACCAGTGTATGTTGTGATAGTGTTGGTGGTAATCATGTTAAGTTTTATTGTTTCCGGATGCAGTGATACGGCTAAAGTAGATTCAATTAATGAGTTGCTGAGGCCGCAGAAAACGGAAACCGATCTGGCGAAAAAGTGGGTAGAGCTTTACGGCAGTGAACTTCAATCAACGGAGCATTATAATATTGCGATGGCAAGGATTCAGATACAACAGCTTGCCCAGATAGTTGGCAGTCAAGGCGCGTATATAAGTGATGTGAACGATCCGAACTCGCTGGCGGCAAAGGTGGGGAGGATGGCCGCAGGAATCGAGGTGGTGACAGCATTGGCTGAACGGGTAGATCATTTGGAAAGGCAGAACGAAATGCTGGGACATGGTACAGTTGCCAAGACAGTTGCCAAGGTCAAAGAAATTGACTTCAAAAGTAACATCGATCCGAATGATCCGAATAATTTCTTCTGGACAGTAACGATAGAACAGGATAGTGATTATTTGGGCAAAAGATGGGATTTTGAGATCAATGCTGCCAATGAGTCAGAAGCTTTCGATATAGCGATAGAAAGAATAAAATCTGAATATACCTATTTTATAAATATATCTTTAGACCGTGTTCAGGCGATAAAAACAAAAGGTGTACCTCGAAGTGATGAAACAATATGGAGTGCGGAATCTAAACGATAATAATAATCAGTGAAAATCGTGTTTAAAAGAAAATAAATATTAACTTAAAGTGGAGACAGAAAAATGGATAAGACTTATAAGGTTTTACAGGACGAAGCGGAGTTGCTGGGTATCAAACAGAACCAGTCAACTGAAAAACTCATAGCGGCTATCGAGGCGGCAACCACGCCGGCGGCGGTGGGAGAGCTGATTGGACGTTGCAAGACACTGAATGAGCATTGCAAATCAGTGGACGAGCTTAACACGCGGCTGGGTCGGCAGGCTGAGGCGAACGGTATTGGTGGCGATATTATCGAAAAGCTTGACGAACTTCATGAGGCGCAGTTGGCTGATAAGAACGTATATACCGAGCCGTATCTTACCGGCATGGCTAATCAGACTTTAATAGTCCGAGCCATCGTCACCGGTGAGGAGATGGATAAAGAAAAGCTGATCAAACCCATTACCCAGGTCGATGTCGGTGGAGCTAAGATACCGACACAAAGAGAGCGATTGGTTGCAGCTGCAGGGAAATATATCACGATCCAAAAGGGTATGGCGCAGTTGCGTACCGGACTAACGGTCGATGATATCAAAAAGGCCGATGAGATAATGGTGGCACTCGGCGGAAAAGCAGGCGTTTACACTCTGCCGCAAAAATAAAAAGATGGATTTGCATTGATTTTTGTTTTTTCAGTGTTAATCTGTATAAATCAGCGGTTTTAAAGAAAAGGAGTAATGAACTATGCCAGATCAAGGAACAGTAACAGATACATCGGGTATTGCCGAAGGTGACGGTCATTTTCTGCATGACCATCCGGATATAATAGGCAACCCTGTGGCGAAAAACGCGCTGGCGAAGTATGACAGTGTTTCGGCGGCATTGGCCGGCGGCGTCGAGGCGATGACGGTAGTGGGCAGGCCTCATATCAATATCCCGGGCGATGAGGCGGACCAGGCGGCGAAGGATAAATTCAAGGCTCAGATATCCGAGCATACCGGCGCGGTGAAAACCGTTGAGGATTTTAATATAGACGGACTGCGGCCGGATGGTCTCCGACCGGAAGGGGAGGACGAGACGGGTTATAATTTTGCGGGCGAAAAAGCATATTTAGAGATGGCGGTAAATCTCGGTATGAACCAGGAACAGGTGGAGGCGAATATAAAATTCGCTGAGGCTCTAAGGACCGCACGAGATACTCAGGACGTTGCCGCCGATAAGGCGGCTCAGGACGCAGCGGTTGTTCAGCTAACGAGCGACTGCGGTGGAGCGGATGGTTATAAGGTCGCCTCTGAACTGAATACGCGATGCCTGGAGGCTTTCTTTGATGCCGAAACGGCTCAGTTGATAGAAGCTAAGGGCATGGGCAACCACGTTGGATTCTTCAAGGGTATCAATGAACTTGCTAAAATGGCGGTTAAAGAGGGTCGGACAATGCCCGCCTCGCATCGACAGGGACAGCAAAAAACAGGAGCTCTGCGGTATAAGGGTATGGAAGAAAGAAAGAAAGCTAACGGATAATCGATTTGAATTGAAAGGCTGAACCCATGGCACACGAATCACCGACGCAGGAAATGGCGAGATGGGAGGCGGAGAACGACGCCCGGACATTAACGGAAGCTAAGGCGATTACTCTGGACGCTGACAGGTTCAAATCGGCTGAAAAAGCGGCGAAGAAACTCGCAGCCAAAGAGGCCGAACGTGCTGAATCGCAAAAGGACAGTAGTAAAGCAATGAAGGATCTAGCGAAAGGCAGTTTGACTTACGGTGGTATGAATAAGCGAAAAAAGAAATAAGCTAACCCTCTAATGCCGGCCCGCAATGGAGACCCGGCGCCGAGAGGGGAGAGTTCCCGGACACTCCTGAAATGGACCCGGGTGCAAGCCTAAAAGAAGGTCGCAGGTCGGACGTGTCCGGCAAGGCGAGCCCGCGAAAGCGGAAACCTCCCGAAATTAACTAATTGAGAATTTTGTTTAATTTTAGGAGGTAGTCTAATGGCTACACAAACAGTAAACAGTCAGCTCACGTTCAGGGAGTTGAGTAACCGCCTGGCACCAGGCGATCAGGACCTTGTGGATATAGCGGAGGTCATGGAAGAGCAGAACGAAATGCTCATGGATATTCCATGGTTCCAGGCTAACCAGATACTTTCCGAAAAGATCACACGCAGAACGTCACTGCCGCAAGGGAAGTTCAGAAAAGCGTATCAGGGTGTTCCAACTAAGGCATCGACTACGCAGGTTGTTGTCGAGCCGGTGGCTCTGCTGGAGACATTGTCGGATATCGATGAGGATATTGTCGATAATGCACCCGACCCTATGGGCTTTAGAAGAGGTGAGGATATCGCTTTCGCCGAGGGTCTTTCTCAGCAGCTTGCCGATGCGTATCTGGAAAGTGAATCGGCGGGCGATCCGGAAAAGTTCGACGGTCTTATGATACGCCTGAACGCTCTTAGCCAGACGAATGTTATCGACGGCGGAAATTCCGGCGGGACCAGTATGTACATCGTCAACTGGGGTAGGCGCAAAACCTACGGTATCTACCCGGCCGCCGCGGCGGGCCGCGGTATAATCGGTCTACAGATGATCGATAAAGACAAGGTGGATAAGCTTGACGACGATGGTGACACCTTCCACGTTTACCGAACCCAATTTAAGTGGTGGACGGGCCTGGCGATCAAAGACGAACTGACCACAGCCAGGTACGCCAATATCAACGCTACCATCGGCGGAGCCAATAGTTTCAATGAGGATAAACTCATCGAACTGTTGAATCGCTGCCACATGAAAGGGCCGAACGTTCGTATCTACGTCAACGATGAGATCAAAACGCAGATGGAGATCCGGCTCAAAGATAAGGGTAATGTAAACTTCTCGCTGGGTACGGGTTTGAGCGGTGAAGAGGTTCTGCGGTTCGGTAATCGCGGGATCATCAGGCAGCTTGACGCGATCAAGACCAACGAGAGTACGGTTTAGTAGTATCTTTGAGTTTTTGAGTGTTGAGTTTTTGAAAAGTTAATCAGCTAATTTTTTTAGGAGTTAATATCATGGCGTTTATGGATAGTATTTTAGAATTCTGGGACGGTCAGGCATTGACGGTCCAGGAAGAGAGCCGTACCAACGGTAATATCCTCGACCTCGAAGTAGACACAGCGGGTGGGTCGTTGGTGAACACAGATTCGCAGTTAGGCTTTTTGTATTGGAACCTCACGGTAGGGACCGCCGCCGGCGGACTGGGTAATGGCGGTTACTTCCAGTTGATGACCAGTGATTCGGCAACTTTCGCATCCGGCAGTAAATTAGAGACGGTTATCGGCTCTATAGGCAGTAACGAAGATCCGCGAGCAGTTGGCGAATTTGCAGCCGGAGCCAAGTTCAGTCAGCAAATACCGCTTCAAGTATTGAAAAGGTACGTCCAGCTCGAATGGATACCTATCAGTGAAGCGGCGAGCGCTCTGGTAGTCAATTCATGGCTTGGTATGGAGCCGGTTAGCCCGCTGAATATTCAGAAGGAACCGACGTAACAGACTGAGCTCTGTGTTTTGTTTTCGAATTTTGTTTGTGTTAAAAATTAAAATTCTTCTTTTTAGGAGATAGTACAATGAAAAAAGTATTTATATTCCTGCTCCTGATGTTCATAGCGGCCAGTTGTAATGCGGCCCTTACTAACGGAGTGGGCAGTGTTACCAGGCCGACCGCATACTGGTGGACGGGACTGACACCAGCTCAGCCTAACGGCGATATAGGTCTGGCGTGGATGAAAGAGGTTGAGGCGATCATTGAGGGCGCTACCCTGGACAATGGCAATCTGCTGACGTTCGATAACGGTGGTACCATCAGTAATGTAACCGATGGTTCGATAATACTCGCCGAGGCCGGTGAGGATTTGAAGCTGGCGTTCAGTACCGATAATGTAACAGTTTCGAGTTCGACAGATGTTGATGAACTAACGTTCGGGACTATTGTTCCGGCAGCTAATCAGATGCTTTTCACACCAGTAACGGCTATTGTGGGCACTGTTGAGGGAACTGTTTATTATGATAGTGATGACGATACGTTATGGCTTCGCGACGCCTCCGGCTTAGTTGACCTTACGGCTGGTGCAAGTGGAGTAACCGACCTTGACTCGGCGTATAATGGCGGTGCAACTATTGATGTTGACGGCGATGCAGTTACCCTGACGGTTAGTCTAGGCGATAATAATCCCGTTGCTATCTTTGCCCAGAACGACGCCACAAATGATCCGACGGCCGTACAGATTACCAGTGCGGCGGATTTGGCCAATGCCATCTCTCTTGATATCGACGGCCAGACAACTGGCAGAGATATTGAGGGTACAGGGGCAAGCTGGTATGTAACCGGTTTGGGCGACTTGACGGCAAATGATATTGTAGCGAGTTCAATAGCGGTAACAACATTATTTGAAAGCGCTCTTGTCGCCGCTTCGTCCGGCAATGTAGCTCTGACAATTGACGCTGCGGGTAACGGTACTATTACTGTTGGCGGAACCTCGACGGGTGAGGTTACGGTTGTGCCGGTCCTCAATTTAACGGGCGCCCTGGTTGCTAACGGACCGGTTACGCTTGGTAATGCAGCGGCCGATGATATCACTGCTACAGGTGAGTTCGTATCGAATATCGTACTTGACGATGATACTACTGACTCGCCATCAGTAATATTCAGAGATGCTGGTGAGAATGATTGGATATTCCTGAAAGCAAACGGAGCTACCGGAAATCTCACCGCTACCTCTGACGCTGCAACAAGCGACTTCCAGATAGTTACCGGAAATCTAAAAGTGGGTGCCGGCTCCGAAGGCGTTGCCCTTAACGGTGAAGATGCTTTTATTACCGGAACATTAGAGGTCAACGGCGCGGTACAGTTCGACGGCGCCTATGTTGGTAACTCAACGACAACGCTCAACGGGGACGTTGCGGTCAACGATGAAATACTCGTTACCCTCAACGCCGCGGACGAAGAGGTTATCATAACTAATTCGCACAGTACGATAACGGCCGATCAGATGGTGGAGTTTGTAATGTCAGCACAGACGACGAGCACCTATATTCTGGCCCTCACGGCAACGGCAGACGCGAATGCCCAGGACGATTATCTGATATTAGCAGATAATTCAGGTGCAAACGCCAAACTGACCATTGGCAGCGGTGGGACAACGACATGGACGCTTGATGCGGCCGCGATCGTACAAATGGACGGCGATACAACCGCCAATACCAGTACAGGCGGACTGCTGGATATAAACTATCAGACGGCAACGAATACCGGTAAGGGTCTTAGTATCACAACTCAACTTGAAGATGGCGCGACTCAGGCTTATGCAGTGTATCTTGACGTTGACGACGATACAACCGGAGCGGAAGTTATCGATCTTATTTCGGTCTTAAATTCCGCAGGAACGAATGCTACAACCAGAGGTCTTGTCGTAGCAAACACCATTGACGATGCAATAGTGGCAACGCTTGGAGCGGCTTCGCAGTTTGCTGTAGTTGATGCACAGGCAACACAGAGCACGGTAACGACCGGACTATGGGATATTAACGCTGAATTTACAGAAGATACAGCGGCAGTTATTAATATCGACGTTGAATCCGAGGCAAACGGTGCCGGTGAGTTCGTCCATGGAATTTATATCCAGATGGATGACGATGCGGATAATGCAGATAACGAGCTCCACGGAATTACAGTTACTGGCGATGGCACTAACGGTACTGGTCTGCAACATGGTATAGTTGTTCTTGGAGCCAATATTGACGCCGGCCTGAAACTCGACACCGGCTATCTAAGGGTAGGCACAGGAGCAACGCCCGACCAGACTTTGGGTGCGGCAGACAACGCTTTCATCGAAGGAACGCTTGAAGTTGATGGTGTGGTGTACGCTGATAGTGGTATTACCGGTGATGGTGCCGATGCTATTGCAGGCTTCCTGCAGAGTATAACCAATGACGCTGAGCCGCATGCGATCACAGCCGCCGAATCTGGAACGGTTTTAACTAACGCCGGCTCCGACGGCGCAGATGCGTGGACACTTCCAACTGCAGTAGCCGGGTATGAATACATCTTTGTCGTCATGGCCGCTCAGAATATGCAGATCACCCCGGCGGCTGGAGATTCTATTATCGGTAGTGGAACAGATGTTGGTGCGGGTGATACTTATTCCGCCAATGCTGTTGGTGAGACGTTACATCTGATCGCCGTTGACGGAACTAACTGGATTATTATTTCCGAAACGGGTACATGGACAGACTCAGTACCCTAGATCCAAAGCGTAGTTCAATGGGCGGGGTTCGCCCCGCCCTTATCTTAATAAAGGAGCTAAGAAAATGGCAATAGCACTTAATACGATAAATCATGCAGGGCCAGGCGGAAACGATAAGGCAACTGTTAATTTCTCCAGTGCAGCAGTTAATGGCGGCGGGGGTGAGGTAGCGATCGCCGATCCTGGTGCGGGTAAGGCAATTGCGATCGATCAGATCAAGATCCACTACCCAGCCGACGATACGCTGACGATCAGGGAGGATACAACTACCATTATAGGAGCGCTGACATTTAAAACTACGGCTCATCAGTACACTTATAAACCTACAGAGCCACTGTTACTAACAGCTAATACAGAATTGAACCTGCTCTCCGGCGGCGCCAACGCTATCAGCGGCCAGATCGATTATCATATTGTGACTACTTAATGAAAAAACTGATCTACATTTTGATATTGGTTTGTGCCGGTACGGTATCCGGTTACGACAGGGATATATACCCCAGTTCGAACCGTAAATATTATCGTCCGGATCCGGGAAACCAGCTCAAGCATAAACTCCTTTCCGTGACACATTCAGATACGACAGCGACGACTGCGGTTAAAGGTGATATAATTTACGCTCTGACCGGCGGCGATTGGCGCGACCTGCCGATAGGAGATAATAACGATATGCTGGGAATAACCGCAGGATTGCCCAGTTGGAACTCGCAGACATTTATAGACCACGGCAGCCTTGCAGGACTAGCCGATGACGATCATACCCAATACCTGCGAACAGATGGCACCAGAGACCTAATTGGTGATTGGGTAATTGCTACCAATAGTATTACGCTGACAGCCGGTACGCTCACTGCTGCCGATGGGGTTTTTACAAACAGTCTTGTAACAATAGATAATGCAGGCTCAGGAAATTCCGAACTTCTTTTCAAAAGAAGTGGTGCTGGGCAATTTGATGTTTTATTAAGAAATGCAGGCGGAGATTTTATAATTTTAGGAGGTAGTGATGGAGACACTCCAACTAAAGAGTTTATTCACATGCACAATACAGGTAATATTGGAATTGGAGATGCACTTCCATTAGAAAAACTCAGTGTTAATGGTAATATAAGTGTAACCGGAGTAATAATAGCACCCGGCGGAACTTTTGGCGAATCATTGCATTTGTTCGGCACATCGGAAGACGAGCTTTCTTGTAAGGCTTATTATACAGGGTTCACTAATCCGGGCGGCGGCACACCTTTTTCGATTCGTGCAACAGGCACGGCTACAGCGACAGCAACTTATACTATCGAAATTATTGCAATGGACAACGCTGATGTTTGGACGGGCTTAGGGACAAAAGAAGGTGCGGTATTTGACTACAACAACACTCCAACAAATAACACAATTATAGTTGACGGCGATGTTACAACCTTAATTCAGACAAACGATACTTTCGGAATATCAAATTCTACAAGCCATGACCAACCGGCAGGGACATACACTGTATCAGGAACATCCTTCGCAGCGGACGTAACAACAATAACAGTTTCAGGTACCCCATTCACCCCGGATGATGGGCAGGGCACAATAACAGTAGATGATTATATAAATTATTTCCGATGGGATGACGGCGGTGCACCTTCTGGGAACATTGCAACTGTATCAGGGTTTTATGATCTTGGCGATGGTATAAGTTTCGCTCTGGCCGATCCAGACAGTGATGGCGTTCTGGTTTTGACTGATACATATTCTTTTGATGCTACAGCAAGTCCACTGACGGCGTTCAAGGTGGATACAACCAATCTCGAAACAACCATATCTCAAACAATTAAACTTGCCTATGACTCATCTGTAAACGCTCGAATAACAACGAACTCTGCAGGGAACATTAAAAGCGAATCTGACGCTACTGATGCTCAATTTATATTTGGTAACTCCAGTATTGCTGTATCATTCACCGAATCAGTGTCATTGATTGCCAATCTTGAGGGGCTTTTTGACTTTGCAAGTGGCAAGATAGTATTTCAACGGGAAGGTGTTTACGATGATCCGTCACATGCTGATAGTTCTTTGAAATTTTATACGGCTACAAACAATGTGGACAGGCTTGCTCTGACACTTAGCTCAAATTTATTAGCGACATTTCAAGGTGCTATAAATTGCGGGGCAGGGATCACAATAGGGTCAACAGTGATTACTGCTGGCAGCATCACAGATTCAGGCGGTATAATAAGTTTCCGACCGATATTTGCGAGTGATGATTCACTTTTACTTTCATCCGATGGAAACGATTTGACTTTAGCAACAGCAGGCGGAGCTAATCTTACTATCATTGCTGATGGCGGCGGTATAGATTTTGATAATGAGAATTTGATAACTACCGGAACATTGGGTGCAGGTGCAATTACAGGAACGAGTTTACTAAGTTCTGTTTTTGGAACTGCTGCTGCACCGTCTATAACTTTTTCCAGCGACCTAAATACTGGGATGTATCATGGAACTGGGGGCGACCAGCTTGGCTTTTCTATCGGCGGAAGTCCTAAGATATTCATAGCAGTTGCAAATACTCAGTTCTTGAACCATATTTCTCTGTTTACCAAGAACCATAACACACTTAACTCATCCTTAGACCTTCAGAGAAGGCGGTCGTCATCGCCTAATAAAGTCCAGAACGGTGATATACTCGGAGAATTGAAATTCTCAGGGTGGGGTTCAGCTTACCAGATTAGTTCTAAGATTTTAGTCACAGCAACAGAGACGTTTGAATCTACCACATCGGCGTCTAAGATAGAGTTCCAGACCACGCCGACAACCACAATTACGCCACTAACCAGATTGACAATAAATGCTGACGGTTTTGTTAATATAGGCGATGGCACAAACGAGACAGTAATATCTGCCACAGGAGATATAACTCAGGCAGGGACAGCAGTAGCTACCATTGGTGACACTGTAGCGGCGGCGTTGACAATAGGCACAGGGGCGGCGGGCGTTGATTATATTCAGACATGGGTCGGTGAAAATAGCACTGGGCTTATGACATGGATGGAGGACGAGGATCATTTTCAGTTTGCAGATGAGGTGATATTTGATGGCAATATTGGAATAGGAACATCAATCCCACAAAAAAACCTACATATAGAGAGTGGAGTTCCAACAATAAGAATGTCAGATAACAATGCTGCAACAGACCAAGCAGTAGCGACTCTGATAGACTTTTATCGTGCAAATAATACGAATAGGGTTGGATTTGTAGGAATGGAAAGTTCAAGTAATGATAATTTAAAAATATCAACTGATTACGCTGCAGGACAACTAACATTGGGAACTGGTTCTAATGTAACAGCACTAACGATTGATTCTACGGGAAACGTCGGCATAGGACTTACTACGATAGACGCCAATTATAAACTTATTGTTAGGCGAGCAGCCAACGTAAATCTTGGTATTGGTCTTCAAAGTTCTGAGTTGGCTATTGCGGCATTTAATGATGCCATATCTGCTAATATTCCAATGAGATTTTATGCTTCTGAATTTAACCTTTTAAATGGCAAAGTAGGTATTGGTGTAATTGACCCTGACACTAAACTTGAAATCTTTGATACAGGAACCCAACTCAAATTAAGTTATGACGCTGATAACCATACGGCTTTTGCCACAGGCTCAGACGGCAACCTCACTATAACCACTGTGGACAGTGGTGGTGCGGCGGGGGATATAACGCTAAGTCCTGATGGGATAGTGATAAGCACAGTTGATGTAAGAGTTAATGGGCAATTAGAGGTAGGTAACGGAACAACCGGCCAACCATCATACTTTGGCGATGGTGGCCCTAACGGTGGAAATACTAATTATACAGCCCTTTCCACTACAGGCGTACAGACAATGTCTGGTACAGCAAGGGTAATGCGAAGTATAGATTTAGAGCCTATCCTTGCTAAAAGACCATCTGCTAATCCCCCAGCCGAGGGGACAGAAGATAGTTTTCCAACACATGATTTCAGCCCAACTACGGACGAGAGTGTATTTTTCCATTTAGAACTCGGCCACGATTACGCTGCTGCTGGGACAATTCATGTTCACTTCGACTTTTTTGTAGATGTTGCAGACCCGTGTGCAACAAGTGTTGTCTGGGGCGTTGAATATAAAAAGCTGTCAACAGGAGATAATTTCGATTTTGATTTAGGAACAACAATCGCCTACACCCAAACATCCGTCACATTAGGGACTCCGGCCAACGATAAGAAAATACATCAAAGTGCAGAAATAAATTTAACTACAACTGGATTTGTAGCAGGAGATTATATTTTATTAAGATTATTTAGAGATGCAGATGGAACCGGCGGAACAGATGATTTTCCAAGAGATTCAAGAGTGATTGATTATCATATAGAATATTTATCAGATAAAATAGGAGAAGCAATATAATGAAAAAGACAATCACAATAATATTACTGGCACTGTTGGTATGTATAGTTTTAGCTGATCCTGGTGATGTCATAATTACTATCAAGATACCTGCAGCTAAAGTAGCTGAGTTTCGTGCAGGGTTTCTTAGAGAACATCCAGTACCAATCATTCCTGACCCTGCATATATACTCGATGTAAATGATCCAAACGATTTTGTGCCCTGGATAAACAAATACACAGACAAACAGTGGTTCAAAAAAGTTATTTTAAGATACATTAATACAGAAGTGAAGAATGGTAATGACAAGATTGCAAAAGAAACTGCAAATAATGATAGCAATATAGCAGAATGAACAGCAATATTGAGAGGTATAGACGATATAAATTTAAGTTTAGTACAAGTTGGCGGAACATAGGATAATATTATGGCATCTGTAATTGCCCCAAATATAATCGAATAGGATTTACAAGGAGAGATCATGGCTAAAATGACGGAAGCTCAGACTACGACCGATATATGTAATCTGGCGTTGGTTCAGGATGGGGCCGATTTGATCGAGACGCTCGCTGATAGCGATACTTCTGATAACGCACTGCTCTGCCGCAGGCTGCTTCCGGTGATTATAAGTACGTGTCTGGTAAGGGCACAGTGGAACGGGCTGTCTGAATTTGCTGACCTTGGCAATGAAGTATCCACAGCAGAGCAGGCGGACTGGGAGTATGTATTTAATCTGCCGGACGATTGCATGCAGGTGATAGCACAAATCAGCGAGGGTGATCATACGAGAAAGATCAAATATATAGTTAAGGGCAGGCAGCTTTTTACCAATGACTATTCCAATGACGATGGAGATTCTGCTTATATAGATTATATAAGTGTTGGTGACGTTTCAAAATATTCGCCGGGACTGATCGAGTATATCTCATTGAAGTTAGCGCTGGCACTGGCTCCTAAACTTATGGGGATATCAGAAGAGAGCCAGCTGCATATTCAGGGTATGCAGAGAGAGTTGAGGTTGCGGGTCCTGCCGGAGGTGATAGGACGGAACCAGGCCGAAGGTGATATAAACGGCGGTAACGATGAGGGTGAATCGACGTGGTTGACGAAAAGGTGAAAAAGATGTGTAAAACAGCAACTAAAATATTGATTATTTTACTATTAACAACGTCGGCGGCCATGGCGCTACTTACACCGGCGCTCAATAATTTCAATGCAGGTGAAGTTACACCTTTCATGCTGCTCAGGTCCAACTTTGTAAAGTACGACAATTCCTGTCAGCAGCTGCAGAATATGATCGTCCGATCCCAAGGGCCTGTATCCCGGAGGCCGGGGACGAAGTTCATTACTACAACAAAATCAAACGCAGAGGCCAGGTTAATACCTTTCGAGTTCTCAAAGACCGACGCCTACGCTCTGGAATTCGGCAACCTGTACATGCGAGCCTTTCGGGATGGCGGGCAGGTTCTCGATGGCGGCGACCCGTTCGAGCTGATAACAACTTTTACAACTGCCGAGTTAGCGGATATCCAGTTCGTTCAATCCGCAGATATAATGTGGCTGGTACACCCCGACCATGAAGTTCAGGAACTTAGCAGAACGGGTCATACTTCCTGGACGCTTACGGACGAAGATCTGATAACCGGGCCGTTCATCGCCAGGAATACGACCGCCACAACGATAACACCCTCGGCTACTACCGGGGTCATTACCTTAACGGCGTCGGCTGCTATTTTCGATAGCAATCATATAGGGTCCATCTGGCAGTTGTCGAATATTGTGGATAATAACTCGATCTCCGGGTCGTTCACCGGCCCCCCCCAAGATGCTAATTCAGCGACGGTATCGGTATTGAAGGATCAGCTGTTTATATTCATGACACACGGCTTCTGGGCGGGAACGGTTATACTGCAGAGGTCCTATGACGATGGCAGTACATGGCGGGATGTTCTGACCAGGGCCTATAAGGATGACGGCAATCTAGACTTTGCGCCGGATGGCGGAGAAAAGGTAGCTGACGCACTGTACAGGGTGAGGATGAACGCTTATACGTCAGGGACACTTGACTACAATTTTGAGGTCCTGTCATTTGAACTCGACGGCGTTGTCGAAATAACCGATTTTAACAACTCTACGGTTGTAACGGGTACCGTGCGGAAGACGCTGGGCAATACTGCGGCAACTACCGAATGGGCGGAGGGGTACTTTTCTGATAAACATGGATGGCCCGGCGCCGTTGTTTTTCACGAGGAACGATTGGTTTATGGAGGTAATGAGGATTATCCGCAAACTATATGGATGTCGCAGGCGGGTGACTATAATAATTTCACTGCCGGGGCGCTGGCAGCCGACGCTATTATCTACTCTCTGCCCGGGCAGAACCTTATCCAGTGGATGGCCTCTCAGGACTTTCTGTTCATAGGAACATTGGGCGGGGCGGGCAGACTTGGGGGCAACAGCCCGCATGATGCGATAAGCGCCGAGGAAATATCAACTTATCGGCAGCAGACATATACCGGCTCGGCGGATATTCAGGCGGTTATAGCAACCGATCAAATACTATTCGTCGAACGGGGACAAAGGCGGCTTCGAGAGTTTGCTTTCAATATCGAACGCGATAAATATACGTCACCCGACCTTACACTCCTGGCAGAGCATATCACAGAGTCGGGGATCACCGAAATTGCCTATCAGGAGCGCCCCGAATCGATTCTCTGGTGCGTCAGGGATGACGGGGTTCTGTTATCATTTACCTATAAAAGAGAGCAGGAGGTGGTTGCGTGGGCACGTCACGTTACAGACGGCACGGTGGAGAGCGTAGCGGTCATACCGGGGGATGAGGAGGACGAGGTATGGCTGATAGTCAACAGAACAATTAACTCGAATACAAAACGATATGTGGAGCAATTGCAGCCCTTTGACTGGGGTAGTGATCAGACCGATATGTGGTTCGTTGATTCGGGCCTGCGGTTCGACGGCGGCGACGCTGTAGTGATAACGGATATTACGCAGGCCGACCCGGCGGTGGTTACAATGTCAAGCTATCCGGTCGATGGCGATGGCGACAATCTGGCCGACGGTGACCAGGTGCAGATCCGATCGGTATCGGGTATGACGGAACTAAACGATCGCACATATACTATATCAAACGAAAATGTGTCCGCTAAGACGTTCGAACTGCGGGACAGTACCGACATTGTTGATATAAACTCTAACGGATTCGGGGCATATACATCAGACGGGACAGCTCAGAGGGTTGAGAATACGTTCGGGGGGCTGGGGCATTTAGAGGGTGAGACAGTAACTATTCTGGCTGACGGCGGGACAGTGGCCGATGAGGTAGTGGCCAATAGTTCGATAACGATCGATAGGTGGGCTAATAAGGTATTGGCGGGATTAGGGTATACAAGTATTTTAGAGACTATGCCGGTAGTATTCAACGGCGCCGACGGTTCTACAACGGCACGAATAAAGGCGATTCGCAAAGTTACATTTGATTTCTATAAGACCCTGGGCGTCGAATATGGCGTCGATGCCGATAATCTCAGGCCGATCGACTTCCAAACTACCGAAACGGCGATGAGTGATTCAGTGCCTTTATTTACAGGGAAAAAGCCGGTAACGTTCCAGCATGGATACGACAGGCAGAGTACAGTATATATCCAGCAGGATAAACCACTGCCGGTAACGATAAGAGCTATAACACCAGATATTGAGATATTTAATTGAGAGGAGTAATTATGCCAGCAGGATACTATCCTCCAGAAGGCGAGGAATTAAAAATAGCTAAAAAGGTAAATAAGCTCCTTGATCAATATAGCAAAATACCTAATTATAGCGATTCTCCAACTGTATTCATCGATCATGTTTTAGAAGGTGTACGATGTAATGGTCTTCAACGGGTTACGTCTTTGTTGGATATAGTTGAGGAGATGTCTGAATTTGAAGAGCGGCTTATATTAGATATAGAAGGATGTAAAAAAGCATTGGTATTAACAAAAAAGATTAGGGATGTAATGGTTGGTTTTAAAGTATGTTCAAAATGTAAAGGAGAAAAGGGGGATTTTTCTAAAAATGTAGAATCGGATTATCAACGTGGACCGTGGGAAGATTGCACTGAGTGTGCTGGAAGAGGAATATTAAAAAATGGAAGTTGATACAAACAGTTATGAATTTTAGGAAAGATTGGCTATACTGGTGCTTAACAACCCGGATATGCACTATGCACATGCTTTTAATAAAGCTAAAAAAGAGATAAGGCAGCGAAATGACCGAGACTACAGCTAAAAAAGGGTTCGAGTTTATTGAATACTCTTCGGTGCATGCCATTGAGATCATAACCGGCGGCGCTAAGGAGCCGGGGCTGGTTCTTAATGAAAATACCGCCAACTGGGCGCAAATGATGGGGCTTTCAGGGCCGTGCATCACTGGGAGGTTTGACGGTAGAATAGTCAGCTGTGCGGGGATATGGATTGTCTGGCCGGGAGTAGGGGAACAGTGGGCGGTAAACGTCAGCCAGATCGGTGATTATCATATCGATCCGCAGATCGGTAAGAGGTGGCTGTACAGGGCTATTGACGAATATAAATTATGGCGAGTGCAGGTCCCGGCCAGAAGTGATTTTCCGGTTGGTGCCGATTATCTCAGGTGGTTGGGATTTGAATTTGAAGCAACTTTGGAAAATTACCACCCGGACGGCAGCGACGCACTGATGTACAAAATAATTACTAAAAAGTACCTCAAAAATAAAACCGAAAAGGAGGTTTGATCATGCCTTTTTTACTTCCATTAGCGTTTGTTGGAACTGCGGGGACCGCAGGGGTAGCGGCAACGGCTACAGCAGCTGCCGTACCAGCTGTAGCGGCAACGGGTGGTTTGTTTGGCACTGCCGGCGCTTTCTCACTTGGGACTGCCATTTCAACAGTTGGTGGTATCGCCGGTACTGTAATATCGGCAACGGCGGGACGAGCGGGCGATAAGGCGGCCCAGATCGCTGCCGAGCAGAATGCCGCGAACCTCAGGGTACAGGCCGAGCAGGAGACAGTCGTAGCACGGGAAGAGCAGAAAAGGATGGCAGACGAAAAGAAGCGCAGATCGTCGCGGCTCAGGGTCCTGGCGGCTAACGCCGGGGTGGACTTAGTCGGGACACCATTACTGCTCGGCGAGGAAATTGCAGGGGTATTCGAGGAGGAACGGTTAGCCGCCGGCCAGGCGGGCAGGCAGCGACGATTCGGGCTGAAGACCAGGGCCGGGCAGGAAAGTCAAAGAGCAAGGAATATAAAAAGCGCTTCGAAGTTTCGGACGGGAACTACACTATTAACAGGTTTGACACACCTTGTAGCTTAAAACTGGAATAATAAAGGGATAGATCATGCCAAGTTTAGCAGGGATAAGACGGCGGCAGCCGCGAGCAACACCAGCGGCGATAACCGATCCGTCGATAGGACAGATCGTACCGAACGCTATCGGTCAGTTTGGCGGGGCTGTTGCGCAAGCGGGCGCCGGGATAGGTCGATTGATCGAGCGCAGGAATACCGAACTTGCAAAAGCGGATTTTGAGGGTATGAAAGCAGATACCGCCGGCGCCCGTAACGAGTTTCTGCGATCGCTTAGAACAACTGACCTGGACTATAACGGAATAAACAAGGCGTGGTCGGACTTTAAGAGGAAGAATTTCAAAACGATCGGTAATACCACAAAACAGCGAAAGGCCCAAAAAGCCTATGGGATGTATATAAGGGGTGTTATCCCGCAATGGGACAGAGACGTCGATAATATAGCGTGGGGGCTGTCTGCGGACAGGGCGAAAGTTAAGGTTTTTAATTCAGCCGTTTCACAGTTACAAACCAACCCGGTGTTTAATGAAGGGCTGATATTAGCGAACGATACCATCGAGGGCAGTAGCCTGTTGACTTCGGAACAAAAGGATCTAGCACTTGCCAACGCCGTTATCGAAACGAATCCGCAATGGTATCTCGATAACGTAGATGCCGAGGGTACGAAGGAACTGTTCGCACTGCTATCAAGCGATCAGAAAAATGCCCTTGATAATAAGGCACGTTCCAATATCAGCAGGATCCGGGCGGATCAGCAGCAGGCAAATAAAATACTGAACGATGAGACGAGGAAAACCGCCGCCGACCTTTTGAGAGAGAACGAACTTACCGATACCTGGCTGCAGGCGAACAGGCCGAATATGGCGGCAAGCGATTATGAACGATATAATAACCATCTCATCTCTCAGGCAGAGGCTCAAAAGAAGTTCCAAACTAACCTGGAAAAAATCAAGGATCCATTC